>Ga0335395_10001686_pt1 | contig 13741 bp, 13 predicted proteins | sample MAT02_FD_205744 | JGI IMG/M metagenome (GOLD analysis project Ga0335395, IMG submission 205744) | Freshwater microbial communities from Lake Fryxell liftoff mats and glacier meltwater in Antarctica - MAT-02 (spades assembly) (version 2) ...
CCACCTACTCTAGGGCGAATTTCTACTTCTTTAGCACCTTCAGTTTGCGCAACAGATTCTGCACTAATCGGTACGCTACTAGGCTCAATGGTAATCACAGTCACAGGCATTGCTTGAGCTGGTGGCGGAGCATCAGACCCTTTGTCACAACTTGCCAATGCAATGACTGCAATTGAAGCCATTGCAACAGACTTAACGGTTTTTTGCAGACACATTAGCAATGTGCTTTGCGCCGAAATTTTTAGCAATCGCTTATTCTCTGAAGCGAATAAATTTAGTTGTGTCATCAGCTGCTCCGTTTTTACGGTTTGTTTGAAACCTTAGTTTATTTAAATATTCTGTAAATAATATTTTTACTGGGCTTAGATTTAACTACTTGTTTTTAAATTATATTAAATTTTTTTCACGTAGGTAACTTAATAAAATCCAGACAAAATACTTGCTTACATTCACGACTGTATGTATACAGTATACAAACAAGAATGTATGTAGATATGTATTAAATAATTAAATAAAAAAGTTTAGTTATTCGTAAATCTATAGTCACCAACAATCTATAACTAGATTAAAACACAATGTTTAGTTTAAAAAGAATTTAAGGATATAAAAGTAACGTGGTTAGAAAAACTAAAGAAGACGCAGAGCTCACTAGGCAGCGCATAATTGATGCCGCACGAGAAGTGTTTTTAGCGCGTGGCGTTAGCCGTTCTACACTTGAGCATATTGCCACACAAGCCAACGTGACGCGCGGTGCAGTATATTGGCACTTTGAGAATAAATCGCAAATATTTTATGCCATTCGCGACCGCGTTTTTTTGCCGTTAATAGACCGTATGGACGATACACTTGCAGTTGGCAATGGTTACGACCCACTTACACAAATTGAAAATAGTTTGTGCGACACGATTCACGAGCTCAATGAAAACATTGAAATGCGTCAAATTTATGAAATTATGATGACTAAATGTGAGTACGTAGATGATTTTGCAGCAGTATTAGGACAAACGCTCAACAACTGTTCCAACATCACCGAAAAAATCCAGCTCGCTTATGAACGTGCACAATATGAGGGCATATTAGCTGGCAATCTAACTCCCAATGCTTTAGCGCTTGATACACATTTATTTTTCAGTGGTCTATTACACATGTGGGTTAAAGATTTAGACGGTGTTCGATTTAGGTTTCAAGCGATTGATTTAATTAAATCGCATATTAATTTGCGCAGAAAAACCCTCTGAAGATGTTTTTTTGTTTTTAAAAAAATTTGGCTCAAATATTGCTTGCTAAACATTGATTACAGTTTGATGCATTAAGTTTAGTGTTGATGTAGTTAAATCAATATTGATTGAATCTAAATGCAGTTTATGTTCAACCTAGCAAGCTAATTGAGACTCAAAACAGATGCGTTTATATTTAGCAAAAAGTAGTTGCGCTGATTTGCCGGCAATATCTGGACCAAGTCCATTTATATTAGACTGGCTTAAAAATCACGAGCATATTCTTAACTCCTTACTCAGTAATTTAGACGGTATGGTCTATTGTTGCTTGCTTGATGAACACTGGACTATGCTCTTTATTAGCAATGGTTGCACAAAGCTAACCGGTTACAGCTCTAACGAGCTACTCAATAATGGTCGTATTTCATACGAAGAACTTACCCATCAAGATGATCGCATGAAGGTGCGACTGGCAATTGATAAGGCTATTCTGCTAAAACAGCGCTTTGAAGTGGAATATCGCATCAAAACTTTCGATGGTAAAGTAAAGTGGGTGTTAGAACGTGGCACTGGAATTCTAAACCCACAAGGGAATATAGAAGCATTGGAAGGGTATATTCAAGATATTACAGTGCGAAAAGCTAGTGAATTAGCCTTACGAGAAGCTGAGCATAGATATCGCAGTATTTTTGAAAATACAATAGAAGGTATTTTTCAAAGTAGCTCACAAGGTCAGTATTTACGTGCAAACCCAGCGCTAGCTAAAATATATGGCTACGACTCTCCAGATGAACTCATCAACAAACTCAATAACATTGAAAAGCAACTTTATGTAAATCCGAGCAGACGCAGAGAGTTTTTAATCCTAATGCAGTCAGATTTGCAATCTACAAATTTTGAATCTCAAGTATATCGTCGCGATGGAAGTATTATTTGGATTTCTGAAAATGCTCGCGCTGTCTATGATGAACATGAGAACTTTCTGTATTTTGAAGGCACTGTAGAAGACATTACCGAGCGTATTAGCTATCATCAAAAAATTGAATACCAAGCCACGCATGATGATTTAACTGGCTTGCCAAATAGAGCCTTACTAAAAGATAGACTACAGCAAGCGATTAGTCATTCGGAACGTAACAAAACTCAAGTAGCCGTTGTATTTATAGATTTAGATAAGTTTAAAGATGTAAATGACAGCATGGGTCATATAGCAGGAGACCAACTTTTAGTTAACATGGGCGCCAGATTTGTAAGCTGCATACGAGATACCGATACTGTAGCGCGAGCAGGTGGGGATGAGTTTGTACTTATTTTGTCAGACTTGCATGAGCAACAAGATTTAATTCAAACTCTAGATAGAGTATTAGCCGTAGCTGCTAGGCCTTTTCAAATTCAGCAACGCGAATTTATCGTAACTTGCAGTTTAGGCGTGAGCTTGTATCCTGACGATGGTAAAAATTGCGATACTTTGCTTAAAAATGCTGATACGGCAATGTATGAAGCTAAAAAAACTGGAAAAAATAATTTCCAGTTTTATACCAAAAAGCTTAATTCTATTTTGATTGGCCGCTTAGAACTGGAATACCGTTTACGTCAAGCATTGAAGTTAGACGAGTTTGTTCTGCACTATCAGCCCAAAATGAACATGCTAGATGACTCTATTACTGGTGTTGAAGCTCTTATTCGTTGGCATAACCCTCAGCAAGGTTTAATTTCACCAGCTAAATTTATACCACTTGCAGAAGAAAGTAATTTAATTGAGCATATCGGCAAGTGGGTCATTCAAACTGCGTGCCTACAGAGTGTAATGTTAGAAAAATCGACTGGAAAAATAGTTCCAATATCGGTCAATGTATCTGCACGGCAGTTTCAGCATCGTAATTTTGTAAAATCGATTGAATCTATTTTAAGACAAACAGAGTTAGCGCCACACTTGCTAGAAATTGAGATTACCGAAAGCGCATTAGTTGAGCAAACCAGACAATTTATTGGTGTCCTTAAAAATTTAAAAGGAATGGGCGTTAAACTAGCGATTGATGATTTTGGCACAGGCTACTCAAGTTTTGGCTATCTGAAGCACTTTCCAGTAGATAATTTAAAAATTGATCAAAGCTTTGTGCGGGGCTCAGATAAAGACACTTCTAACCAAGCGATTTTAAAAGCAATTGTGGTGCTAGGGCATAACCTAGGCTTAAATGTAATTGCTGAGGGCGTTGAAACTATTGAAGAACTTGACTTTTTAGCCTCGATTAGTTGCAATGAAATGCAAGGCTATTTATTCAGCAAAGCGCTACCTATTAATGAGTTAAGTAAGATGCTGATTAACTAAGACTACTAATATTATTCACTATAAAACGCTAGCGAACTCTTGTATGTGAATAAATCTGAGACTATGATGCAGACAATGCATAAGGAACATCATGGATATTCATGTTGGTGAGATATACGCCAAGCAAACTTCGGTTAAGCTTGTGATGTATAACGTATTGAAAGTCAGTAAAGCTGGGGGTGAAAGCTCGCAAGTTGTCACCCTACAAAATATTGACAACCCGCTTAGTCTCTTTGAAACTACCGCACTAAAACTCACATCATCTGGCTACATGAGAGTGAGCCAAACACCGTACATTGATTTAACTGCCGCCACACCAAAACGCCGTAAAGCTGTGCGAAAACCAACGCGCTGTCCACTCACCTTTGATTTTTTAGAAGACCGCGCGGATTGCCAAAGGCCCGCGCCGATATTGCCAGATTTGTTTAGTGTTGTTTAAAATTAAGGGTTAAAGCTTTAAGTTAAGAAAAACTTAAAGCTTTAACCCTTTGAGGTAATAAACTTAACGGTTTTTTATAAACACATTTCAAAAATATGCTCGTTAATGATTATTAACTTTCGGTGGCCCACCCCATAAATCATGACCATCTGCATCATGAATTTGGACTTCTACAAAGTCGCCTGGCGTTAAACCCTCAGCATCGTCTAAATATACTACACCGTCAATTTCAGGCGCATCGGCTTTTGTGCGACCAATCGCTATAATGTTACCTTGCTCATCTACAACAATTTCATCCACTAAAACAGTTTGCATCGTACCTATTTTGATTTGTAATTTCGCCGCGCTAATGCGTTCTTGCACTTCCATAAACCTTGCCAAACGCTCTTGTTTCACTTCTTCTGGCACTGGGTCCGGTAATTCATTCGCTTTTGCGCCATCCACCGCTGAATAGGCGAAACACCCTACCCTATCTAGCTGTGCTTCTTCTAAAAAGTCTAACAGAACTTTAAAATCATCTTCCGTTTCCCCTGGAAAACCTGCAATAAAAGTACTACGCACCGTGATGTCTGGGCAGATTTCTCGCCAAGCTTTAATGCGTGCTAGATTATTTTCGCTGCTTGCTGGACGTTTCATAGCTTTTAAAATACGTGGGCTAGCATGCTGAAAAGGCACATCTAAATAGGGCAAAATTAAACCTTCTGCCATCAATGGGATGACTTCATCCACATGCGGATATGGATATACATAATGTAATCGCGTCCAAACACCTAGCTCGCTCAAGGCTTGCGTCAGCTCTGTCATACGTGTTTTGACTGGCCGACCATTCCAAAAGCCAGGGCGATATTTCACGTCAACTCCATAAGCAGAAGTATCTTGGGAAATGACTAAAATTTCAGAAACACCAGCGTTGACTAAATTCTCCGCCTCATTCAAGACTTCACCAATTGGACGACTCACTAAATCACCACGCATACTTGGAATAATACAAAAGCTACACCGGTGATTACAACCTTCTGAAATTTTTAAATACGCATAGTGACTAGGGGTTAAACGGATACCTTGTGGAGGCACTAAATCAACGAACGGCTCATGCAATTTCGGCAAAATAGCATGTACATGCGTCATCACCTCCTCTAAAGCATGAGGGCCGGTAACAGCCAATACACTTGGGTGCGCCGCTTCTACCACACCTTTTTTTGCGCCTAAACAACCAGTAACAATCACTTTGCCATTTTTATTAATTGCCTCGCCAATTGCATCTAAAGACTCTTGCACAGCAGAGTCAATAAATCCACAGGTATTGACTACAACCAAATCAGAATCTTCGTATGAAGACGAAATTTCATAGCCTTCTGCTCGCAATTGGGTGAGAATACGCTCTGCATCTGAGCCCGCTTTGGGGCAACCTAACGAAACAAAACCCACTTTTGGACTAGATAAACTCATTTGCTTATACTCATTATTTGGCTCACATTTAAAAATTATGTACATTATTGCAATTGCCTGGATTTACGTTGTCGTACTGATGGCAACGACTGAAAAAAATATTACTGCAGGCGCACTCACATTTATATTTTACGGCTTATTACCTTGCGCTTTATTATTATGGATTTTGGGTAGAAATCATCGGCGCCATAAACTGCATCAAAAATCGCTAGAAGCCGAAGCATTAAGCGATGAAAACGTGCACGATACCGATAGTACTCACACCAAAAGCGATGAGTAACACTTGTGCTAACGTCGCTTTTAATTCAGTACGTTTATGCAAGCTAGGAATTAAATCCGCCACCGCAACATACAGCAGGCTTGCTGCCGCCAACGCTAAAATATAAGGCACCCAGCTTTGCACTATCTGCAACGCATAATAAGCAATTAAACCGCCAATCAGCGTTGCCAAGCTAGAAACTAAATTAAAAATAAGTGCTTGTTTTTTGCTGTAGCCAGAATGCAAGAGAATTAAAAAATCGCCGACTTCTTGCGGAATTTCATGCGCAATAATTGCTATTGCTGTCACCATACCAAGCTTTACATCTACAATAAATGCCGCGGCAATTAAAATACCGTCAATAAAGTTGTGAAATGTATCCCCTATCATAATCATCATGCCACTGCGTCCAACATCATTAATATGTGCGTGTGAATGACCATGATGCGCAGAAATTGCTGGTTGTTTACTGAGTGCTGTTTCATACTTAGTTTTTTCATTCGAAACTGGGTGCGTTTCTGGACAGTTTTCTTCAATGTGAAGTGCATGCACTTCGCAATGATTACCGTGGCAGTGTCGCCAAATGACTAGTTTTTCTAGTATAAAAAATAAAAATAGGCCAAATAGTAACGTCATAGACACACTTTTAACGTTATTCGCTTGAGCAAAAGCATGGGGCAAAATTTCTATAAATACCGCACCAAGCATTGCTCCAATGGCGAAACTCACCAACATTGGCACCCATGATGTTTTTACATTAAGCGCAAATATTGCAGCCATACTCACGCTTAGAATACCGCCAAGCAAGCAAAAAATAATAATATAAGTGAGTGTTGTAAATTCCAAAATGTGCCTGAAAAAATCGGTTAAGTTTTATTTTTGCTGAGGAAATTGATAAGCTTTAAGCACTTGATTACACTCAATAACGATTATAAAAATCGCAAAGGTGGCATTATAGTTTAGATACACTAATATCACTAAATGAATAGTGCATTAATGCGATTAAGCTAGCCAAATTAAACTCGCCATGCGACCTGTAATGTTATCTCGTCTAAAAGAAAAAAACCGCGCCTCATCAGTGTAAGTACAAAAGTTTTCTTTAACACCACCACCATAAATTTGCGTTACGCCTATACTGTTTAATCGCTGCTGTGCAATTAAATACAAATCGCCCAGCCATTTATCACCATGAGGACGAAACGCTAAAGCGGCTTTTGCATCTTTTTGTATAAACTGTTTATGTACTTCATCACCAACTTCAAACGCGTTTGGGCCAATCGCGGGGCCTAACCAAGCCATTAGTTTACTTGGGTCAACTGGCATTTTACTCGCTGTGGCTTCAATCACGCCATCACACAGCCCGCGCCAACCTGCATGCACTGCTGCAACTACCGTCCCTGCTGTGTCACATAGCAAAACTGGTAAGCAGTCTGCTGTCATCGTCACACACACCACATTTTTTTTTATCGCAAAACTTGCATCTGCATTTGCTAAACAAGCGCTTTTTGCAGCATCAATTACTTCAACACCATGTACTTGATTTAGCCACACTGGCTCACTAGGCAAATATTGGCTAAGTAAATGACGGTTCTGCGCTACTGTTAATGGGTTGTCTTGTACATGTTCACCAAAATTCAAACTTGCAAAAGGCGCGCGACTCATGCCACCAACTCTTGTTGTTTGAAGGGCTTTGACGTTGCCTGGTGCTGGCCATTTTGGAGTTATAAAAATAAGTGATTGCATGACTTAAGCGCTAGCCAGCTTCATCTAAATCTTCATCTTCATCGACAAAATCGTCATCATCTCCGCCCTCATCTTCTAAGTCTTCATAATCTTCGTCAGATAAATATGGCTCACTACTTAGCTCAAAATTTTCCTCATCATCATCTCTTACATCTTCATGGCGCATGGCTTCTAATAATACTTTCATGTCATCGGCTAACTCAATTTGCCACTCCACAAACTCATTAGTAGCCGGGTGCAGCAAGCCTAATTTAATCGCATGTAAAGCTTGTCGATTAAACTGGGTCACTTCATCGCGTAAAGTTTGCGTCATTGCGCGAATTGGTATAATTCCTCGATAACCGTAAACTGCGTCTCCAACAATTGGTGCTTTTAAAAACTGCATATGCACACGAATTTGATGCGTACGACCTGTTTCTAAATTGCAGCGCATATAGGTTTGCACTGAAAAACGCTCTAGTACCTCATAACGTGTAATCGCAGGTTTTCCCATCCGGTTAATCGCCATTTTAGTGCGCGAACGCGGGTCGCGACCAATCGGTTGGTCTATCGTACCGTTGCGCCAAATTTGACCCCACACAATTGCGCGGTATTCCCGCTTAACTGTGCGCGCCTGTAACTGGCGCACCAAGTTAGTTTGGGCTGCCAGCGTTTTTGCTACCACCAACAAACCGCTAGTTTCTTTATCTAGGCGGTGCACAATGCCAGCACGTGGTACATTTTTTAATTGTGGCGCATGAAATAGTAAAGCGTTGAGCAACGTACCCTCCCAATTGCCAGCGGCTGGATGCACCACCATACCCGCAGGTTTACTAATGACTAAAATATGGTCATCTTCAAACACAATATTTAGCGGGATATCTTGCGCGACAAATGCGTAAGCTTCGGGCTTGGGTTGTATTTGCACTAACACTTGCTCCCCACCCCAAACTTTATTTTTAGCAGTACTGGTTTTCCCATCTACTGTCACTAAACTCCCTTTAATCCACGCTTGTAAACGTGAGCGAGAATGATCTGGTAATAAACGTTGTAATGCAACATCCAGCCGAAGGCCGCCCATTTCTTGTGAAATAGTCAGTGTAATTGTATTGTTTTGAGTACGTTCCGCAGTGTCAGTCATCGGTTATAATAATTGATAATTCTTTAGTAGGTTTGGGCATGAAGTATATCTTAATTTTAATCTTTGCTTTGTTAATCAACGGTTGCTCAGTATTTGGTAAACCAACAGAGCTTGACGATACTAAAGGCTGGACCGCAGAACGTATTTACCAAGAAGGTCAAACAAAAATGCGTGATAAAGATTACGTCAAAGCTATTGTTTATTTTGGTAAGTTAGAGTCTCGTTACCCTAATGGTCGATTTGCCACTCAAGCACAACTAGAAATAGCCTATGCTCATTACAAAAAACAAGACCCTGTTTTATGCGTGGCTGCGGCAGATCGTTTTATAAAACTACACCCTAACCACCCGAATGTAGATTATGCTTATTATTTAAAAGCTCTAGCAGTTTTTAATGAGCGCGGCATTATTGAAAAGCTAAGTAAGCAACAAGTTAGTGATCGAGATCCTCGCGCGTTACGCGACTCATTCGCTACGTTTAAAGATTTAGTCACCCGTTACCCAAATAGCCGCTATGTAAAAGATGCAACACAACGCATGGTGTATTTATCTAACAGTTTAGCTGAGCATGAGCTTCATGTCGCACGCTATTACATGAGACGCCAAGCTTATATTGCTGCTGTCAACCGCTGTAAATACGTGCTTGAGTATTATCCGCAATCACCAAGCCTTGAAGAAGCCCTTGTCATTATGATTAGTGCTTATGACTTATCTGGCTTGGATGATTTAAAAACTGACTCTTTACGTATTTTAAAAACCAACTATCCACAAAGCTCTATATTAAGCAAAGGAGCACCAAGCGACGAACGTATTTGGTGGAAATTCTGGGAAAGTTTGTATTAATAGTAATAAAATACTGCAACTAAATTTGTGTAACTTACTCACATGTGAATATGAGATATTTTAACAAACTACCTGGATATGTCAGGTCAAAGCCTGGTTTTGAGTGGTCACTTTTCAAGAAATTACCACTCGCTTTTGTCATCGGTGCTTCAATACCTTTAGCAATAATTCTTGCAATTTATTTTGGCAACCAAACAGTTAGCCAAGACCAACAAAAAGTTATTTACCAATGCTTAGGTTTGATATTTAGCGTATGGTTTTTTGTAGGTGTGGCATTTATCGGCTGCGTGATTGTATTAATAATGAAAGGTCCTGCTTACGTTGCTGACCCTTATGAAATACCCAAAGAAAACAAAAGTCTAGAGCAATATCCAGACCTATAGTCTCTAGTGTTTTTTAGCTTTTCTGTCTTTCTCTTCACCTTCTTTTTTTTGCTTTAGTTCAGCGCGTTGTGCAGTTTTACGACGACGCATGCTCACAATACCTTCACCAGATTTGCGTTTATCTTCATCTTCTGCAAACGGATTTGCACCTTGTTTATACTGCACTCTAAGCGGAGTACCAGATAACTGGAACGTTCTACGGAATGTTTTTTCTAAAAAGCGCGTATAAGCGTCTTTCACACCATCTACATGGTTACCATGAATGACCACTATTGGTGGGTTACTTCCGCCTTGATGTGCATAACGTAATTTTGGGCGGATACCACGGCTAATGGATGGTTGATGTTGTTGCAGTGCATCAATTAATACTCGGGTTAATTGTGGAGTAGCTAATTTTGCAAATGCTGCTTTAAAGGCAACATCTACAGACTTAAATAGTTCTGGCAAACCTTTTTTGTGTAATGCTGAAATGTAATGAAACTCAGCGAAATCTAAGAAAATAAGCTTACGGTCGATTTCGCGTTTAATCCAATCACGTTCTTCTTCTTTTAAGCCGTCCCATTTATTAATCGCAACTACTAATGCACGTCCCGCATCTAAAATGTAAGCTGCCACATGCGCATCTTGCTCAGTAATACCTTCTTGCGCGTCAACCACCAAAATAACAACGTTAGCTTCTTCGATTGCCTGTATTGTTTTGATGACAGAAAACTTCTCAACTGCTTCAAGTACGCGGCCGCGTTTTCTCACACCTGCGGTATCAATTAAGGTGTAATTTTTACCGTTTTTTTCTAAATCTATATGTATTGAGTCGCGCGTTGTTCCTGGTTCATCAAAAGCAATTACACGCTCCTCACCCAACAGCGCGTTCACTAGTGTAGATTTACCAACATTTGGGCGACCAACAATGGCCACTTTTGGAATTCTATCGCCTGTGTAATCGTTTGTTTCTGGCGCTTCATCTACAACAAAATTTTCTAGCGCTAATTCAACGATGTCTTTAACACCTTCTCCATGTGCGGATGATATAGAAAGTGGATCGCCCAGACCTAGCTCGTGAAAGTCAGCGCTAACAATAGCTTTTTGCATTCCTTCAGTTTTATTCACTGCTAACAGAACTGGGCAACGACTTCTGCGTAACCGATTAGCAATATCCATGTCTTGAGGCGTTGCGCCTTGTCGTCCGTCTACCAAAAAGATAATAATGTCGGCTTCATCAATCGCTAATAGGGTTTGTTTCGCCATCGCTTTTAAAATACCATTGTCAGTATTCGGCTCAAAACCACCAGTATCGACCACAAGATAAGGCTGACTGGCACCAACGCCACGCCCATAATGACGATCGCGAGTTAATCCTGGCAAATCTGCAACAAGTGCATCTCTGCTTTTAGTTAAACGATTAAATAAGGTGGATTTGCCAACATTAGGTCGGCCAACCAAAACAATGGTAGGTATCATAGATGTATCTTAATATAGTCTTAATGAGTGCCTAATAGATTGCCAGTAATGATTACTTGTAATTTAGGATGAATTATTGAAAATGCTAAGAATATCTTCAACTATTTCAGTTAAAGCTACTTTTAAAGATTATTATTTTTAGTCTATTTAACTTGTAGCGCGTATAGCCCGCCATCTCTTGCTTGTGCTATCACAGTATTGCTATTCACCATCGCCATACGAGACATAAACGCGCTACTATTGGTTTGAACTCTAGCAACAAACGCGCCTTCATCACGATTTAAGAAATGCACATAACCTTCTAAATCACCCACTGCAACTACATCACCTAATGGTACTGGCACTGTTAATTGACGGTTTTTGAGCCCCGCTTGGCGCCAATAAGTTTTTCCACTAGTGTAATCGAGCGCATAGACTGAACCTATAGAATGCGTTACATAGATTCTTGCATCTTCCGCGCTTAAGCCAGCTAAACTGGAAATGTCACGGTTCCAGACCACACGACCCGATAAGCGATCAACGGCTGCAATTCTGCCTTGATAAGCAACCGCATAAATTAATGGTCCATCTACAACTGGTAAACTTGTAATATCTGCAATACGCTCAATTTCAGTGACGCCTTTTGGTTGCGCCACAGATGCTTCCCATAGTAACTTCCCATTATCCGCTCGCACAGCAATCAATTTTCCGCCGGCAAAGCCTGCGTATACCGCACCACTGTCCACAACTACGCCTGCGCTACTACGCAAGCTTAAGCTCGGCGTTGTACGCTCATAAATCCATTTGCGGCTACCATCATTTGCATTAATACCGAAAATTGTGCTATCGCCTGTGCGCACGATTATCATACCGTCAAAATACACTGGCGCACTTAGAACCTCGCTACTTAATCTAGCTTTCCATTGCAATTTACCAGCAATATCATAAGCATACAATAAACCTTTTTGCGTGCCAACTAATACTAAACCCCCGCCAACACCCACACCACCTGAGAGTTTTTCACCAGCGTTTACACGCCAAGATTGTTCACCATTGAGGACATCTAATTTCACGACTTCACCTGCTGCACTTGCCGCGTAAGCAAAACCCGCTTCTACCGCTGGAGAAAACTCGAATTCTTCAGCATCGCCAACCTTAGCTTGCCATAAGATTTTTGATGTTTTGATTGCTTTAATTTCAGTAAGAGGTTCTGGCGGATCTGCTGGCTCGCGGCCAAACATACTTTCTGAGACACTGGTTTTAATATCAGTCAATCCACTACACGCATTAAGCACTAACAGACTTAATGACAATAAGCCTAAAAATACTATTTTTTTAAATTGAAGCATTAATAACATAGTAACTCCAGCTTAGTTAACTAACAGTAGGTATATGGCAGAAAATCAAAAAAAACGCTTAACCTAAAGCTTGGAGTTTTTGTTGTGTAATAGTGCGATATTTGCCTTGTGGATCTAAGTTTTTCAAAGCTTCTTCATAGGCTGCTTTAGCTTCGTCTTTTTTACCCAAGCTGACTAATACATCGCCTTTTAAGTCCGCAAATAATCCATTAAAACCTTCGTCATGTTTGGCATTTAAAACCTTTAATGCACCTTCTAAATCGTTTTCTTCAGCTAAGATATTTGCAAGTTGCAAGCTGGCCAGCGCAGTTACTGTGCTTTCTTTTGCTTGGTCAATAGCCCAAGTTAATTGTAATTTAGCACTTTTTGTATCTTTAACTGCATAGTTGGCTTTAGCTACAAATAACGCCGCACGACCTGCATACGGTGTACCTGAAAAATTATCCATTAGCGCTGCTGCCTGCATTTGTATACTTTTTAAGTCTTTAGCATCTGTTACAAGTAAAGCCTGATAATGCGTTGAAGCTGTAACCGATTGTTTTTTTTGATAAATGTGCCAAGCTTGAAATGCTGCATAAGCCACTACAACCGCTAACAAGCCGTAGCTCAACATTGAACCATAACGTTTCCACCATGCTTTAATTTCATCTAATTGCTCTTGCTCTTCTAAATCATATGCCATTGCTTTTCCTATTTTCTAATCTTTACTAAATTAAAACTTAACCGTTTTTTACAGACACATTTTTACTAAATAATCTTAATTACGAAATTACGCAGCTTTTTGATGCGCTTTACCCGGGATAGCCGCGAGTAACTTTTGTGTATAAACATGCTGCGGGTTTTGGTAAATATCGACGACTTTACCATGCTCAACTATTTTACCTTGATGCATCACAACAATATCATCAGCAATGTGGCGCACTACGCGTAAATCATGGCTAATAAACAAGTAACTTAAAACCATTTCTGCTTGCAATTCTTTGAGTAATAACAAAATTTGCGCTTGAATTGATACGTCTAACGCAGACACTGGCTCGTCACACACCACTACTTTGGGCTGTAACACTAATGCGCGCGCAATACCAATGCGTTGTCTTTGTCCACCTGAAAATTCATGCGGATATTTTTGCATATCTGCTTCAGTCAAACCTACACGCTTAAGCAT
>Ga0335395_10001688_pt1 | contig 13738 bp, 12 predicted proteins | sample MAT02_FD_205744 | JGI IMG/M metagenome (GOLD analysis project Ga0335395, IMG submission 205744) | Freshwater microbial communities from Lake Fryxell liftoff mats and glacier meltwater in Antarctica - MAT-02 (spades assembly) (version 2) ...
AAGCGCGCGCTGGCCTCGGCAATCACCTTTTCCCGGGTCAGGGCCGCGCCACCGCCCTTGATCAGGCGCTTGTGCGGGTCGCATTCGTCGGCGCCGTCCACGTACAGCGACAGGTCGCCTGCGTCGTTGAGTTCGCGCACCTCGATCCCGGCCGCACGCAGCTGGCGCGTGCTTTGCTCCGAACTGGAAACCGCCCCGGCGATGCGGTCGCGCAGGTCGGCCAGGGCGTCGATGAAGAAGGCAACGGTGGAGCCGGTACCCACGCCGACCAGCATGCCATCCTGCACGTACTCCAGCGCCTTGACCGCGGCCTTGCGTTTGGCTTCGTCCTGCGACACGGTGGTGTTCCTCGGTTCGGTGTGGATGGAAGTCAGGCCAACGACAGCAGCAGTTCCCACTGCGCGGGGGTGACCGGCATTACCGACAGGCGCGAGCCGCGGCGGACCAGTTCGAACCCGTCGCCCAACGCCTCGGCATGTTCGCGGATCTCCTGCAGGGTCACCGGTTGCGCCAGTGTGCGCACGAAGCGCACATCCACCAGCGTCCAGCGCGGCTCCTCGGGGGTGGACCTGGGATCGTGATAGTGGGACTTGCGCTGGAACTGGGTCGGATCGGGATACGGCGTGCTGGCCACTTCGGCCACCCCGTAGATGCCCGGCACCCCGGTGTTGGAGTGGTAGAACAGCACGCCGTCGCCCACCTGCATGGCGCGCATGAAATTGCGCGCCTGGTAGTTGCGCACCCCGGTCCACGGTTCGGTACCGACCCGCTGCAGGTCGTCGATGGAGAAGTCGACCGGCTCCGACTTCATCAGCCAGTGGCGCTTGCGCGCGCTCATGCGGCAGCCGCCAGAAGGGTGCCCGACTCGGTGCAGATGGCATCCGGGCGCACGTCCCAGGCCTGCGCCTGCAGTGAGGGCATGCGTTGCAGGTCGAAGCCAGCGCCCACCAGCCACGGTGGGGGCGCCAGCGACAGCCGGCTGGCAAAGCTGCGGTCGTACCAGCCACCGCCCATGCCCAGGCGCGTGCACGTGGCATCGAAACCCACCACTGGCATCACCACCAGCCCCATCGCCTCGGCCGCCAATGCCGATGCCGGTTCCACGTCCGGTTCGGGAATGCCGAAACGGTTGGTGACCAGCGCATCGCCCGACCGCCATGGCGCGAAGCGCAGCTCTTGGCCATGCAACACCGGCAGGCAGTAGATCAGGCCAGCCGGAAGAGCCAGCTGCCACACATGCAGGGCAATTTCGCCATCGCTGGCCCAGTAACCGGCAACGTACCCGGCGGTTGGCGCGAACGGCAGCGCCAGCAGTTGTCCGGCCAGCTGGCTTGCCGCGGCCATGCGTGCAGGTGCTGGTATCGCGCGGCGCGCAGCGCGCAGTTCGCGACGCAGCGCGATGCGTGGACTCTGGTCAGGCAAGCAGGACCTGCAGGGATCAAGGCGGGGCCCGGCAGTATAGGCGGCCACGTCCATCACCGGCGCCGGCAGCAGGGCGACGGTGCAAGAAAAGGAATACATCCTCCGCGATGACGATGCGTGCGAAACGACCTTGAACCCGGGGTTCAAGTGGGAAAGGTTGGGGGCCTTCGGGCTTCCCGCTGCGAGGCGGACTTGCACTCCTGGCTTCCGTTCCATTCCCGTGGTCGTATTTAAGGGCCAAGGCGAATGTTTTGCACGCCGTCGTTCACGGCAGAGGATGCCGCCCAAGTATAGCGATACCGGTACCGGTGCGCGGCCCGTCCGTCGGGCGATTCAGGCTGTGCTTTGGTTGGCAGGGCACCTGCGGTTCCACGCAGCGCGTGGAACCTCGCGCTCAGCGCGCCGGCGTCAATGCGGTGTCGAGCCGGCCGTGCAGGTCGGCCAGCACGCGGTCCAGTTCACGCTCTCGCGCGGCATGCTCGTCGCGCAACTGCTGCAACTCGTGGGCCAGGTTGAGCGCGGCCAGCACCGCCACCCGGTCCACCGCTGCCATGCGGTTGCTGCCGCGCACTTCGCGCATGCGGCTGTCGAGCAGCTTGGCCGCGGCGGTCAGGCTGCTGCGCCCACCGGCCTCGACGCCCACCGTGTACTCGCGGTCCAGGATGTGCACGCTGACCGGTTCGTTGGCGCTCATGTGTGCTGCTCCAGCGATTTCAGCCGGGTGATCATCGCCTCCACCCGCGAACGCGCCTGTTCGTTCTTGGCCAGCAGTTGCGAGCGCTCGCCCACCAGCTGCTCCTGCTGTCCGCGCAGGCTGCGGTTTTCGTCGGCCAGTCGCTGGCAACGTTCGGCCAGCTCCTGGACGCGTGCGGCGAGGCTGCGGAGCTGGTCGAGGGTGGACGGGTCCATGCGCCACGATAGGCGGGCGCGGCGCAACCGGTCAAGCCGCACGCGGGGCCCGCGTCCAGGGGGTCTCAGCCGGGGGCACGGGTGCCCGGGGCCGGCCCCTGGCCATAGCTGCGGATGAACTCCAGGCATTCGTCCGGCCCCAGCGCATGGGCGATCCAGTGGCCCTGGATCTCGTCGCAGCCGTGGTCACGCAGGAACTGCAGCTGCGCGGCGGTCTCCACGCCCTCGGCGATCACGTTGAGGGACAGTGAGTGGGCCATGTTGATGATGGTGCTGGTGATCGCCTCGTCATCGCTGTCGTGGCAGAGATCGCCGACGAACTCCTGGTCGATCTTCAGCGTGGTCAGCGGCAGGCGCTTGAGGTAGGCCAGCGATGAATAGCCGGTGCCGAAGTCGTCGATCGCCAGCAGCACCCCCAGGCGCCGGCACGCGCGCAAGGTGTCGGCGTTCTCGGCCGGATTGGTCATGATCACGCTTTCGGTCAGCTCCAGCTCCAGGCACGCGGGGGCGATGCCGGTCGCGGCCAGGGTGCGGGCCACCACTTCGGCCAGGTCGCCACGCTGCAGCTGCAAGGCCGAGACGTTGACTGCCATGGTCAGGCCTTCCAGCCCCTGCAGCTGCCAGCGGCGCAGGGTTGCGCAGGCCTCGTGCAGCGCCCAGGCGCCCAGTTCCAGGATCAGCCCCGACTCCTCCGCCAGCGGGATGAACTGGCCCGGCGACACCTCCCCGAATTCGTTGCTCTTCCAGCGCAACAGCGCCTCGGCGCCGGTGATGCGGTGGGCGCTGAGCGAAAGGCGGGGCTGGAAGGCAAGCGAAAGCTCGTTGCGCTCCATGGCGCGACGCAGGGCGCTGGCCAGCACGGCGCGGTGTCGCACCTTTTCATCCATCGCCTCGGAGTAGACGCGGTAGGTGTGCCGGCCCGCCGCCTTGGCCTGGTACATGGCGGTATCGGCATGCTTGAGCAGGTCGGTGGGAACCTGCGCATGCTCGGGATACAGGCTGATGCCGATCGAAGGGGAGATCGACAGCTCCAGCCGGTCACCGAAGCTCAGCGGCGCCAGGAAGGCATCGACGATGCGTGCGGCCACCGCCGCCGCGGCCTCGGCCGAGCCGATGTCCTCCAGCACCACGGTGAATTCGTCGCCGCTGAGCCGGGCCACGGTGTGCTGCGGGCCCACGGTCTGCTGCACGCGCGTGGCGGCCGCGCGCAGGATGCGGTCGCCGGTGGCATGGCCGAGCGAGTCGTTGACCTCCTTGAACCGGTCCAGGTCGATGAACAGCACCGCCACCCGACCATGCTCGCGGCGTGCGCGCACGATCGCACGCGACAGGCGCTCGGACAGCAGCGAGCGGTTGGGCAGGCTGGTCAGGGTGTCGTAGTTGGCCAGGTAGCGCAGTTCCTGCTCGGCCCGCTTCTGCTCGGTGATGTCGTTGAGGACCAGCACGTAAAGGCGCCGCTGGCCCTCGGCATCGGGCACCACGTTGCTCTCCTGCCGGCACAGGATCTCCTCGCCGTCCTTGCGCAACTTCCAGGTCTCGCCCGACCAGCGTCCCTCGCGGCGCAGCCGGGTCAGGATGGCCTGGTTGAACGAGTCGTCATGCTGGCTGCTGTCCAGCATGCTGGCCGGCTGCCCGATCACTTCATCCTCGGCGTACCCGGTCATGCGGCTGAAGGCCTGGTTGACGGCGATGAAGGACTGGGTGGAATCCAGCACCGCCACCGCCTCGCTCATCGAGCGCATCACCTCGCTGCCGATGCGTTGCTGGTGTTCGGCATTGCGGCTGGCGGTGATGTCGCGCGCGGTCCCGGCAATGCGCACCGGGCTGCCGTGGGCATCGCGTTCGACCACCCGCCCGCGCGCGCGCACCCAGCTCCAGGTGCCTTTGCCGGCAAGGTCCATGCGGTGTTCGGAGGTGAACAGCGGTGTCTGGCCCTGCAGGTGGGCGCGCAGGCGCTGCATCACCAGCGGCATGTCCTGTTCGTGGATCGCCGGGACGTCGCCTTCCTGGCTCAGCAGGCGGATCTCGGGCGATTGCAGGGTCTGCTCGTCGGCGCGCATGCGGTGCAGGCGCCGGCGAGCCAGGTCGTAATCCCAGAAATGCTCGCCCGATGCCCACAGCGCCAGCTTGAGGTGCTGGTTGAATTCATGCCCGCCTTGCGCGCTGTGCGGGCCGATCCGGCGGCTGACGCGGCGGCGCGGCCACCACAGCCGCCGGCTGGCGAAGGCGGCCACCGCCAGCAGCACCAGGGTCGCCACCGCCATGGCTGCGATGCGTGGAAACGACGAGGCGACCGGGGCGGCCATGGCGATGACGGAAATCGCGTGCTCGAACGGCATGGACTGAGCGACAGCTCCGCCTTGGGATGGGCCATGGCAACAGCCAGTGTAAGCATGGCGGGAGCGCGGCAACAAGTAGCAGTGCGACCATTCATTGCTACAATCGGCACGCTGCTGCAGCCACTGTCCGCCTCCCTGCACCGATTGCGTTGATGACCCCACTACCCACCATCGAAGACATTGCCCAGGCGGCTGCCCGCGCCGGCCTCGGCACAGATCCCAGCGAGTTGCATGGGGCCTTGTGTGGCTGGTTGGCGGGTGGGGGCAAGGATGGGCCGGACTGGCCGTCCAGGGTGCTGGCCGACGATGGGCTGGCGCCGGCGGAATCGGGGCCGCTGGAGGCCCTGCGCAGCGCCAGCGCCGCGCAGCTGGAGGACCGCGGGTTCGGCTTCGAACTGCTGCTTCCCGACGCAGACGCAGGTACGGCCGAGCGCGCCGAGGCGCTGTTCGAATGGTGCCGCGGCTTCCTCGGCGGGTTCGGACTGGCGGCCGGCGCCGGTGATGCGCTTTCCGAAGAAGCGCGCGAAGCCCTGCTGGACCTGGCCCGCTTGGCCCAGGCTGCGCCGGAGACCAGCGACGACGACGAGGACGAGCAGGCCCTGGCCGAGATCGAGGAGTTCGTGCGCGTGGCGGTGATGCTGCTGCACGGCGACTGCGTGATGGCCACCCGCCACCGCCAGAGCCTGAACTGATGAAGGCGGCCAGCGGGATTTCCGCGGGCGAGTTCGCGCGGCGGCGCAAGCAGTTGATGCGCATGGCGGCCGACGACGCGATCCTGGTGCTGGCGGCCGCGCCCGAGCGCGTGCGCAGCAACGACACCCACCATCCATACCGCCAGGACTCCGACTTCTGGTACCTGGGCGGCTTCCCGGAGCCGGAGGCGGTGATGGTGCTGGTGCCCGGGCGCAAGCACGGCGAGGCGCTGCTGTTCTGCCGCGAGCGCGACCCCGAACGCGAGGGCTGGGACGGCCCGCGCGCCGGGCCGGAAGGCGCGGTCGAACGCTACGGCATGGATGATGCCTATCCGATCGAGGACCTGGACGACATCCTGCCCGGCCTGCTGGAGGGCCGCTCGCGCGTGTACTACCACTTCGGCCGCGACAGCGAGTTCGACCTCAAGCTGATCGGCTGGGTCAAGCGCGTGCGCGAGCAGGTGCGCCATGGTGCCCAGCCGCCGCACGAGTTCATGGAGCTGGGCCACCTGTTGCACGAATCGCGGCTGTTCAAGTCGCGCGAGGAAGTGCGGCTGATGCAGCGTGCCGCCGACATCAGCGTGATGGCGCACGAGGCAGCGATGCGCATGGCCCGGCCTGGCGTGCACGAGTACGAATTGCAGGCCGAGATCGAGAAGGTGTTCCGTGCGAACGATGCCTGGCCGGCCTATGGCAGCATCGTCGGCGCCGGCCACAACGCCTGCGTCCTGCATTATCGCGCCAACAACGCGCGCGCCGTCGACGGCGACCTGGTCCTGGTCGACGCTGGCGCCGAGTACCGCAACTACGCGGCCGACATCACCCGTACCTTCCCGGTCAGTGGCCGCTTCACCGCGCCGCAGCGCGCACTGCACGACTTGGTGGGCCAGGCCCAGGCCGCGGCCCTTGAACAGGCCCGTCCGGGCGTTGCCTACGAGGCCGGACACCTGGCGGCGGTGCACACCCTGACCGAAGGGCTGCTGCGCCTGGGCCTGCTCAAGGGCAAGCTGGAGAAGAACATCGCCAGCGGCGCCTACAAGCGCTTCTACCGGCACAAGACCGGCCACTGGCTTGGCCTGGACGTTCACGATGCCGGCGAGTACCGGTTGGCGGGCGAGTCGCGGCTGCTGGAAGCGGGGATGGTGTTCACGATCGAACCGGGCCTGTACGTATCGGCCGACGACCGCGGCGTGGACGCGAAGTGGCGCGGGATCGGCATCCGCACCGAGGACGACGTGCTGGTCACGGCCGACGGGCACCGGGTCCTGACGGGCGCGCTGGCGCGCAGTGCCGAGCAGATCGAGGCGCTGATGCTGGCAGGTTGAGGACTGTGTCGGCATGGCGGCCACCAGCAGCAGCGTGGCGACCTCCATGCATCACCATCGCATTCCAATCGCCGTGGCCACACGCACCGCGCTGGAGCTTGTGCTGGGGATCGACAACATCACTCATCGTTCCTGGCCGGCAGGCTGCCCGAGCACCAGCGCGACAAGGCCCGCAAGCTGGGCATGGCAGCTGAAAGGGGTGGCGCGGCGCGGCTCAGGCGGCCGCGAACGCCGGCCGGGTGAGGTTCTCGGCCCCGGCTTCGGTGCACAGCACCTCGTCCTCGATGCGGATGCCGCCGTAGGGACGCAGTGCCTCGACCCGATCCCAGTCCACGCTGGCACCGTGGCCGTTGTCCTTGAGCGCCTGCAACAGCATGTCGATGAAGTACAGGCCTGGCTCGATGGTCACCACCATCCCTGGCTGCAGTACCCGGGTCATGCGCAGGAAAGGATGCCCCGGCGGCCGGTCGATCGTGCCGCCCCGGTCGCTGGCGGCGAAGCCGGCCACGTCATGCACCTGCAGTCCGATCGGATGGCCCAGCCCGTGCGGGAAGAACGCTGCGCTGACGCCGGTTTCCACGGCCGCCTCCGGAGACACCCGGAGCACACCGAAGTCCTTGAGGATGCGCATCAGTGCCAGGTGCGCGTCCAGGTGCAGCTGGCGGTAGTCCACGCCGGCGCGCACCGACCTGCCCATCTCCTGCTGCGCGGTGTCCACTGCCTGGATGAGCGACTGGAACTCTCCCTGCGGGTCTGCCGCGTAAGTGCGGGTAATGTCGCTGGCATAGCCATGGCAGCTGGCCCCTGCGTCGATCAGGAAACTGCGCGAACGCTGCGGGGCCGAGCGGCCGAGTTCGGTGTAGTGCAGCACCGCGGCATGCTCGTTCAGCGCCACGATGTTGTTGTAGGGCAGCTCGCCCACGTCCTGCCCGACCGCCTGGCAGTAGGCCATGTGGATGTCGAACTCGCTGTGCCCGTCGCGGAAGGCGGCTTCGGCGGCGCGGTGCCCGCGCACTGCCAGCGGTTGGGCGCCGCGCATCAACGCGATCTCGTAGTCGGTCTTGAACGAGCGCTGGTAATCCAGGTAGTGGAGCACCGCCGCGGGGTTGTTGGGCGCATAGGGCTCCCCGGTCTCGACCCGCAGTGCGCTTTGCGGTTCGCCCAGAATCGCGCATCGCGCCGCTGGCCCAGGCAGCAGGTCCAGGGCTTGCAGCGGCTTGCGGATCACCTTGATGTCGAAATGCTCCACCCACCAGCCGTCGGGAGTTTCCGGCACCACGTGCCAGTAATCGAGCGGCTGGTGGAAGACCAGCACCGGTCGCTGCCCCGGGGTGTGCACCAGCCAGCTGTCAGGTACGCGGGTCAGCGGCAGCCAGTGCTTGAAATGCGGGTTCACCGCGTACGCATAGTCGCGGTCGTCGAACACCTGGTAGTGGCGGGTGCCGCTGGGGACCAGCAGGTGGTCGAAGCCGCCTCGCGCCAGTGCCTGGTCCGCCCGCTGTTGCAGCACAGCGAGGTGGGCGGGGTACAGCTGGCCTGCAGCCGCGGCCAAACCGGCCTGGTCGATCCGGGGAAGTGCATTCATCGCGGTGGCTCCAACGCAATGCTGCAGTTTGAAGCATGCGCCCGGTTTTCGCAGGCCGGCGCTTCAGGCGCTGTTGCGCGGCAACTCGATCCACTGGCGCAAGGCCTGCATGTGCGCATCGGAGATGGTCAGGAAGCGCAGCCCCGCCCATTGCTGTCCGGGTGTGTTGGCATCGCCGATCCACAGCAACTGCGCGCCAGCGTCGATGGGCCGTGCACGGCCCATGCCATCGACCAGTTCGAAGCGCAGCTGGTAGATCGCATCTTCCTGCAGCGGCGCGTGCGCGACCAGCAGCATCCCCAGTTCGGAAACGTTGCCGATCCGTCCCACGGTCTCCTCGGTGAGCACGTCCACCACCGCCATCGACTCCTGGGCGCTGCGGCGCTGGGCCCTGCGCAACTCGTTGATCATGGGTTGGCCCCCTCCGGGGTGCCCATCGGCGCTGCCCCCGCCAGGCTGCGCAGCGCGTTGACCGTGGCGTGCCAGGCGCGGTCGATCAGCCGGCCCTTGTCCTGGGTCACCACCCGCACCTGGTCGCGCGCCATCAACCGGGCCAGGCTGTCCAGCGACTGCTCACTCACGCGCTGGCCGCGCTGGTTCACGAAAAGGGCGTTGTCGGTGACCGGACTGAACCAGGACAGGCGCTGGCGGTTGCTGTCGCCCTGCTGGTTGATGATGAACTCGAACCAGGTGCCGAAGGGCAGGGTGCGCAGGTACTGGTGGCACTCCTGCTCGAGATCCGAGCGTGGCAGCTGCACCGGCTTCTTGTGGCCCGGGCTGCTTTCGCCCAGGCGCGAGCGCGCCTTGAGGCGCGCGGCCAGCTCGGTGCGCGAACTGCCGGCGTCTTCGCCGCCCGGCGTGGCCAGGCGCCGGGCGACGGCCGCGGCCTCGTCGCCGTGGTAGCCCACCAGCGACAGCGATTTCTCGACGTCCGCTGCAAGCGCGTCGTCCGTTGCGCCGCCCGCCTGGTCCAGGGTGGTCACCTCGGCGATCCGGTGGGTGGTGTCGAGATGCGCCTGCCACTCGGCCGAGCTGTCGCCATTGCGCAGCAGCGACAGGGTCAGCACGTCGGCCCAGGTCTGGTTCAACAGGGTCTGTACGAACTTGGGCGCCTGGCGGCCATCGAAGGCGGCATCGATGGTCTCCCCGGCGCGACGCTTGGCGACCTCCAGCCGGTCCTTGCCACGCGCCGCCTCGACGTGGCGGCGTTCGGCCACCTCGGCCTTGCGCGCCATCGTCTTGAAATGGCCCTGCACTTCGTTGTTGGCGTGCTGGAACACTGCCTCGTCGCCATGGTACTCGGCCACCACCCTGGCCACGGCCTGCTGCAGCTTCTGCAGCAGGACCGGATCGATCTCGTCGTCACCCAGCCAGCGCGCGCCGGACTCGGCCACCGAATTGAGCAGCTCGCGCGCCGGATGCTGGGCACGCATGAAGAACTTGCGGTCGTGCAACGCGGCCTGCACCATCGGCACCTGCAGTTGCACCAGCAGGTCCACGGCCGGCGCGTCGCGCTGGACCTCGCGTTCGATCTCGTTGTACAGCAGCCCCAGCAGCTCGAAGGTGTCGGCATCCTCCTGCACCAGGGTCGCCCCGGGCCCGTGCTCCTCGCGCACCTGGGCCAGCAGGCTCTCCTGCACGTCCTGCATGGTGCGGTGCGCCTGGCCGGGCCTGGCGGCGATCGGACGGGACTGCAGTTGCCGCAGGTTGGCCAGCACGTGCTGGGTCTGCAGCGGTACCTTCAACGCCGCTGCACCCGGCGAACCGTCGCGCTCGCCGCCGACTCCAGTATCACCGGGGTTGCCGTCTTCACCGCCACGGGTGGCATGTGAGCGGCGGCCGGACAGTAGTTGCTGGAGGGCGGCGAACGCCTCCGCATCGGTCATGGCCGGTGGCGCGGCGTGTGGGGTTCCCGATGCCGTATTCGGCTCCACCCCGGGTTCGGCGCCATCTGCAGCCGTGGCCGTCGCGACCACGCCAAGAGGCGACCACTCGGCCGACGGAGCCTGCCCTTGCCAACCGGTCACTGGGCGCGAGCCTGCGGCGGGCGGCCCCGGCATGGTCGGGCTGCGCCTTCCGGCAGGTTTCTGGTCGAACCGGGCCCTGTGTGGTGCGAACACCAGCCCCGGGAGCACTCCCTGCTGGGCCAGGAGTTCATTGTAGTCGTCCAGCCAGCGTGCGAACTCGGCCAACACGGTTGCGTCGAACGCCTTGTAGAACTGCAGCCGCAGTTCCAGGTCGAACTGCAGTGCCGGCACCGATGCGCGCAACGCGCGGCATACCGACTGCGGCCCCAATGGCACCTGCCCTGGTTCGAACGGCGCCGACCCGGCCAGTGCGCCGAAACGCTGGCCCAGCAGGTACAGCGCCGTATGGCAGCGTCCATCGTAGCGGCTGGCGATGTCGCCCAGCACGATGTCCTGGTCCATGTCGGAGTCGTCCACCAGGGTCAGGGTCCGGTATTCGAGTCGATCCAGGCGCACCTTGGGTGCCTCCGGCCTTGCCTCGCGTGTGTTGGCAAGCTCCGTCTCCAGCGCGTCGAGCAGGGCGGGCAGCAGCTGCATGCGGTTCTGGCGGAAGGATTGCAGGCTCAGGAAAAGGGCGGACTGGAGGTCGTTGCTGCGCGCCTGTTCCGCGCGTCGCACCAACCGTTGGTCGAATTCCCCCAGCAGATGGTTGGTGCGTTCTCTGAAATCGGCCGACGCCTGGGTAAACAGCACCCCGAGGATGCGGCGCACGCGGGGCGGCAATGAAGCTGCCGTGGCGATGGTCACCGCGGCCGGTGAGGTCGGAGTGGGTGTGGATGCGGCCATGCGATCGATGCTTTGGAGCCCCCTGAGGCCGGAAGGTTTACCACATCCTGGGCCTCACCGCTCCATGAACAGGGCCACCACGTCATTGGTGAAGCGCCGCCCCAGCTCGGTCGGCACGACCCTGCCGCCGGCCTCGTGCAGCCATCCGCGTGCCACCGCGGCATCCAGGGCGGCGCCGATGTCGGCGCGTACCAGGCCGGTCCAGGCCTCGAAATCGGCCAGCGCGAAGCCCTGGTTGAGGCGCAGCGCGTTGAGCATGAATTCGAACGGCCGCCGCGCTGGCTCGATGGTCTCGTGACCGCCGATGCCCTGCGCAGTGCCTGCGCTGGCCAGGTACGCAGTGGGGTGGCGGACCTTCCAGCGCCGCACGATCTGCTGCCCGGCACCCAGGGTCAACTTGCCGTGCGCGCCCGCGCCGATCCCAAGGTAGTCGCCAAAGCGCCAGTAATTGAGATTGTGCCTGCACTGCCGGCCTGGCCGCGCATAGGCGCTGACCTCGTATTGCTCGAAGCCGGCCTGCGCCAGCCGCAGCTGGCAGCGCTCCTGGATGTCCCAGGCGCCGTCCTGGTCGGGCAGCCCGGCCGGCGGGCGGGCGAAGAACACGGTGTTGGGTTCCAGGGTCAGCTGGTAGTGCGAGAGGTGCGCCGGCTGCAGGGCGAAGGCGCGGTCCAGGTCATGCTCGGCCATGACCAGGTCCTGCCCTGGCAGGGCGTACATAAGGTCCAGGTTGAGGTTGTCCAGGCCGGCGTCCTGGGCCAGTTTCACCGCACGTTCGGCCTGGGCACCATCGTGGATGCGCCCCAGCCGCTGCAGGCAGCCATCGTCGAAGCTCTGGATGCCGAAGCTGATGCGGTTGACCCCGGCGCGCCGGTAGTCCTCGAAGCGGCCGTGTTCGGCGGTGCCGGGATTGGTCTCCAGGGTGATCTCGGCCCCGGGGCTGAAGCGCAGGCGGCTGCTGGCCGCCTGCAGGAACCGGTCGACCTGGTCGGCCGGGAACAGGCTGGGGGTGCCGCCGCCGAAGAACACCGAATGCACGCTGCGGCCCCAGGCCAGGGGCAGGTCCTGGTCCAGGTCGCGCACCAGCGCATCGACGTAGTCGGCGAACGGCAGCGCGCCCTTGCCCTCGTGCGAATTGAAATCGCAATACGGACATTTGCGCACGCACCACGGCAGGTGCACGTAAAGCGACAGGGGTGGAGGGGTCAACATGGGTCGCTCTTGGGTGCGGGGCGTGCGCGGATGGGTGGCATGCGCGGTTGCACCGGTCAGCCCGGCCATCCGCCGTCCAGCAGCCTGCACCGGAGCAAGGCCAGCGCCTGGCCGCGATGGCTAATGCGGTTCTTGCGGGCCGGGTCCAGCTCGGCTGCCGACAGGTCCAGGGCAGGGTCGACGAACACCGGATCGTAGCCGTGCCCGCCGTCGCCGCGTCGCGCGGTTGCAATCACCCCGCGCCACTGGGCCTCCACCAGCAGCGGCTGCGGGTCGAGCGCATGGCGCATCAGCACCAGCACGCAATGGAAGTAGGCGCCGCGATCTACCGGTTCCAGGCCGGCCATCGCCGCGAGCAGCTTGTCGATGTTGCGCCCGGAATCGCCGTGGCCGCCGGCATAGCGGGCCGAGCGCAGGCCCGGGGCGCCCTGCAGTGCATCCACGCACAGGCCGGAGTCATCGGCCAGCGCCGGCAGGCCGGTGGCCAGGCAGGCGTGGCGTGCCTTGATCAGGGCGTTCTCGACGAAGGTGGCGCCGGTCTCCTCCGCGTCGCCGACGCCCAGCTCCGACTGCGGCACCAGCACGATCGGCAGGTCGGCCAGCAACCCGCGCAGTTCCTGCAGCTTGCCGGCGTTGGAGGACGCCAGCACCAGGCGCCCGGGCGCAGGTACGGCCGAACCGGGATTCGACGACCGTGTGCTCATCGCCACGCCGGTCGCGTGCATGGGCAAGAAAGGGAGAGCGGACATGCCATGCCAGGAGCGGCCGGTTGAACGCGCGCGACGCTTACGAAGCCAGCGCGGCGCGCTGGGCCTCGAGCAGATCGCCGATGCCCTTCTCGCCCAGCGCCAGCAGCGCGTCGAGTTCGTCGCGCCGGAACGCGTGGCCTTCGGCGGTGCCCTGCATTTCGATGAAGCCGCCGCCATCGTTCATGACCAGGTTCATGTCGGTGTCGCAGTCCCTGTCCTCGGGATAGTCCAGGTCCAGCACCGGCTCGCCCCGGTAGATGCCTACGGAAACCGCCGCGACGGCGCCATGCACCGGCTCCCGTTTGATGTCGCCGCGTGCCTTCAGCCAGCCCACCGCATCGACCAGCGCCACGTAGGCGCCGGTTATCGCAGCGGTGCGGGTGCCGCCGTCTGCCTGCAGCACGTCGCAGTCCAGGGTGATGGTGCGTTCCCCGAGCGCGCCGCGATCGACGCAGGCACGCAGCGCGCGCCCGATCAGGCGCTGGATTTCCAGGGTGCGGCCGCCCTGCTTGCCACGCGCAGCCTCACGGTCGCTGCGGCTGTGGGTGGCGCGCGGCAGCATGCCGTACTCGGCGGTCACCCAGCCCTCGCCCTTGCCACGCAGGAAGCCGGGCACGCGGTTCTCCACGCTGGCCGTGCACAGCACCCGGGTATCGCCGAAGGACACCAGCACCGAGCCTTCTGCGTGGCGGGTG
>Ga0335395_10001689_pt1 | contig 13735 bp, 10 predicted proteins | sample MAT02_FD_205744 | JGI IMG/M metagenome (GOLD analysis project Ga0335395, IMG submission 205744) | Freshwater microbial communities from Lake Fryxell liftoff mats and glacier meltwater in Antarctica - MAT-02 (spades assembly) (version 2) ...
TCGCCTCAGCATCATCCAAGAAAACAATGCTACCTTAATTAAGATTGCCAATACAGGTCAAATCCTGGCTGCTTTGAGTGGAATGTCAGTTAGTGCGATCGGACCACAAGACTTTAGCATAATTGAGTGATATCAATTCCGGCTGCGCCGGAATGATATAGAGGATACGGCAGTGCCGTTTCCCTACCCAAAATAATATTGTAGGGAAACGGCACTGCTGTGTCCTAATTTCGGCTCATAATAATATTGTAGGGAAACGGCACTGCCCATAGGTGTCAACAATCGCCTGAAAGCCTTGGTATCTCTCGCTTTTAGCCGAGTCTATAACCCCCTAAATCCCCCTTGGTAAGGGGGACTTTGATCAAACTCTTGTCCCCCCCTTATACTCCCCCCTTGGGGGGGGGCGGGGGGGGGTTGGGGGCTAGGGGGGTGGAAGGGCCTCATAGTCAAACAGCATTCTCTGACTGGGTTTGACCTTAAGTTGACACCAATGGGCACTGCCGTGTCCTAATTTCGGCTCATAATAATTCCGGTGCAACCGGAATTATAACTTAAAGCAGAGTAATTGCAGTCGATGCCGGAGCGCCGATCGGACCTGCGCCAAAGCCTAAATTCACCACCCCACCAGTCTGACCAGGAGCATTGAACATCATCAGACTAACGCTAGTTTGACCGGGATTAAAGTTCACCGTGCCCCCAGAAGGATTGACAGGAAATGGACTGATAATAAAGAAGTCTGCGTTGTTCACAGGTTGACCGCCACCAGGAGCAGCAATCAAATAGTCGATGGAAGCCGAAACCGAAGTATTACCAGTCCGATTAATCGTGAAAGTTCCAGCAGTACCATCAGCAATAGAACCAGGAGACGAACCGTAAGAGAAGAAAGTCGGAGGCACAGCAGTAGTATCAACAATACTCAAAACCGCCGCTGAGGGACTCGCCAAAGTGCCACCACTTAAGAACAAATTCACAGTTTCATTAGACTCTATGAAGCTATCAAATAAACTTTGAACCGGAACTTGTGCGCTAGCTTGTCCAGGTGCAAAATTGACCGGTTGAACCACACCGATGTAATCCGGTTGAGAACCCGTAGCCAGAGCAGTACCATCACCAGTGGTGAACAAAATTGTAGCCGGTATCGAAAGGTCGCCACTGCGATTAATCGTAATCGGCGCAGTATTGCCCTCGTTGACGCTGTAAGTAGCCGCACTGAAGAAAAACGTGTTTTGACCCGGAGTCGGAGTCGGAGTTGGAGTCGGAGTCGGAGTTGGCAGCACATTATTAATCGTCAAAATTGACGGATTACTGCCCACATTGCCACCGCTAAGCACCAAATTCACTGTTTCCGGCGATTCCAAAAGCAAATCGTTCAAAGAGGCTACCGTGAAACTAGCGCTAGTTTGACCCGCAGCAAAATTCAACGCCCCCGCCGCCACAGTGTAATCGGGTGCTGTCCCACCAGCATTTGCGGAACCGTTAACAGTAGCGTAGTTAATCGATGCAGCCGCTGTACCACCTGTGCGAGTAACGTTAATCGTCGCCACACCGCCTTCATTTACTGTGTAACTTCCTTGCTCGAACTGGAAGACACTTGCAGGTGTTGGGGTTGGAGTTGGCGTCGGCGTTGGCGTCGGCGTCGGCGTCGGAGTTGGCACCACATTAATGCCTTGATATTGAATGTTCCGCACTAGGTAGTCGGAACTATCGTCTTTGAAGGGGGTGGCGAGGTAGGCTGCGGTGGGGTTATCATAGGCTTTGGCAGAGAACCGCAGTTCGTCAAAAGCAACGCCGCTGAAAGGGTTTGCTTCTATTTTGAATTGTAAACTGCCATCGTTGCGATCGCCTGTAAAAGTCACTCCATTTGAAGACACAGACAGAGGTTTTTGAGCGATCGGAGCGTTGAGGCGAGTCACAGTAAAATTGGTAGCCGGTACCAAAACCCCATTATTGAAGACTTGCATCAGACCAACTTCATTCCCTTGATCGCCCACTCCTAGAGTTTTTTTAGAACTCAATGCACTTACGTCGATCGTGGCGCTAGTCACGTCTTGGTTGTCTGCCCATTTCACCTTCAGGGCTTGAGATTCATTGGTGTTGGGGTTATGATTGATTTCCGCCCGAATTTTATTAACGTCGGTGAACCAACCACCATAAGCAGATGGGACACCAATACCAGCGGCATTGCCGTAACTTAACCAGCTTTTAGGGTTTTCGTTCGTTGCCAAAGTGAGGTTGCCGATCGCAGTAGAATTAAGATAGTTAGTTTCTACGCCATCAAAAGCTACCCCAGACAGTTTGATGCCTTGATTCTGGGAGGCAGTAGCCCATTTTGCGATCAGGTCATTGATGGTGCTGAAATTAGTGGTTTGACCCAAAGAACCATTGAAGAAAGTAGCCATAGCTTTTCTTGTGATGATGAGTAATTAAGGATTAGAAGTAACTGAAAACCAAAGGTTGGGCTTTCTTTATAGCGATCGGTTACTGCTAGAAAAATTTCGTCATAAATAGGTGCAAATAAATCAAGTAAAAATGCTTATACTGCCAAAATGCTTGCCCAATAAGCATCTGAAGGCTTTATCGCCCTGATTAAATGTTGTAATTCCTTGCACCTACTTAATCGAGATATTTAACTTTCATCCTCAATAACTTCGATCCGGAAAAATGACCGATCGTTTTTCCGAATCATATCGTTTCCGGTTGCACCGTCAGGTGATTTAACCACAGAGAACGCAGAGAACACAGAGGGAGATAAGAGAGATGAATACAGGACGATGAAGAGCGGATTTGATATCACATATTATCTGTATTAATCAGTGTTCATCTGCCTGCATCTGCGGTTTTCTGATTCATCACATAATAGATCGCCCAAATAGCCATCGGGCGCAAATAGTGACTAGCCCGAAAAGTCCCCACTGCTGTAATCGCCTCCGGCGTCCGAAACTGCAACCCATTCTCATAAATTTGCCGCACCACCGTATCCGTCAACTTAAACCCCTTTTCCTCCATTCCCATCTGCACCAAAAAAGCCGCTAACCCAAAATTAATCCCCGTCCAAACTTCCAGAGGATGACTCGCATTCGGATTTTCCGGGGAACCATTCAACATCACCCCATTCGCTGCCCCAAACTCACCATCTTTGAACTTCAAGAAACAAGATTCGTACACAGTTTCTAAGGCGCTAACTGCACATTCTGGCGGCACAATATCTGGCAAACCTAACAGTTTTGCGTAAAATTGACCGCACAATTGATCCGCCATCACCACTTCCGAATTACTCTCGCTATCCAAACGGTAATATTGACCGTTCCACAGTTTTTCTTGATAGTTCGGTCTTGCTTGTTCCAGCCAACTGTGATATAATACAATCTTCTCTTGGGGATTCGGAATTATCTCTGGTGCTGCATCTTCCAAGATTTCGCCGATCGCGATCGCACTCTCCAACGCAGCTAACCACAAACCGCCACAGTAGGCACTCACCCCCCGCATTTGCCAATCATCAAACGTCTGATCTGGTGCTCCAGAATTCTCAGGAATCCCATCCCCATCCTCATCAAAAGTTTTCAAATAAGCCAAAGCCTCAACAATTGCCGGCCAACAATCCTGCAAAAACTCATAATCCGTGCTGCCAGTCAACAAGAAATCACGATAAACCTGCAACACAAAATCGCAAGGCAAATCCTTCCACAAATTGCAATCTTGATAGCTAGTATAATTGGTTTTCTCCCAAGGATGTTCGTTCGGAGCTCCTAAATCGTGCGGTGTCGCGCCGACTGCTTTTCTAATCGCCGATGCTTGATTCCAGCCAACAACTCTCGGCGTATCATCCCCGGCCGAAATTGCCCTCGCAAACGCAATCATTACCGACTTTTCTAATTCCGGCCACAGCATCAACAAAGCAAAAGAACCGTAAAGACGCACATCTAAACTTTCATACCAACGGTAATCAATGCACTCCAAAACTCCAAATTTACCCTTGGGATCGCGTTCATCAGCCGCAGTCCAAAGCGTGCCACCATCAGTTAGGATATATAGTTCATTAAACAAAGCCATTTTGAAATAGTCAGTCAAATCTTCCCGTTCCAAAATCGGTTTTTGCCAAGCTTCAATTTTTTCGCGCCAAGTATCGGAATGCTTCATTGCAGTGCGAATAATTGGCCAAGCATTTTTGCCATTGCGCCCAAAGAAATCCGTATAGCGACGATAATACTCAACTCCCGGTGCAAATTCAGTAATGGGCAAATCCCATGATAGAATAAAGGGAATCTTGCGAGTTTTTCCTGGTCTGATTGTAAACCGAACTGCGATCGCACAAGCGGATCTTTCTCCTGGATCGCAGGCTGTCTCGTCTTTGTCATCTAACAAACAACCATCACCAGAAAAGTTCTGCCAGATGTCATCGCCCTTCCCCGCAGGATTCCAGCGAGTTTGATAGAATACTTCTACGGCTGGATTGGTGATAGTTGCGATCGCCCATTGTCCATCCCCCTCTTTTGGCTCATCATCAGCATTTAAGCGCGTCATCACGCAGCCAATCCGATGAAAATCTTCCACCAACAAATTCATATTTCCGCCACTTTCTCCCCACCGAGACTGATAGTCATAGGCCGGACTACCATCATCGCGCACTTTGACGGGAACCCCCCCATACCCCCCCTTAGTAAGGGGGGGCTGGGGGGGTATAGCATTAGTAAACCAGCCGACAATATTCTCCCAAGTTAACATGATGCTGAGAGTAATCGGCGCATCTGTCGGATTGTGCGCCACCCATTCAAACATGGCAACTGGGTAACTGCTTTCTTGATAATTATTGGGCAAAATTGGCGAAAACTGTTCGCAACTTAATTGAGCCTCAAACACATTTTCATAAACAAACCAACTGCGCGGATACAAAGCATAATAAGTCCCAAAATTAGACTTTCCCCCCGTTCCTTCAGCCTGCTGTCTCCCATCCGTTAAATCCGTTAAATCCGTTACAAAATCCGCTGCCAATCTTCCTTCGCCTGGATACCATTTCCAACTAGATAAACTGCCATCTGTGGGCGGTTCAGTACACAATGCAAAAGCTTGTTTCTTGCCGCTCGTTTCTTCAAAAACGCTGAATTGACAAGCGGGTAAACTGCGAAAAATGTGCTCACCGCCGTCGATGTGCCAGAGGTTAAAGTCTCCACGGGGCGATCGCCCGATGCAGCCAGCCCCGAACCCGCCCAGAGGCATTCCGTGCCAAGGGCCGTCGTCGAGATTGCTTGCGTACCGGACTGTGTAGGGATTCTCCCAACCGAGGCCAATGGCGCGTTTCCAGGTGTGTGGAGGGATGTTTGGGTTAGATGTGCGATCGTTATTCATATCAATCAATCGATTTTGGATTTTGGATTTTGGATTTTAGATTGAAGAAAGTACCTTCACTGATAAATACGGAGGCACTTTTATCGGGGCATAATATCATCTAACCGAAGTTGCAAGTTCTTTAGCAGAGGAGAAATAATCGGTTGTCCGAGGCGAAATTGTTGCTTGGTATAATCTTCGTCAATCAGTTGACAAACTGTCATAGTAGGTTGCTTAGGTTTACCGATAAAAGCCACCCCACCCAATCCACGATAGTCAACTATCCAATATTCTGGAATTCCTAAAAGAGCATATTCTTCAACTTTTCGGGCATAATCTGTTTCCCAATTAGTGCTGACAACTTCTACCACCAATTTAATCGATCGCCCCTGGGTAATTACAGGTTCTCTTTCCCAGAGAGGTTCGTTGACCAGGGCGGTTTCATCTAACACGACAATATCGGGACGGCGGGCCGTAGCTGCATCGGAAAATGGACGGATTAAACAAGTGCGGGGAATGAACCAGGGTAGTTTTTCGGCTGCGAGTATGATGCCGATTTGAGTTGCCATTTTACCGCCGACGGTTTCGTGGGGGCCTGTGGGTTCCATGTCAACTAATTCTCCATCAGCTAGTTCGTAGCGGAAGTTGTCACAATATCGATCGACAAATGTTTCAAAATTTAAGAGCTTTTGCGCGGTGTAAGCCATTATAAATCAATACTTTTTTGCTTCATTTTAATTACTTTAGTTTAGCATTGCGTCAAAATTCCCTCACCTCAGCAAAGCCCAAATCAGTCCCTTTTCCCGCGTGAACCAAAGCCAACTTTTCGTAACGCTTAGCGTGTTCTACCAACTCCGCAGATTCCTCCTGTGAGACATCCCGCAGCCGCTTGGCAGGCACTCCAGCAACCAGCGTGTGAGGGGGAACGTCCTTCGTCACAACTGCCCCTGCACCGACGATCGAGCCTGTTCCCACCCTCACGCCATCCAGGACGATCGCCCCAATCCCGATCAAACAACCCCGTTCAATGTAAGCTGAGTGAATCACGGCTCGGTGTCCGACTGTCACAAAATCTTCCAAAACTGTGGGTTTTCCCGGATCGCCGTGCAGAATTGCTCCATCTTGGATATTGGTACTTTGACCGATCGCAATTCGCTCCACATCCCCTCGCACCACCGCCCCGTACCAAATACTCGCCCCCGCACTCACTTCTACCCTACCGATGACAACAGCGTTTTGGGCCACAAAAGCAGCTTGGGAGACATCTGGTATCGGCCAATAGGAAGGAAGTGTAGTCACAGGTTTGTTGAGATTGCTCATTTGTTGGTCGATCGATCTACTTTTAACAAATTAACCAATTGTCAATACGGGATATAATATAAGCATTTGGGACTTTTGCAGAGAAAATTTTTTGGGACGCACTACATGATTGAAGTAGCCTTGCAATACCCGATGTTTGGGCCGGAGATTCAGTGTCCCCACTGTCGCCAAACGATTCCGGCTCTAACCCTCACGGATACCTATTTGTGTCCGCGTCACGGGGCATTTGAGGCAGATCCAAAAACGGGGGATTTAGTTCACCTTCAGTCTGGGCGACACTGGCGTCACTGGGAGGCTGAATGGTATCGCCAGCACACTCACCCTGACGGAATTCGGTTTGAAATTCACGAAGCGCTCGATCGACTCTATACTCAAGGCTACCGAGCCACTCGCATCATCATTGCCCAACGCTATCGGGAATTAATCAGCGTTTATTTAGAGCGCAGCACATCTTGGCGGGGTCAATCGGAATCGCCAATGCCGAAGCTTTACGGTTTACCAGTCGATTTTAGCCCGGAATCCCAGGAAGAACCTTGCTGGGATGTGATTAATTTTGATTTGGAAAAAGAGCCGGGAGTTCCGATTCGATATCCCTATTTTCGGTTGTTTGAGTAGTTATTGGTTATTGGTTATTGGTTATTGGTTATTTGTTGGTTCCAGTTACCAATTAGCAATGCCCAATGCCCGATACTTCGGCTACGCTCAGCACAAGTGCCCGATGCCCAATTCCCAATTCCCAATTCCCCAATCTAAAATCTAAAATCTAAAATCTAAAATCGAATGCACCACGCCTCTATTCGTACTGCTAACATTCACCGGGCGATCGCCTTTTACGAACAGTTGGGATTTACTGTGAGCGATCGCTTTACCACCGGTTACACCCTAGCCTGTTGGATGGAAGGTCTCAACGGACGCATCGAACTAATTCAAATCCCGGAACCGAAACCTGCACCTGATGCTTTTGGTGATGAGCATTATGTTGGATACTATCATTTATCTTTTGATATAACTGAGGCGACAACAGACTTGCCGACTTGGTTAGATTCTCTCAAAGAACGGTTTGAGGAAGCAACCTCTGAGCAACCAAACCAGTTTCAATCTTTGAAAGTTTTATTAGAACCGACTCAACAGGCGATCGGAAATAATGTTTACGAAGTAGCTTTTATTGCCGATACTGACGGTTTGCCTTTAGAGTTTATCCGGCGGATTAATTAGTTAATGACTAACGAATATGGACAATCATTCTCTATCTCAATCTGAAACTGAGAATAGGACACGGCACTGCCGTGTCCCTACCTCTCTCTACTAGAGTGTCGTAGGGAAACGGCACTGCCGTGTCTTCTGCCGTTTCTCTGCTTAATCCCTAGTAACATTCCCTACCAACTTAAAAATATTCTCCTCAAAAATAGCTAGATTTTTAACTCAAAATCTAGTATATTTTATTTTTGACTACAATATGAACATCTATTCATACGATCAGACATTAGGATAAACCCAGCAAAAACCATGCAAAAAGCCAAGTCGAGCGATTCCGGTTGCTGCGCTCATGACGACGACCACGATCGCAGCCATGAGAATCATAACCATGACCACGACCATGACCATGACCACAACCACGGCGCCGGAGATTTTAATCTGAAGCAAGAATTGATTCCTGTGATATCGGTTGTTGTACTATTTATCGGAGGTTTGATATTTGAAGAAAAACTGCACAACACGCCCTATTCTATAGGTGAATATCTGTTTTTCATCCCAGCCTATCTTTTGAGTGGATGGAATGTTTTAACTATGGCGGGGCGCAACATTCTGCGAGGTAGAGTATTTGATGAAAACTTCTTAATGACTATAGCAACAGTCGGCGCTGTAGCGATTCACAAACTTCCCGAAGCAGTCGGGGTGATGTTGTTCTTCAAAATTGGAGAACTTTTTCAAGAATTTGCGATCGGGCGATCGCGTCAATCGATCCGATCGCTCTTAGAGATCCGCCCAGACAGCGCCAACCTCAAAGAAAATGGTGACATCAAAAAAGTTTCGCCCGAAACCGTAGCCGTCGGCGATATCATCCTTGTCAAACCAGGCGAAAAAATCCCCTTAGACGGTGAAATTATCGACGGCAATTCTCAGATTGACACATCTGCGTTAACCGGCGAATCAGTCCCTCGAACCGTGAAAGTTGGAGAAACAGTTTTAGCAGGAACAATTAACCAGACAGGAGTTCTCACCGTCCAAGTTACCAAAGTTTTCGGTGAATCTTCAATATCCCGAATTCTGGAATTAGTAGAAAATGCTAGAAGCAAAAAAGCTGAAACTGAGAAATTTATCACCAAATTTGCTAGCTACTACACGCCGTTTGTAGTATTTGCATCCCTAGCAGTGGCTTTAATTCCGCCTTTATTCATTTCAGGAGCAACTAATGCCGATCGCTTTTTGTGGGTTTACCGCGCCCTAGTCTTATTAGTTATTTCCTGCCCTTGCGGATTAGTGATTAGCATTCCTCTAGGATACTTTGGGGGAATTGGCGGTGCAGCCAAGCGGGGTATTTTGGTTAAAGGTTCGACTTTTTTAGATACCCTGACAGCAGTTAAGACCGTTGTTTTGGATAAAACAGGAACCTTGACAAAAGGAGTTTTTAAAGTAGCAAAAATTGTCCCTCAAAATGGTTTTTCACAATCTGAGTTGATGGCAATAGCAGCCAAAGTAGAATCTCAATCCAATCACCCAGTCGCGAAATCTATTCTGGAAGCTTACGGCGGAAAAATAGATTCTTCGGAGCTTACAGATTACGAAGAAATAGCGGGACACGGCATTCGAGCCAAAGTCAATAATCAAATTGTGCTTGCCGGAAATGACCGTTTGCTGCACCGAGAAAACATCCCTCACGATGTTTGCAATGCTGAAGGTACGATCGTACATTTAGCGGTAGACAACCGCTATGCTGGCTATATTTTAATTGCTGACGAGCTTAAGGAAGACGCAGTACAGGCGATTCGTGACCTCAAGAAATTGGGTGTGGAGCGCATCGTGATGCTCACAGGAGACAATCAAGCTGTAGCCGATAGTGTTGCGAAAAAGCTCGGTTTAGACTCCTACTTAGCCGAGTTATTACCTGAAGGTAAAGTTGAGGCGATCGAAAAGCTGATCTCCCAATCTAGAAAAGGCGATAAAATAGTCTTTGTCGGGGACGGAATTAATGATGCACCCGTTCTTGCTAGAGCTGATGTGGGGATAGCGATGGGGGGTTTGGGTTCGGATGCGGCGATCGAAACTGCTGATGTTGTAATTATGGCAGATGCACCCTCCAAGGTGGCTGAAGCCATCCAAATTGCCCGAAAAACTCACAATATTATGTGGCAAAATATCATTTTTGCCATGTCAGTCAAAGCGATATTTATTGCTTTGGGTGCTTTTGGTTTGGCGACAATGTGGGAAGCTGTTTTTGCTGATGTTGGGGTAGCTTTAGCAGCTATTTTCAATGCAACTAGAGTTCTCAAATAGAGAAATCGCAGCGTGTAAAAGCCCGTTTCGTGACAAGTGATACTGTTTCCGGTTACATCGGTATTATTAGCCGAAATTAGGAGACGGCAGTGCCGTTTCCCTACAGTTAATCGGGGTAGGGACACGGCACTGCCGTCTCCTCCTCCGTTTTATCATTCTGGTGCAACCAGAATTGATATAAAATATACATTCTGAGGTTAAAATCTTATGCACCGTCAACGTTCTCTGCCCTGGATTTATCGATATTCTCGCCCGATCATGGCAGGAATAGCAAGTATTGGGGCTGCGATCACTGCCTATCTAACAGCCGTCAAGTTATCCCAAGGAGCGGTAACTTGTCCCATAGCCGGCTGCGATATCGTGCTTTCGAGTCCCTATGCCTATGTCTTTGGTTTGCCTCTTTCTCTATTTGGGTTTTTGGGCTATTTGAGCATGATAATTTTTGCCGTAGCTCCCCTATTTGTCAATCCCGCAGAACAGAAGGCTCTCCGCTCTAAGTTAGAGTCTTGGACGGGACTATTGCTGTTTGCTGGCGGTACAGCAATGATGATTTTTAGTGGCTATTTGATGTACGTACTCACTGTTGACATCAAAGCAACTTGTATTTACTGTATTGCGTCTGCTTTGTTTGCAACTAGCTTGTTTGTCTTAGCATTAATCGGTCGCGAATGGGATGATATTGGGCAACTACTTTTCATTGGAATTCTGGTATCTATGTTAGTGCTGATTTCTTCTCTGGCTCTTTATGCTGATGTGAATAATCTCGGTACTGCTAGGGAGACTAGCATGAAGACTACAACATCTTCCGGTACTTCGGAAATTGCTTTAGCACAGCATTTAAAAAGAGTGGGAGCTAAAATGTACGGCTCTTTTACCTGCGATCCCTGTCAGATGCAGAAGGAACGTTTTGGCAAAGAAGCGGCTCGCATTTTCAATTATATCGAGTGCAATCCTCAAGGGAAGAATGCGAGGCCTGATCTTTGTCAAGCAGCGAAAATTCAGGGGACTCCTACTTGGGAAATTAACGGTAAGTTTTACCAAGGGCAAAAATCTTTGCAGGAGTTAGCTGATTTATCTGGCTATCAGGGAAGTCGGGAATTTCAAAATCTCTCAAATCAGAAAAGCTGACAATAGTGATTTTTGGCGATCGATCCAGTAACAGAAGATCCGCACCTCGATTAAATTAACCTTAGCCCAAGGAAACGGCGCTGCAATCCAAATCCGAGCGCCATTCCTGCGACTACAATGCCTGTCAAGTAAGCCAACACAGTCAACCGCACTGAAAGAGGAGGCGCAACTCCCTCAACTTCGATAGTTTGTGAAACCTGAAATGGTGGAAACTGACGGGCTGCATTTAGTTGGGGAGAAACTTCTACCTCTACTTTATGAGGTGCGCCATCAAAAAACTGCTCTTGCCATAACAGTTTTCCGGCTGCATCTGGCGCACCTTTGTAGCCAAAAGCAATCCACTCATCTTCGACTGGGGTGACTTTAATATTCAACAATACATCTGTTACTGGCTGATTTGTTTTGGTGTCGGTGACTTGAACTTGTAGATTAGCAGCTTTACCTACTGTGGCGCTAACATCTCCAGAAAGTCGCACCTGCAAACCCTGAGATTGCATAATCGGCTTTGTTTTTTCTGTCGGTTTAGATTCCATCATGTGAGACATTGGCATCGACATCTCAGACTGGGCGATTTCAGCACTGACATTAACATATAACAAGGTAGCGATCGCAATTATGATCCCTCCACTCAACAGCAATCGCACTTTCTGTGGTGCTATTTCTCCTGCTTGGATTTGTTGCTTCCCTCCAATCACCAAACCGCCACCTAGCCCGACAACTAACAAAATCGCAGCTAAAATCCCGAAATTGCGATACTTCACCGCGTTTTCGGGGACAGATAGTGTTAAAGTTTGCTGAATTGGAGGAAAAGCATTTTGTGCGATCGGAGTCACATTTGCTAATAATTGATAATTTCCCTTAATCGGCAACATTTGCTGGATTTGCAACTCACCTTTAGGTGCAATAGCCTCTATCTCCAGCAACTTTGTTCCCTCCATAATCGGAAAATCGGTGGTAAACCAAGGATTTTTAGGTGGAGTTAGAATTGTCAACTTAATTCGAGCATTCTCTAAGGCAATACCCGCTGCATCTAAAGCTTGCAGCTTTAACGACACTGGAGGTAAAGGTGTAGTTGACTCGGCTTCAAAGGGTAAAATCTGGCTGATTGGGGGTTCGGTAGTTAGTCGCACAGTTGGTTGTGGAGACTGCGAAAATCCTACCCAACCATAGAAAATTATACTCATCATGCAGACAGCACTGATGAGTGCAGAAAACTTTAATTTTGACATTTTAATTCGGGACTTTTAAGGGCTTTTGCGTGGAGTGGGGGCGGGTTTATGTAAGCTGTCTGCACCTTTTAAAGCTATTGGTGAACCCGCCCCTACAGGTTCTTGAGAATGGTGCAATATTTCAATTAAAAACAATCTTGTCTAGTGACAACTAACCATCAAAGTGTGGTGGCGCAGAGAGTGTACTTTGTCATGGACGGCGGGATAAGTTGTAAAGTAAACAGTCCAAATAGTCAAAGCGCATAGGGAGATGTAAAGCGTCGCTTGCACGGGTGTTGAAAGCGTCAACCGTGCCGTTTGTTGCAAAATAGAAGAAGAAGAAGATTGAGTAGTCATCATGTACCTCGCAGATGAATTTAAGTGAATTTTGTTATCGGCGGGCATCCTGACTTGGAGAACTTGTCTCCTTTACAGTTGCGGGACAGTGCCGGACTTACACCGAACTTTCCCCGTTACCTTTGGTGGCTGCTCCTCACCAGAACCGATTTTGCATCCACAGCATACCACACTTTGTGTTGCTGCATTAACATTCCCTGGAAGGTTGCACAAAAGATACACAATTTAATACAGCACTTTTCAGGTAAGCAGAGGTAGGGACAAAGGCTTTCGCCCATAGGTGTCAACAATCGCCTGAAAGCCTTGGTATCTCTCGCTTTTAGCCGAGTCTATAACCCCCTAAATCCCCCTTGGTAAGGGGGACTTTGATCAAACTCTTGTCCCCCCCTTATACTCCCCCCTTGGGGGGGGGCGGGGGGGGTTGGGGGCTAGGGGGGTGGAAGGGCCTCATAGTCAAACAGCATTCTCTGACTGGGTTTGACCTTAAGTTGACACCAATGGGCAGTGCCTTAGTCCCTACGCCAGTCGCGATCGATCGCGCATAATACATAAGCCGGGGCGGGTTTTTGAGATTGTCGGTTTTTGGCAATTATGGTTGGTGAACCCGCCCCTACAGGAATCATGGTCAATCAATCGGACATGATATGAGGCTCAATCAAACTACAAAAATAAAACCCGCCGGTGCGGGTTTCATCTTAAAGCTGATTGTTAATAACTGCCACTTTTATCTACTTTTTAGGAACAAGAGCTTCATTACCAGTAGGACGAGTTGACGCAGCGGTAGTTTTCAAAAGTGCGATCGCCTGAGCATAACAAGGATCGTCCTTAGTACCAACTAACGCCGGTTTGTTGGCTAATTTCAGCTTTTGTTCGTCCGTTACTTCGACTTTGACATCGGGAGTAAC
>Ga0335395_10001690_pt1 | contig 13734 bp, 6 predicted proteins | sample MAT02_FD_205744 | JGI IMG/M metagenome (GOLD analysis project Ga0335395, IMG submission 205744) | Freshwater microbial communities from Lake Fryxell liftoff mats and glacier meltwater in Antarctica - MAT-02 (spades assembly) (version 2) ...
CTGTCTGTCCATTGGTCATCTTCGATATTTGAGATTTTCTCCTGAGCTAATTTTATACTTAAAGGAACTCTAGTTATCCATTTCATTTCTCTCATGGCGATGATATTCTTTTTGGTATATAAGGCACTATCTGCTACATTTATTCCTTCAAATGTCCAGGATTCTTTGAATTCTTTTAATCTTTCGACAAACACACTTTTGTCATCGATATTTCCTGAGTCTATTTTTAGATATAATGGTACGTCTCCGTCTCCTGTACAAATCATGTCCACAATAAATTGCTTGAGGTCTGGTCGATGATCTCTCGAATATCCATGTTTGAGTTCTATGGCTTTCATCTCTGATTCAGGCTCAGATTCTTGAATTTTCATTTCTTGTCCTGGACTTAGGATCTCTTTTTCTTTGATACCGATTTGTTGATTCACTATTTCTACCAGTTCCATTTCATCTATAATTCCGGCTATTATTCCTAAATGATCTATGTTGAGGACTTTTATTTCGACTGGGGGCTGATTCATGATTTTTTACACCTGTGTTGCTGACTCTATTATATACTATTGGCAAGAGTTGAAATCGTTACTAATCATTGATTTCAGCGTTTCATATATCCAATTTTAAAACTATTAAATTTGTGTGAATATCTGCGGAATGTGGGCAATAAAGGAGACGATACCCTTTTTGGTGGTAAAAATAATGACATAATTGTTGGTGGTGAGGGTGAAGATGTCATTTTTGGCGATCGGGGTAATGATTCAATTAATGGCAAGGAAGACAACGACTTAATTTTTGGTAACTTTGGCGCTGATTTTATCGACGGTGGTAAGGGCAATGATTCTGCCTTTGGTGGCAAAGGTAATGATATTTTGTTTGGAAACCAAGGTAATGATACTCTCTACGGTGATGCTGGCAACGATACTCTCTGTGGAGGTGCTGGCAATGATTTTTTAAGCGGGAATCAAGGTAGCGATTTGCTTGATGGCTGCGATGGTAATGATACTTTGATTGGCGGTTTTGATGATGATATTTTGTACGGAGGTTTAGACAATGATAGTTTAATTGGAGGCTTTGGAAATGACACGTTTGTCTTAGAAGATAATGGCGGATTTGATATAATTTCTGATTTTACAAAAGGACTGGATGTGCTAAAATATAAAGGTGCAAATATTGGTAGTTTGGCAATCAGTCAAATTCCTGAAGGCACTTTGATTATTAAAGCCAGTGGCGAACGGTTGGTTCTGTTGTTAGGTGTGTCATCTGGTGCGATCGCCCTTAGCGACATCACTATACTTTAGGAATTAATATTACCGATAGTCAGGACACCGCGAGTGCCTTAGTCCCTACCCCGATTAATTGTAGGGAAACGGCACTGCCGTGTCCTCTGTTCTGGTGTTATTGACACAACAATTACTGACTTACAGACACCCGATCGCGCCCACCAGACTTAGATTTATAAAGCGCCTTATCCGCCGCTTCAATCAGCATTTTCGGTGAGTTTTGCCCCTCAGCAATGGTCGCAACCCCCAAGCTGAGAGTTACATAATCGCCGACAACAGACTTCAGGTGGGGAATAGCCAAAGCTTTGACACGCTGGCGGATTTGCTCAGCAACTGCTTGTGCAGCAGCAATGTCTGTATTTGGCAAAATTACCCCAAATTCCTCGCCGCCGTACCGGGCAGCCAAATAAAGCTGTTCTGGAGGTGCGTTCGTGCAAGCATCCCCGATCGCCCGCGCCACCTGTTGCAAGCAAGCATCCCCAGCTTGATGCCCGTAATTGTCGTTGTAAAGTTTAAAACAGTCAATGTCACACATAATCAAAGATAGCGGTTGCGAACTGCTGCATTGCTCCCACTCTCGGTTCAGAACTTCGTCAAATCGGCGACGGTTTCCTAATTGAGTCAGACTGTCCAAATTCACCAACGCGTCCAACCGCTGATTAGCTGCTGCTAACTGCTGGTAAAGTAAAGATTGTTCGATCGCGATCGCCACTTGAGTAGCTAACTGACTCAGCAAATCCACATCAGACTGCTGCCACCTGCGAGGCTCCGAACAGTGGTGCGCGATTAGCAAACCCCACAATTTCGGTATATGACAAGAAGCGTTACCTTCCCCAGGTTCCATCCCCTGCTGCACGATGGGCACCACCAAATTCGCCTTCACCTGACACTCGGCCAAAAAATTGACGTGACACTCGGTCAAATTAGAAGCCTGAATATCCTCTATGGCGCGAATTCTGCCTTTCAAATACTGTCCGATATAAGAATTAGCAAAACAGCAGTCATCAAAAACCCTCCCCAAAAGCGGCATCCATTCCTCCCCAACCGACTCCACCACAACATCTCCGTTCCAGTCGGGCCGGAAGCGGAAAATGATCACCCGATCGGTTGCCAAAAACTCCCGCACTTCCGCTACCGTAGTATTCAGGATATCTTTAATGTCAAGGGAAGAACGGATGCGCGATTGAATCTGTGCAATCAGACGTTCCCGTTCTACCTGCTTTCTGAGCGCGACTTGAGCTTGCTTGCTTTCTGTAATGTCTCGACCTTCCGGCAATAGCAACACAATTTTGCCAGTTTCATCCGCTACCGGTTTGAGAGAAAAATCAAGAGTTGCCGTCCGACTTGCACCTTTAACTTCCACTTCGTAGCGGACAAATTCACCGTTTGCCGATCGGGATATTGCCTCTTGTAACTGTTCCCGAATTTCCTGAGAAACCCCCCACCAAGGCCCTTCCCAAAACGGACGATTTGCCACATCCCGCAGATTAATTCCTGCAAAATCCAAAGAAGTTTGGTTAGCTTCTAACAAAGTACCATCCGGTTTCAGCAAGCTCACAAATTGGAACGAAGAATCAAAAATTGCCCGAAAACGTCTTTGACTATCTCCCAACATTGCCGTCACCTTTTCACGAGAGGTAATATCGCGAAAGCGCCACACCCTGCCAATAATGTTGTGTCCGACGCGAATCGGCTGCGTATAGCGTTCAAAAGTACGACCATCCTTAAATTCTAGAATGTCGCACATTTCAGCTTCGGCATCGTTATAAATTTCTTTAACACGGCACAAAAAAGCTTTCGGATCTGTAACTTGTTTCGTGAGAAATGTCAAGCGCATACTTCGATCCATCGAATTTTTAATATCTTCGGAAATTCCCCACATTTGGACTAAATTTTCATTAAAACTAATCAGTTCTCCTGCTGTGGTGACAGCCAGAATACCGTCGGCTGTTGCTTCCAAAGTGGCGTGCAAAATAGAACGTGACCTCTCTAATTCTGCTTCAATTAATTTGCGTTCCGTGAGGTCTCGCACTGCTTTTACCTGTACTAATCGACCTTCATATAGCACAAATTTACTACGAACGTCCGCCGGAAAAGCAGTCCCATCTCGCTTGAGAAAAATAGTTTCGCAAACTGTATTGCTGGCTGCCGAAATCATTTGTGGTGCTTGTTTGTAGGATTTTGGAGACAGCAGTTCCAGCAGACTCATCCCCGCCATTTCCTCTGGTTCATAACCAAATAACTCGGCAAAATTTTTGCTGACATTCAAAATTGTGTCGCGGGAGGCAATGGCAACTGCTTCAAAATAAGCATCAGATTCGAGCAAGTAATCTGCTGGGCTTTTGCTAGTTTCTTCTGGTAAATTAGGAGTTTTAATTAATTGTTGGAGTTGGGTATTTGCTGAGTATAAAGCCGTCATTGCCTGCCTGTACATAGCAGTGCGTTTTTCGACTCTTGCTTCGAGTCGATCGCGGGATTCCCGCAGTTTCTTTTCTACTCGCCTTAAGTCTGTGATATCTACTGAAAAAACTATCACACCTGCTACTTTACCTGTTTCGTCATGATAAGGTATTTTGTCTGTGCGTACCCAGCATTTTTGACCAGAGACAGTTGACAGCAGGTGGATTTTCCCCAGTTTGGGAACGCCGGAATTAATTACTTGTAAATCTTCTAAATAATATTGCTCTGCTTCGTCGGGATAGATTTCATAAAAAGATTTACCTTCTAATTGGTCTGCGGGCAAACCTCTAGATGCGGCCGCGGCTTTATTAATTCGCAGTAGATGGCTTTCGGTATCTTTGTACCAAATCATCGCTGGTATGGAATCCAGAATAATTTGCTGTTCTTGCTGTTGCTGACGCATTTGTGCTTCTATTTGTTCTCTTTTAATTATTTCCTCTTCCATTTTTTTATTAGCTTTTCTCAGTTCCGCAGTGCGATTTTCTACTCTTTCTTCAAGTCTATCGTAGTATTGATCTACTTGAGTTTGCTGCTGTTCCCGCAGCATTAATTCTAATTTTATTTTTTCGCTATTTGCCAAACTTGCTGATACGAAATCTGCCAATATTTCAGTAAATTCTTTTTCTGTTTCGGTCCACTCCCTGCCGGAACCAGCACGTTCGGCGCTGACAATTCCTACCATTTTGCCGGATAGCATAATGGGGTGGTTCAACAGGGAAGTAATGCCTCGGTCGGAAAAATAAATACCGGCAAGTTCTCGCGTTCTGGAGTCATTTGTTGCCGCCACCGCTGCGATCGTAGTTTCGGAATTCAATGCCTGAAAATAAGCCGGACAGTCGGCTGCTGTTACAATTATTTGTACGAAATGGAGTTTGGTATTTTGTTCGTAAAGGTCGAGGCAGTGAAGTTGCGTGCGGTCTTCGCTGTACAGCCAAATGCTGGCTCGATCGCAGTTTAAGATATTAACAGCGGTTTCGGTGAATTCTCGGATAAATTCTGCTAAATTTTTGTGTTCTATAGCTTGACTTTTTGCTAATTTTGCGATCGCCTGAGTTTGACGACGCCAATTTTTTTGAGAGTTTGCCTCTGCTGCTACAATTGTGGGTACTGTAATTTCTTCGCAAACTAACAATACGGTTGGCAGTTGGAAATTCTCAACAGCTTGGCTGCTATTTTCCACTATTCCCCAGCCAGTTTCTGGCATAGCTAGTGCGGTTGCTTTTACCCAGATACTCTTGCCATCTTTACAAATCAAACGGCCTTCCCAAACATTAACTTTTTGGTGAGGACCACTATCTTCCGGCTGTACAAATTCGGCAAAATCTGCTTGCAATTTTCCTTGATCTTGGCCGTGAAATATGTTAAAGATTGAATGGCAAACCAAGTCCTGCGGCCTGTAAGCCAGGCGAGATGCACCGAATTGATTGAGCGAAAAAACTCTTCCCAAAGCGTCTACAACGAAGTAGATGCCCGGAAAATGATCGTAAAGAGTTCGATACCAATCTCGTTCAATTTCTCTACTGCACAAATTTATCCCTTTGCCGAGTTCGTCCCCCGTGCAGATGGAATGAGAATTGTTTGTTTCTGGGTTGCTGGAATACTTTTTGTTAACAAACACTTTTAAATTAACTCGATTGTAATTAAATGTACTTAATCGGGTTCAACTTTTTTTATGAAACAAAGCTCAACCTATTTTTACAATAAAGCTGCTTAGTTGTAACGAATTTACAACTTTTACAGTAGGAGCGTTTTCGTTTCCCAATGCAACCCTTGTGTTATTTTACGCTAATAAACGGTTTTAAGTATCTATGATAACACTGAAATATCTAGTTTTGGGACTGACTTACTTCGGTTTCGGGTTGGGATATTTACCGGGTTTACGGATGAACCGGGCGGCGATCGCCATTTTTGGGTCAGCTTTGGCGGTGGTTTTGGGGATACTCAGTCTCAAAACCGCGAGTGAGGACTTACGCACCCGTGACTATTTGCCCGTTGCATAAGTCCTGTAGTTTATTTTATACTTAATATTGTTTTGGAGCAAACGCTAAGAAAGTAAGGAAAAATGAGTACATTAAAACCCGTTGCTAAACCCAGAGTTAATTCTGCATTCAAACAACTGATGTCGGTACACTGGATTATGTCAGTTGCCTATTTAGTGCTATTTGTTGGCGGTACGTTTATGGCTAAATTGCCGAGAGAATTATTTATTCGAGGCCCCCTTTACGATTTTCACAAATCTGTGGGGGTACTAACAATGGCTTTGCTGACTTGGCGGATTTTGATTTTGCTGCAAGTGGGGTGGAAAAAGTATACGAAACGCCTGCCGAAGTTTACAAAGGAATGGTACAAAAGTTTTACTCTGCACGCAAGTTTGTACGTTTTCATGTGGCTAGTTCCGGTTTCTGGTTTCTTTTTTTCTAACTCTTTCAGAAGTAACAATGTAAAATTTTTGGGGATTGTTTTGCCGGATGTGTTTCCGCAAAATTCAGCAATGGTTGAGGTGGGAAGGAGTTTGCATTTTTGGCTGGCGTACACGTTTTTAGCATTCGTGATTTTGCATATTTTAGCTCAGAAGAAAGTTGTGAGGGCTAATTGGCGCAGGTTGGCAAATTTTGTTCAGACAAAGTTCGCAAAATCTCAAAAGGTTGGATGATATAGCAGTTGACAGTTGACAGTTGACAGTTGACAGTTGCATAACCCGAATCAAATCATTGATGCAGTACGGGTATCGGCTCTATTCATGAAGTTATTTATGTCCTCACCGATGTGGCGGTTGCTATATCAAAATAAATTTACTCCAAAACTGGCTATTTTCCACGGTGATATTTTGAAACTTCTCTCATCATCTGACTGAGTGGGGAAATTTACGGGTTGTTCTAATAAATCGACTGGCTGACTAATCGCCAAACCCAAATCACTATCCAATTCTAGCACCGCCTCTTTCCCCTCAGATTCGTAACACCGCAAAATCCACAAATTAGGATCATCTTCCGACTGTTTGAAAGCCATCAAAACTAAATTTTTGGCTGACAAATCTAGGAATTTACCGACACTTGGCAAAGTATTGTGGTGATTTTCTTCTAACTTTGGTAACACCTTGACTAGCAGTGGCAAATTCAACTCGTACCCCTTTCGAACCGTACCAGCATCTTGCCAATTTCCATTGTGGGGATAAACTGCATAAGTAAATTCGTGAATGCCGATATCTGCTTGTTCGTCTGGCCAAGTCGAACTCCTGAGTAATGTTAGTCGGATTTGATTTGGTTTAACGTCGCAACCATATTTGCAATCATTGAGTAAACTCACTCCAAAATGATCATTGCTGATATCCACCCACCGTAAAATAGGCACTTCCCATTTGGCTTTTTCGGTTGCTGTTTGTGGTTTAGTTGTACGCTCGATCGCACCACCGGGAATTTCGCAAGTTGCAAAATCTGCTTCTACATTTAACCCAAAGGCTGCTTTCACTAAAATGTGCTTTTCTTGCCAATTTACAACGGTCTTAATTTTCAGCAGTGGGGAACTTATTTCTACTATATAATCTTGACAAAACTCCGATTTTCCAATTTGTTGGACTACGCGCAAACTCTGCCGTATTTCTCCCTGGGCTATCCAGGAAATATCTTTGAGTATCGGCGTTGGTAATTGATGTTTTTGATAATTCGGATTGATGTTCCAAGCATCCCAATATTGGCCGCTATCTTGGAATGATTGCAGTTGATTCCCTCCTGCTACATTCAGGACTTCTCTGTTATTTAGTTTATCCCAAATGCTAGACAAATTACCAGTTTCCCAGTCTATTGTTACTCTAATAAATTCATTTTCTAAGACGTTTCTTGGGGCCTCAAAATGCGTTTCTTGACAAAGTGCTATTTTTGGTGTTAAATGGTTTGTAACCTGCGCTAAATCTGTATTTTTTGATTTTGGGGTCTGGGAGAACGAATTTTCGATGGTTTCAGGGTTGGCGCGGCACAGCCAAAACACGCGGTAGCCGATCGCAGGGATGTTATTTGCCGAAAATAACAGTGTAAGTTGTGGTGTTGGTCGATCGCACATTTGAATTTGCGTAACCAGCCGTTGTCCATCCAAGTCGTAGATTTGCCAACTTTCAGGATTGGATTCAGGAATGGGTAGGGCGACAACCTCCGAACGCGACCAATTGAGCGTGTTAAAGATCAGAATTGATTGAGCGTCAGAGTGCGGTGGGGAAGGCAGAGAAATTTGACTGGCGATCGCATCCAAAGATTGTAGCAGAATTTGACGACAAGTGCGATCGACCTCCGCAAAGGCTAGATTAGCATCAATGTAAACTTTCGCGATCGAAGAACCAGGCAAAATATCGTGAAACTGGTTAAACAAAATTTGTTTCCAGGCTATTTCTAATGCTGATTTCGGATAAATCGCACCCGCACAAATCGTGGCGAAGGAGGAAAGCAATTCCGCTTGGTAGAGCAAATCTTCACAGCGACGGTTGTTCCGTTTTTGGTCGCCGCGAGTTGTGTAACAACCCCGATGGAATTCCAGGTAAAGCTCATCTTTCCAAATTGGTAGAGGAAGAAGAGTCGAAGCATCGCCTTGAGACTCAGCTTGTGAAATTTCAGGTAAAAACTGACTCTCAATCAAAGACAAATAATCTACCGCCTTTGCAAACTGCAAATTCGGGAAGAAAGGCGACATTTCCCAGCGTTTCGCCACCTCCAACATATCACGAGTCGGGCCACCGCCGTGGTCGCCAACTCCCGGTAACCAAAAAGCCGATTGCAAACCAGTTTTAACTTGCCAGTCAAAAGTATAGTTTGCCATTTTCACAGATTCTATACTTTCACCGATCGCAGCCGACATCATGCTAAATATTTTAGTACCATCCAAGCCTTCCCACAAAAACACACCGTGGGGAAATTCTGTTGTATCGTTCCAGCGCAACTTTTGCGTCACAAAATACTCAACTCCACCGTCGCGCAAAATTTGAGGTAATTGCCATCCAAACCCGAAAGTATCCGGTAGCCAAACTACCCGCATCAATTCCCCAAACTTTTCTTGAGTGTAACGCTGTCCGTAAAAAACTTGTCGCACCATAGACTCAGCAGAAATCAAGTTTAAATCCGGTTCCACCCACATCCCACCGACAACTTCCCAACGTCCAGCAGCTACCTGTTTTTTGATAGCTGCAAATAAGTCCGGTCGATGTTCTTCTATCCAAGCATACAGCGCAGGAGTTGAATGGCAGAAAATTAAATCGGGAAACTCTGATTGCAATTTCAATGCAGACTCAAAAGTCCGTTCTGCCGCTTTCCAGGTTTCCTCAACTGGCCACAACCAAGCCAAGTCTAAATGAGCATGACCGAGCAAATAAATTTTACCCTTATATATAGAAGATTTATCCCTACTTTCTCCTATATATATAGATGTACAGTCGTCACTTTTGCCAACCCCAAAAACCCTCTCTCCTCCCTCTGCGCCCTCTGCGGTTAAAAAATCCTGAAAATCTCGTAGACATTCGAGTAAATTGTGTCGTAAACTAGAAAGCGAGCGATCGAACTTTTGTCGATCGCAAACCACAGACCAATCAATCAAACCAACCGCCAATTCAATCTCAGATTTTAGCCTTTCCCCCTTGACAACAAACGCGCGATCGACTATATTTTCAGTGGGGAGGTATTGGCAATTTAAATTTTGCAAATCACCAGAGAGTAAATTTTGCAAAATCTCTAATTCGTCAGACACAAAACCGGGGTCAAAACAAACAGAATCAGCAGATTCATACATACAAACTGAGCGCACCAAAGCACCAGAATCATGACCGGGACTAACCAACCGCAAAATTACTAAAAATTCCTCTCCAGGAATTGCAGAGGGACTCAACAAAAGTCGAACTGAACAATCAAATAAATCTCCGACTCCAACTAACTCACCATTCACAAACAACTGAGCATCTTCGGCCCACCAAGTCAAGCTCAACAGCAAACGCAAACCAGTCACAGGATAGCCTGATAAATTGTCAGGAATGACAAATTGTTGTCCCAAATACAAAACTTGTTTACCAGAGGGCCAAGCAATATGTGATTTCTCGTTAAGTTCCGCAAGAGGCCAGTTACAAATATTTACCACATTAACAACAGCAGAGTCTGAGTCGCAAAATTTCCAGCCGGACTGAACATCCCATCGACTGAGACGACGCAACTTTTCGATAGCTTCAGAAATTATATTGCTCGTAGGTGGCACAGAAGCACTCATAAAAAAACTCGGTAAGTGGGAAACGAGCGTGACTTTAGTCCTGAGAGGAAAACGACACGGCGATTTCAATCGCCGTCAATAAGAGTGCTATAATTAAGGCGTGAGTAAGAATAATCAACTACGTGTTGAACCATTCCTAGTGCGGCGAAATTCCGGCTACTTAGTACGGGGCTAGATACCCAACACAAAAAGAGCAAGTAATAGCAGGGTGGGGAGCGTACCGAATTTTGGCTTTGCGTTGAACTCCGAAAACAACCAAAAGTAGAAAAGTAAGCGCAATGGCAGCGTCGCAAGACAGTTGTTTTGAGCGTCTAGAGGCACTTTGACAATGCCTTTGAAGATTACTTCGGTAATCTACTCAAGAATCTCAGTGTCTTTAGACCTGAGAGTGTCAAATTTAGCTAAAATTTGTAATTAGGTAGAAATCAGGTTTAATCGACCTCAAATTAAATTATGTCTTCCACTAACTACGGCCCATACCAAAGCCGACTATTAAATTTTATATCCAAACAGTCCCGCCAAGTTGCCGATAATTGCGATCGCACTTGGCGACAAGTTCAATCTGCAACGCTCAACGCTACCCAAATTCTACTTTATCCAGCATACTTGTTGGTGCAAAGTTCGCGGATGCTGGCCAGACAACTGCGGGAATCCAGTCAAAAAGTAGATTTGCCGGAATTGCAGGAATTTGTCGAGGGGGAGGATTTCAAGTTTTCACAGAATTCGTCCCCAAATTTGTGGAATGATGAAAGGGAGACGGAAAGTGCGATCATACAAATTGTACACCTTGCTGAAAATTTACTCATCCCATCGCAAATCAGGACAAATTCTGACAATGTATCGTTTTTAATCAGTCGCCCAAATGCCACACCTGATATTCGGTTACAGCCGGAAATGCAATTTAGCAAAAAAGCTACCAATACGCCAAGAAATTTAGTTGTAGAACATCAAGTCAAAACTCAAGTAGCCGAAATTTCCATAAATAATGTCTCCACGATTAACACTAAACCGGAAGTTCGGGGAATCGCGACTTTTCTGCCAGCCCGCAGTTTAGTATTGGTGGGAGACGAAAATCAGATTTTAGATATTTTAACTGTCGAACAACAGGAACTTCTGGAAAGTCGGATCACTTGGGAAGTGGCTAACTCTGGGCCTCAACGTCGAGAAATTGCGAAAAAAGAATTAAAATTTAATCTGGGTTTAGAGGTGGCTGCGGCAAAATCGCCACTTCCGCCAGTTCGAGGTTTTTGGCAATTGATGGCTTGGGTGCAGACGAGTCCGCTGGCGGTGAAAAGAAATCTGTTTGGAGAATCTATTTTCGCGGTCAAAAAAGCAATTAATGCTAGTACCGATCGCCATTTAAGCATATCTCAACAAATCACTGGAGTCAAAACCGATCGCAGGGCAATTGCTTCTGGAAGTGCGATCGACTACAATACGTCAGAATTAATCAGTAATTTTCATCCTAAGTTCGATCGCACTCCAAATTCTCGATCCTTTGTCACATTACTCGATCGCGCGGCCGTTCACCTCGAAGAATTTAGCTTACCCCAAGTATCAACAATCACCGCAGAATTAACAGCCTCTCAGCCAGAAAAAATTGATACAGCCCAAAAAAATCCATATTTAAGCCCAAATACCCGCGAAATAGTCGAAAACTACGCCAGAAACATCGAACAAATGATTTGGTCGTCAGTAGACTACCTCCTCGGCAAAGAAACAGCAGCCAGTGAAAATACGGAGAAATCTGTAGCAATTAAGTATTCTTTGCAACAGCGAGAGTTGGAGAATACGGAGAAAAATATCGGTAAGGGCGATCGACCTTGGCTAAAATGGCAAGACTTGTTTGGAGAACCAGCACCAGCATCTGTCGAAGTCGAAAATGTGCCACCGCCACTAGCAACTTCGTCTCCGATCTCGCTGTCACAAATTGGCACAAATGTCAAGCAAAAAATTGATGAAATCGAAAAACTGTCCGAAGGTCGATCGATACTCCCATCAACATCTCCTTACCCAGAGGCAATTCACCGCCTGATCGCAGAGCTCAAAACCAGCCTATTCACAAAAGTGTCAAAAAGTCAACCCCAAAAAGCATCAAATTTAGAAGTTACTTCAAAAAATAACTTGGTTCCTGCCGTAGAACAATCAAGCCCAACCGAGGCAGAGGAAACTCAACCAGCCAAACCAACAGCCCCAGAAATCATCGGACAAACCAGCAAATACGTCAGCATCGCCACAACACCAGAAAATAAACGCCCCGACGAAACACCGGGCGACTACTTAGAAACAAAAGCAGAATCAATGGGATACATTAAGCACCCCCTAGAACAAGTGCTCGAATGGCTCGATCAAATTATGCTGCGACTAGAAACAATTGCCGTACAACTCTGGGAATGGGCAAAAATCAACTTGCCAAAAATCATCAACAGCAAAGATAAAATTCGCTAATCTTTGGCATATGATAAAAAGGCTGCACCAGCAGCAAATCATTCAGTCCGATCGCATTCTTGGAGACTCCCACAGTGCTAAGCCTTAAAATCGTAGTTAATGTAGTTGTGTTATTCTTTGTTTCTCTGTTCATATTTGGATTTTTGTCCAATGACCCAGCTCGGAACCCCAACCGCAGAGACATGGAATAATACCAAGTCTGGTTGACAGTTGACGGTTGACAGTTGACGGTTGACAGTAATTAGTTGTAAAAAAACTTGACCTCGCTGGCAAGCGAGGTTATGTCGTGGCGAAAGTAGGTTTTCAAAGCAGCCATACCCCAGGGCTGAATCCACTCGAAATTTCAGATATCACATTTATGTTTAGACAATTATAGCAAACTCAATTAGGTAATTAGGACATTTAAAATTGCTGAAACCATTGATTTTATTACATATTCCCTCTTCTCTCTTCCTTCTGTTTTAATTATGCCCTATCCGGTACCACCACCAGAACCCCCAGCCATCATCTACATCACAAAGCCCAAAACAGCCGCCCTCATTGTGGCGGCCAGTGATGAAGACACCCGCAGCAACTCCACAGAAATACCGGAACCAAGCCCAGATATAGTTCTGTCAGAACCAACACCAGCCCAAGCCGCAGCCTCTGCCCTACTCCTAGGCCCAAGCTTAGAAGCCAGTCAGCCTCCAGAAATCGCCGACCCCGTAGCAACAGTGGGAAACGTCATCCCAGAGTTGCGATTTCAATATCAGGAACCAGTTGAAGAAACCGCAACTAGCAGAACTCAGCCAGATCCCTCGTTTACTACTTATCATTTTGCGCCGACACAAAATCTCCTTGAGAGTGGGAGTCAGAAACCATCCCCAGAGGCGCTATTAGCGCAGATAAAACACGGGGGAAATGTGAGCCAGGGGGTTCCGAGTTCTGATAGCATCGGAGTTCAGGCGAAGGGACAGCAGCAGCAGCTAGAAGATAAAGCTCCTCCCGAACCCCAGGAAATTCTCGTTCCCGAACCAATGCAGGAAACAACGCCCAGCGGGCAGCAGCAGTTAGAGATTCCGACACCCGGCACTGACCCTACTCTAGGAGCGCCCACAACCCCGAAACCGCAGCCCAAAAAAGTGCCAGCCCCAGGAGTTCGCACAGCACCTTCCCAGCGGACGGTGCCTTTTCCGGTGAGTCCGGCAGATACGATCGAAATTAAGGCAGACCGCCAGGAATTTGACGAGAAGCAGCAAATTGTGACGGCGATTGGCAATGTTGTGGTGCGGTTCCGACAAACGGTGATTGATGCCGATCGCGCGATCGTCAATTTAGT
>Ga0335395_10001691_pt1 | contig 13733 bp, 14 predicted proteins | sample MAT02_FD_205744 | JGI IMG/M metagenome (GOLD analysis project Ga0335395, IMG submission 205744) | Freshwater microbial communities from Lake Fryxell liftoff mats and glacier meltwater in Antarctica - MAT-02 (spades assembly) (version 2) ...
TGTCTAGGTTCTTAGCGCTTCTTTTTAGTCGGGTTCGCTTCGCTTTCGCTCGTCTCTCCCTTCAGCGCTTTACTAATCTATCAGCACTATATTGCTTTGTCAAGCGTTTTCTCGAAAGTCCTTTTTTCTTTGTTTCTTGTACTTTGCATCTATCGCTCTCTGAGAGACGGTTTAAGGTAGTAAATTTTACTCAGAAAGCTAGGATTTATAGGGATTACTCAAGAGAATAGATCTATTGATTGACGATGTAGGGTGAAGGGGTTGGTTGTATTTGTCCCGATCGCACTAAAGCTTGGTAGATAAAAGCGGCGACTTCAGCTCTGGTAGATGGCTGATTAGGATTTAAAAGTTTTAGATTGGGATAGTTGACAACCATACGGTTCTCGGTTGCCGCAGCAACGCTGTTACGCGCATAGGCAGGAATAGTTGCTGCATCTGCGTAGGTTTGTAAGGTTGATTCAGTGGGTTTAGTAGGTGTATAACCTAGTCCATTGGCTAGAGAGACGAGAATTTGGACACGAGAAATATTTTCATTGGGTCGAAATGTCGTGGCGGAATAACCTGACATAAAGCCTGTGGTATAAGCTTTTTGAATGGCAGTAGTTGCCCAGAAATTTGAAGCAACATCAGTAAAAGTGGCGTTACTGCGGACGGGAGCCTTGTTCATAGCTTGGCTGAGAAGTGCAGCAAATTGTGCTCTTGTAACAGGAGCGTTGGGACGAAAACTACCGTCAGGAAAGCCTTTAATAATGTTTCTGGTGGCTAGCTCTTGGATGAAAGTTTCCGCCCAATAGTTTGAGGGAACATCTTTGAAAGAAATTTGAGGTGTGGGGGTAGAGGGTGGAGTGAGCGGTGATGTTGATTGAACAATTTCAACTAAACCTTGGACTCGTTTGGGATCAGCTTCGTTGCCGATCGCAATAACTGTGACCCCAGAAGCGTTGTTGATATCAGTTTGCTTATTGTTTTGAAAAATATTTTGACCAGGGCTAACAGTTGTACCAAGATCGACAGTGGGTTGCCCATTGCGATCTTTCAAAATTACTAGTCCATTTTCTTGGTTGTTAGCAATGAGATTATTGCGAAATGAGGGAGTAGATAGATTAGAGACAATGATGCCGCCACGGTTGTTGATGATGCGATTAGAGATGACAGATACTTGTGACTTTTGCCCGATTGCCAAGCCAAATCCAGTGTTATCAAAAGTATTAGACTGAATTTGTCCTGTACTCATACCGACGGCTGAAAGACCATTTGCACCATTTTTGGTGAAAATGTTGCGGGTAACGTTGGCGGAAGTTACACCTGTCAAGAAAACACCATCATGGTCAGAGTTGACAAATGTATTGTTGGCAATAGTGACATTTTGGGCAGATTCGACCCAGAGTGCGTAGCCTCTAGTATTTTTATTGGTGAGGGTGATGCCTTCGATACGAGCACCGCTCTCTGTAAGCATGGCAATATTTTGGCGAGCAAAAGTGGGGCTAACGAAGCTACCACCACCTGAAATAATAATTTCTTGCCCTTGATTGGTGGGGTTGCCGCGCAAAGTTACACCTGCGGGAATTGTGAGTGGGAATTGCTCACCTGTTGCGGCGGAGTAAGTTCCAGAAGCTAGTTGAATAATCGCGCCGTTTTGAGGGCTTTTCTTGAGAGCGGCAGTTATTGACTGTAAGGGCTGATCGGCTGAGATACCTAAATTAGTATCTGAGCCATTGGGGGAAACAAAAATAACTGTATTGGCTTGAGCAATTTGTAGAGTGTTTAGCGAAGTTGGGCTAGCTGGTTTGCTATTTTGAGAGATCGCTGACTCAGATAATGTAACAATTTGCGATAGTCCAAAAGTGAAAAGAAATGCAAGTCTCAGAGATGTCCGTGAAAATGACATAAATTTATCCTCTACAATTTATTTAAGTCTCAAATTAAGTCTTGGATATGTCGAGCTTGACGCAAAGCACCTCAAATAGTTTCTTGAGTCACTCTTGTGGTCTAGTTTTCAAAACTCCAACTAAATATACAGCCAAGCCTTGATTTTGTTCGATTTTGGTTTTCTACCGATAGAGGTATTTGTGAGTTCACTTCCTATCCCATCTCATATTCACTATGAACTTTTACTTCAGTTGCTGGAGCGTCAGACGTTGCCAGCCCTACGCAATGAGATAAAACAGCCTCATCTAGCAATAAAAATGAATGTTTCTAGAGAGCATCTTCAGGCTGCAATTATTAATTTAAGAAAAGCTTTTGCGTTGCAGAAACAGGTTGAAGATCTGTGCGAATATCACGGTATTCAAGTTTCTTATCGTTGGTCTTTGAGTGAATCAGAGCAAGAAATGGGTAAATCGTTAAAAGAGATTTCTAGTCCGTTACCGAAATCAGAACCATAAAACAGAGTAGCGCCGTAACGCGCCGCCTACTTTGTTTTATGGTTTGCAATTGTGACGGAATTGTTACAATGTGGAAAAGTTATTTATAAATATTTATGGTTCAGGCTGTATCAACTACTTTTTCACGAGAAGATTGGCAAAAGGGGTATGAGTCTCTGAGGACTGAGCAATCTTATTGGATTGATGAAATCGAAGGACAAATACCTCTAGAACTAGAGGGGACGTTATTCCGTAATGGTCCTGGACAACTTGATATTAATGGGCAGAAGTTTGGGCATCCCTTTGATGGCGATGGCATGATCTGCGCGATCGCATTCAAGGATGGCAAGGCGCATTTTGTAAATCAGTTTGTCAAAACTCCTGAATTTCTTGCCGAGCAGAAAGCAGGAGAAATCTTATATCGAGGCGTGTTTGGAACCCAAAAGGCTGGGGGATGGCTAAGTAATATTTTCGATTTAAAAAATAAAAATGTCGCCAATACAAATGTGGTGTACCAAGGCGGCAAGCTATTAGCTCTGTGGGAGGCTGCTCGTCCTTATTCGATCAATCCTAAAAATCTCGATACTTTGGGGCAGGAGACTTTTGATGGCAAATTGGCGGCGGGACAAGTTTTTACTGCACATCCTAGAAGGGATGATCGTACAGGTGATTTGTGGGGATTTGGGGTACAACCAGGTCCAAAGTCTACGATTTCGATTTATCAGGTAAACAATCTCGGCGAATTATCGACGGAATCTCAGGTAAAAGTTTCAGGATTCTGTTTCTTGCATGATTTTGCTTATACGCCCAATTTTCGGATTTTCATGCAAAATCCTGTGTCTTTTAAGCCTTTACCTTTTATATTAGGATTTGCTACGGCAGGAGAATGTATTGAATTAAAGCCAAATGCACCTAGTCAATTTTTGTTGATCGATCGCCAAGGTAATCTGCAAGCCATAGAAACTGATCCTTGTTTTGTCTTTCATCATTGCAATGCCTATGAACAAGGTGATGAGATTATTGTGGATTCGGTTTGCTATCCTGACTATCCCAAGTTAGAGCCGAATACAGATTTTCGGGAAATTGATTTTGACAAGGTGATTGCGGGGCAGTTATATCGCTTCACGATTAATCCTAAGCTTGGCACGGTGAACCGTGAACTGATCTTAGAGCGTTCCTGCGAATTCCCTGTAGTACATCCCCGTTGTGTGGGGCAGAAGCATCGTTATGCCTATATTGGCGCGATCGCAAAAGAGTCGGGTAATGCACCTTTGCAAGCGATCGCAAAAATCGATATGGAAACAGGCAAGCAAGAATTTCATAGTTTTGCACCACGTGGCTTTATCGGTGAGCCAATTTTTGCCCCTCGCAATCGTAGTGCTGATAGCACCGAAGATGATGGATGGGTGCTGACTTTAATTTTTGATGCGGAGCATAATCGCTCGGATCTGGTAATTCTAGATGCTCAGAATATTACGGATAAACCTGTAGCGACATTGCATTTAAAGCACCATGTGCCTTACGGGTTACATGGTAGCTTCACAAATGAAATTTTCTAAAAGTCTGAATCACGGATTAAACGGATTAAGGGATTACACAAATTTTTTAATCTGTGTAATCCTGTAATCCGTTTAACCCGTGATTCGGAATTTAATTGTAAAGATCTAGCGGAAAATGTCCGTGTGTGCCGCTATAGCCATCAGTAAAATCTGTGTGCAAAGATATCAACACACCACGATATGCACCTTTGTAATTGTCAGAATGATAGCGGCGACTACGGGGATTGTATTTGATATAAACCCCATCCGCGATCGCAGATAAGTCAGCTTCAGGCAATTCATAGCGAAAATGAGCGGCATAGTTTTGTAATGCTTGCAAAGCTTCGTCTGTGGTATCGGCACAGATCCCAAAAATGTGATAATCAGCTTGTTTAGTTAAATAATCTAAGGCTTCACAAATTTGCGATCGGCGCTCTAAAGTTGCAGATTCTATATCTAAGTCGCTTAGTTCCCAGAGGACGCGCTCAGCATCGGCGATGGTTAGATTATTGCTCATGGGTTTCTAAGTTAAGGAGGAACTAAATTATATATGAATATTAATGAAGAAATTGCCCGTTTGCGAGATCTCATGCCTGCATCTTGGCGAATGGTAACAGCAACTAAATCTAAGCCTGATCAGATTGAAGTAATCGCAAGTTTACAAATTTTACCTTGGCAAAAAGGAACGCAAATAAGTATAAATTTTCGGTTGTGGCGACAATTGCCTGAAGCTCAGAGAGATTTGTTGTTACTGCATGAGATAAGCTGGCGACAGCAGACTAAATGGCTACAAACAGGTGCTTATCAGGGTATTGCCGCCGCGGCTTTAGTCGGTGGAGTTATTGAAACCGTTCAAGGTGACGTAACAGGAATTGCGATCGCCTTATTACTTGGAACTATCGGAATCAATCAAATTTTACGTAAGCAGAAAAGCTCGCAAATACAAGTACAAGCTGACAATGAAGCAATCGAGGTTGCCCAAAAGCGAAATTACAGAGAATTTGAGGCAGCTAAAGCTTTACTTGATGCGATCCCTGCTGCGGCAAAGTTAGCAGGACGTAATATACCAGAGTTTACTGAATTAATCCGTTGTCAAAATCTAAGGGCGATCGCGGGCTTATCAAAAACCACGATTCCAGAGACAGGTATTCATGAATTCTGAGTAGACCTGCAAGACATAAATTTTTATAATTAGAATTGCTAAGCAAAATTAGTTTCATATTTAGAATTGCTAATTTTGTGCTAGGAGCTATACTTTTATAAGATTAAATACGCTGTACTCAGCACATCTAATCCCCAAGATAAAAGGATTTCATATGAGCAGTTGTAGAAATGCACTAGAAGAATTGGTAATCGAAGAAGCAGAGGCGCAATATAAGCGCTTGGGTACTGATGTCAAAAATCGCGTTGATCTTAGTGAAGTAATCGGTTACACACTCAATCGCTTGCCGCCAATGTATGCAACTACTCAGCGCGGATGGGTACAGCAGCGCAAAAGAGCTGATCAAGAGTTAGGAGCAGCGATTGCCAAGACTGTGCGAAATGGCTTTCTGAGTACCCAAAGTGATGTATTAAGACAAAATGATCCAATTCCTGCTCACGAGCTAATTAGTCAAGCGCGATCGCTCTTTAAGTTACGCAAATTATTTAGTAAAGACTATCTCAAGTGGAAAGATGTCCCTGAGATTGTTCGAGACGCTTTAGATTCGGGATACTATCAGAGCCTCTCTAATGGCACATATGTCAGCTTAGACCGACGTAATTCTCTTTTAGCGCGCAGTTATGCAGTGCGTCGTAAAAAAGTGCCAATTGTGACTAATACATCTAGGGTGTCTAAAACTGAGAAAGATATCTCATCTGAAATTAAAGACTTTGAGTCATACATGTCGGGGACGATTTATCGATATAGCAATATTCTTGAAAGTCTTGTGGCAGCGATCATTGAGCGCCGCGTCAATCGCCTTGACGAAGCAATTCAGAAAAAAATCAGCATTGATGATGTGGCTGCATATGTTCTTAATCGTCTGCCTCCCATGTATGCGACCAGTCGTCGTGGATTACAAAATCTGAGACAAAGAGTCAAGTCTGAAATGACTAATCAAATTATCAGCATTGTCAAGGAAGCTTTAAATAAGGTAATTCAGGCTCCTGAACGATCTTTATCACCTTTACCTTTTGAGAAATTTAATCTGGAGCTAGAAGATACTTTAGTGCAATTGCGAGAATTGCTGCAAAGAGAAGATATTACATGGCGCAACATTGCAGAAACTATTGAAGAATGCTTAAGAGAGCCTAAATCTGGTTATCCAACTTGGCGCGCAAAGCACGATGTGTGATTAATAAAACCCAAATATGATTCGGCGGGCAAAGCCCGCCGAATCATATTTGGGTTTTAAAATGTATAAGTTATTTTGTTTGCGATCCTAAGCATTATCCCGATTGCTATAGTAGCAATAGTAAATTTATTCACAACTGAATCAAACCAACTAACATGCTTAGCCCTATTTTGCAAACTAAGATCGAGAGCCAGATCAGCAACAATAAAATCATGCTCTATATCAAAGGAACTCCTCAACAACCTCAATGTGGTTTTTCAGCAGCAATCGTACAGGTTTTTAATTCGTTAGGACAACCTTACGAGACCGAAAATATTCTCGAAGATGGTGAATTACGCCAAGGGATGAAAGAGTTTTCTAGCTGGCCAACTTTTCCACAAATTTATGTGGGTGGCGAATTTGTCGGGGGCTGTGACATCGTGATGGAACTCAACAATAACGGTGAACTTGCCAAGATCGTTCAAGATGCGATCGCATAAAAAAAATTAAAAATGGGCGCTTCGCGCTCATTTTTAATTTTATAAAACATTTTCTAAGGCTCGCCTTGTTCTCTTCCAAGCCCAAGAACCAAGTGCAAAAACGATCAAACTAAAAACAATTAAAACTATCTGAAAACCAATTTGTTGCTTACCGCCGTTTTGTGTGCCAAATACCCCTGTTAAAAAATCTAAAGAGACGGCAATCAAAGCCAGAGGAAGGCTAGCTGCTATGTTCTCACCATTATTTAATAGACCAAATACCTTACCGCGCATATTTTCAGGGGTATGTTCTTGAATCACCGTTCGCATAGGAATCACGATTAAAGAGCCGTTAACACCGATCAATCCACCGATCAGCCATGCAACCCATTGGTTGGTTACAAATGCATACATCAATAAGCCGAACGCCATTCCCATAAAGCCGATGAACGGTAAAGGTCGATGGGCAAACTTCTTGCCAAATTTACCTAAAATAAATGCGCCGATCGCTAAACCAACACCAACCGAAGCCACAAAAGATCCAAATTCCTCGCGATTTCCTGTAACTACTTCAGCAAGATTCAGCGATAATTTTTGCATTGCGCCAAGAACTGCATACAGCAAAATCATCTGCAACATCGCCCCACCAATCAAATGGTTATGTCGCACATATTGAAAAGCGTCGCGTAAATCTGTCCATATACCTGCTCCAACTTTTTTAGGGTGGATAATCTCATCCTTGGGCAAAGCAAATAGAAAGAAACCAGATATGACATACAAACTACCTAGCAAAACTTCGCGACTATAATCTCTAGCTTCAGGAAAAAGATGCAAAGTAAAAGCGAGTATTGGTGCGCCGATCGCAAATCCAACAATCAATGAACCCACTTCGGTAATTGTGAATAACGCATTGGCGGGCAACAAATCATTTTTGGGGACAACTAGAGCAATGGCAGACTGCTCTGCGGGGGCAAAAACATTGGTAAAGATAGAAATAATAAAAGTAATAAGTAACAATACAACTAAAGAACGCGGTGTGAATGGAAGGGCAAAAAGACAAGCTGCACGCAAAAAATTGCATAAAATTAAGACTTCACGTTTTGGATGCCAATCCACAAAAATCCCTGCGATCGACCCCAAAAATATAGCAGGCAAAGTCATGGCAATCATGATCGATGATTCTCGCGTATTTACGTCACTACCTCCATCCGCAACAGCAAGCGCAATTAATAAAATCAGAACAACTTTATCAACTAACTGGGCAAGTATTTGGGCGAGCCACAGCGCCAAAAATTGACGATTACGCAAAACTACTAAATAGCCAGCGGTCGAATTTAGATCGGGTTCAGACATCGGTAGTAAAAATAGCTAGCTAAAGTGGCGTTCTAATACATTGTAGAGACTATAGAGATCGCCACCGCGACGCTTCTGCTTTTTCTTGTTGTTTAGACTTAAGATCATTGCGATCGCCCTTAACTCTAGCAAACGGAATCACGTCCGCCGCCGACATTTCTCGTGCCGACCGAATCAGCAAACCAGCAATAAATAAACAAGATAAAGTCGAACTACCTCCATAACTCAAAAATGGGAAAGGCAATCCAGTAGTTGGTAAAACTCCAGTTGCCACACCGACATTCAAAATAGTTTGCACCACAATTAACGATGTCGATCCAAGAGCAATCAAGCGAACAATGGGATCTTTGCACTTATAAGTCACCGACAACCCGATTGTGCCGTAAATCATCACCAACAATAACAAACAAATTCCACCAAATAATCCAAATTCTTCTGCAAAAACTGCAAAAATGAAGTCGGTATATTGAATTGGCAAAAACAACTTTTGCTGAGACAATCCAAAACCAGTCCCCCACAGACCACCAGAACCAATCGCCATCAAACTTTGAACTAATTGATAGCCATCACCCGCCTGATCTTGCCAAGGATCGAGAAATGACATAATCCGTCGTCGTTGATATTCACGAAAGGTGACACTTACTACGGCAACGCATGTACCTAGAGCCGCAGTCCCCAAAAGCTGAAGACTTGGCAAACCTGCACCTAAAGCAATCAACCACAGTGTAATCCCGCATAGAGCGGTTACGCTCAAACTAGGCTGCATCAAAATACCACCCAGCACCAACAGGAACACAAACAGCCATCCAATCCTTGCTTTCCAAGGTGTTCGCCCCCAATTACCAAAAAGCTGAGCCGCTTGCAAAATCAAAAATGGTTTGATTAGTTCCGATGGTTGTAATAAAAATGAACTCGATCCCACAGACAACCAACGAGTTGCAGCGTTACGGGTCGTACCCAATCCAGGGATATGCGTCGCGTAGAGCATTGCAAGAATAATGAATAAAAAGATCGGACTAATTTTGAGCATGAACCGTAATGGCGTATGTACGATCGCATTAAAAATCAGTAGACCGATTACCGCCCAAGCTAATTGATATTTGAAATAAAGAGTGCCATCTTTAAACGCGATGTCAGCAACAGGATAAGATGCCGAGAAGAGGACTGCTAACCCAGCAAATAACCACAAAAAGGTCAGCCATCTTAGGAGACGGGCTTCTGTTGCCCATTTATCGACAGTGCGGTCAAAAAATGGAAAGACCTGAAAAATCTGAGGGAGTTTCACTGGTGCAAAATGCTGATGGGTTAAGAGTCGATTGTGATTTAAATCGCTACTTCAACTCTTTGGGTTTTACTTTACTACAATTAACTCAAATGCTACCCATTTTTGCTTCTTCGCATCATAATATATAGGCGATGGTTTTTTGTCTAAAGATAGTCTTAAGTCTATAATAGCAATAAAATAAACTAGAGCAAAAATCAGCAGTTAGTTACTCTTCAACACATATTCCCGCCCCAACATAGAGATATACTGAGAATCATAAAAGTATATCTACTTAAAAAACATAACCAATAGAGTCAATTGCTAAAGTAATAGCTCAATCCGTGACTTAAAATAACAAAGATTTAACAGGATTTGTGCTTTGCACAAATCCTGTTAACGAAAACTAGCACTAAACCAGAGCAACAGTTTAAAGAGTAAAGAGGCGATCGCAAATCATGGTGATGATTGAAACCAAAGCCGAACGCATGGTCATAAATATGGGGCCTCACCACCCCTCCATGCACGGCGTTCTCAGACTTATCGTCACGCTAGACGGCGAAAATGTAGTCGATTGTGAGCCAGTCTTAGGCTACTTGCATCGCTCAATGGAAAAAATCGCCGAAAATCGCACGATTATCCAATATTTGCCCTACGTGACCCGATGGGATTACCTCGCAACCATGTTTACCGAGGCAATCACCGTCAATGCACCCGAAAAATTAGCCAATGTACCAGTGCCGCGACGCGCTAGCTACATTCGCATGATCATGCTAGAACTTAGCCGCATCGCCTCTCACCTACTGTGGCTCGGCACATTCGTTGCAGACATTGGCGCACAAACCCCATTTTTCTACGTCTTCCGCGAACGGGAAATGATCTATGACCTGTTCGAGGCTGCCACAGGGATGCGGATGATGCACAACTATTTCCGCATCGGCGGAGTAGCCGCCGACCTACCCTATGGCTGGATCGAGAAATGTGAAGACTTTTGCAACTACTTCACTCCAGTCATTGATGAATACGAAAAATTACTTACCAATAACCCCATTTTCCGTAAGCGGGTCGAGGGCTTAGGCACGATCACCCGCGACGAAGCGATCAACTGGGGCTTATCAGGACCAATGTTGCGTGGTTCGGGCGTAAAACTCGATTTACGTAAAGTCGATCATTACGAGCTTTACGATGAACTTGACTGGGATGTCCAGTGGGACAATGGCGGCGACTGCTTAGCCCGTTACCTCGTGCGTGTGAGAGAAATGCGCGAGTCCACAAAAATGATCCTGCAATGCCTCAAGCAAATTCCTGGAGGATCTTACGAAAACCTCGAAGCACAGCGTGTCCTCGCAGGACCCAAGAGCGAATGGAACTCGATGGACTTTCAGTTCATTAGCAAAAAACCATCACCTACCTTCAAGGTTGCATCTGGCGAACATTATGTTCGGGTCGAAGCGCCAAAGGGAGAACTGGGTGTTTATATCATCGGTGAAGATAGCGTCTTTCCTTGGCGGTTCAAGATTCGTCCACCTGGATTTATTAATTTACAAATTTTGCCTGAACTGGTGCGGGGCATGAAGCTCGCCGATATCATGGCAATCCTCGGCAGTGTGGACATTATTATGGGTGAGGTCGATCGCTAATGTACGGTGGAATTGATTTACAGAAATCTCTAATCGAAGTCCTATCAGGACTCGGATTACCAGGCGATGTTGCCAAAGTAATCTGGATGTTATTACCGATGGTGGTAATGGTTTTAGGCGTAACCGTAGGCGCACTTGCCTGCACATGGCTAGAGCGAAAAATCTCTGCCGCCGCCCAACAACGGATTGGTCCTGAATATGCAGGCCCATTTGGACTATTAATCCCGATCGCAGACGTAGCCAAGCTAGTAATTAAGCAGGGCACAATTCCTGCAAAAGCCGATGCTTTGCTCTATACGATCGGACCTGCGCTGGTATTTGTTTCCGTATTTTTGTGCTATCTGGTCATCCCCTTTGGTCAGGACATGATCATCTCGGACTTAGGAACGGGTGTATTTTTTGTAATTGCCATTTCTAGCATTGCCCCAATCGGACTACTGATGGCGGGCTATTCATCTAATAACAAATACGCCCTAATTGGTGGTTTACGCGCCGCCGCGCAGTCAATTAGCTACGAAATCCCTCTGGCTCTAGCTGTACTTGCCGTAGCTTTGATGACTAACGGACTCAGCACAATTGATATTGTTAATCAGCAAGCTGAATACGGCATTCTTTCTTGGAATATTTGGCGACAACCGATTGGCTTTGTAATTTTTATCATTGCCGCCCTTGCTGAATGCGAACGTTTACCTTTTGACTTACCAGAAGCTGAAGAAGAACTGGTAGCTGGATATCAAACTGAATATTCGGGAATCAGATTTGCCTTTTTCTATGGTGGTTCCTATGCCAACTTGCTATTAGCTGGTTTACTTGCTTCGATTCTTTACCTTGGCGGATGGGAATTACCTTTCCCCATCGACAGAGTAAGCGAAGCTTTAGGCATTGAAGCAAATACGGCTTGGTGGCAAGTTATAGCGGCTTTCATTGGATTAATGGCAACACTCGTCAAAACCTATGCCTTTATCTTCTTTGCGATCCTCTTGCGCTGGACAGTTCCCCGCGTGCGCATTGACCAATTACTTGATCTTGGCTGGAAATTTTTATTGCCAATTGGACTAGCTAATCTACTGATTACCGCAGCTTTAAAACTCGCTTTTCCTTTTGCATTTGGCGGATAAAGCCTGTTTGAGAAAGTGCGCTTCACGCACTTTCTCAAAAATAAACCCAATTACTAATTACCATCATGCTGAAATTCCTTAATAAAGTTAGTGAATACACCAAAGAAGCAGTTCAGGCTGCTAAGTATATCGGGCAAGGTATGTCGGTGACATTTGACCACATGCGTCGCCGTCCGATTACAGTGCAATATCCTTACGAAAAGCTAATTCCTTCTGAGCGTTTTCGCGGACGTATTCACTTTGAATTTGATAAGTGTATTTCCTGCGAAGTCTGTGTACGCGTATGTCCAATTAACTTGCCTGTGGTTGATTGGACATTTAACTCAGAGATCAAGAAAAAAGAACTCAAGAGTTACAGCATTGACTTCGGGGTATGTATTTTCTGTGGAAATTGTGTGGAATATTGCCCCACTAATGCTTTATCCATGACCGAAGAATATGACCTTTCTACCTTCGATCGCCATGAGTTGAACTTTGATAGTGTTGCCCTAGGACGGATGCCCACTAAAGTTACTGAAGATCCTATGGTCAAACCAATTCGTGAGCTTGCCTACTTGCCCAAAGGTGTAACCGAGGGACATGAAGCACCACATACTGCTAAACGGGCTGGCTTACGTCCTGAAGAAATCGTTGAAGCTGCATCTGAAAACAAATAACGCGCAAAGACCATAAGACTATATATAAGGAGATTTTTGATGAACAATATTGGTCTAGGTGATGGTTCACAAACCGTATCCCTAGTTGTCTTGACCGCGATGTTAATAGCTTCAGCGATGGGTGTAGTGCTATTACAAAATATTGTCTATGCTGCTTTCTTACTTGGGGCAACTTTTATCAGTGTCGCTGGTCTATACATTCTGCTAAATGCTGATTTTGTAGCAGCTGCTCAGATCTTAATCTATGTCGGCGCGGTCAATATTTTGATTCTGTTTGCCATCATGTTAGTTAATAAGCGTCAAGATTATGCTGATGTCAAATACGGAGCTTTACGCAGTGTAGTTACAGGAGTTGTCTGTTTAGGACTGTTTGCACTTTTGGGAGTTACTGTAACTTCAACGAATTGGGCTGTCACTGCCACAATCGCCAAACTTCCTTCGACAATGGTGGTAATTGGTCAGCATTTCTTCAGTGACTATTTGCTTCCCTTTGAATTAGCTTCAGTATTGCTATTAGTGGCTTTAATTGGTGCGATCGTATTGGCTCGTCGCGAGCTTTTGCCTGACACTGTAAAGGTTGGTCAAGTCGATGAAGATTCACTTGAATTATTAGAAAAGCCCAAAGAGCAACTTGTTGCTTCTAAATAGACAAATACCGCCACAGGCGGTATTTGTTACTAACTTGAACTTAATAGTAAACAGATATGTCTTTAGAACCTTTTTTGATTATTGCCGCCGCACTATTTTGTATTGGCATTTATGGATTAATTACTAGTCGTAATGCTGTGCGCGTCTTAATGTCGGTGGAATTAATGTTAAATGCTGTCAACTTAAATCTGATGGCATTTTCTAACTTTCTAGATTCAGCCAGCATCCGTGGTCAAGTCTTTACAGTTTTTGTGATTGCGATCGCAGCGGCTGAAGCTGCTGTTGGTCTAGCGATCGTGCTATCGATTTATCGCAGTCGTGACACTGTGGATATGGAGCAATTTAATTTGCTGCGTTGGTAA
>Ga0335395_10001695_pt1 | contig 13722 bp, 11 predicted proteins | sample MAT02_FD_205744 | JGI IMG/M metagenome (GOLD analysis project Ga0335395, IMG submission 205744) | Freshwater microbial communities from Lake Fryxell liftoff mats and glacier meltwater in Antarctica - MAT-02 (spades assembly) (version 2) ...
AGGACAAGTAGTATCAACAATCTTGCAGCCCTTGTCATTCAGCAACTGCATTTCTTGCACACTAGCGCCAAAAGCCGGTAAAATTACCACATCGCCGCTATCGACAACCGAAAAATCTTTCAGTCCATTTTCAACAGCAATAAAACCAACTTCCATATCGCGCAAATGCTGATTTACAGACGGATTGTGGATAATCTCATTAGTAATCCAAATCCGTTCTGACGGGAAATGCTGGCGAGTCTCGTAAGCAATAGCTACAGCGCGTTCCACCCCCCAGCAAAAGCCAAAAGCCTCAGCCAACCGGATCGTGACTGCGCCGCGTTCCATTCTGTAATTATTGTCGCGAATTTGCTGGATCAGACTGCTTTGATAAGCCGTCTGCATCACGCCAGCTACCTCAGCTTGGTGTCCAAAACCCTTGCGGTGGTAGTTTTCCGACTGTTGGAGCGATCGTTTAAAAGCTTTAGTATCCATGCGGTATCGAGTTGAAATCTAGGTTAATTACCTTTGATTTTAGAACCATTGGAGAATTCTCATCTCAAATTTGGAAACCCCGCCTGCAACAATTGCAAAACGGGGCAACACAAATATTATTGACTCTGACTGCAAATCACAGATTCCAACCTTCTTCGGCACAAAATCCAACAAAGAAACCCAGTTTCTTAGAAAAATCTGGGTTGGGAACCGATAAATCTACCAAGAAACCGGGTTTCACAGGTCTGAGTGCGTCATTCCTATGATACTTTCACATTTGCTTTGGCGCAAAAGGAGAACCAGATTCAAACGAACTGAAACCGCCGGCAAAATCCTCACCGTAAGCCTCTTCACCGTGTTGGCCGATATCCAAACCTTGATCTTCAGCAGATGAGGACACTCGCAGTTCCATAAATTGCGCCAAAATCTTCAGGATCACAAAAGTGCCGACAGCCGCAAACACGTAAGTAGCTAGAACGCCTACAAACTGGGTCACGATTAGCCCCGGATTTCCGGCAAACAGCCCGTCATTTCCGGCAGCGTTCACCGCTTTAGTGGCAAATACGCCCGTCAGAATTACGCCCACAGTTCCGCCGACCCCGTGAATCGGGAAGGTATCCAAAGAGTCGTCAAATCCCAGCTTAGCCCGCAAACTAACGGCAAAGAAGCAGCAAACCGCAGCGATCGATCCGATCAAAAGCGCTCCCACTGGCAGCACGAATCCAGCCGCAGGTGTGATGCCCACCAATCCCGCTAGGAAACCGCTAGCAATTCCCACTGCTGTCGGTTTGCCTCTGAGTACCCATTCGATGATTGTCCAAGTTAAGCCGCCGGCTGCTGTTGAAATCATGGTGGTGACAAAAGCCACTGTTGCTAAAGAACCAGATCCCAAAGCACTACCACCGTTGAAGCCAAACCAGCCAAACCACAGCAGCCCAATTCCCAGCAAGACGTAGGGTACGTTGTGGGGGGTGTGGGGCTTCTTCAAGTGGTCTTTGCGAGGCCCGATCATCCAAGCTGCGACTACGGCTGATACGCCGGAACTGATGTGCACGACTGTGCCGCCGGCAAAGTCTAAAGCTCCGATCGCCTCCAGCCAACCTCTACCCCAAACCCAGTGGGCTAAAGGAGAGTAGATGAAGGTAGACCATAGCAGCCCGAACCAGAAATAGGTTTTAAATGTTACCCGTTCGACGATCGCCCCGGAAATCAATGCTGGAGTGATGATGGCAAACATCATTTGATACACCATGAATACTTGGTGCGGGATAGTCGGTGCATAGCCGATCGGATCTGGTTTGTCGGCTGCGACGCCGTTCAAAAACATCCAGTCGAAGCCACCGATGAAAGTTTCAAATCCTTTGCCAAACCCTTCTGACACGGGGGTGGAAACGTCAAAGGCTAAACTGTAACCCCAGAGTGTCCAGGTGACGCCGATCAGTCCCATCATCACCAAACTCATCATCATGGTGTTGAGGACGTTGCGCGATCGCACCAATCCTCCGTAAAAAAAAGCCAGCCCCGGTGTCATTAAAAGCACCAGTGCTGAAGATATCAACATCCAAGCCGTATCGCCGGTGTCGATCGGATTTGGTGCAGCAGCAACAGCAGCAGCAGGGGCATTGTTTTGAGCTAAGGCATTATCCATCAGTGGCCCGCTCAACAGCCAGAGTGCAATTAGTCCGATCGTTAAACTTTTTTTGAACACGTTACTTTACCCTCTAATACTCAGTAATTTGCAGAGATGACCGAGCCGATTTTAGATTTGAGGATCTAGTTAGATGCAATAGTTATTTGGTTTTAAGCCCCTGTATGAGCGGAACAAATCTTTAAATAGATAATTCCCGATCCTCAAGTTTCCGAATTTTTATAGCCGGACTCATCTAAAATCGTCAATCTTTAGTTGCCAACATAGTGACCTTTGGATTGCACCATTTGTGAGTCAAGTTTTTCTGTATCCAAATATACTAAAATTTATAGTCATATTTGATTAATGTATCTTCAGGTACTTGACATCACCCCTGACTACGGAGTAATACATGATAGTTGAGTGTTGAGTGTTGACTGATGATAACTAACAACTGACTAATTTTTTAACTGGATCTGACCGAAAAGTTGTAAAGCCGATCGCCAAACCAAATAGCCTCGATCGTTAAGGTGCAAACCATCAGTGCTCAGTTCGGTTTGTAAGTTGCCGTCAGCATCGGTAAACATCGGGTACAAATCCAGATACAAAGCATTTTCGACACTCGCGATTTCTTTGAGTCGCCGATTAATCTCGCGAATCCGACTGTTAGAAATAGCCAATAGCCGATCGCGATTTTCCCAAGTAGATTGTTCGCCACTGTGCGGCAAAATCGACTGCACCACCACTTGTGCCTTGGGGTGAGCCCACCGCAAATCGCGAATAATCTGTCGCTGGTTGTCCAAAATCCCTTCGTCGCTTGCCCCCTTGAGCAAATCGTTAATCCCGATCATCACAAAAACAGCATCCGGCTGAGTGCGATCGAATAACTGCAACCGTTTCAGCAAACCCACCGAAGTTTCTCCCGAAATCCCCTGATTCAGCCAACTTCGATCGATCGGCAACAGCTTAGTCGGAAACCACATACTCAGAGAATCCCCAGCCAAAACAGTCAGCCTTGAGGGTCGATTCGTCACCACCGCCTCAGCTTCTCTGCCCAACTGAGTTACCCATTGCTGGTAAGTCCACTTATGTCGCTGTCCCACCATCGGCTGTTCTGGGACAGACTTTGGGGCGTTTGGCTGGCGAATTATTTCCTCAAGCCTAGCAGCACTAACCGCAGCACTGGCAGGGGAGCTTTCCGGCAAGCCTTGTCCCCCCACCATGAGCTGCACTACTGTTACTATCAGTACCCCGTTTGTCAGCAGAGATAGCAAAGCCCAAAACGGAACATTTCTCGATCGTTCTCTCGCGAATATGGGCCGATGAGCCCTACGTCCGCTAAATCCTCCAAACTTCTCCATAAACTCAGGCGATTTGCAGGCACCACAACAAATAATTATCACGCATTACTGCATCAAATTTGACCGCTTAATTTTTACCTCAATCCCGATCGCAATCAAGCACTTTGACACTCTCAGCTCTTTAATAGACCGAGATTTTGCCTAATCGCAAAACACGGCGATTAAAATCCTCCGACTCCCTTGCCTCTTACCACTCTTGGTGACTAAACTTCCCGCATCCCGCCAAGTTTCTGTGAAATGTTTGGTAAAGGCGACAATGTAGAAATTTAGTTGTGCTGACCACTCTACCACAAAAAATTTACGTGCCAAAGTTTCTTTCTCAAAAATCGGATTTCTAGGAGTTTTAGCAACTAAAAACCGTCCCTGATTGGCAAGAACGGTTTAGAGATTTTGTTTGTTGATAGTTGAGAACTCTACCCAAATCGAGGAATAATAGATAGCTTGTTGACACTCCCCAGCTATCGATGCGTGGGGATTCTTGCTTCAAAGGACGGGGCTTTTACCCAAATTTCAGGTCAAGAAATTAAATTACAGATTCTCACCCTTGCTTCTGCTGCCGAAGTCTGTTTCCTTGACAAATCCGCTGTAGGCTTCCATCCCGTGTTCGCCGATATCCAAACCTTCGGCCTCTTCTGCTGCACTCACTCGGATCCCCAGCAAAACCTTGAGTGCATACCAAAAAATCGTACTCAGCAGCACCGTCATTCCGCCTACAGAAATAATCCCGATCAACTGTGGTATTAGTTGGTCTAAACCTCCCCCTACTAGCAATCCCGCTTTCGGGCCTGCGGTATAAATTCCCGTATTCGGGCCATCGGCAAATAAGCCAACTGCCAGAGTTCCCCAAATCCCGCAGACTAGGTGAACTGAGGTTGCCCCTACAGGATCGTCAATTTTCAAGTTGTCGAAGAAAGTTACGGAGAAAACTACCAGGATGCCGGCGATCGTGCCGATAATGGCAGAGTTGGGTATGTTGACCCAAGCGCAGCTTGCTGTTACCCCGACTAAGCCGGCGAGGATGCCGTTGATAATCATTGACAGATCTGGTTTTCCCAGGTAAAGCCAAGCTGTAATCATGGCAGCAACGCCTCCGAATGCGCCGGCGGTGTTGGTGGTGATGGCAATGTGGGCGATCGCATTTGGATCGACAGCCATTGTCGAACCGGGATTGAACCCGAACCAGCCCAACCACAGAATCAAACAGCCCAGGGTGGCAATGCTCATGTTGTGTCCCGGCATTGCCACAGTATCGCCGTCGCGGTACTTGCCAATCCGCGGCCCCAAAAATGCCGCTCCCATCAAAGCAGCCCAGCCGCCTACCGAGTGAACTACTGTCGAACCGGCAAAATCCCAGAAACCTGCTTTTGCCAGCCAGCCGCCGCCCCAAATCCAGTGTCCGGTAATTGGGTAAGCAATGCCTACTAACAGCAAGCTGAAAATTAAAAATTCAAGGAATTTAATTCGCTCTGCAACTGCTCCAGAAACGATCGTCGCAGCAGTTCCCGCAAAAACTAATTGGAAAAAGAATTTAGCGTTGAGGGGGACTCCCGTCCAGTTTAGCGAGTCGAAAATGCCTTGATAAGCTTCTCCTGTGGCGGGGCTGTTGTCAGCTACATTCCACAGGAAATATCCACCGCTGCTGCCAATAAAACCGTTGCCGTCGCTGAACATTAAGGCAAAGCCCACCGCCCAAAATGCGATCGTAGAAAGCGCAAAAACAATCAAGTTTTTTGACAGCACGTTAACGGCATTTTTTTGGCGGCAAAAACCGGTTTCCAACATACCGAAACCCGCGTTCATAAAGAACACTAGCATCCCAGCCACCATCACCCACATGGTGTCCATGCCCACCTTGAGGCTGGCCAATTGTTCCTCTGTGGTTGGTGCGGGAGGGGTTTGGGCTACCGCTGCATATCCCCACACCAAGACGATGATGGCAGCTAAAGGAATGCAGGCTTGCCAACTCGGACTCAGGCGGGCGATCGCTATTTGTAATTTCTTGAACCTGCTGACTTTCATCAAAAAGTTAGCTGCTGACCAATTCAAAGACTCCCGCCTGACTTGTTTCGATTTTTTTTTCCCGACAGTCATTTTTATCATTTTCGCCCTCTTTACAACTGTTGCGATCGGTAAGAACCCGAAAACCTCCCAATTCTACTACAGAAATTTAGAGATTATTGTTCAGATTGAGATAGTTCTGATAACCTACATTTTCTAGCTGATTTTGTTTATTCATTACAGATTCGGACAAGTTTTTGCGGTACGCGAGGACTCGATCTAGCAATTCTGGCTGAGAAACTGCTAATATTTGAACAGCCAGCAAGCCAGCATTTTTAGAATTGCCGATGGCGACAGTTGCTACGGGTATCCCCGCTGGCATTTGGACGATCGAGTACAAAGAATCTATTCCTTGCAGATGACGGCTCGGTACTGGCACACCAATCACCGGTAAAGGCGTTAAAGATGCTACCATACCAGGTAAGTGCGCTGCCCCCCCAGCACCTGCAATAATCACTTTCAATCCCCGTTGGTGCGCGGTTTGGGCATATTCCACCATGCGCTCAGGTGTACGGTGGGCAGAGACGATCGCAACTTCGCAAGAAATATTGAATTCTTCGCAAACTTCGATCGCATCTTTCATTGTGGGCAAATCGGAATCGCTACCCATGATAATTCCAACAGTCGGTTGATTCATATAATTTTGAGATTTGAGGTTTCCGATCAATGCTAATACCAATTTAATGTCAAGTTGCACAGATCCCTTCTTCGTTCTTCCATCGGACTGAAATCCGTTACATCCGTTACAGAATCCGTTGCCGAACTTCCTTCTGCTATAAATCTAAAATATAAAATCGGATGACTGAAGCCAAAAACCTAACTTTCTCCCCTACAAATATTCTCAATGCGAGACTGCCAGGTTTCCAGGACTTGCAGATGCTGGCTGTTGATGAAACTGGGATTATTCAAGCAGTTCGCCCGATGGATAAAGTATTTAAACGGGTTTCTACCTCGGATTTACAAATCCTTGATGTAGGAGGCGATTGGCTTTCTCTAGGCGGAGTTGATTTGCAAATTAACGGGGCCCTAGGTTTGGCTTTTCCAGATTTAGAAAGTAAGCATATCGAAATTTTGCCTAAAATTTGTCAATTCTTATGGAATCAGGGAGTTGATGCTTTTTTACCAACTTTGGTGACAACTTCACTAGACAAATTTAGACGATCGCTCTCGGTTATTGCTAATTTTATCCGCACTACAAAAACTGCCGATACCGCCACCAATCAACTCAAAACAGCGGAAATTCTAGGCGTTCACCTCGAAGGCCCTTTTCTCAACCCCCACAAGCGAGGAGCTCACCCCTCAGAATTCTTAATACCACTAACTATAGAAAATGTCAAGCTAGTCTTAGGGGATTGTGCCGATATTGTCAAAATAATTACCTTAGCGCCAGAATTGGATAGCACTGGGGAAGTAATTCCCTATTTGCAAAGTTTGGGTATTAAAGTTAGTATTGGACACTCTCAAGCGACAGCAGAACAAGCACAGCAAGCATTTGTTCAGGGAGCCTCGATGGTAACTCACGCTTTTAATGCTATGCCCAGTTTACATCACCGAGAACCAGGTTTGTTGGGCGCGGCGATCGTTTCTCCAGGTGTTAAGTGCGGTTTAATTGCTGATGGAAAGCACGTTTGTCCGACAATGATTGATTTTTTGCTGCGTGCTGGTAGATACGAAACAGGTGTTTTTTTAGTTAGCGATGCTTTAGCTCCTTTGGGTTTGCCTGATGGTGTTTATCCTTGGGATTCTCGCCAAATTGAGGTCAGAAAAGGTACGGCTTGGCTGAGATTAGATTACCACACTGCGCTAGAATCTTCTACTTTGGCAGGTACAACTCTGCCACTGTTGGCGGGAGTGCAGAATTTGGTGAAGTGGGGAATTTGCGACGTGGAAAGTGCGATCGCGCTGGCTACTGATTCTCCCAGAAAGGCGATCCTCTTCGAGGGCTTCGCTAACGGACTTTCTGGAATTATCGGCAAATCTGCCACTCAATTATTGCGCTGGCATTTGGATGAACCGACAAAGGAATTAACTTGGCATCGGTTATTTTAAGTGTTTCCCTTCAGGTTCGTAGTCAGGACTTCAGTCCTTATAATACTAAGTCCTGCTAACAGCAATTCGGTGTTCTCGGCAAGTTCGATCGTAAATATTATTTAATTCCACAGCCAAGCAAATCTCACCCCGTAGCCACAGCGGTACAACCGGAAGCGTGGAACCCACAGCTAAGTTTTCCTGCCAAATATCTAGGCATTGGTTGCCGTCTCGCTCGATCGGGCGATAAGCGGTAGCATATAGTTCAGCGTCGAAAAGCAAAGCACTTCCTCCTCCTAAACGGGCTAACAATTCATTGTGGAGATTTGCCTTTCTTGCCGTCACAACATCAACTATTACCAACCCAATTCCCTGTCGTAAATACGTCTCGCATTTAGACACAAAAGCACCGCGATGAGTAGAACGATCTTTGTTGGCAGGACTTACTAATTCAATTGCACCGGCTAAAACCGGGCCACCTTCTGTGTTGAAAATATTGACTTGCACAGTTTCCGCCACAGGTAGAAAAGGCACGCTTTGTGCTGGGGGTGACATCCAATTGTTTGGGAAATCTATTGGCAAACAAATTACCCCCTCTGCACAATCAAACTCCGGTAGAGGTTCTTCAAAAGCTGCTACATCAATTTCAATTCCAAATTGCACGTTGGGTTCTGCAAAGTAACCTTCGGGTAATTTGGCATTCAAATCCGATGCAATATAAGTCGCCCAAGCATTGTGAAAGGCGTGCCAGTGACGGCGCACTGACAGCGGCGGGCGGAAATGGTCTTGTAGCACCATATTTTTTTAAGTTAGGGCTAATTAAAATTATAATATTTAATCGTTGGCAATAACTCAGCAGCAGGCAGAAAGATGAATTTGGTAGACGACAAGACTATTGTCAAACAGTATTTTAACTCGACGGGCTTCGATCGCTGGCAGCGCATTTACGGCGATGGCAAAGTCAATAAAGTGCAACTAGACATCCGTACAGGGCACCAGCAAACGGTAGATACAGTCATCGAATGGCTGGAAGCTGACGGCAATTTGCGCGGGCTTTCAGTCTGCGATGCTGGCTGTGGCGTGGGTTCTCTCAGCATCCCTCTGGCTGAATCTGGGGCGATCGTTTGTGCTAGTGATATCTCTGAAAAGATGGTAGCAGAGGCTTATGAGCGATCGACAGCCGTTCCCGGTAAGCTTTACAACATATCCTTCGCAGCCCAAGATTTGGAAGCATTGACGGGCAGTTTTCACACAGTGATTTGTCTGGACGTGCTGATCCACTATCCTCAGAGTAAGGCTGCGGAAATGATTGCTCACCTAAGTTCGATCGCCCAATCACGACTAATTCTCAGTTTTGCCCCCAAAACTTTAGCCCTCACAGTGCTCAAGAAAATTGGCGAATTTTTCCCCGGCCCTAGCAAAGCTACTCGCGCTTATCAGCACCGCGAAGCAGATATTATCAAAATCCTAGAAAGCAACGGTTTTGTGATTAACAGAGCAGCCATGAATAGCACTAGCTTTTACTATTCGCGCTTGCTGGAAGCTGTTCGGAAATAGGGTAAAAATATGAGCAAATTCTGAAGCTTGATCGTTATATTAGCTGTGTGGGGGCGGGTTTATATAACTTGTTGATGGGTCTCAAAAACTTTGGTGAACCCGCCCCGCTACTACATCTAAGCTGATTCTTGCTGCCCAGAATCGCGACGGAGTTTTTCCAGAAACTCTGGATAATTTTCGATATCTTCTAAAGATTTTAGGGGTGGATGCGTTACCCGGTTCCCTTCAGCATTGATTTTATCAACATAGGCATAGAATGCCTCATTATCATCTCGATGAGCGAGTACATAAGTGCGTAACTCTTTCTTGCTCATTTCATTGAAGTTGGGTTTCATATTTACTCAATCCATTCTCCGTCGGGTTTAATTTCGATTTCGATTTCTTCACCAACTAAGATGAACACATTTCCTGTCCGCTCATCTATACGGACTATGTTAACACTCCGATATAATTTTGTTGTCCAGCAACAAATAACGAAGGTTTGCCAGATTTGCGCTGTTGTGGGGATATCTTGCACTCCTGAAACTCACCACCTTTCATTTTATACGTTCTTGGGTTCTGGGGTAATGCCTAGATTGGGCGATCGCGGGTAATCGGTGCGATCGCTATTTTGTGGCTTTGGGAGCGATCGTGTAAATGATTGTTACAAAAGCTAGAACTATGCGTAAAAACATACGGCTACTTCCGAAATCTATATAGAGGCTGAAATTTAGGGAGTAAAAAGCTATGAGGTTTTTGTCAGATGATGCAGGAGGCGATCGGGTTCGCAAAGCAGGCCACAGCAATAGTAAACCTAAGTCTAATCAGAAGGTGGAAACAGATATGTCATCAGCGCCAGAAAGCAGAGAGAATCCGATTAATCAGGTTTTTGATAAAATCGAGGACATTTTGTGTGAAACTTGGGAAGAAACAGGGTTTGGACAGGTGATTATTGAGAGTGAGAGGGCGGAAAAGGGTAAAGGTAAAATTCAAGTGACTGTGAAGGGTTCAACTTATTATCGGTATCACATTTCTGATGCAGATGTTCAGGAGTGGAATTCAAAGGAATAGGTGCGATCGGTGGGGTGGGGGCGGGTTTTTATAGTTTGTCGATCGCTCTCAAAGATTTAGGCGAACCCGCCCCTACAGGTCTGGTAAAATATTAGGATAAATTTGTAGGGGCGGGTTCACCGATCGATGTTTAAATAACTAAATATTAGGTAACAACCTAGCTTGAGATGAGGGTGATCCTCACGGGGCTGGTGAAAGGGCAAGCGCGATCGCATGGATCGCATTTGTTACTTTCCCAGCTCTTTGTGTTTTTTGGCAAACAATTAGTTTTTTGAGGAGATTGGATTATGAAATGGCTAACAGATGATGAATTTTTCGGTACTGAAGTGGGTACGGGTGTGAATTCGGTACAGGATGGCACTTTGAGCATGACAAGTGCGATCGCGCAGAATTCCCTCAGCAGTTTTGCGACAACTCCAGATTTTCTGGCTAAGATGCAGGAAACATTCGGCAACAGCTTTGATGTTGAGAAGGCTGTCAAGTTAGCTTCAGCTTGGGCACAGGGAGATTTTAGCGAATTTCCAGAGATTGAAATTCGTTCCGAAGCTGAGATTAATGGTGCTTTGGGTGCGTTTGCAGGTACGACAGGGAAGATTTATCTGTCGCGGTAATTCCTTGCCAAAAATGCGGGGAATGTTAAGGCTGTAGCGGATGTTTTGGTGGAAGAGTTTGGGCATTTTGTTGATTGGCAGATTAATAGTGTTGATGCGATCGGGGATGAGGGGGAGATTTTTTCGGATTTAGTTCAAGGTAAGGCGTTGAGTCAGGGGGAATTGGCGCAGTTGAAGGGTGAGGATGATTCGGCGGTGGTTGTTTTGGATGGGGTAGTTACTTGGATAGAAGAAGCAACAACAAATTCAAGCAGCACTTCATCTGAGGGATGTAAGGATAAAGCCCCAGTTTACGTCTTTCATATTAATGGTATGTGGAAATCAGAAACTGGGTATCAAGAAGATTTAAAAAAAATTGAGAATTTATTGGAAGCATCTGGTCTGAAAAATACAGTAGTAGGTAATGTGCAAGATACCTCGAACATAGACGCAGTTATCAGCCCAGATACTTATAATATATCTGGCGCTGATATATCAAAGTTAGAAAAATTAGAAAAGGCAGTAGATGACATAGAAGCGCCAGGTGTAATCAACGGAACAGCCAAAATTGTACTAAAAACAGGAATAGAAATTAGCGAGTTTTTTAAAAAGAAGGGTGTCGGCCAAGTTGGAGACTTGGCTGAAGGAGCCAGACAATATTTTGGGAATAACACACCAACAGCAGATGGTCAGGCATTAATTAATAGCGTAGTCAATCAAATTAAAAAAAATGAAGAGGAAAGCAAAAAAAAAGCTCAACAAAGTTGTTGTGAAACTTCTAAACCAAAATATTTAATTACAGCACACTCTCAAGGAAGCTTTTTTGCTGAGGACATTCTTAAAAATGAAAGTCTACCATCTGAAATTAAGGAAAGAATAAAAATACTTGCTATGTCTCCCTTTACCAGTTTCAAAGGGATTGAAAACAAGGTGGACTACTTACTCCGTCCTAACGACTTTGCATATACGACGACGCATAATATTGATAATCACTTTGGGCGAGGAGGGCTTTCACCTAATCTTGAGAAACTACCCGGAGAAGATATAGTGGAAGGTATAAAACAACCTCATCTGCTTGAAAACTATATAGACCGAAGTTTGCCAAGAACCCAAGAGCAACAAGATGTAGTAAATAATTCTTTTAATCTGGCTACACAAAAAATCCAGAATTTGCTCAATTTTGACTCCGGTGTTTACCCTGAAAAGAAAAAAGGACGAATTGAACTTGCAAACACAAGCGTAACTGAGGGGGATGCTGGTATAGAAAATACAGCAGTGTTCACAGCGACACGCTCTGGTGATACAAGTAAGTTAGAGACATTCACAGTCGAGTACAGTAGCAACCAAGACACAGCCAAAGCAGGTAAGGATTATCAACCTGGTCAAAATACGGTTACTTTCCAACCAGGAGAAATTAGCCTTGCTATCAGAGTGCCAATAATTGGGAATAGAAGGATTCAGCCGGATAGAACTTTTACACTCACGCTCAAAAAGCCGGACACCGAGAACAATACCACCCCTAGCGAGAACAACACCACTCCTAACCCTCAAAATTCTTCGACAGATGAAGACTGTCCTACTGTTGGCACAGGCACTATTATTGATGATGACAAAGGCAAAAGTGGCAAAACCTACAACGACCCCCGCATCGTCACTATCGACAAACAATATCACGACTTCCAAGCAGCCGGAGAATTCACCTTAATCGAGTCAACAACTGGCGACCTAAAAATCCAAGTCCGACAACAACCTATTGGCAACAACCCCCGCAGCAACGTCGCCGACAACACTGCTGTAGCAACAGTTTTGGGTGGAAAACGCATAGGAATTTACAAAGACCAAGGACTTTTAATCGATGGTCAACCAACCCAAATTGCCAACGATGATTCACTTGCGATTGGAGACGGCCGCATCTATCTGGAAGGCAGCACATATACCATTGTTTATCCAACTGGCGATCAAATTGTTGCCAAGATAGTAGGAACTACCCGTGTCAATGTCGAGGTTTTCCTCACCGATGAACGTCAAGGTAAAGTCAAAGGACTACTCGGCAACTTCAATAACAATCCCAAAGATGACCTAGCAAAACCCGACGGAACTGTAATACCTGAACCAGTTTCCCAACAGAAACTTTACGGCGAATATGCTGATAGCTGGCGAGTCAATCAAGCAGAATCCTTATTCGACTACAACTCAGGCGAAGATACCAACACCTTTACCCTGAAAAATTACCCCCGCCAGAAAGTTAAAATCTCCGACTTAAACCCCGCTGATGTTCAAAAGGCAGAAGAATTAATTGGCGATCGCATCAAAAATCCCACCACCCGCGAAGCTGCTATCATCGACCTCGTACTCACCAAGTTCGATCCTGACATACTTGAGGAAGCAATCAACGCACCAGATCCAGATAGCGTACTTGCGATCGCCTCCCCATTCACCGCCAACAGCGACTTTACCACCACCACCGTCAACACCGCAACAAAAATCGATGTCTTAGCCAACGACACCACCGAAAAAGACCCCCTCTCCATCAAAGAATTCAACTCAAAATCAGTCGCAGGCGGCACCATCACCCTCGACAACAACAACACCCCCGACGATAAAACCGATGACCAACTCACCTACACCCCGCCACCAAACTTCACAGGAAATGACAAATTTAACTACCTCCTAACAGACGGCAAACAAATACAAGCCGCCACCGTTACCGTCAACATTAATAACCTCAAACTCGCTAACCTCAACGGCGAAAATGGCTTCACCCTCAACGGCACAGAAGCAGGTAACTTCTCAGGAGTTGCTGTCAGCAAAACTGGCGATATTAACGGCGATAAAATAGATGATATTGCCATAGGAGCCTTTGGTGCCGACCCCAATAACATCAACGCCGCAGGCAAAAGTCAAGTCATCTTTGGCAATCAAAAATTCCCCGCCACCATCGACCTTTCTAAACTCAACGGTCAAAATGGTTTCACCC
>Ga0335395_10001698_pt1 | contig 13689 bp, 9 predicted proteins | sample MAT02_FD_205744 | JGI IMG/M metagenome (GOLD analysis project Ga0335395, IMG submission 205744) | Freshwater microbial communities from Lake Fryxell liftoff mats and glacier meltwater in Antarctica - MAT-02 (spades assembly) (version 2) ...
TCCTTGAGGCTTTAAATATAGTCACTGTTTAGCTTTGAGTGATTATCAAGAAATATGTATTACTTTATTAAGAAACGTGTGCGGTTGCCCTATGTGTGTATCCAGATGAGTTGACTGTTAACCCAAATCAGGCGATAGGGGTGATAGGAGGCTGTGCGTTGGGTGGCGACTAATATGCTGAAAATGGGGATATCGGCTGAGCAGGTGGCTGTAGCTACGAGGCTAACTTTGGAACAGGTGCAGAAGTTATCGCATTAGTGCGCTGTAAATATTTGCGATCGCATTAGCCATGTTTTGAGCTAAAAACTTTTGAGAAATTGTATTTGAGCCAGCTTTAGAGATATTTTGAAGTGTATCTGGATTTTGAATCGCAAAGTCCATGACTTTGCTAAGTTCTTCAATATCCTTGGAATTTACTAAGTAGCCATTAACGTCATTGGTGATAATTTCGGGGATGCCATCGACTGAAGTGGCAATACATGGCTTACCGATCGCTAATGCTTCCAATAAGGCGATCGGTTGACCTTCCCAAAGTGACGGCATTACAAACACGTCAATGGCAGATAAAAATTCGCGCACATCGGAACGCGCACCTAAAAATGTAATGCGATCGCTAATTTGTAATTTCTCGGCAAGAGCTACTAATTCCTTATGCAAATCACCGTTACCGATAATTAGTAAACGAGTGCGATCGCTAACCTTAGCAAAGGCTTCTAATAAATACTTGTGTCCTTTTTGCTCGTGCAGTCTGCCCACATTGCCAAATACAAACTCGTTGGGAGCAATATCAAATATTTTGCGGGCGCTGGCTTGATCAAGTGGTTTTGAAAACTGGTCAATTTCAAGCCCGTTATAGACTATTGATGTTTTGGATGGTGTGGCGACTTTAGCGACGATCGCTTTTTCATAATCAGAACGACACACACAAATTATTTGATCTGTATAGTTTAAAAGAAATTGGTCGATTTTTTGAAATATGACTCTTTTGAGCTTTTGGGCGATCGCTTTGGCTGCTACCTGTGAAATATTGAGATAATGTAGTCCGTGGTAGGTATGAATGGTTACAGGTCGTTTTTTTAAGCTTGCGGCTACTAGTCTTCCCCAAAATCCTGCGGTTCCTCCGTGGGTATGGATGACATCAAATTTTTGAGAATCTAAAAGTTGGCGAATGTTGTGAAATGATTGCCATGTTAGTTTGTTTGATATTGCGATCGGATGTATGGCAATATCGAGTTTTTGGGCTGTATCGACTAGCCATCCGTTAGGCTCTGTAGCGATCGCCACTTCAATATTTCCATATTGAAGATACTTGGCTAGTAATAAGACGTGCATTTGACCACCACCGAGGCTTGCATCGTCAATTAGCTGTAATACTCGCATAGTTGGTTTTAAACTTTGCCTGAAATCCTTAGATACAGCTTCAGAATATTTGTTTGAAATTTACCGAGATGTTTTTGATAATAATATAGCTGGCTATCTCGATAGTATTTATTGACGCTTTTTTTAATGCCATGAGAGCTGCCACCTAACAGGTGAATGATCGTTGTTTTAGGGTGATATATAACTTTATAACCCAATTTTTTAACTCGTTTACAAATATCTTTATCTTCAAAGTACATAAAAAAGTTTTCATCAAAGCCGCCTATTTGCTCAAATACATCGCGCCGCATCATTAAACAAGCGCCTGTTACCCAGCCAACTTCTTGCACTTTTGAATATTGGCGATCATAAAATTTTGAAAACAAAGAGTGACAATTGTTATCTAGGCTATATCTGATTTTATCGAGAAGCTCAACTGCTAGACTTGGGAGATTTCCAGCAGACAATTGATAGCTATTGTCTTTAAAAGCAACTCGAGAACCAATTATTGCTGTATCTTTATTTCTTTTTAAATAGTCTGACAATATCTTTGGAGTATTTTCTGTAAGAATTGTATCAGTGTTTAAAAACAATAAATGTTTACCCCGTGAATACTGAACAGCAAGATTATTCGCCTTACCAAATCCTAAATTAGTTGGGCTACAAATAAGTTTAAATAATGGGAAATTGTCTTGGATGACTCTGATACTATCATCCTCTGAGAAGTTGTCTACGATAATCACCTCATATTGATATTGATCAAAAAAAATCTCTACAGTATTCAGACAATCATGTAGGAAGTCTGAACCATTATAGTTAACTAAGATAATTGATAAGCAAGTCACATTAATTTTGGCTAAAGAAAATTGCAGTTGATTTAGTGCTACACCCTATTGAGGCTTCCTTAAAACTCAATAAGATTCTTGAAAAAGCTTAAAAGTCATCCTTTTGACGATTTTTCCACAATACTACTCCTTTCCCACCCAAGAATTAGCGTTACGCCGTAACGCTAATTCTTGGGTGGGAAGGGAGTAAGAAATTTAGTAAGTCAAATAGTTGCATTTATGATGCTTTGTTAAGAAAAATTATATGTCTTGATTGACTTAATGGCTTATATTGCTATATTCATTTTGGCTAAAGCTACATAATTCTGTAAGTTTATATCAAAATACTTACATTTTCATTGTAGAAATCAGCTTTGCGATAAAAATAGTGGACAAAACCATATATGACTTGTAAGATGTTGATAAATTCTAGTGCATTTTCGTAAATGAGATTAGATGTTCAATAGTTTCTAAACTTGTCAATAGGCTATTCTAACTTACTGCTTATTCTCCATTTTCTCAGATAGACAGACATTCTAAAGTCAAAGGATTTGGAGTGTCTGCGTCTCTCAAACTATATAAACCTAGGTTTACCAGTGCAGACACCATGTCAATAGATCTATTTAATGTAAGTTTCTATCGTACAGCCAATACAGACTTAGCATCAGCAGGTGTGATCACAGATACACAGCTCAGAAGCCATTTTCTGTCATCTGGATTAAATGAAGGTAGAGCGTTCTCACCTGTAGTTGACTTAGTCGCCTACAGTCAAAGCAATGCCGACTTGACGCAGGCTGGACTCATAACAAACCAGCAGTTACTATTCCATTTGCAAAACTTTGGTGTTAAGGAAGGCAGAAGGTTCTCTCCTGTTGTTGATACAGGCTTCTATTTATCCAACAATGCCGATCTAAGTCAAGCATTCGCAGGAGATAGAGAGCTAGCTTTACAGCATCTGATTAATTTCGGTCTTTCTGAAGGAAGAACTTTCTCACCCCTAGTTGACATCAACTATTATCTGAGCAATAACTCTGATCTAAACACTGCTTTTGCTGGCAATCGCGCAGGAGCACTCACACATTTAGTCCGTTTTGGTGTGAATGAGAATAGGAAGTTTTCGCCGTTTGTCGATATCGGACTATACTCAGCATTAAATCCTGATGTCTTGTTTAATGCCAACGGCTATCAAGCATTTAGACAATTGACTAGCTTGGGTGTCTCTGAAGGGCGTAGGTTTTCTTTAGCCTATGACAGCAATTACTATCGTAGTGTTAATGCTGATTTATCATCGTTGGATAACAATAGACTATTGCAGCATTTCGTCCAGTTTGGACTTAGAGAGGGCAGGAAATCAGCCCCAACTTTTGATGTGCAGTTCTATTTGAACAGCAACTCAGATTTAAGAAATGTAGGGTTAAATTTTCAACAAGCCTTTCAACACTACACTAACTTTGGTTTTAAAGAAGGAAGATCTTCTGCACCTCCTGTTATCTTGAGTGGCGATCCTGGAAACTCTATTCCAAACGCATTCAATCTTGACTTTTTTAGAGGGTCTCGTAGTTTTAACAACTTTGTAGGTGTGACAGATACATTAGATTACTACAAGTTCTCATTGGCTGTTACAAATAACGTCAATTTACAACTGAGTGGATTATCTGACTTTACAAATTTGCGCTTAATACAGGATTCCAATGGTAATGGCATCTTTGACTCCTCAGACTTTAGCGTTAACACTTCGAGTGGTAGCACTGCGTCTATCAGTAGAACATTAGGTGCTGGTACTTATTTTGTATTGGTTGAGCCATTTTCTGGACGCAACACTAACTACAATCTGAGCCTCAGTGCATCGCCTGCAACAGTCACTACACCCAGAGATCCAGGGCAAAATCTAGCCAATGCTTTAGTAATTTCTTCAGGTCAAACCTATACTGATTTTGTAGGTGTGGCAGATACATTAGATTACTACAAGTTCTCATTGGCTGTTACAAATAACGTCAATTTACAACTGAGTGGATTATCTGACTTTACAAATTTGCGCTTAATACGGGATTCCAATAATAATGGCATCTTTGACTCCTCAGACTTTCGCGTTAACACTTCGGGTAGTAGCACTGCGTCTATCAGTGAAATATTAGGTGCTGGTACTTATTTTGCATTGGTTGAGCCATTTTCTGGACGCAACACTAATTACAATCTGAGTCTCAGCGCATCGCCTGCAACAGTCACTACACCAAGAGATCCAGGGCAAGATTTTGCCAATGCCTTAGTAATTGTTCCAGGTCAAACCTATACTGATTTTGTAGGTTGGGTAGATGAGTTAGACTACTACAGATTCTCATTAGCCAACAACAGCAATGTCAATTTACAACTGAGTGGATTATCTGACTTTACAAATTTGCGCTTAATACAGGATTCCAATAATAATGGCATTTTTGACTCCCCAGACTTTCGCGTTAACACTTCGGGTAGTAGCACTGCGTCTATCAGTAGAACATTAGGTGCTGGTACTTATTTTGCATTGGTTGAGCCATTTTCTGGACGCAACACTAACTATAGTCTTCGCCTTACTACTACCTAATCAAGTTAAAATGCATCTTTCTTGAGCGGAAAAAGCTCACTTATACAAATTGTAATTGTATAGGTGAGCTTTTTTATTTGGCGTAAATCAAATAAATTTTTCTTCCCCATTACGAGGAGAATGCGGGTCTAAATTAACTAGAGTTCAAAGTTAGGTTCATTAACTGACAGGTTAGGATTATAGTAAGGGTCATCACCTAAAGCTTTGAGATAGTTTTCCCATTTGTTATTTAGTTTATATAAATCTTTCGGAGTCATGCTTGGTTCTCTACTCACTGACTCATGATGTACCAACTGAGCATATGGCGTAACTACATTACGGTATCCAGCTTGATGGGCTTTCAAACATAGATCAACATCGTTATATTCGACAGGAAAGTTCTCATCCATCCCCTCTAATTCTTCAAACAACTGTCGCCGCATCATCAAGCAAGCACCAGTGACAGCCAGATAATTTCGATTGACAATATTAGAACAAAAATATCCAGAATGATCACCTTGAACATTATAAAAGGAATGGCAAGGATTCCCGCTAAGTACCATAACCCCAGCATGTTGTAAGTTGCCATTAGGGAAGTATAGCTTTGCTCCCACAGCACCAATTTCTGGCTGTTGTGCAAATTCGAGCATTGATTCTAACCAATCTGGACTTATAACTTCTGTATCATCATTGAGTAATAGTAAAAAATCTCCTTTTGCTATTGCAGATCCTCTATTGATTCTCATCGAAAAGTTAAAGGGTTCAGAACATCTAACTAGAGTTAAATTTGAAGAAGATATATTTTTTAAAATTAAGTCGTTAATATCGTAACCATCAACAACAATAATTTCAAAATTACGACACGTAGAAACATCCTGAATATTTTTTACACATCTTTCTAAATAGGATAAGTTAGATTTATACAGTTTTCCTGCACTAGGTATGATAATACTAATTAGCGGTTGACCAATAATATCTCGCCTAATTCTCCAAAACCCAGCGCGTTCTGTTTTTTCTACACAACCTTTGTAACAGCTACGTCTAAGCATATCTTCTAAAGATTTCTGTGCTGCAATATATGCCCAAGGTTTTGCTTGTTCACCTGAAGTTACAGATGACTCTATGATTCTCCAATGATATAGAATTTTCGGTATGTGATATATATTCTTAGTCTTCTCAACAACTCTCAATACTAAATCATAGTCTTGAGCACCATCATAATCACTGCGAAAACCACCAATCTCCTGTATTAAAGTAGTGCGGTAAACACCTAGATGGCAGGTGTACATACAGGAATGAAAATAATCTGGAGACCAATCTGGCTTAAAAAATGGATCACATCTTATGCTATTTATATCTATTTTATCTTCATCGCTATAGATGAAGTCTGCATCAGGATGTCTATTAATCAGTTTTGCATTTTCAAACAGTGCATTAACAGATAGTTCATCATCATGATCTAGCAAAACAATGTAATCACCTGTAGCTATCTCTAAAGCAGAATTAGAAGCAGCAGAAATATTTCCATTTTCAGATCGCAATACAACTTTAATCCGATTATCTATTTCAATATATTTAGTTAATGTAGATTTAATATGAGATTGCGTTGATGCATCGTCAGCAATACATATTTCCCAATTTGTATAGAATTGCCCTAATACGGACTCAATTGCTTTCTCTAGCCATATTTTATCAATATTATAAACAGGGATTATTATTGAAAACTTTGGATAAATAGAAAACTCATCTATCTGTTTGTTAATGTTGTAAATATCAGCAGGTGCTAAATTATTTTTAGCTATCCATTTTTTGTAGTTTATTCTACCTTTTAATTTTCTAGAGATTTTTATTGCTGCAAAATTTATAAAACCTCTAGTCCCTAATTCTCTCCATATTGTGTAAAGCTTAAATATCAGACTTGTTATCACAATTACCATTTTTTACCTATTCTTCCAATCAAGCCATCAAAAGTTCCTATAATACAGGCTAATACTTTGATTGCAACTGAGTCTAGTTCGTAACGAACTATTCTTTCTATAAACATATTCATAATAAACAATCTGTGAACAATAGCTTTAACAAGCATTTTACTTGAGGAAAGTTTAATTTCCACGAAAGTATGATTCCTACAGGCATAGTAATAACGAGATGCGGAACACAAAAAAGTCGATACGACTTGACCGCTTTTACTTTTTTTATCCTTGACTTGATAATATTTACCTATACAATGTTTCAAGAGTGTATTTCTATCTACTATTATTTTGAAGCCCTTATTTCTGAAATTCATACAATAACTATAGTCTACAGCATCTAGAAATAGCTTTTCATTCGGTAGAGGTACTAACTTGGCTGATTTTATAGAAATTAAAGCACCTGAAGTGATTACTGCATCGCATTCATAATAGCTTGGGTAATCTACTGGATTAGAAAAAGAAATGAATCTATAATCCTCAAACAATGAACCAGGGAACTCCTGTTGAGTATTCATATCTAATATTGAAGGAGAAATAATTCCTATTAAAAAATCTTTTCTCGCTAACTCATCATATTTTTCGAGCAGTGCTTGCAACAAATTTTCCGACGGCTGACTATCTTGGTCTAGTGCCCATAGAAAATCATAGTTCTGACCGATCGACCAGTCCAAAGCCCGTTTTAGTCCACCTGCAACTCCTATGTTTCTAGGGTGGTGTTCTACAATAATACTGTCAGCCTGTTCAATCGAGATAGATAGATTTCTCGAATTATCAATTATAAATATTCTCTCAACTGAATAAGATTGTAATTGAATTGCCTTTACAGAGGACATGATAGCTTCTGTATCATGATACGCTGTTATGTATGCTGCTACTTTATAGTCCATTGCCTGCTTTATAATTAATTATCAACTTTTATTATTTCAATCTACGTTATCGTTAAAATCAAAATAAAATCCCAAAGTGTATCGTCAGAATTAAATCTTTGAAATTAGTTTTTGTTGACCTCTCTTAGAAATTATTGATCGAGGATATCTCTACAATCAAAGCCAAATATAGTCTCACCATCAGCATATTGGCTAACCAAATCCGCAAACTTATCTTTGAAATGTTTCGCTAAATTATGTGCGTAGTTATTAGTCGTATGGATCATTGAAGCTTTGTGTACTCTGTATGAACATAATACCTGTGGAATAAATTTACATTTGTAATCTAGTTGGGCAAATTTTAACCATAAATCATAATCTTCCCATCCAAACCAACCGTAGTAAATCAAATCGGTAGAGTAAAGACCCGCATTAACTGCTTTGCTTCTATCAAACATTGCCATAGCATCTATGTATGGGTTTCTAATTAAATGCTTAATATCCCAAGGTGAACTAGAAAGTAACCCAATCTTTTCACCAGACTCACTGTTAAATCTACTGATAGAACTATACACAGCTGCATAGTCACTACCTACAATCTCTTGATACATTTCTTGTAAACAGCTTGGCTCAATCAAATTATCAGCGTCTAAAACAAAAAAATATGAACCTCGAGATGTCCTTACACCTGTATTTCTAGCATCAGCTAAGCCAGTGTTCAAACTTTTCTTAATCAATCGTATTGCCGAATCTGACTTTTCCATATATTCTTCAACTATATTTACAGAGTTATCAGTAGAAGCATCGTCAATCACCAATATTTCAAATCCCCCAGGTATGAGAGAATGTAAAGATTTAGTTACACTGTTTAAACATTCAATGATGTATTGAGAGTAGTTAAATAGAGTTATTATAACCGATACGGATGGGGTATCACATGATAGGTATGCAGAGTTCGATATAAATTCAAAAGCTTTTTTGCCGATATTCTGACTATAGAAATTAGATATCTCTAGGCGAGAGATTACTGATACTCTTTTTAATTCTTTAGAGTACATACTTTGAAATAGTTCGTAAACCAATTCATTAGTTATCATTCTATCTTTTGGAGTGTCGATGTTTTTTTCTGTTATTGATATATTGTCAGGAGAGCTTACGGGAGGTGAACTATCTATGGCAGGTGTAAGCAGAATCCGTTTTAATTTAAACCATAGTTTTCTTAACCTCCAAAACTTGCTGGTTTCCATCCATGTAGTCGTAGTTTGCAATCCATAGACTTGAGAGTTAGAATTTTCCAACTCAGATTGAGTTTGTTGTAATTGCAGCTTAGAATTTTTCAACTTAGATTGAGTTTGTTGTAATTGCAGCTTGGAATTTTCCAACTCAGATTGAGTTAGTTGTAGTTGAGACTGCGATTCCACTAATTCAGATTGAGTTAGTTGTAGTTGAGACTGCGATTCCACTAATTCAGATTGAGTTAGTTGTAGTTGAGACTGCGATTCTACTAATTCAGATTGAGTTAGTTGTAGTTGAGACTGCGATTCTACTAATTCAGATTGAGTTAGTTGTAGTTGAGACTGCGATTCTACTAATTCAGATTGAGTTAGTTGTAGTTGAGATTTAGTTTTGTATACGTCAAGCCAATCTTGAAGAATATAGTCTCTAAAATTAGATTCTGATACATCTAAGTAAACTTGTCGGCTTTGAGCGTCGGCTTGAGCGTTTAGCAATTCAAATAATTCAACTGCTTCTGGGAAAAATTTTCTAACTATCATCTGCCTATGAGAGTTTGACGCAGAGTGATTCATTAATGATTTATCAATAATACCTTCACTAGGTTCTTTAAGAGCAACGCCAAACTTATGATCACATAACTTTGATATTAGAGTATAATCTTCAATTAAATCATGAGCATTTAGTAAAATGCATTGATGGGGATATCTATCATAAAGCGCTAAGATATTTTTATTGTAGTGCATCCATACGAGTAAAGCATACTTAGGATCTCTATAAAATGCGTGATCACCTCGACGGTATAGAGAATCTATGACTTCCCACGGTTCTCTATACATAAAGATAAAATATGCTTGCGGCAGTAAATCTATCCAAAAATCTAAAAAAAGAACAGTGCGCGGATCTTTCCACCCCCAATGATTTTTTTTTGAATTTTCCGTAATAATGAGGCTAGCCTGATCCATTAATTGCTGTGACACATAAATGTTATTTTGCGTAGTCCATCCTTCTTGACTAAGGCTTTGAGAATTCAAAACGCATTCGTGGAAATTTATAAAATCTAAGTTCTCAAAATGTCCTTTTGGGTTGGAAATATTAGCACCTAGTAATTTTCTTCCTATATCTACTCCTGAACTTTGGATTAATGATGAGGCAAGAGAAGTGCCAGAACGATGCATTCCAGTAATAATGAAAGTAGTGGGTTTGTTTTCGGGTTTTGTTTCTGTCATAACTTCATTTTAAATGTATTAGTAATATCTATTGCTAATCAACTAACAGATGGCTAAGTTCTAAACTCTCTAGATATTTCAATATCTTGTTTACCGATTGATCGACATTTTCCTCATCGGTTTTAATAACAAGATTAGGATTTATGGGCACTTCATACGGTGAAGAAATTCCTGTAAATTCCGCAATTTCACCAGACAGCGCTTTGCTATATAAACCTTTTGGATCTCTTTTGATACATTCCTCCAATGGGCAATCAATATGAACTTCTATAAATCCGTCTAATGATTGACGAAGTTTGTCTCTAGTAGTGTTGCAAGGAGAAATCAATGCAACTATTGTATTGATCCCATGATTATTTAACAAACCACAAATATAACCAACTCGCAAAACATTAGTTTCTCTGTCCTTAGCAGAGAACCCTAAGTCACTAGACAGATGCTTACGGATTATATCTCCATCCAAAATCTCGCAGGGTATCGATAATTCTTTCAGCGATTTTGATAATTCTGTAGCAATAGTAGATTTACCTGCCCCAGACAAACCAGTTAACCAACAAGTAAAACCTCGATTAATAAATGGCTGATTCATTATTTTTAACTTGACTTATATTGATTCTAAATCACAAATATATTGGGGTTTTGATTGTTTTTTCTAAGCGTTACATCAGTCTCTATACAGAAATCTATAGTTCCTGTTGCAAGGATATCATCTTCGGGCTGAACTCGGAACATAGCAATATCTAGATGTCTGTCAAGAAATTGCTCGGTACTATCGACATTTGCCATTACACCTGCGTTCAAGAAGTATACCCCAGGCTGGAGAAAACAGTCAAATTTAAACTCAACTTTTAGAGTTGCTCCTTTATCTATACATTCTATTGCTTGATGAACTGAGTGAGAGACAGCTCCTCCTAACTCAAAGCCACTTACAGTTTTAATTAGCATTCCAAACCTTACCCGATAAGCTTCGGCAGCAAAATTAACCTGATATTTGTATATATATTTACGCCTTGGGCACAGAATATTTACGACCTTACCATCTAATGTTGTGATATGACAGTTTTCTATCCTAGCTCCACGGGATACATAAGATATAGTACTTTTAGGGACTAAGTTTGGATCGTATTGGTCAATAGAGTGATTGTTTTTTGGACTCTGATGATTTTGATTTGTTGTAGTATCAATAGAAGATAAATTCTGTTTCCCTTCAGCAGAATGATAATTATACAGATCACGGATTTCTTGCTTGAGTATTTCTATCTGATCGTTCGGTGCATATATAAGTTTTTGATACTTTGACACCACAGTCTTTGGAGAGTCGCAAAGTAGGATTTCTCCATGGTCAATCAAAACCGCAGAATTGCATAATTCAACAATAGAAGAAGCTGAATGAGAAACAAATAAAATTGTTCCTCCCTGCTCCTTAATTGATTGAATTCGACTAAAACATTTGCGTTGAAAAGCCTCGTCGCCCACAGATAGAGCTTCATCAACAATCAAAATATCAGGAGTAGCACTGGTTGCCACAGCAAAAGCTAACCTGACAAACATACCACTAGAATAGGTCTTAACAGGTTGATCAATAAAGTCGCCAATATCAGCAAAGGCTAGAATTTCATCAAGCTTAGAAGTAATTTCTTCTTTTTTTAGACCAAGTAATTGCCCATTAAAAAAGACATTGTGCCTACCAGTGAACTCTGGATTAAAACCACTCCCTAATTCCAATAGTGCGGCAATCCTACCATTGACTTGAGTCTTCCCTCTGGTTGGCATTAGCGTACCTGCTATAATTTGTAACAGTGTACTTTTTCCAGAGCCGTTACGCCCAACAATTCCTATAGTCTGCCCTTTCGGAATATCCAGATTAACATCTCGCAATACCCAGAAATCATTAGAGTAATTCTTGCTTGGCAACAGAATTTCTTTGAGCCTATCCATAGGTTGGTCGTAGCGCTTAAAGCATTTAGATACGTTCTTTAAGGAAATCGCTACTTCTTTGTTATCCATACCATAACCCTCAAATCTATCTATAACACATCAGCAAAAGTTGGACGCAAACGCTTATATACTGCAATTCCACAGTAAAATATTGTAGCTGATATAGCTGAAGCTACAGCCCACTCACTCCAGTGTTTGATTTCTCCAACTAAAATGATATCTCGATAAACTTCAGATATGGCTGCTATCGGGTTTATCCAAAATACCCAACCGCGAAAATCCTCAGGTATTGCTGAAGCAGGATAAATAATTGGTGTCATATAAAACCAGATATTTAAAACTACTCCCAATGTTTGCGGAATGTCTCGCAAAAATACAGTTAGCCCTGCGGTAAGATACGCTAACCCAGCAGTTAACAGCAACTGAGTCAGCCAAATCAACGGTAATAGCGTTAAGGTAGCATGTAAAGTCTGCGTACTTAAAGCCACGAAAAATATCAACGCGATCAATCCAAATGCACTTTCAATAAATGCTGACAAAACTGGCACTAGAGGCAAAAGAGCTAGGGGAAATACAACTTTTTTAACTAGATTAGGCTGAGAGATGACTGAACCAGAGGCTTGTGTTAATCCACCTGCAAATGCAATCCAAGGCAACAAGCCAGTAAATAACCATAAGCCAAAGGTAAAATTATTGTCAGGCAAACCTTGCAGACTTAGTTTTACCTTCAGCACGATCGCAAATACATAAGTATATATCAGTAACTGAGATAACTGATTAACCAACGGCCACAGGTTGCCAAGCACCGAACCCTTGTAACGAGCTTCTAAATCTCGCCTCACCAAAGTCCTAAGTAAATCAAACTTAGCCCATTGGAGATCGCTAACAGGTATAAGTCTTCTTAATTTTTCAGTCTTATGTAAAACTACACGCAGCGATCGCAACAATTACCGTCTCCAATATTTTCAGTCTGTATAGTATCACGATCTCCTCAAAAAGTTACTTGCCTGTAAGCTTCATAGAAAAAAGACACTGATGAGGAAAAGCTGCGATCGGTAATTGGGGCTCAAGACCGGAGTTGCGAATTGCCCTGAATTAGCAATCATAGAAAGTTTCTAAGTATTAAAATTACCGTTTTTCGTATTCCGCCAACCAAACCTGCAAATCATCCAAACTCACAAAATCCAAGATCGCCTCACTCAAATCTTCAAGCACACCCAAAGGCAACCCAGAAATCCTAGAACGCACATCTACCGATACCACACCAAAACGCTTAGTCAGCAGCCTCAAAATAAGACTAGCCGCTTCTTGCTCTCGTCCCTTAACCAACCATTCAGCCTTAATTTCTCGATAAACCCTTGTTTCCTGTAATGTAATGCCCAGCGTAACTTCTACCTCCTTTTGACATAAATTTTCAAATTAGTTAAACAGGTAAATTATCAGGATCGAGACCTTGCGATCGCAAATATGCCGCCAATCTATCGGCACGCTGTCTTTCAGCTTCAGCTTTTTGTCTTTCAGCCTCAGCACGTTGTCTTTCAGCCTCAGCCATCTCAGCTAAAGTCTGCACCCAACCAGTTTGGTCGTACCACCGCAGCCATAGCCCCTCAGTTCCTTGATAAACTCCCTGCCATAGTCCTAACCCTAGTCCTAGACTTTGGATCCAGAAACGCTGTTCAGATAGTGGGATTGGCTTGTAACCGCTAACGG
>Ga0335395_10001699_pt1 | contig 13688 bp, 16 predicted proteins | sample MAT02_FD_205744 | JGI IMG/M metagenome (GOLD analysis project Ga0335395, IMG submission 205744) | Freshwater microbial communities from Lake Fryxell liftoff mats and glacier meltwater in Antarctica - MAT-02 (spades assembly) (version 2) ...
CTCACCTATCAGTCCCTATGCCTATCATTTACGCGCTTTTGTGCCTGCTGCTACTAGGAATTGAAACTGCTTACGCGAAAATTTCGATTTCTTCACCCCAGAAAAACGCCGTCATCCAGCGCAGCCAAAACAACCGGGCCACGCTGCGGATTGGGGGAATCGTTACCCTGCCCTACGACAAGCTAGAAGCGCGACTGGTAGCCTTGGCTGGAAACCCAGAAAATGTGGGAAACTGGATTTCGTTAGGCATTCCCGACCGCCAAGGCGTGTTTCTCGGTTCGATCGATGCGCCAGGCGGCTGGTACAAACTGGAAATCAGAGGTTTTTTGGGAGAGCAAGTGGCCGACTCCGCCAAAGTGCAGCCCGTGGGCATCGGCGAAGTTTTCCTGATCGCCGGCCATTCCAACGCCATGGGATTACCCAACCTAGGCGCGAAAGCCGCGGTGGAGCAGGTTGTTTCCTTCAATGCGTTCAACAAATTTCTGAGTAACGAAAATATCACCATGGCCCCCGACGAGCCGATGCCCGCGCCGACTTTCGAGTCCTTGAAAGCGGCCAACCGCATTTTCCCCTCGGGGGAGTCGGCCTGGTACTGGGGAGAGCTGGGATCGCTGCTGGTGGCAAGGCTGGGCGTACCGGTGCTGTTCATGAACGCTGGCTGGGCGGCGGCCAACTCCATCAATTGGCGCGAAGCCGCCAATGGGCAAAACACGCGTAACATTTACGTGAACAAAGACTGGCCCAACCGCCAGCCTTACAGCAACCTCATCAACACGCTGCGCTACTACCACTCGTGGCTGGGCCTGCGGGCGGTGCTGTGGTTTCACGGCGAGAACGATGCCGTGCATCTGAAAATCTCCCAGGCTGACTACTACCAAAATATCCGGCGACTGATCGAAAAAACGAACCAGGATTTCGGACGCGCCATCGGCTGGGTAGTTGCCTTGTCCAGCGTCAGCAATAACGCCCCTAACCCCTACCTGCCCGTCATCGAAGCGCAGATCCAGTTGGCCGAAACGCCCGGATTACGGGTATGGCGTGGCCCTTACACCGACACCATCCAGGTGCCTCGTCCGGCGCACGGGCATTTCGACAACGTCAGGGGCGGCACGCAGGGCCTTACCGAAACGGCCCAAGCCTGGAACCGCAACCTTTCCGACGCTTTTTTCGGCCAAGCACCCGGCCACACTTCCGGCGGCGGGCTGCTTACGGGCGTGGTTCCCCGCGCGGCGTCGCCCGGCCAATCGTTCCTGCTGTCTTTTCACGCGCAGGGCCTCAATGTTATCCAAGCCGAAGTCCAACTGCTCGACCCGGCGGGAAACTACCTGGCCGTAGTCGGCCGGGGGGCGCAGAGTCCGCTGCGGGTGACCCTGCCCGCTGCCCTAGCGGCAGGTAGCTACCGACTGCGGGTGGTGGCGCAGAATCCGACGCTGCCCGGCAATGTTTCCGAAATATTTCAAATAGAAAACGGATTGCCCGAACCGCAGCTCGTGCAATCGGTGGAGTCCCGGGCGCTAGACAATCGGTTAGAGGTACACGCGCTGGTTACTGCCCATCCTGATCTCGAGCAGCTTACCGTCGAGCGCAGCGAGAATCGCCAAGTTTTTCAGGCATTGGGCGACATTCCCCTGTCTACCAATAAAAACACCTCTCGCCTGTACAGCTTCACCGACCTGCAGCCGCTGTCCCAAATCGCCTACTACCGGCTGCGGCTGCGCGACCGGGCGGGGCGCGTGCAGTACTCTCCCGTGGTGGCGGTGTTCCGGGGCGACAGTCCGGTTCCCTTTACTGCTTTCCCCAACCCAGCGCTGTTGGGCGAACCCATTTACCTGCGCGTCGATCTTGCGCTGACATTTGAGTACCAGCTCACCGACGCGCAGGGCAAAAAAATTCCCGCCGACCTTGCGGACAGCGGGATTATCGGATTGCCCGTGCTGCGGGTTTCGCCCGCCGCGCCTCCGGGGCTTTATTTTTTACAAATAAAAACGGAGCAAGCCACCCAGGTGCAGCGCATTATGTTGCAATGACCCTACACATTCCCCATAACGACCATTTCATCCATGGTGGGGCTGGGCTTGCCGCCGTCATCTTCCAGCGTGATGGCGAAGGCCACCGCGTTGGGCGAGCTGGCTTTCATTTTCAATAATTTCCCCCGAAAATCATCGTCGATCATCCCCATATCCACGGGTTTGCCATCCACAATTGTCCAGAGTTGATACTGCTTTCCGGTGGGCGGGTCGGGCAGATTTTGGACGTCGAGCAGTACTTCGTTGGTTTTCTGATTCCAGAGGGCCGTTACCTCGCTGTCGGGGGCTTTCTCCAAGCCCGGCATTTTCACGACTTTCACGTCCGGGTTACGGTAGTTTGCGGCCAGGGCTTCGTTGTAATCGGCTCTTTGCTGCAATTGATCCGTTCGCTTGCTCAGCTCGTCCACCTGCGAGACAAGTTTTGCGTTTTCGCCAAGGGTGGTGCCATATTGAGCCGCCATCCACAAGCCAAAAGCAGCGAACAAAAGGGAGGCGGCTATCCCCAGCTTTCCCCACAGGGGGCGGCTAGGCGCAGCTTCCAATTGAATGAATGGATTTACGTCATCATTAGTCTTAGCGGTTGAAGTTTCGGCCAACTCGATAGCGGCTAACGCAGGTGCGCCCGCCGAGCCAAATTCCATTTGGGCGAAAATAGCATCTTTCACCCGATCGGGTACTGCGACTCCATGCTGCAAAGCGTATTGTTCGAGTGCTTTTTCAATCGACTCGAGTTCGGCCTTCAGCTCGGGGTATACCTGAGTGAGGCATTCGACTGCCTGCTTTTCTTGCGGAGAGACAATACCCAGCGCGTACTCTTCCAGGATTCCTGAATCTATGTAGGCTGAGATATTCATATTATAAAATAATGTTTAAGGTCTTTCAACGCGGTTCTGAGGCGTGATTTGACCGTTCCCAAAGGCACATTGAGCTCTTGCGAGGCTTCTTCCTGGGTATAACCCTGGAAGTAAACCAGGTCAAGCAAAATTTTCCTTTCGGGACGCAGTGTGTCCACCAATGCTTTCAAATCCAGTGTCGAGGGGGAGGGTTGGTACGTGGCATTCTGGTCGGTGCGGTCGAGTCTATCCGTAATATCATCCATGCCGGGCTTGCGCTTCTCCGACCGGACGGCGTCGATCGCGCTGTTGCGCGCGATGTTGAGCATCCAGGTGAAGAGCCGCCCCTTGTCAGGATCATAGGACGCGATGTTCTTCCATATCTTCAGAAAGGCGTCTTGCATGACGTCTTCTGATTTCTCGTTGTCTCGTAAGACTTTGGTAATTACGCTGAACAAAGCACCGGAGTAATGTTCGTAAAGGTATTCGAACGCTGCCTGGTCATTCTGTTTCAGCGATTCCACCAAATCTTCTTCCGAGTAGTTTGGTTTTTGGGTCGCCAAGGGTTATAAAAGTTTTTTTATGGAGAGGGGCAATCTAATCATTTTTTCGAAAGTAGTATTTCTTTCAAGGCATTTTTGCCGAAGAAAAAGGAACCGCAGGCCTGCTTTCTTCCATTTTCCGATCAGATGTGCCGTGAGTCGCCTTTCGCATAAGGCAAGTTACGGACTTGGCGCAGTTGGCGAGGGCACCGCCCAAGCTTCTGTTCCGGGTTCATATACGTACTTTTAGTGGGTTTTGGATTAACTGAGCGTTGAAAATTGAGAGCTGACCGTGTTTACCTATTGTAAATCAAGGTAGTTTATCTCAAAATGGCTTTATTTCCCTTTAAGTAGGTGTTGGGTATTAGGTTGTTAGGTATTGGGTCATAATTTGTTGAAATACAATCATTTATGATTTTTTGAAATGAAAACTAATTCTGCGCACCTACTTATAACCCTGTTTTCTTCTAAGAAAGGGGAATCGAAAATCTACTGGTTCTTTGTCAAACGGCATTTGACCCGGTGGAGTGCCTTCCATTATATAAGCCCGTTTCGAAAGTAACTCTTTCGCTGTCTATACAAATCTGGGTACTTGAAAATACTTTGAGCCAGTAAGAGCCTCCCACAAAACAAAATTTACACCCTTCAGATCTTTGTCAATCATGGTTTATTTCAAAATAATCATTGAGGAATAAATAATATAATATATTTAAGATTTTATTGTACTAAAAATGAAAATATGTATTTTGACAAGATATAACCACTACTGGCACGTTTTTGTTATGTGCGAACATAGTCTAATAGTGCCCTATATGCTGAATTCATGCGTTGACATTATTGGGCTGGACAAAAAAAAAGCATAAAAATATCTTGGTGTTTAATTTTAATTTATTAGTATTGGCCACCTAAAACAGAAATGAGTCGCCCAAATGACTGATTTCTGTAAGCACACACACTATAGTGAAGAAGACACACACTTTGTTGAAGAAAAACTGATTTCAGAATACCTGATTTCTTTGATTCTGTTTCAATCTTTTACGTCTCTCATTATGGGTTCTTCATTGTGCATCCGACAGGAGTGCCATGCCTTTTCAGGATTTATCGTCCTCGGGCTAGCATTCCTCCTTTCCCAAAATCCTTATGTCCGGAACGCCCCGTCCTGCTATCGACCCATCATTGGGCGCGGTACCTAGGCCGCAACCGTGCAATACGGTACGCTTCAGGTCAACTCGGGTCTTCTTACTCCATTCTCCGATATTACTGACGGCAACACCGGCAACTTCGCCAGCAACTAAAAAACTGCTGGCCTGATATTCGTGATGATTTTTTTGAGAAGAGTAACTCAATCTTGAAGGTAACTCTAAACAACTCCTTCAACGATGATTTTTTCTGTAACCTAGATAACGAATGAAACAACTCATTTTGTACTGGAGAAAACATCTACTTCTAAATACCAAAAAACATGAAACAATTATTTGTCATTTTGACATTGGTCACAGCGTTGACCTTTCCAAATCTGAGTCTAGGACAGGCTCCCAACTTAGGAACAGCTTCCGGCTATGCCTTATTTACCGTGACCGGCGCATTTACTAACACGGGTGCAAGCGTGGTGAAGGGTAACATCGGTACTAATGTAGGAGCGTTAACCGGATTCCCGCCAGGTACTGTGACTGGAGTAACGAATGTCGAAAATGCAGCCTCCCTGCTGGTTGCCGCCGATGTGATAGCCGCCAACGCTCAGCTGACTGCGGCAACTTGCACTGCTTCAATCATCGCCAGCATAGGTGGACTGACCCTTACACCCGGTGTGTATTGCCAAAGTCTCCCTGTTTCTGCCTCTGATTTGACGGGTGTACTGACATTGGATGGACAAGGGAATCCGAATGCCGTCTTTATCATTAGGTTGACCGGCGCACTATCGACCGCTACTGGTTCAAGCATCGTCCTGATAAACGGTGCCTCTTTTGAAAATGTGTATTTTCGGGTAGATGGGGCAGTTAACCTCGGTACCGGTTCCACGTTTAGGGGGACGATTGTGGCTAATGGGGCCATCAGCTTGTTAACGGGTGCTAGTCTTCAAGGCAGAGGCCTATCAATCGCCGGGGCGATCAACTTGGACAATAATATTGTGAATGGCACGCCGGATTTGACGCCGCTGATTTTCTCCAACGCATCCACCTACACCCAGAACGATCAGCGTGATGTGGTGGTCACCATTTTCAACATTGGCAACGCAGCGACGACAGGACCCCTTACTTTTGAGATATCCAAAATCCTGCCCGCATTTACAATCGCGGTGAATGCAAGCGCCACCTCCACAACCGTCACCGGGCAGACCAATGTGAACAACACTGAGTGGACCTTCGTCGAGCAGACAGCTCGGTATTTGGTGACGCTGAATAACGGTCTGTCAATCCCGGCGAATGGTTCGAGGAGTATTGTGATTCAGGTGGGTGCAACCGGAAGTACCAAAGCACAGGCCAATGTCACATCGCGAATATTCACAGATGCCGGCGGAGAAACCCCTGACACAAACAACAGCAGCACCTACCTGATAAGTATTGATTAGTCTAAACCAACAAACCAATTACCATTAACCATTAACTACTGATTCACATGAGAAATCGATTTTTAAAACTAGTGCGTCTGACTCTGCTGCTCGGTGCTTTGGGTCTTTGCCAGAACAGCTTCGGACAAACCAACCTTGACCCTCAGCTGACAGCCTACCAGATTACGCCCAATCCCATACTGGAAGATCTGTTTGCCCAGGCCCAGCTTACTTTTGTCATGGCTGGACAAGGCGGGACGGTGCCGGCCGGGGGGGTTGTGATACAGGTTTCATTCCCAGTTGCTTACGTACCTTTCCCAGTAGCCGGGCCCACAATATCTCAAACCTCGCCGCTATTTACTTTCACGTACAATGCGGCACTGCGAACGGTTACTGCCACCAGCAGTGTGGCCATATCGGCAGGGGACGGAACCATCATTAGTATCACGGTTTACGGGGTAGATCAGACCAATGCGAGTCCACAGACCAATGCTAACTTCCAGAATCCCGCCCCTATTGCAGGGGATGCCGTTGCCAACAACTCCATCTCTACATCGGCTAACGTCATTGCGGGCCCTTCCCCTGTCTTGTTGTCCAGCTTCAGCGCGCACAAGGAGGCCCAGACGGCCCTGCTGAGCTGGAGTACCGCCGAAGAAGTCAATAGCGAGCGCTTCGAGGTGGAGCACAGCCTGAACGGCAAGAACTGGCGGAAGATCGGCAAGGTGGCGGCCAAAGGCAACAGCAATGACAAGCAGTGGTACTCGTTCATAGATGTCAACCCGGCCGACGGCTCCAACCTCTACCGTCTTCGGATGGTGGATAGGGATGGGACTTTTGATTACAGCCGGATCAGGAGTTTGGAATTCGACATTGACATCGAAACCGTCCTGTATCCCAACCCGGTGGCCGAGCGGCTTTTGCTGAAAACGGACGATCTGAAGAAAATAAGCCGCGTGGAGCTTTACAATTCGATGGGGGTCGCGGTGATACAGACAGACACCGTCCCGAATAACGGGCTGGACGTAAAAAACCTGCCCACCGGGCTCTACGTGGTCAGGGTGACGCGCACCAACGGAAGCACCGACACATTTAAAGTCGTCAAGCAGTAGTCCGCGCAATTCCTCGCTCAGGCTTTTCATCCTCATCTCTTAAACAGAAATCCCCATGAATTCAGATAACACCAAGCGCTCAGCTGCTCAAAATACAAAGAAACCATACGTGAAGCCCGTTCTGAAGACGATCGGCTTAGTGACCGAACTCACCCTGAAAGGCGGATCCCAGCCGGATGCCCTGACCAATTTCAATCCGTAAAAAGACCGGCTTCGGGTTCCTAAAAACCAGTCTGCTAATGGGTGGGCTGGTTTTTTTTACAAGTTGAAATCACTACCTCGAATTCCCATGCCTACTTCCTGTTTGATTGCGCCGCATTTTTCGGGTATCATTTAAATCCTACGTGGACGCCACCGAGCAACTGCACCACATCGGCTTGCACTACGGTCACCGTTACGCGCATCCCTTTTTTGATGAAAAGCTGGTAGAGCTCTCCCTCGCTATCCCGGAACGGGTGAAGTTTGGCGATGGTAAGGGGCGGGACACCATCCGGCGGGCTTTGCGGGATGTGCTGCCACCGGAAATCCTGAACAGAAGCAGCAAAACCAGTTTCAGCGAATACGGGCTGCTAAGTTTCCAGACCCTCCATCTTTAAACCCAATCGATCTTCTGCCGGGGGCATTTGCTCTGGGATATTGTGGACAAGGAGAAATTCGACAAAGTCGTTGGAATTCTATTCAATTCGGTGACTCCTCTCAACCAAAAGTCGCGATACTATATCCTGGCCTCCAAGGCCCTGTTCTTGGGCGCGTGGCTGGAAGAAATGAAAAAGCATGAAAAACAGTCACGGCTTCTGGTCAGTACTAAGCCTGTTGCTCATTCTGGGCTGCGAGCCTCCCGAAAACACGCTCCGGCGAGGAGCCGGTTATGACTACTTCCCGCTGGAAACCGGAAGGTACATCGAGTACAAAGTTAGTGAAGTACGCATTGCATCGGTAGCGGTAAAATAGATGCGGGGATCCAGCCGCATCGTGACGATGAGCAAGTACGGCAAAGAGTGATTCAATTGACCACTACCCGGCCATGGTTCACCTGATTGTCCACCTGAATTTTGTAGAGGTACATGCCGACCGGTTGCTCGATGAGCCAGTACAATTCATTATCCCCCGGATGCGCCCTGAATTCCATAGCTTCGAGTAACTGCCCGCCGAGTGAATAAATCGACAGTTTGAGCGCCTGGCCGACGGAGCCTTTGGCTACGGGCACCAGAAATTTTGCGTAGTAGCTCGTCGGATTGGGGCTGACCCGCACCCTAACGCTAGTGGGGGGACGAGCCGAATGGGGCCGATACACAAGGCTATCCTGCTCACCCGTACTGCCCGTGAAAAAAAAACTCCACGTATCCCGCCGAACCGAGTTTTCCGTCATTATCCCCCACCACTCGAATGGCTACTTCCCGGCCCCGGTAGAAGAGTTGGAGACGACTGTTCGGGGTTTCGGCGGTTGGAAAACCGGCGGCGGAGAGTTCCGCAGCGGAAATTTGGTAAATCCCCGCTGCGGGAATGGTGATTTTAAAATAAGGCTGATTGTATTCTATCCATGAATTAGTGTAAGGCGTTTGGCCGAAAGCCCTGATTAGTCCCAGCAGTAGGAATAAAAGCAGCTTTTTTTTCATGGTAAAAGGTCGTGAACCGCAGAACCCAATCCAGCACTCGACTGGATGTTTGTGTCGTTTATGACTAACTTTCAAAACGTCCTGAAATCGAATAAAGATACTCATTCTATCCGAAACAATATTTTTTTTGATAAAACTATCTTGTTTCCATTTCTTACTCCCGGAATCACAAGTAAAGAAAGCGATATGCCCCCTTTGCTTTCCGTGTTCAATCAAAACCTTGTTCCTATGGATTCACGTCGCAATTTTCTCCAAAAAATAACCCTTGGTAGCGGACTGGCGTCCCTTGCTCCTACTTTACTCTCCGCCACACCTGCGGCGGATGCCCGCCAAAAGCCCGCCCGCAAGCTGCGGGTGGCCATCATGGGTTTGGGCAGTTATGGCAACCGCGTGGCGAAGGCTATGAAAGATTGTAAATCAGCCGAATTGGTGGGCATCGTGACGGGCAGTCCCGAGAAGATCCCGGTCTGGCAGAAGGAATACGGTATTCCCGACAAAAACGTCTATAACTACGAAACCGTCGGGCAGATGAAAAACAACCCCGATATTGACGTGGTGTATATCATCACGCCCAACTCGCTGCATCATACCCACACCTTGCAGGTGGCAGCGGCGGGCAAGCACGTGATCTGCGAAAAACCGATGGCCGACACCGCCGCCAATGCCCGAAAAATGATGGCTGCCTGTGAAAAGGCGGGCGTGAAACTGCTCATCGGCTATCGCCTTCATTTTGAGCCGTACACGCGAAAAGTGATCGGGATGATCCAAGCGGGCGAGATGGGCAAGCTCAACTACATCGACAATTACCAAGGTTTCAAAATCGGTGACCCGACGCAGTGGCGGCTGAAAAAATCGCTGGCGGGCGGCGGCGCCTTGATGGACGTGGGCGTTTACTGCCTCAATGCCGCCCGTTACCTTGCCAACGAAGAGCCGATCTGGGTTACGGCCCAGGAAACCAAGACCGACCCGGTCAAATTTGCCGAAGTGGATGAGACGATCCAGTTTCAGCTTGGCTTTCCGAGCGGCTTGGTCGCGAGCTGCGCCACCACCTACAACTTTAATTTCGAGCGGCTTTACGCCCACGGCACCAAGGGCTTCGCCGAAATGAGTCCGGCCTATGGTTACGGCCCGCTGAAAGGCCGAACCCATAAAGGCCCGCTTGACGAGCCAATCGTGACCCATCAAACGGTACAAATGGACGGAATGGCCGACATTATCCTAAACAACAAAACGCTCAACCCACCCGTGGATGGCCAGGAGGGCTTGAATGACATGATTGTACTCGACGCAATCTACAAGTCGATTCGGGATGGGGGGAGGAAGGTAATTTTGAATGAGTGAATGAATGAGTGAATGAATGAGTGAGTGAATGAGTGAATGATAGAATAGGGTCGAAAGCAATATTCACTCATTCTATCATTCTATCATTCTATCATTCAAAATTAATCCCGCAGTCTCCCCACTCGCCAGACCGTCAGCACCAGGAAAAGGGCGATTAGGCTCAACAGGTAAATGACGTTGCGCAGATCGACCAAGCCGCGTCCGAGGGCCTGGTATTGCTGGTCGAGGGCGGCGGCGGAGAAGAAGAGGGCCAAAGGGCCCGAACCCAGCAACTGCGACAACGCGCCGAAGCCGCTATACCAAACAAAGCCCAGGAAAACGCCGATGACGAAGGCCACGATTTGGTTGTCGTTGAGCGAGGACGCCCACAAGCCCAAGGCAGTGAGTACGCCACTCAGAAGCAACAGCCCGATGTAAGAGCCGAAGACTGCCGCCGAGTCGATGTTCCCCGGCGGGTTCCCTAGCTGGTACACGCTGAAATAGTAAAGCAACGTGGGCAGAAGCATCAGGGCCACCAGCAGCCAATTCGCCAAGAACTTCCCCGCCACTAACGACGCATCGCTCAGGGGCTTGGTGAGCAACAGTTCTAGGGTTCCAGCCCGGCTTTCCTCGGCCAGCGACCGCATGGTTACGGCTGGAATCAGAAAAACCAGTACAAAGGGCGTCAGGTTGAAAAAGGCGCTGAGGTCGGCGTAACCGTAGCTCAGCACATTGGAATCGGGAAACACCCACACAATCAGCCCGACCGCCAACAGAAATGCCGCCATGACCACATAAGCGATCAGGGAATTGAAAAAACTGCTGATTTCCTTTTGGAAGATGGGGATCAAGAGTTCAATGATAGAATGAGTGAATGAGTGAATGATAGAATAGACGGAGGATTTTTATTCTCTCACCGCGCGGGCGGCCCCGTCTCTCATTCAAAATTCACAATTGATTACTCGAAAACAGGCCGGTTGCGGCGCATGATGGCGGAAACGATGAGGGCGATGATGAAGCCAAAGAAAACTGAGAATAAAATACCGGCAGCGAACATAATGCCGGGGGACATAAATTTTGCCGAGACCTCCATTCCTGCCTCGATCTGGGCATCGCTCATGCCACGCCGCTCCATATCAGCCTGAGAATTATCTATCAATTTTTGAATGTAGTTGGTGTCGATGAACTGACTATAAAAAATTATAAAAGCACTACCCAGCAGCCCGGAGATAGCTGCAAGCAGGGTACCAATACTCAGTCCTTGCCCATACGACATGAAGCCATCGTTGTTACTTTTGAATTCGCGCATGGCATAAACAATCCCCACGATCAGAATGACCGCGCCGAGCGCGGACAGGGCTTGATTTTGGTTCTGCTCGGCGATGATGAGAATAGTGTTATAGACTATGGAGACAACAGCAGTAATTAAGCCGTATTTCAAAGCTACGCGGGCGACTGAGGGTTCGTTCTGCATGATGAGGGGAGGGTAAACAAGTTTAGGGTTGAGTGAAAAACGGCCTAAAGATAAATCTAATTACCAAAAAATCAACCTGCCTTCAACTTTTAGGGCGAAGGGGAACCGGCTCCTGCCGCCGGAAAATAAGGGAGATGATCAGGATCGGCAGCACGGCCATGACGGTTTTTTTGGCGATTTCGTCGGTAATCAGTTCGCCCGGTTGGGTGGCGCTGATCGCTTGCTTCATCTTCTCAAACTCCACCGCGCCGATATTCTTCACTAGTTCGGTTTTGCCCTGCATGAGCAATTGCTGCATTTCGCCGAGGTAGTTGGTGAACAGCTCGGGATCGACGAATTTCACAAAGAAAAAAATGAGCCAACCCACGACAAAGGCTCCCACGGTGTTCACAACGTAGCATATCGTCAGCCCTTCCCAGAAGTGCATATAGCCGAAGCCGATTTTGCGGCGGTAATACCAGCAAGCCGCGACCATCATAATGAGGAAAATGCCAAAATCCAGCACCTTGTTGTTCCCCAGCGGCATCACATCAATCGCGTACAACCCCAGAAAAAACAAAAAGGCCATCACGCCCGTCGCCGCCCCGAACATCAAGGGGATTTTCAGGAGAGGCTTGTTGAAGTAGTTGGTGGATATGGGCATGGGCAGGGTGGATTGTTTAATCGTGTAATTGTTGAACCGTTTAATTGATGTTTATTTGTTTGATTGTTAAAATGTTACAAAGAATGTGCAATACCGCTGTCTATATGTTTTTGATGAAATAGAGGTCATTTCGCTCTATAATAAAACAAAACAACAGTTCCAAAACAATTACACGATTACACGATTACACGATTCGACAAAAACACCTCCATTCATCACCCCAACCACTTTTCCCCGCAGCTCTTTTCCTAAAAAAGGAGAATTCTTTGATTTGGAAAAGGTTTTGTCAAAAACCCAAGTTTCGTCAGGATCAAAAACAGTTAGATTGGCGGGTTGGTTTTCGGAGATACTCATTTCGGGCAGTCGTAGGATACGGCGGGGATTGGTGGTGAGCTTCTCGACAATATCCTCTACCGACAGGCCACTATGCATCCGGGCAAGGGAAAAGGCGGTTTCTAGGGCGGTGATGCCGAAATTGGCGTGGTCGAACTCGACGTTTTTACTTTCTTCGGCGTGGGGACTGTGGTCCGACACGATGCCGTCGATCGTGCCGTCGGCTAGGCCCTCGCGCAGGGCGGCAATGTCGGCGGGCTTACGGAAGGGCGGGTTGACTTTCAGATTGGTGTCGAAGTCCATCAGGGCCGAATCGTCGTAGGTCAACTGGTGCGCGGCCACGTCGCAGCTCACGGGCAAGCCCTGCGCCTTGGCCTCGCGGATGAGCGCCACGGCGCGGGCCGTGGAGAGGAGCGAGACGTGCAGTTGGGGTAGCTTGGGGCCGGAATCGCCTTCTTTTCCCGGCTTTGGCGGGCCGATTTCTTCCGTCGCGTAGGCCAGTAATTTCAGGTCGCGGCTCAGCATCATTTCCTCGGCCAGGGCGGGCATTCCTTTCAGGCCCAGCAAGGTGCTGGTGACGCCCTCGTTCATCTGACCAAATAAAGTGAGTTGCCGATCCTCGGGTCGGTTGATAAGCAGGGCGTTCAGCGGACGCAGATAAAGCAGCGCCTTGAGCAGAATGTCGGCGTTCTGAATTGGCATCTCGCCGTCGGTGAAGGCGACGGCTCCAGCGTGGTGCAGATCGATCATTTCCGTAAAATTAACACCTTCGGCCTTACGCGTAACGGCAGCGGCCACGTGAACCCGCACGGGCGAGCCGTTTTTCGACTGACGCACGTAATTCAGGGTGTCTTTGGCATCCACGACGGGCTCGGAGTTGGGCAGCAGCATGATTTCGGTGAATCCCCCTTGGGCGGCCGCGCGGCGCACCGAGTCGAGGTCTTCCTCGTGTTCGTAGCCGGGGTCGCGCGAGGCCACGCGCATATCCACCCAGCCGGGCGAAACGCACCATCCCTGCCCCTCGCGTACTTCTGCCCCGTCTGCTGCTAAGTTATTGCCAATACGAAGGATGCGGCCTTCCTTCAAAAGCAGATCCTTCACCTGGCCATTCAGGGGCGAGGCTTTGTCAACAATTTTTACCGCACGCAGCAGGAGATTCATCCAGTTAGTTTGCTAGTTTCCCCATAAAAAAAGCCCCTCTCGGAGCTTTTTGACCAAAAATAACTGAGCTAAGCCCCCACGA
>Ga0335395_10001701_pt1 | contig 13683 bp, 5 predicted proteins | sample MAT02_FD_205744 | JGI IMG/M metagenome (GOLD analysis project Ga0335395, IMG submission 205744) | Freshwater microbial communities from Lake Fryxell liftoff mats and glacier meltwater in Antarctica - MAT-02 (spades assembly) (version 2) ...
GCACGCGCGGCCCGCCGGGCGCGCTCCGGATGACAGCATGGCTGATCGATCCGAAGTCGTGTGACGTGGTCCCTGGCTGGCCGAAGTCCCTCAAAAATTGGAGCGATGACGACGGGCTCACGAAATTGGCCTCGGTGGGTACCGCAGTCGCTCTCGACGAGGACGGTAACTTGATCGTCGCCGGCAACCTCATCGTCGACAACAAGCCACAGGCCTACGTCGCGCTGCTCAACTCGACCGGCTCGTCGCTGTGGGAGAAGGCGGGCCAGGTCGGCGACGAGGTCACGAGCGTCGCGGCCGGGACTGAGCAGTTCAGCAACCGCGTTTTCGTCGGCGGTGCGCAACGGACGAGCGACAACCCCGTGCGCACCGATGGCACCGTCTGGGTCTACGTCGCTGACGACGACTCCGTCTTCATCCAGCCGCCGTTCACGCTCCGGGCACCGTTCACAGCCGATGAGTTCGATCCCGATGTGGACAATAATCGCAGCGAATGGGTGCGGGCGCTCGTGATCCAGCCGGGAACGAATAACGTCCTGGCGGTCGGCGAGCGGGAGTTCATCCCGAAGATCGGCGAGGTGTACAGCCGAACCTTCACCATCCTCGTACATCCTCTCGGCGGTTTGATGGGCACGCCTTGGACCTCTCAGGCCGATGCATCGTTCGCCCACGACGCGGCCCGGTCGGTTGTCGTCTGCGGCGACGGGTTCGTGGCCGGCGGATGGACCCGTGACGTCCCAGTCGACGCCAAGCCGCAGCCGATGATCTTTTGGCTCGGGGATGATGGCGTTATGGAGGAACATCGATCCGAACCGCAGATGTCATCGACGCAGATCAACGGGATCGCGTGCGATCGGGAAGGCAAGATCGTCAGTGCTGGAGTCCGATCCGACGGTCCCCCCGACGCGCAGGTCTTCACGGTCACGGACCCCTTCGGCCCGCGGGTCATGTATGAGGCGGGCGTCGTGGGCGAGGATGGTGCGGGCACCGTCGCCTGTGACTCGCAGGGCCTCTGCGCGTGGGGTGGCTACCGCACGGCCAACGCGAAGCCGTTTGCGGTTGTACGGATTCATCACCCGTAGCACAGGCTCGCTCATCCGGGCGGTATGAAGTCGTCGCAGAGATCGACGAGGTACGCCACGCGCTCCTTGAACCAGTCGCCGTAGCCGTCCATGCAGATCGAGCCGACGAACCCGTGCTCGACGCCATCAGCGAGCGTGCGGAGCCGGTTCGGGTTTGGGTTGTGCTGGTTCGGATCACAGATCTGCTGATACCCAAGATCGATGTCCGTCGTCAGCACGAGCACCATGAAGGCGTCGTCGTCGCCATTTTTTGCGGAGCGAAGAGCGGCGGTCCACTCCTCGACCGTGCCGAGCGAGTCCGAGTCGTAGGTGTCCTGGATGAGGGTGACGACCAGGAGCGCGTCGTCGCGTAAAAAGCCGCCGTTGCAGGCGTACTCGTCCTGGGGATCGTTGATCTCTGGCTGGAGCGCGGCGGTCATGGCTTCTCCCACGATGTAACTACCATCGATACCGACCTGCGCGATGCATGTGAACGTGTCGGCGAGGTTCTGTTGTCCGCTTGTAATGTAGCGTTCTCCGCTATCGAGGTCGCAGCGCCGGTTGGACGCATACTTTCCCACCGGGAAGGTCATTGCGGCGCCGATCTTCTTGTCGCACACCGTGAACTCGGCGCCACACGTGGGCAGCGTTCCTTGTGGATCGCAGCTGACGGAGCAGTCCTTGCAATCGTTTAGGGCCCAGCTCTTGTCCGTGTTCGCTGCGAGGATGTGAAAATTGAAGTCGGGGAGCTTCTCCTCGATCGCGCTCATGAAGCCCGGAAAACTGGCGAGGAGCCGCCCCTGAAAGTCCTTCATCTGGGCCGCCGAGCTGATGACGAACAAGAAGTCGATCTTCCCCTCGCAGCCGGCGGGTTGCTGCGGGCCGAAGTCAGGCATGCCCATGTCCCAGACCGTGCCGTCGCTCGTGGCGGTGCTCGTCGATGCATCCGACGACGTGGAATTCGAGGTCGAGTTATCCTGCGACGGGCCGCTCGTCGATGACGCTGCTGCGGATGTGTCCGACTCGGCGGGCACGGTGGTGATCTCAGGTTGGGTCATGCCCCCGAAGCTGGACGCGCCGCCGCCTCCACCGCAGGCGGTCAGGGCGCTGGTTAGCGTCACGGCTAGTGGGAAACGCATGGGCGCCATGAGTTTAGCGAAAGTGGCCGCGGAGGTCACGGGCCGCTTGACGCCCGTAGCGGGTGGGCGGCGTCCGGTAAACGCCGTCAAGCGGGCCTCCGGCGATGCGCGTGGACAAGGCTGGCCTTGACCGTAGCTGCGTGGATCTGGGTTGCCTCAACCGGCGCCGTCTCGGCCTTGATTTCGTCCAGTACGGTCCCGCGTAGAATGGCCAAGCGGGAGGACAACTTGTCAGCGAACTCGGCCGTGGGCGGCACGTTAACAGGGATCAGGTCATCGACAGGCGCGCCTGCTCTCGCCGCATCGACCCAGCGCTGCATCTCGTCCGCGTACCCAAGCACGGCTCGCGCGACGGTGGGGTTGTCATCAGCCACCAAGTAGGCCGGCGGCAGGTCACCCACGACAACCCACAGCCATTCATCCACTTGCGGTTGGGCGGGTCGAAGTTGCATCAAGAAGACGCCCAGCATGTCGGGCTCCTGGAAGCCCTCGTACATCGCCAACAGCTCGCCACTCCACGCGAAGCTCCGAATAAAGTTGACGGCAGCCTCCTCGAGGTCGGTGAGTGTCTCGGACAACGCACATCGGTGTAGATGGGTCAGGGTGACAGGGCACTTCATTTTTTGCCTCGCTGCTGGGCCCACCGGCTGTAGTCGCCCCGGTCCTGGTGCATCTGCACGTGCTCGTCGTGAGGGCGCGGGCGGATGTTGGATGGGTCATTTGTACCACCGTCGGCCAGCGGTACTTCGTGGGAAACATCCATGTTGCGCCCCGTCTTCGGGTCGCGTGGCCACGTCGTCCCGTTTACGGCTTCCCATTCCCGCCGGCTCTGTCGGCTCGATGCCCGAGCATGACGTGCTGTGGGGCTCGCTACGGTCTTGAGCTGTTCAGCGGCTTGGCGACTGGCCTGGATCGCTTCTCTGGCGAGGTTGCGGATCCTGGTCTGGGCTTGCTTGATGGCGAGCTTGACGCCCTTCTTGCTGACCTTGAGCGCCACTCCGGGGGCACCGGCAGCGAGGGTGTAAGCGTCGGCGACGTCGGAGGCGGTCAATGCCCAGTCGAGGCCGGTCAGGGCGACGTCGAGGACGCCGAGCGCCATGCTGGTGAGCTGCGCGCCGCGGTACTGGGCGAGGGCCCGGTCCCGGGCGACCGCCGCCATGCGGTTCTCGAAGCCGGGGTTCGGGCTGTCGGGGTAGTTGTCGAGGACGCCGGGGCGGTTCTCGCTGCCGTGGGCGAGGCCCTTGCGGCCGGTCGGGTCGGTGAAGGTGACGGGGTTGCCGCCGACGTAGCTGTACGGGTTGGCCTCGCTGGGCGTGGCCAGGGCGGCGTCGGGGTTCTCGATCAGGAAGTGCGGGTCGGGGCTCGCCCAGCGGCCGAGCTCGGGGAGGTAGTGGCGGGCGCCGATGGCGATGGCGCCGCTCAGGGCGTCGTCTTCCTTGCCGGTGAAGCGGTAGGTCGGTGCGGCGGTGTCCGCGTCGGCGCGCCAGGCGAGGCGCGGAGCGCCGTAGGGGTCGGCAGCGTCGCGGGTGAGCACGCGGCCGTGGTGGTCGAGCACGAGGGACGCGGAGCCGAGGCGGTCGGCGACGTGAAAGCGGGTGTGCTCGTCGGGGGTGAGTGTGTGGTCGGGGTTGTGGTGGCAGCTCAGGCTGGCGGTCGAGCTGGCGAGTGTGGCGGCGGCGACGACGACGAGTCGGCGCGGCCGCATGGCGAGCACGCGCGAGGCCAGGGCGATGAACGCGAGCAGCAAGAGCGCGAGCAGGTGCCGAGGGTCCAAGGGCGGCGGGGCGATCGTCAGCGTCTCGGCGGGCAGCTCGGGGAAGCCGCCCGCCGGCAGCGGGATGGGACTCTCGGCGATGCGCTCACCCGCGAAGTACACCCAGCGCACGAGCTTGCCATCGCGGACCTCGAGGTTGCGGGTGAAGTACAGGACCTCGCGCGCGAGCTGGCCGGCGACGTCGTACTCGCGGCGGATCGCCCGCTCGCCGGTGTAGCCGTGGACGTGCTCCACGCGGCGGCCGTCCGCCGTGGTGAACGACTGCACGCCGCCGTGCGGATCGAAGCGCCAGGCGCCCGCGGCGAGTGGGCCGTCGCCCGAGACCTCGGCGAGCTGGCCGGCGGCGTCGTACTCGAGCGCCTGGCGGTCGAGGGTGACGGCGGCGTGCGGGCGCTCGTCGTCGTAGCTGAGGGTGCGGCCCGCGTGCGCGAGCAGGTTGCCGTCGTCGCTGTAGCGCCAGGTCTGTGACTTGCCTGCGGCGGTGTGGCCGACCAGACGTCGGAGGTCGTCGTAGACGAAGGTCTGTGACAGCGAGAAGCCCTCCGCGGCGAGGTCGTCGTCGGTCTCGGCGAGCTGGCCGGCGGTGTCGTAGTGGTGCGCGAGGTCCAGGAGCGTGCGCGAGCCGGCTGTGACGCGCTGGCCGTGTACGCGGCCGCCGTGGTCGAGGTCGCGGCGCAGCGTTACGCCGGAGGGCAGCTCCAGCTCGCGCCAACGCGTGAGGACGTCGTAGTCGGCGCGCTCCACGAAATGCTCGAGCGGGCGCTCGAGGCCGCGGGGCGAGTAGTCGTGCTCGAGGGTGCTGCCGTCCGGGAAGATGTCGCGGAGGATGCGATCCTGTGCGTCGTAGACCTGGCCCGACGTGAGCGTCACGGGGCCGTCTGCGGCGGCGAAGGTGCGCGTGGCGGTGAGAACGCGGCCGCGGGCGTCGTGGGTGAAGTCGACGGTGCCGGCGTCGTCATCGACGCGCGCGAGCTGGCCGCGGGCGAATGGGCCGCTGCCATCGTAATGGTGGCGAACCTCGCCGACCTGCGCGCCCGCGGAGCTGTAGGCGCGCTCATGCAGGAGGCGGCCGAGCGGGTCGAAGGCCCAGGTGATCCGTGCGCCGGTCGCGTCGATGCGCTCGGTGACGCGGCCCGTTCGATCGAAGCGCTGGCGCAGCGTGCCGGCATCGGGCGAGTCGATCTGCGTGAGGCGCCCGGCGCCGTCGCGGGTGAAGTTCGTCCGGTGGCCGGCGGGGTCGATGGTGGCGGCGAGACGGCCCGCGGCGTCGTGCGCGTATGCGTGGACGACGGTGCGATCGGTGAGGAGCTGCTTGCGCGCGAGGGTGCGGCCGAGGCCGTCTTGTTCGATGCGCTCGGGGGTGTCCTGGTACGGCGGCGCCGGGTGCAAGTCCTCATGGTCGCGGTGCTCGGTCCACAGGGGGCCGTAGGTCGTGGCGGTCTCGCGGCCGTCCGCGTCCTGCGTGAAGATGGTGCGGCCGAGCGCATCGGCGTGCGTGATGCTGCGAGGCCAGGTGCTAGCGATCTCGACGGTGGCGCCGGGGGCCAGCGCGGCGGCAGGGAGCGACTGGCCCTCGATCACTTCGGCGACCGCACCTGCGTCGCTGTAGATGCGGGCCTCGCTCAAGATCGCGGCGGTGCCGGCGTCGTCTTGCGTGACGCGAAGGCGCGGACGGCCGAGGCCGTCCAGGTGGGCGGCGACGATATCGACGTCCGGCTCGCCGCTGATGCGGCGCATCTCGGTGAGGATCGTCGGACGCGCCGCGCTGCCGTCGAGATAGTAGACGTGGCGCGTCGTCGGCAACTCCGCGGTGTCGCCGGGGAGGATCTCGGTGACCAGGCGGCCGAGGCCGTCGTAGCTCGCGCGCGTGGTGGCGCCGCTCGGGTTGGTGACTGCGAGCGGATGGCCGGTCCGTGCGTCCCACGTGGCCGTGGTGATCAGCGCGTCGCCGGGCAGGTGCAGGCGCTCCTCCACGGGGAACAGGCCGGCGGCGTCGTAGCGGCGCTCGAGCGTGCCGTCCTCGGCGTCGCGCACGTGCGTAACGTTGCCGTGGGCGTCGACCGTCTGACGCAGCGTCGGATCCCACTTCTCGCCCGCGATCCAGGTCTCGGTGCGAGCGACGACGCCGCGGGCCGCGAGCTGGCCGAGCGGGAGACCCTGCTCGGGCTCGCCGTCGTAGTAGGTGCGTGTGGCGGTGATCTGGGCGCCGTCCGCGTCCATCACGATCTGCTCGGCGATGCGGTCACGCGGGCCGTCGTCGCTCCCCGGCGTAGCGAGGGTGTAGGTGGTGATTCGCTCGTCGCCGGGGAAGTCGGCGCCTGTCTGCCGATCGACACGGCCAAAAGCCCGTTCTTCGAGCACGTTGGTCCAGGCGTCGTAATCCCACTCCGTTCGCACGCGCACGGCGGCGGACTCGGGGCCCGCTTCGAGGTGATACGTGTCGCTCGCGGTGCGGTGGATGGCGCGGACACCCGCGGTGGGGGTGTCGACCGCCAGGGTGTGCGCCTCGCGAACCAGCACGCCGCGGGGGCTGCGGGTCTCGGCGGTGAGGAGCTGGAGGGCGCGGGCCTCGTCCTGCTGGCCGAGGTCGTAGCCGCGGATGATCGTCGCGGCCTCGGTGTAGCCGTCTCCGGTGGTCTCGTCGCGCAGCTCGGCGAAGCCGCGAAACTCCCCGCGCGTGGGGTCGTACCAGCCATCGCGGAGCCCGCGGCGGAGCGTGCTCCACCAGCCCGCGCCGTCGTCCTCGCGCGTCTCGGTGAGCACGGGCATCGCATCCGGCGGCGTGGTTGCCCATGGCGCGCCCGCGGCGGCGTCTTCCGCGGCGAGCTGCGCTGCCGGGCGGTAGGTGTGCTCGCGGGTGTAGCCGAGGCCATTCTCAAAGCGTGCGAGCAGGCCGGGGCGCTCGGGGAAGATCGACCACGCGCGCCAGGGCTGCGAACCGTCCGTGTCGGCGCGCACGATGTCGAGGGTTCCGTTGCCGTCGATGTCGGTGACGAGGACAACCTCGTCGGCCTCTAGCGTGGGCCAGGTGACGCCGCCGACTTCGGCGAAGCCGCCGTCCAGTTGGTTGATCCACAGACTGAGCTGGCTCGCGCCGATGCGCACGAGATCGGCCGCGCCGTCGCCGTTGATGTCCGTGACCTCCCAGCGGTCCGTCTGCGTCGTCGTCGGTGCGCCAGTCATGTCGGCGGCGTCCTCGAAGAAGCCGAGGCCCGCGCCCGCGGCGACGAGGACGCGGCCGTCCTCCGCAATGATGCGGACCAGATCGGGGATCCGGTCGCCGTTCATGTCGGCGAGCTGGACCCCGGGGTCGCCGAGACGCATTCCGGCGGGCGGCGGCGCGACGGCTTCGGCGGGTTCGTAGCCGGCTGCATCGCGATGCCGCAACCAGATCCAGCCGTCCGCGTCGTCGTGGCGCAGTACATCGACGCGGCCATCGACGTTCATGTCGACGAGCGCGACGCGGGGATCGGTCAGATCGAAGCTCAGATCGAGCGTGATCGGCTCCGCAACGCCGAAGGGCGCCGCGCCACCGCCGACGAAGCTCCACAGCTCGCCCGGAGTCGGCTGTGTGAGCAGGTCTTGCACGCCATCGCCGGTAAGATCGGCGAAGCGGGTCGTCGGTGCGAGCACGGCGGCGGGCGACGGGAGGCTCTGCCAGGTCGCGGCGAGCCGGCTCTCGCCGATGTTCTTGCGGTAGCGCCATGCGCCGGGTTCGCCGTCGAGGAGATCGGGCAGCGCGTCGCCGTCCACGTCGACCCACGCGCGGCCGTCCGCGGTTGGATCGAGCGCCGGAGCGCCGATCACGTCACGTGCCGTGGGCGTCGCGGCCTCGCCGGTATAGCCGAGGCGCCAGGTCGGCAACGCGGCCCCGTCCGCGGCGGCCGTGGCGATGGTGGCGAGGCGGCTGCTCGGTGCTTCGAGGCTGCGCGCGTAGGTCAGCGTCGTCGTGCGTACCGGCTCGCCCGCGACCTCCGTGCGGATGCTCGCCAGGCGATGCGCGAGCGCGATGCGCTGGCCCGTCGCGTGGCTGACGAGGATGTCGGGGCGCGCCTCGTAGGCGAGGACGACGCGGGCGCGCCCGTCGTTCCACGTGATCGTGGATAGCAGGGGAGCGTCGCTGCCGACCTCGCGCGTGTATGCGAAGTCGATGCGGTTACCGTGGACGTCGGTGACCGCGGAGAGCTCGAGACGAACAGGACCGGCCTCGCCGACGAGGCGGGCGTCGTCCGTGAGGCCGAACAGGTAGCCGGTGCCGTCCGTCGCGCGGGCCGACATGGCGCCGCCGGCCAGCGCGTGCACGATGATCGGCGCGCTCTGTTCAATGCGCTGGCGGTAGGTGCCGGGCACCGTCTCGGTCAGCTCCTCGCCGTCGCCCAGGTGGCGGAGCTGCCAGACCTCGGGCCCGTCCGCGCGCGGGATGCCGGCGCGGGTGGAGCGTTCGATCGCCGGCATATCGAGCGACCAGCCGAGGCCGAGCACGTTCGCGCCGCCGCCCGCGTGGTAGTGCAGCGCGAGCTGGGGCGCATGGCCGGCGCGGCCGGGCGGGACCTCGATCGGATAGCTCAGCGACGGGAGACCGCTCGCGGGGCTGACCTCGTACGCGCGCCCGAAGCCCTCGATCGACGCGGGGCCCTTCGGGATGTTGATCGCGGTGGCCAACGTGGCGCTGGTGTCGGCGAGGGCGAGAGCAGGCAGCAGCAGGGCGCAGAGCGTCAGCAACCAGCAGGCGCGCAGGAGGGATTTCGGCGGCATGGTCGGTCCTTTCGGCGGGTTTCTGATCGCCAGCAGATATCTGGCGGATATCGAGAACTCCGCGCCGTCGCGGCGCGGACAGGGGTTTCTGATCGCCAGCAGATATCTGGCGGCGGCGGAAGTCAGCGCCTATCCGGGCGCGACATGGTTGCGGCGGCTATCCGCAGCTCGGGGTGAAGGTGCCAAGCCCGGGGGGCGCGATGGTGCCGGCGCGGTGATGCAGACGCAGCACGACGTCGGAGACGTGCGCGAGGTCGAGATCCAGGTTTGCGGGCGCGAGTGCGGGCGACGGGATCGTGAGGGTCCACTGCTCGCCGTGTACGGGCCACGCGGCGTAGCCCGCATTCGGGCCAGCGGTGCCCCAGTCCTGGACACCGGCCTGGATCACGATCTGCTCGCGCTCGAAGCTGTAGGGCACATACGCCGACCATTGCGGAAGATCGGCGCCGTCGCAGCGCCGCACGCCCGCGAGCCCCTGACGGGTCAGCACGACCTCGGCCTCCTTGTCGCCGAGGTAGTCGCCGATGAGCTTGACCTCGATCGTGTCGATCCGGTCGTCGCAGAGGAGCGCGGAGAACTGGGCGCCCTCGAAGGCCGAGAGCGCGAACGGCAGCGCGACCGAGCCGTCCGCCTGGGCATGCAGCGGGTCTTGTAAGAGCGCGACGAATTGATCGGCCGGGGTCGCGGGGCTGCCGTCGACGTCCGGGATGTCCGCGGTGATGCCGAAGATGTCGGCGCGCAGGCTGACCTCGGTGACGTAGGGCTGGCCGAAGCCGTGCCCGAGCGTGTAGTCCTCCGCGATGCCGTCCAGGCAGGCCATGAGCGCGGCGAAGTCCTCGGGCGCGCGGGCCGTGGCGAGCGTGTCGCGCAGCGTCGGCAGCTCCTGATTCAGCTCGTACTCGAGGGCGCGCAGCGCCAGGTACACGCGCCCCATCGTCCGCTCGCGCACCGGCAACACGCGGGCGGCGGCGGCGAGGCGGGCTTGCAGGAAGTGCGGCAGCGTGAGCGCGTTGTCCGGGTTGTCCTCGACCATGAGACCGACCACCCGGGCCTTCTCCTGGGCGAGCGCGCCGACCTCCTGGTAGGCGCTCCACATCGCGGTCATGGCGGTGCTACGCGCGAGCTGGGCCTCCTGCGTCTCGATCTGGAGCAGTAGGCCCTCGGCGCGCACATTTTTGATGAGGGCGACGGACGCGGCGCGCTGGGTTTCGACGTCGCTGTCGCGGATCGCCTGATCGATCTCCGCGTTGATCGCCATGATCTCCTCGTCCTCGCCGCGCTGGAGATCCTCGAGCGAGTTTTGCAGGCCCGCCTGCCCGAGCACGCTCTCGCACTGGTTGTCGGTCGATGTCGTGAGGCTGGCCTGCTTGGCGGCACAGGTCTTCATGGCGAGGAGCAGACCGATCGGATCGGGGGTCGGGATGCCGACGATCGCGGGGCCCGAGAACGCCTTGCTGGCGTACTCCTGGTAGCAGGAGTCCGTCAGCACGGCGGCCTCCGCGTCGGCGTTCTCCTGGATGCGACTGCACTCGGCCATGGCCTCGGCCTGCACGAGCGCCGACCGGTCCTCGCCGGTATTGTCCTTGACCTGAAAAATGCGGCCGTGTGCACTCTCGATCTCGGCGGCGAGGTCGAGCTGGATCGCCAGGATCTTCCCGAAGCGTTCTTCCTCGACCGCGATCGTGTGGAGGTTGTTCTCGCTGGCCTGGGTCGCGTGGCGGATGCGCAGACCGGCGGCCGCGACGGCCGCCCGCAACTCCGCGAGCTGGCCGCCGTGCTGGCCGCAGGTAGCCAGCGCGGGCGCCGTTTCGCCGGGCAGAGTGCCACACAAGGCGCGCAGCTTTTCATCGTAGCCGGTCTCGATCTGCTGGGCCGTCGTGGCGAGTGCATGGGTTTTCTGCTCGTAGTCGCGGGCGGTCTGCCAGGCGGCGGTGGCGACTTGATCGAACTGCGTCACGTCGTCAGCCGCGAGCGCGTGGACGGCCTCGAAATTGGTGCGACTCTTGGCGATATCGTCGGGGCCGAGCGCGAGCGGCACGTAGGCCGCCGGATATCCGAACGGGCTGGCGCCGGGTGCAAGCTCGCCATCGACGGCGCGGAGCGTCTCGAGCGCCTGGCCGAGCGCGTGCAGGCCGATCACGGCGGCGGGGTTGTCCTTCAGGCGGACATGCAGCTCGGCGGCCGCGGCATGCGAGGCGATCGCCGTGAGGCGTACCGCTGCTCGCACATCGTCGGGGTTTTGGCCCGCGCGGTGGGCGAGGCGGGACCAGGCGGCGGTCATGCGCGCGTGCGCGGCGATCAGCGCGAGGGGTGCCAGATGGGCCTGGGCCGTGGGGATGTTCGCGTCCGTGTCCTCCAGCCACGCCAGGCCGAGCGGGTACGCCGGTGCCAGCGTCGGCGCCAGCGCGGCGGCGAGACGCTCGCGATCGGCGGCCAGGATGCCCAGCTCCCGCGCGAGTCCACCAGGGACGGGCTCGCCGACCTCGTCCTTGTAGGCGAACACGGCGTTCACCTGGGCCTCGGTCGACAGCAGCACGGTCGCGCGGGCCTCGTCGGCGGCGAAGGCCGCCGAGATGCTCTGGAGCGCCTCGCCCCACGCGCCGGGGATCTGGACGCTGCCGCCGCGGATCAGCGCGTGACCGCAATGCAGCGCGGCGATGTCGAGGCAGGCGCGGCCATCCGGGCCGTAGACGGGCGTCTGCGCGGCGCAGTCGTCCCAGGTCCACGTGCCCGCGGGGGCCTTCACCTCGCCGCTGCCGTGGAGTGCGGCGAGCACGTCATCCAGGTTGTCGCTGGCCTCGCGGATCGCGACCCCGCACGCCACCATGTCATCCGGCGAGCAGTTTCCGACCGAACAGTTGACGCACGCTGGCTCGGGCTCCGGGAGCGTTGGCTTGGTGCCGTAGGTGGAGCCGAGGCCGTCGCACGCCTCGCTGTCGAGCCCCGGCGGCGCGAGCCAGCTCGGCGCCGTGGCGTCCTTCGGGGTGAAGTCGGGCGCGTGGACGATGCCGGTCAGCGGACCCTCGCGGCGCAGCGTGAACGCCCCCCCGATCTGCACGGACGCCGCGCGCAGGCCGGTGATCGTCTCGGTCACGGTGCCCTCGAGACCGGCGGCCGTGCGCGTGCCGGTCAGCAGGAGCACGCCCAGCTCGCGCGCCAGGGGGCTTTGCCGCCAGCTCTCCGCGGGCAACCGATCGCGCAGCTCCACTGTGATGTCGCCAGCGGGCGTCCATGTGCCGGTGATAGCGAGCGGCTGCGGCCACAACAGGCTCGCGTCGTTGTCGACGCGGCCAACAATCGTCCCGTCCGCCCGGAAGTCGAGATCGACGGCGATCTCGCTGCTACCGAGGCTGAAGTTGTCGGCGGAGAAGCTCACCGCGCCGCGAAAGCTGCCGGCCTCCGGCGGCGCCTCGATTTCGATCGACCACAACAGGGCGCCGCCGCTGGTGATGATCTGAACGGGTAGCACGTGATCGGCGACCGCCAGGGCGGCGAGGTCGACGTCGGCGACCAGCTCGATCTCACCGCCCGGCGCCAGCTCGGCGGACGTGGTGTCCAGCGTCAGCGCCGTGCTGGCGGCGGCGAGGCGGTAGGTGAGCGACTGTGTCCCGCTGTTGTGAAGAATGGTGCGGGCCTGGGTCTCGCCCGGCGCGAGCACGGTCTGCCGCTCGGCGAGCATGGGGGTGCCCGCGAACGGGCGCGTTGGCGCGTCGCCGATCGCCGCCAGGCAGCGGCCGTGTGGGTCGCACGTCTGGCCCGCATCGCACCCGGCCGCGTCCTCGCAACCAGCGACACAGATCCGCAGCTCGCAGCGGTGGCCCGCGTCGCAGTCGGCGTCCACCTGGCACGCGACACCACCGGGCCAGGGGTCCGCGGGCGGCGGCAGATCAGGTGGATCGGGCTCCGGTGGACCAGACTCGGAAGCATCGCCCGGAGCGGCCGTCGTGCTGGATGTGGTGGAGCTGTCCTGCGCGACATTGTCGGGCGCGCAGGCCAGCGAGAACGACAGGGCCACAGCAGCGGCCCGGAACATGGGTGTTCGTTTCACGGCAAATTTCTCCTGTGGCCCCCGTAGAAGCGCGCGTTTCGAGTGATCGGATGCTCGGCGGCAAGCGCCGCCGCGACGCCCCACAGGCGGGCCCGCAAAGAGCCCACGCGGCGTGTTTCTGTCAGCCTCCGGCGGGGCCTCAGCTCGCGGCGATCCGGCCCGCCGCCTCGTGGATGTCCTGGCCGAGTTGCTCCGCCTCGGCCTCCGTGAACGGCACCGCCCCCGCGGGAAGCCCGGCCACAATCTCGAAGCGAACCGTCTCGCCCCGCTTCAGCTCGAAGACCTGGCTTTCCTGCACGCGAAACAGGCGCGTGCGCCAGGCGTAGTAGTCGGCGAGGGTCAGCGGCGACATTTCGCGGCCGCCCCGGCCGATCGAGGCCGCCGCCCTGGCCATCATCCACAGGTCGGGGTCGGCGATGTCGCGGGTCGGCTCCGCGTCATCCGGCAGCTCGTCCTGCCGCTGGAGCATCGCCCGGTGGCCCGGAGCCGCGAGCAGGTAGACCTGGCCATAGTTGTCGACGAAAAAGGTCCGCGTGCGGGTGACATGGAAGCCCGGCAGGGGCCGGACGTCGGCGCTCTCCTCGACCGTCAGCTCAAATTCCGGCGCCACGGCGCCCTGGTGTCCTTCCATGCTGGTTTCCTCCTAAACTGTTGGCCAACCATAAACGAATTAAAGTTTTTTCAAACTTAAAAAACCATAGACCCGGACGCCGGTGTAATATCTCTCCGCCATGACCATGGAGATCTGGGAACCCAAGGAGATGGGCAAGGACTTCGTGACCACCGAGGAGGTCTCGGAGGTCGCCGGGGTCAACCGCAACTCGCTCTACGAGTGGGTCCGCGAGGGACTGCTGCCGGCGCCGAAGACCACCGGGGGCCGCGGCATCATCGCCAAGTGGCCGCTGG
>Ga0335395_10001702_pt1 | contig 13682 bp, 15 predicted proteins | sample MAT02_FD_205744 | JGI IMG/M metagenome (GOLD analysis project Ga0335395, IMG submission 205744) | Freshwater microbial communities from Lake Fryxell liftoff mats and glacier meltwater in Antarctica - MAT-02 (spades assembly) (version 2) ...
AGCGGCAAATTAGATAGGATAACTGAATTAATGTTGAGCGGCCCTTTTTTAGAAGGCGTGCCGAGATTAGATGGGAAATAGATCAAGGAATGAAAATCCTTCTTGCACCCATATAGTTGCCAGTATAAAGCGCAATCTCAACAAGACGATCGACGCACTGTTCTCGATAACTTGAGTCATTTAACACTCGATCGGCATTACCAATGGTCGCAACTGGTAATGAGTTCGGAGTGTTTTCCTCACGCATGATTTGCTCCAATGAGTCTTCATCTTTCATGCTTCGATTAGCTGTGAGTAAAATCATTTGATTTTCCTGAGCTAGTTTCCAAACGACTCTATCACTGCTATCAATTGATAATCCCACCTCCTCAAACATGACAAAGCGAATTTGAACAAAATCAAGCCAGCCTTGGCTGGCAATACTGCCAAGAAGGATTCATGCGTGTCCTTTGAAGTTATGATCTACTAAAAAAATCATGAGTGGATTTGGTGACGTGCCTTCGATGCTTGAAGTTTTTCCCAGGCGGCTTCCAACCCTGGTGGTGGCGGCAGAGTTGCAATCCGCGCAAAAAGTTCGCGATTTTCTTCTTGGTAATATTGCCGAAGTTCCTCAGTTTCCTTGAGGACAACTTGGTATTCTGCGTCAACTTCAGCCCAATGTTTTTCTATGTAAGAGATAGCTGCATTAATTTGTTCTTCTGTCAAATCAAACAGAGAACGAATAAATTTAGGCGGATATTGTGCGGTTACGTAATCCATCACGTCGTAAAGAGTGATGCGCGTACCTGCGATCGTCAACCCACGCTCTGTACGGATAATAGCCGATGGCTCATTGGATACTGAAGTCATAGTTAAAGCCTCTTGTTAACTTATCTTTATTGTACCTCACAAAGAAGCTAACAACGCATTTGGTGTAAGGTGCGCATTGCGCACCCAAGGGATTTTGTGTAAGGTACTCTTCGGCGCACTCTACGAATTAGAAATACTAGGGAAACTATCAATTGACTGAGTAGATTGAACCACATTCATTCCCGCCTGGGCGAATCTTAAAAAAGCCGCATCTGCTTGTTCCGTAAAATCAACAACACCCGGAACAACCACCGGCGAAGTACAATCTTCCAACAAATAAACCTGCTTTGCAAACTCCGAATTTCGCGCCAAAATTTCCGTCAACAAATCATCAATCGTCCAAGCAACGCAATGACTCTTAGCTTGTCCAGCAATAATTACTGCATCAAATTGGAGCAACTTATCAATAAAACTAGCATTCTTTTCCGCAATCGGCTTTCCATCACATCCATCTAAGACTTCCGGCCGCAAAACCGAATAGTTTTCAGTTAAAGGATTGCCACCTTTAATTTCAAAAAGTGCTTGACTGTTGCGCGCCATACTGTGAAAAAATATCGCTTCTTCCACGGCGGAAACCAAGGCGTGTCCGATGCCGCCCAGCATCGAGTGATAGGGCCAAATAGTTAGGGGGAATTTGCCGTCGTCGCTGAGTTTCTGCACGTAGTGAAGACAGTGTTTTTGTAGTGCCGCATAATTCCCGCCCGCGATGCTATCGGCGACGGCTGGGTTGACTTGCCAAATTCCTTGCTGCACGTCTTCCAGAGTAATTAATGTGGCGGCGGGAATGGGGTTTTCGCCTGCATCATTAATCCAAAATATGGGATGAAAAATTTGCATAGCGGTATGCGTGTCCATTGTCGGTGCGATCGTTGTAATTCTGTCTAAATTGCGGTAAATGAACTCGCACAGCCGTACATTGTCGTCTACTGCACCGCTACCCGAACGCCCGCCGACAAACAGTTCAAATTCGGGTATGCAAAAAGTGTTTTGGGCATCAATTATCAACAAACAAATGCGATGTTTATCCCTAGCAGCGGGCAGAATACTGTGTTTGATAGCCCACTCTTTAGCTTGAGCGGCACGTTCTTGATAAAGTACACGCCAGACTTCGCTGACTTTTGTTGAGTCAAAATACTCAGGGATCGGGAGTAAGCTTTTTGCAATCATGGCTAATTTATTTTGCGGTACTTGTGGCAATAACTTAAGTTAGAATTAGAAAAACATTAAATCATTCATCAACCTTTCTTTCTCTCTTTTCTTTCTCTGCGCCCTCTGCGCCCTCTGCGGTAAAAAAAAATCAAAAATCTCATCGAATTAGACTACAATAATCATAGCTATTTACGGTGAATCATGCCACAACCAGAAAATTCCAATTATTCCCGGAATATTTTTCAACGCAGATTATTATTTTTGTCGATCGCCCTTTGCATCCCCATCTTAATTGTAGCAACTAAATCTCCCTATATTCAAGATATTTTAAGAACTGGGTTAATCCAGATCCAGAATCTAGGCTGGTGGGGGCCAGTAGCTTTTATTGTCACCTACAACTTAGCTACTGTACTATTTATACCAGGTTCTGTCTTGACCCTGGGAGGCGGGGTGATTTTTGGTTTGTGGTGGGGTTCAATTTACGTGTTTGTCGCAGCAACTTTAGGGGCTACCTTTGCTTTTTTGATCGGGCGATACTTGTCGCGCGATCGCGTGATAAAATACATGGAAGCTCACCCGAAGTTTCAAGCCCTCGATCGCGCCGTTGCTAAAGAAGGATTAAAAATAGTCTTTTTGACTCGTCTCTGCCCTTTATTTCCGTTCAACTTATTAAATTACGCCTTGGGAATTACCCAAGTTTCTTTAAAAGATTACGTCTTAGGTTCCTTCGGGATGATACCAGGAACTATACTGTATGTTTACTCTGGTTCTTTGGTTGGAGATATTGCTACAATTGGCTCAGCAACAGCCTCTACAAATCCTCAAGCAGAAACAGTAAAATGGTTGATTAATCTCATCAGTTTTACGGCTGCTGTCGGCGTTACTTTCTTCCTCTCTCGTATTGCTCGCAAGGCTTTGGATGAAACTGTTTAATTAGGAGAATTGGCTAATGTCACAGTCAAAAGTCGATCGCGTAACAGTCCCCCCGATGGACGAATACAACCAAAAATTAGTCTCCTATTTGCATCCCTCCGATTGGGTAAATCCGCAGCCAGCCAGCAGTTACAACTTAGTCGTAATTGGCGCAGGGCCCGCTGGATTAATTGTTGCCGCAGGTGCCGCAGGTTTAGGCGCGAAAGTTGCTTTGATTGAAAAACATTTGATGGGCGGCGATTGTTTGAATGTCGGTTGTGTACCGTCAAAAGCACTGATTCGATCGGCCCGCGCTGTCGGCGATATCTGGAATGCGAGTAAATTTGGCGTTAATGTTTCTAACACTCCAGAAGTAGATTTTGCCGCCGTCATGGAACGGATGCGCCGGATTAGGGCGGGAATCAGTGATGTCGATTCAGTCGATCGCTACCAACACACATTAGGAGTCGATGTCTTCTTAGGTTACGGCTCTTTTACTAGCAATTCTACCATAGAAGTTGCAGGGAAAACCCTGAAATTCAAAAAAGCAGTAATTGCCACAGGCGGTAGGGCGAGAAAACCACAAATCCCCGGTTTAGAAGAAGCTGGATATCTGACAAATGAAACTGTATTTAACCTCACAGAAAAACCTCAGCGTTTAGCCGTAATTGGCGCTGGGGCGATCGGTTGCGAATTGGCTCAAATCATGCGGCGATTGGGTTCTGAGGTCGTATTATTACACAAAAATGCTCATATTTTAGACAAGGAAGATGTCGATGCTGCTACCATTGTCCAGCAGGCTTTTGTCAGGGAAGATATTCAATTAATCCTAGAATCAGAAATAGAGCGCGTTGAGCAAACAAATGTAGGCAAAGTCGTTTATTATCAATGTCAGGGTAAGGAAGCATCTGTCACCGTAGATGAGATTATTGTGAGTGTGGGGCGATCGCCAAACGTGGAAGGATTGAACCTAGAAACTGTAGGCGTGGAATACGACACACAAAAAGGCGTATATGTCAACGACAATTTACAAACTACTAATCCCCGCATTTATGCCGCCGGCGACATTTGCATGAGTCACAAATTCACCCACGCTGCGGATTTTGCAGCCAGGATGGTGATTCAAAACACCCTGTTTTTTGGGCGCAAAAAGCTCAGCGATTTGACTATACCTTGGTGTACATATACTAGCCCGGAAATTGCCCACGTCGGAATTGGCGAAGCTGAAGCCAAAGCTAAAGACATTAATATCGATACATTTTTAATTCCTTTCAGTAAGGTCGATCGGGCAATTATTGACGGCGAAGAAGAAGGATTCGTAAAAATTCACGTCAAGAAAGGCAGCGATAAAATATTAGGTGCAACCATTGTAGCACAACACGCCGGGGATATGATTAGTGAAATTACTTTAGCAATGGTTAACAATATTGGTTTGGGAAAGATTGCTAGCGTAATTCATCCGTATCCGACGCAAGCTGATGCAATTCGGAAAGCAGGAGATGCTTACAATCGCACTCGCTTGACTCCCTTTGTGAAAAATTTGTTTAATAAATGGCTGGCTTGGACGCGATAGACAATGCTATCATAATCTACGCACAAATTCTGTCTAATCTTGTGGGATGGGCTTCTAGCCCGTCCCATAAAGCCGATCCCCCCTAGCCCCCCTTGAAAAAGGGGGGGACAAGAAGTTGCTCAAAGTCCCCCTTCTTAAGGGGGATTTAGGGGGATCTCCGGGCAATAAAAATTGTTAACTCAACCGTATTGATTTATGTTTCTGTTTCGGTTTCTGTTTCAAATGTAACACCTTCATACAAAAGTTCTATGGGCAACTCAAAATCAATGCTGGATAAAGTGACAATCTCTCCGGCGGTGTAAGCATAATAAAGCCACATTCTACCCTCTCCCCGACAGAAACGTTCAACGGAGATTTTTTCAGAATCAATTAAGATATACTCTTGTAAAGTCGGAATTTTTAGGTAAGCCGTGAATTTTTCATCCCGATCTTTACCGCTTGTACCGGGCGAGAGAACTTCCACAATTAGTTTTGGATGTTGAATGAATTTACGGGCATTCATGTCTTGAGGATCGCAACTGACTATCACATCCGGGTAATAGTAACGGCTGCGAGGAGTGACTTGCAATTTCACATCTGACACGTTGATCCGACAACCTCTGGAATGCAGGTGAGGATACAAGTTTCTGTAAAAGTTAAGTGCAAGATCGTTATGGGGAATTGTACCGCCAGTCATCGCAAAGACTTCGCCGTTGGCATATTCATGGCGAATCTCTTGTTGAGCTTCCCATTCTAGATATTCCTCAACGGTCATTTTTTGGGGTGTTTGGGGAATTGCTATCATAACAATTTTTCTGGTGATGTTACTTTGATTATAGCATTAGGCGTGGAACGATCGCCCAAACACACCATACCTTAAAAATCGCCTTCATCAACTTGAAATACAGTCAATCCCAAGCCTCTCCACATATCAACAACTTGCTGGCGGTCGTCCAACACAAACTTAACATTATATTGCCCTTCAATATGCTGACGATAGATTTCCTCCTTCATAATCGCATCCTTCCTCATATCCCCAGTTTTTCGCAGATAGAGGCCTGCATAATTGACCTCGTATTGCCGTAACCATTGTTCAGTCTGAGGCTGACAGTCATCGGTTCTACCCGATACTACGATAATATTAACGGTAGACTGCCACTTGTGAATGGTATCTAAGACGGGCTGATTCGGTAAATCGCGATCGCACTTTGAAGCATCAAAAGGATTTCTGCCGTTGAGAAGTGCCAGCGTACCGTCCATATCCACCATAATAGCATCCGGCAAATCCGGGTTGTATTCCGGTGGCTGAACGGGAACCCGCACATACCTATTATACATCTTTACGATCACATCTTTACCCACCGAATTAAGTCTTTTCAAATCCCGTTTAATACATTCCTCCACCGAAACTTGCAGGAAAGAATCATTAACTTCGACAACAGCTTCACCTTTGACTAACTGCTTAATATGTTCGATATGCGGCCCAAAATTAGTATCGTCAACAATCACGTGCTTACCGCTTTCCAAAGCCATCAAAATAATTTTATCTCTCAATTCCACAATAAACTTTTCATTCGCCGGCGACCAATGGGAAGCATGAGCCATTTCTCGCAACAAATCTTTATTGCTACGAACCCATCTAGCAGGTTCAGACAGCAGCAACTCCCTAGCAAATTGAGATTTTCCCGAAGCAGGTAAACCGACAAGCACAATAACTCTTTTCATGGTAATTGGTAATAGCTAATTGGTCAGTCCTAGACGCAAAAATTTGCATTTGTACGGTGCGCAATGCGCACCTTACCGCTTATTCTTCAGTCCGCGGAGGCGGACATTGTTTGTGTAGTCGCGAATTCTATTCGCCGAGTTTGATTTATTCTTCAGTCCGCGGAGGCGGACATCGTTTGTGTAGACGCGAATTCCATTCGCCGTATACTATTAATTAGTTGACTCACAAACCTAAATGAATGTAATCCAAACCCAATAACTCTTCCATCTTATTTATCGTAACATCACGAAGAGCCTCTTTCACTCCCGCAACTCTGCGAGCCCGCAAAGAAAACAAAATCCCCGAATATGGCAAATGTTTCACCGCGAAAGCAAAATCTTTCTGAACTTCGATATGTTCATGCTGTCGATAAACCCCCTCAATTTCTGCAACCAAAGATTGATATTTGTCCTTAACTTTTTGATACAATTCAGTCCACTCAGGAAAATAAGCTAAAAACTCTTCCCCTTCATTCGTTAAAATAATCTCGATCATCCGGCGAGTAGAAAACCCTTCACGAAGATGGGAAATCGCGACATATTGCGGCGACTTAACTTTAACTCGATTGAAGTTAGCATCACAAATAATATACCCTTCGGAATTCATCGGATCTAAGTGCTGAGACGCTTCGATAACTTCTTTCCAGCTAGTTAAAGCATAAGACTTGACTAATTCCCATCCATATTTTTCAGCCCAAATAGTCGGCTCTGCTTCTAGCAATGTTTGAGTATTACGAATGCCATGAAACACAATTTGATTGATGGTTTGTTGGACAACTATTCGATTGTAAGGTGTCATCAACTCAAAGATAAAACAATAATCAGTTTCAACAGGTAATTGATATCCCAATTCTTGCCATACTTTCCAAAAAAGTTCCGCAAAGCTGAATCCGAAACCGTTAACTTCGCCCGCTGCGTCGGGAGTGCCGCTAGATTGGACTCTCCATTTTCCATTGTAAAAATAGAGTACAATCAGAGAACCATCTAGTTTTTCGTAAACTTTGGCCTGACTCCAATCAATTGCAACGGCGTGGCCTTCCCCGTAATTGAAAAATTTGTCGTAGGGATAAGAAACTATTTCCCAGTTTTGAGATGAATCTAAAATAATGCCTCGACACTGCTGGACTATTTTTTCGCCCAGCGGGGATTCTATCTGCGAGTATTTCAGACAGATTAAATCGGGATATTGGCGGTGGCGGGTAGCTTTGATATGATATTTTTCGCACAAAGTTTCTAATCCGTGCTGGCGTAAATACTCTTGCAGTTCCACGTTAGACTCCTAAGTTTGTCGCTTTCTCTATTTTATAGGCAACTGTATATTTTGGCGAATTTCTAAACAAAAATTAAACTATTTTTTTCGGAATCTATCTTATGATTTTTGTATTTTGGAGTATAGTTGTAAATAGGTGAATGCAGTTGGGGGCAAAAAGGGAATGTTTCAACATCTAGGACAAAAACAGTGAAGAATAAATTATTACTTTTGGCGACTTCTGCGTGCGTGTTGACTGCTTTAGTACCTGTATCGCGAGTTTTTGGTGCGGGCGAATTGTCGCAGCGGTTGCCGGCAACCGAATCTGTGGCTGTAGCGGGTACTGCTGTTCCGGTAAGTCAAATATTGGCAAAATTAAAAGGCAAAACACAAGTGCCAATTTTTATTCCCAGTCGGCTTATTGTTTCGCAGAAGCTTTACTATTACAGCCAAGCGCAACCGAATAGCTATGCTATTTCAATAGATTATACAGCAAATTGCCGGGGTGCGGGAGCTTGCACTTTTGGGGAAGTTCGAGCTCAAAAAGGCGGTGAATTTTCTACGAAAGTAGAAGGGGTAACTAAGACTTTAAAAAATGTTAAACTTGCCGGCGGAGTGAAAGGAATTTTTCACAACGGTTGCGGTGCTTACTGCACGGGATCTATTGAGTGGAAAAATAAAGAAATTCTGTATACCGTATCAATTAAGAACGGACTGGAATCGGATTTGATTTTAACAGCAAATTCTGCTATTCTAGCTGGAAAGCGTTAAGTTTTGCAGTCTGGGACGTACAACTTCTATCTGTAGGGTGCGTACCTTACCGTTATTGTATGATATATCTTAACTCGCACTCGCCTCTTACAAGATGCTATGGCTTTTTTGCGCTTATCTACTTGGAGGGAAATCATGATGAGGGGAAGATGGCTATTTGGGGCGATTGTTGCTGGTGTGGTGACTGCTTTGACGATAGCACTTTTGACACCCTACTCAGCCCTAGCAAGGACAGAAGCGCAAATCACAGAAATTCGCTGGTTTAATTATACTTCTAAAGATGGCTGGCAATCCGCACAATTTATTGTACCCGATCGCAATACTGCACAATCTACCAGCAGCCGCAAGCTGCGCCTCTACGATGTTCATATCGCCAAGATGTTTGAGATTTCGCGTTTTTTGTGCGATCGCGATCGCACTTCAGCAGGTTACAATTGGTCTTACGAAGCCGAAAATGGCAACATTGACATGGGAAGCTTCAAAATTAGCTGCAATCTCGCCCGTTCCACAGCCGCAACTTATGGGTTAGGTAAACCAAAAATTACAGTCATTCGCCGCAACTTTAACCAGAAAAACGGTCGTCCATCTGTTGCTGTAGAAAAATATTCAATTCCTACTCTGAACGTTGATAAAAATAGAGTTGTACAGTGGAGAAATTTTGTCCAAAAGTTTCCCCCAAGCCCCAACAATTTAGGTACAAATCAAGCTAATACTCGTTTTCCTGTAAGTAACATTGTTCAGCAAATCAAAGGCAAAACACGAGTACCTGTTTTTCTGCCGAGCATACTTCCTTTATCTAACACTCAGCAACTTGATTTTGACGTGCAAGCTGGCTCCCACGGTTACATTATTGAAATGTATTTAGTCAAAGGCTGCCGCGGCGGAGTCTGTAGTTTCGGCACAATCGAAGCTAAAAAAAATGAACCGTTTTCGCCTCCGTCACAATTGCCGAGGGATACTTATAGAAGCATTGAATTAGCGGGCGGAATGAGGGGGACTTATTTCCAGACTTGCGGTAATTACTGCATTTCTTATGTGGAGTGGCAAAGGCTGGGTGTACTTTACCGAGTAAGTATCAAAAATGGACGGCAGTCAGAAGTTGTTCGGATAGCAAATTCTGCACTTCAAGCTGGGTCACGTTAATATCATTTTCGATTTTCGATTTTCGATTTCGCTCAGAACAAGTTTTAGATTTGAGAATTGGTAATAGCTATCACTAGACTTGAATTGCATTCCTTCGCAAAGAATCTATAAATTATCTGCGTCCATCGGTGTTTATCTTTCTTGCATCTGCGGTTGACCGATCGAACTTGTGATTTATGCAATAAGTCTACTGTTGATGGTAAGCTATTCGGTGGCTTGAGAAGTTCGATCGCCCTTTCCCCCTCATTCCCACATTTCTCTCCTCAAATCCTGCAACCTTTGAGCTAATTCTTGGTCGCTGCTGCTGAGCTAACTCCTCATGCTTCCCCAGCCGACGCACCCGATCGACCCTAAGTAAATCGTACACCGCCGACAGCCTTTGCTTCGGAATGTCGATCGCCTGGAATGCAAGGCAGAATGCTGGATGGGGAAACGCCATCAACACTCACAGCAGCAGGCTGTCAAAATCTGGTATTTATATTTTATCCGCTGAATTATCAAGAGCACCAATTAAAGTCACCACCTGCGGTACGCTAGATTAGGTGAATATATTGGCTGATTTCAAGCTATCCTCCGATCGATCTTATGTCCCCAACCACATCTGCTCCCTCCCGAACCATCCGTATCGGTTCCCGCAAAAGCCAACTCGCTCTCGTCCAAACCTACTGGGTGCAAGAACAGCTACAGAAACACTTCCCCGAACACACTTTTGAAGTCCACACCATGTCCACCCAAGGGGACATAATTCTTGATGTCGCCCTCGCTAAAATTGGCGACAAAGGACTTTTCACCAAAGAATTAGAAACGGGAATGATTAACAATGAAACGGACTTTGCCGTTCATTCCCTCAAAGATTTGCCTACCAATTTACCCGAAGGTTTAATATTAGGATGCGTCACCGAACGGGAAAATCCCGCTGACGCCCTGGTAGTTCACGAAAAACACAAAGATAAGCAACTAGACACTCTCCCACAAGGTGCAGTAATTGGTACTTCTTCCCTGCGCAGGCTAGCTCAACTGCGGCACCATTTCCCTCATTTTGAATTCAAAGATATTCGCGGCAATCTCAATACTCGACTCGCCAAATTAGATGATGGCGGTTACGACGCCATTATTTTAGCAGTCGCGGGACTCGAAAGATTGGGAATGGGCGATCGCATCCACCAAATTATCGCTCCAGAAATCTCCCTTCACGCCGTCGGTCAAGGTGCTTTGGGCATCGAATGCCGCGCCGGAGACACAGAAATCATGGCAGTGATTAAAGCTCTAGAACACTCAGAAACTGCCCAAAGATGTTATGCCGAACGCGCATTTCTGCGGGAATTAGAAGGTGGCTGTCAAGTACCCATCGGCGTAAATACCAAAATAGAAAACGGTCAATTAACCTTAACCGGAATGGTATCGAGTCTCGACGGCACGCGATTTGTCAAAGATACTGTTTCTGGCGCCGCCGAGACTGCTGAAATGATCGGAATTGACTTGGCTCACCGCTTGCGGGAACAGGGAGCTAGTGTAATTTTGGAGGAAATTTTTATCGAAGTTCAGCGCGGTTCGTAAAGCTGACATCGGGGGTTTTAAACCCAAAAATCGCCTTTTTTATAAAACAATAAGGGTGATTGTTCTAAAAAATAGCTACGACAGCATTCTGGTTGTAGATTTTGGATGGGAATTTTAGAAAAACAGCCCTCTAGTGGTTGAAAAAAATGTGATTAGTTATCAACATACCCGTCAAAAATCTACAATCAAACATCCTAAATAAATCAGCAACCTATTTCAGGGAAAGGCAAAATATGAGCGAAACTCAATTAAAACTAGAATTGGCAAAAGTTCAGCAACTTTATCGCAAGATGCAGGCAGATCAGAAAGCTTTGCAGCAGCAATTGAAAGAGTTTAAAACCCAGGCGGGAAACTTTTCTGATGTCGTAGAGCAAGTTTTGCCCTCCGTAGTTTCAGTTTACGTGATGGATTGGGATACAGGAGAAGAAATTTCTTCCGGTAGTGGCTTTTTTGTATCGCCTGACATAATTGTGACTAACTATCACGTTGTCGAAGATATTGCTGATGAAGATTACTTCTACGAGGAAGATGAAGTCGAACAGGTTTTAGTGGAAACTCACGACGGAAAGTTGAGAATGGCAGAGGTGGTATTTACTGGTAATGCCGAAGAGGATTTAGCATTGCTTTTGATTACTGGTTTTATGATCGATCCAGAAACAGGGGAACAAGTTGAATCTCCCGAAGAATACCCTCCTTTAGAGTTGTCTCTTGATGTGAAAGTGGGCGATCGAGTAATTGCTGTGGGCAATCCTTTGGGGCAGTTTGCTTCAACTGTAACTCAAGGTATTATTAGTGCAATTCGCGAACCCGATGAGTATGAAGAAGGTGACGAAGATGATGATGATGTTGCTGAGGTGAAGGTGTTGCAAACTGATGCGGTAATTAATCCGGGAAATTCCGGTGGGCCGTTGATTAATATGGCCGGTCAAGTGGTTGGTGTGAATACCTGGGGATTGGAAGATGCTGATAGTATTAATTTGGCGATCGCCTCTGTTGCTTTGGATGACTTTTTAGCTGGATTTGAGGAGACTTTTGAGGATGATTCCGACAGTTAATCGGTAGTTATTAGTAATCTGTGATTCTGGCGATCCTCTTCGTTAGCGAAGCCCGCCCCTACGGGGGCTACGCCAACAAAGAGGATCGCGAATCATAAACATGAGAGGGATTCGACTGATTATTATTGAGCAGCAGCCATCAATTCACTCGGTTCGGCAACTTCTTTTTGCAGCTTTTTACTGAAATAAATTACTTCATAGTCTGGTGCAAGTTCCTGACGTAGCTGATGCCATATACTAATCCCTTCTTGCTCAAATTTCTCGCTAACTTCCTCACTAGCAAACCCAGATGAAGCTGGATCGTTCCAATTCAGAGTTCCCTCATAAATTGTGATCCAAGCAAGCAAACGCCTGAGAGTTTCTTGACTTAAAGGTAATGCCGTTGGCTCGATATTGCCAAGTTTTCCAGGAGAGGCCCACCATAAGGGATGACTGCCATAGTCAGCATTTAGTTTAATGATTTCTTTCATGTTTATTCACCTTATTTTATTAAAGAGAAGCGGGGTTAGCACAAACTAGATAACCGTTGCTACCTACTGTCACTGCAATGAGTTGAGTTACACCATTAAAAGTGACCTGATAAATGGGTCTAGTTGGAGATTGATAACCTACAATTTCACCTGAGATATAGCAACCGCCACATCGGTGAGTACATAAATAACTTCATGAATATAGCAATCCTAAATGAGTCGTAAATATTTTTACCCCACCCCAACCCTCCCCTTACTAAGGGGAGGGAGTAAGAAATTCACAAATGATTTAGGATTGCTATAGAGCCGATACCCGTACTGCATCAATGATTTGATTCCCGTTATGCAACTGTCAACTGTCAACTGTCAACTGTCCACTGCTATAACAGCAGCCATCACTGCATCGGGGATTTCTGTCTCAGAGATATTTCTTTGTGCAAAATCTCGCCTGTGATTGTTGACAATGTGTTGCAAACCAGAGGCATAGTTTCCTATTTCTAAGAAAATTATTTGACCATCGATTAGCTTGGCTATCTGAACTATTGCTTCTGGATTATGCTTAATTCCGGTTTGCCTCAGTTCGGCTATGAGGGTCGCTTTTTCATCTGAGATTTCATTTTCTGAGTTGGTCAATGGCGATTACCTCAGTCTTAGGGAATTTATTATAATTTTAGCATGGCAGTGGGCGATGGGCGATCGCCCTTTTTGCGAAAAGAGGTGAAAAGGGCGATCCTCTTCGTTGGCGTAGCCCCCGTAGGGGCGGGCTTCGCTAACGCACTTTCCTCAATTACACTTCACTCATAGCAACAGGGATGGGTTGCAGAGAAACGATCGGAATTGTTTCAACCAGTGACAGCGTGTAAGCAGAGAGACGCAAAAAATCACATACTGGTTTTTCCAGCAATATCTCAAAAACGATTTCTCGCAATTCGCTTGATAGCTGCGATCATCCTGCTGCGATGGGAAAACTTCGGGTTCCCATATCTGTTTTTTGGGCTAATACAGAGTATTCAAACACAACTATGCTGATGGCTTTGCGTTCTGTTTTACTAATCCGTAATAGGATATGCTCTGTCAATTCTATCCCTGTTGCAGGTACTCCTGGTTCAAGGGAAATTGTCAGCGTATCGCTGATTTCATCATATTTGATATTTGGCTTGTTCATAGAGTTAACCCATTATTTTTTACCGCAGATTAACGCAGATGGACGG
>Ga0335395_10001703_pt1 | contig 13682 bp, 6 predicted proteins | sample MAT02_FD_205744 | JGI IMG/M metagenome (GOLD analysis project Ga0335395, IMG submission 205744) | Freshwater microbial communities from Lake Fryxell liftoff mats and glacier meltwater in Antarctica - MAT-02 (spades assembly) (version 2) ...
TTGGAGTATAAAAGCAGAAGCTCCGCCTGGAACATCTTCGTCAACGACCAATAACCGATTGGTTTCCATCAAACTCTTCTTAATGTCATGATTGATGTCAAATGGCAAAAGTGATTGTGTATCAATTATTTCACAACTGATTCCGATTTCTTGTAATTCCTTCGCTGCTTGTTCTACCAAGCGAAGTGTTGAACCATAAGAAACAATTGTGATATCACTTCCTTTACGGATAGTTTCTGTTATTCCAATTGGGGTTTTGAATCCTCCTAAATTGAGTGGCATTTTTTCTTTTAAGCGATACCCATTTAAACATTCAATAACTAAAGCCGGTTCGTCACTTTCTAAAAGTGTATTGTAAAACCCAGCTGCTTTAGTCATATTTCTTGGAACTAACACATGAATTCCTCTCACAGCATTGATGATCATTCCCATGGGCGAACCAGAGTGCCAAACGCCTTCTAAACGGTGACCACGCGTACGGATGATGAGCGGAGCTTTTTGTCGGCCTTTCGTTCGGTATTGCAACGTTGCCAAATCGTCACTCATGATTTGAATGGCATATAACAAATAATCTAAATATTGAATTTCGGCAATAGGGCGAAGGCCACGCATGGCCATTCCAATTCCTTGTCCCAAAATAGTTGCCTCACGAATACCAACATCGGATACGCGCAAATCACCATATTTTTCTTGCATTCCTTCTAAACCTTGGTTTACATCACCAATAGTTCCGGCATCTTCTCCAAATATTAAGGTTTCTGGATATTTTGTAAAAATAGCATCAAAATTATCACGTAAAACCAAACGAGCATCAACTTCATCAGCCGCGTTGTCATAAGTTGGCAACACTTCTTTTACCGAATAAACCGCTTCATTCGATTCAGAAAATAAATGCGAGCTAAATTTTGGTTGTATTTTATTGATGTAATTTGTAATCCAATTAGCCAATAAAGACTGGTCTTTCTCACCAATAATCATTCGAAGAATTTTTCGAGCAGAAGTTAAAAGATCTTTCCGAATTGGCTCTTTAATTTCTTTTAAATCTTGAGCATATTTTTGAATAAAAACACGATTGACACTTGTAGCCGCTATCGTTTCTAAAAGCGAAACTAATTCATTTTGTTCTTTTTTGACAGGATCAACAAAAGCTGTCCATGCTGCTTTTTTACCTTCTAAAACTTCTTTTTTAGCAAGAGTATCCATTTCATCTAATTCTTCTGGAGTAGCAATGGTGTTGGCAATCATCCATAACCGCATTTGTGCTAAACAATCAAACTCGGTTTCCCAAGCTAATCGTGCTGCATTTTTATAACGTTCATGGCTTCCTGAAGTAGAATGGCCTTGTGGTTGCGTTAATTCTTTCACATGAATTAAAACGGGGACATGTTCATCGCGAGCAATTTGTGCTGCTCGTTGATAAGTTCCAATTAAAGCTGCATAATCCCAACCTAAAACGGTCATGATTTCATAACCTTTATTTTGTTCATCTCGTTGAAAACCTTTTAAGATTTCTGAGATATTTTCTTTTGTCGTTTGATGTTTAGCATGAACTGAAATACCGTATTCATCATCCCAAATACTCATGACCATTGGCACTTGTAGAACGCCAGCGGCATTGATAGTTTCAAAAAACAAACCTTCACTAGTGCTTGCATTTCCGATTGTTCCCCATGCGATTTCGTTGCCGTTTTCTGAAAATTTATTCTTTTTTGATAAAACCGAAACGTTTCGATAAATTTTAGAAGCTTGAGCCAAACCTAGTAAACGTGGCATTTGACCAGCCGTTGGCGAGATGTCGGCACTCGAATTTTTTTGTTGTGTTAGGTCTTTCCAATTTCCATTTTCATCTAACGAATGGGTGGCAAAGTGTCCGCCCATTTGTCGTCCAGCACTCATGGGCTCGGCGATTATGTCGGTATTTCCGTATAAGCCAGCAAAGAATTGTTGAATTGATAATTCGCCAATAGCCATCATAAACGTTTGGTCCCGATAATATCCAGAACGGAAATCACCATTTTGAAAGGCTTTTGCTAAAGCCAATTGTGGTACTTCTTTTCCATCGCCAAAAATTCCGAATTTGGCTTTTCCGGTTAATACTTCGCGACGTCCCAGTAATGAACATTCTCTACTGATAATCGCAATTTTATAATCGTTTAACACTTCGGTTTTAAAGTCTTCAAATGTTAAGGCGGGCTTTGTTCCTTCTACTATCATAAATGTAAATGCTACTTGTAATCAACAAATTTAAATAAAATCTTGCAATAAAAACAGATTACCTAAGAAAATTAATTTTAAATCATTGATAAAAAACAGACTATAATTCGTGTTTTCGATGAAAAATAAGTTAAAAAAAGTGATAAATATTGAATATAATATAATTTTAAGTCGTTTTCAAAAACATTAAAACCATTTTCTGGTAAAAAGACTTATAAGGTTATTTGGGTTTAAGGTAAACATAAATCGCATTCTACTCAAGTAGTTTTCCTGACTGACTTCAAAACCATTATTGGAATGAATTGGCATATAAATTTCAAAATAATCGGTTAATAAGTTAAGTCGAATCCCCGTTTCATAGATGAATTCAATATCGATATTTTCGTTTTTTACTAATCCTACATCGCCATAAAATTCAACCCAATTCCAAATACTATAGCTGGAATTCAATGTGGTAAGCCATTTATTTGCTAATCTAGTATCAATTCGGGATTTAAATCCGCCTTCGCCCACCACATATTGTTGACTAAAAAAACCGGTAGTTTCTGAACGTCCATAAAGATTGTAATCAAATAAATAATCGTTGACTTGTGAAACGCCAAAATCATAAAAGTCGGTATCGGTGGTTTGATATAAAAACGATCCGGCATACCATCGAATATTAAATTGTCGTTTTTTTTCATCTAATTTTCGGTATTCCAATTCAAACGAACCTTTTCCGAAGGTTTGGTCAAATTGCAAATCACTTTTAAAACTCAAATGACTCAACACTTCGGTTCGACTATTTAGGTATTTGATATTGAATATAGAATAATCTTGATTATTTTCGGTATCAGTAATGTCTACGAAATCAGTTTGTTGTCTGTCAATTAAAACATATCTAAACAATAATTGTTCCCGATGATTATCTCTAAAATCTTTTTGACGTTTCTTAAAGATAATCATCGGATTGAATTTATAAAATTCGGCATCTGGCGCATAGTGAAACCTTGAACCCGAGACATTGTATAAGGTTTGATACCAGTTACTATTTCGATTATTTTGCATATATGAAAAGCTGAACGACCCAACAAATGCTTTAGTTTTGGTTCCCCAAACTGGATTTAAATCATAATTAAACGGACGATTTAAAATCGTTTTGTTATAAAATCGCATACCGGGCATAAAACCGTCGTATAAATTATAATTTAGAATAGGAACATATAAAACTTGATGGTAGTTAGGATCCTCCAAATCTTGAAAAAAAATGAATTTAAATGGTTTGTTGGTTAGGTGAAAACTTTTCAACGAACGCCAATTATTTCCTTGGTTGATTTCGGGAACGTCATTTTCATAATTTATTGCAATTTTATCGCCATTGAGACGCGCAAAGGTAATGGTCGAATCTTTTTCAAAACCTTCAATCCATTGCTTAAAAATAACTTGTTTATCCTTAAAAACATAAACGGGAAATGGCACAGTGGTTCCTGTTTTATTTTCAATGGTTACACTAATACTATCTTTACTTTTTGCTATTTCTTTAAATTTATAATCAATTAATTTTCGAGAATTGATAACCGTTTCAAAAAACCAATCAAGGTTTTTATTCGTTTTTGATTTGATAATTTTTTTGAAACTTTCACGTGAAGTAGCTTGATTTAAATTATTCTGATATAATTCTTTAATGCTAGAGGAAACTATTTCTTTACCCAAATAACTTTCTAAATATTTTAAACTTAAACCCGCTCGGTATTTACCCGAAATTTGTTCATTAAATTTCAAAAAGGTGTCTTTTGAATTGCCAATAGTTTGGTCTAGATTTTTTCGAGCCATCAATAAATAGAAATAACTATATTGGTCATTAAAACTAATATTCATTAAATGATAGCTTTTAAGCAATTTTAATTTGCTGATGTTTCCCATCATTGTTAAATCGGGATAATTTTCTTCAATATAATTCATCATCAAATAAACCTGAATTCCATCATAAATCCAGTTGTCTTTTCTAGGGTCTAAATGCAAGGCTTTCTCTAAAAATGAACTCGTATATGTTTTTAGAAATTTTAATTCAAAAAGCATCTCGTTCGGAAACGGACTCAGAAATGAAGGCAATTGGTTCAATCCATAAAAAGGATTTCGATCATAATCCACTTGAGCAATGGTGATTTTTTCATAAGGATAAGAGCCCATATTTTCCGCCACAAAATTGACAACTCGATCAATGGCAATCGCTTTTTGAATGTCGTCAACCCTATTCGCATCTAAGTTAGTAACCACTTCAACTTTATCATTACGATAACTACTGTATGTTGATTTAGGTTCAATAAACAACGTAAAATTGGTTCGTTTTTTACCTTCAAAATAATGGATTTGTTGGCTCGTATCTTTTAATGTTTTAATTAAATTTAAGTCGGTAGTTATTTTAAAATAATTGGAAGTTTTAATATTTAAATGTACGTTAAACAAATCGTTAGCAATGTCTTCTAAATTTAAATTACTATAATTCACAAACTTATAACCATCCAAGCGGGCAGGAGTGAGAAACCAATTTCTTAACTGAAAACCGCCAGAAAAATCGAATCCGTATCGGGTGAATTTGTCATTTGGAATTTTGACGTAATACAATAAATTTAATTTTACTTTTTCTTGAGGTTTTAAAGGTTTAGATAGTAAAATTTCCACTAAATCAGGATGCTTATCGGGTCTGCACCATTCCATTTTTCTACTTTCTACATCTAAGATTGATAAGTTGTTGGTGGTGCCGCGGTCTTTAGTGCTTGCTAGATGAAAACCGCGATAATGTTCGTCTGAAAACCGCTTGGCTAGCGGTGTATTTTTTTCCGAAAACGAATTATTCCAGTCGTTTAACACAATTTTATAGAGCGTAAATTCTGAAGAATTATAGTAAGTCAACTCTTGTTTGATTAATAGTAAATTATCGTCTGCTAATAGTTCAGCCGATAAGATTTGTTGATGTTGGGAAAATCCAACATCGTTCACTAAAAGTAGTAAAAGGGTTATAATAATCGTAGCAATCTTCTTCAACGGAGCAGTCTTATTTTAGGCTGAAAGGTAGTAAATAAAAAGAAAGTAATTTTCTATTAATGTTAAAAACACTAGTGTTTAAGATATAATTAAGTAAATTTGACAAAACTAATATTTCCATGACAAAAAGAACACTTCTTTGGGTCGGTCTTTTTATGACAACTTTTTTCCATGCACAAGTTGTGATAAATGAAGTCGATGCAGATACACCCTTACTTGATGTGAAAGAATTCATCGAATTGAAATCAGCCACTCCTTATTTTTCTCTTGAAGGATACAGTATGGTATTTTTTAATGGAAGTTCTTCTGGCTTGGGCTCGTTGAGTTATTTTTCCATTAATTTAAACGGGTTGGTAACCGATGCAAATGGAATTGTAGTGATTGGAAATGAACAAGTTATTCCGTCAGTTTCCTTACTTTTTCCTCAAAACTCCATTCAAAACGGTCCCGATGCCATTGCTATTTACCTACAAGACGCAAGCATTTATCCAACAAATACTCCAGCAAATGCTACTAATTTGGTCGATGCCATCGTATATGGTTCAGGTGCGACACAAGCTACTTCGCTTATTAGTATTTTAGGCGTTGCTACTCAAATTAATGAAAATGTTAATTCGGCAGCAGCGACACAGTCAATTCAACGTAAAAATGACGGAACTTTCGAAGTTAAAGCTCCAACACCGAGAGCCAATAACGATGGTAGTGGTGTTGTTTATAACGGAATCACAACAACAACTAGTGCTAGTATTGCTAATGAAGGCACAACAATTACACTTACTTTTACGACTGATGCTCCATCAAATGAGAATTTATTATTTAATTTAAACCTCAATAATGGCACATTTAATACGAATGATTTTTCAGGAGAACTTACGGTTGCCATATTTACAGGTCAATCGGTTGGTACAACAACAATTCAACTTTTAGATGATGGTATTAATGATGGCGACGAAGAAATGTCAATAACAGTAGGGCAATTGCCAGAAGGATTTTTAGCTTCGAACAATAATGTGAAGGTTCGCATAAAAGACATCAATTTTGTTACTGAAAATTTTGGTTCACCTTTGACTCCAAGTTATGGAAATGTGTCAAGTGCTGCTGCTGCTGGTTATTATGCTTCGCTAGAAGGTCTTTCTGGTCAAACGTTAAAGCAAGCAATACAAGATATTATTGCTAATCCAAACCTAGTCCATGCCCATAGTTATGGCGATATAGTTGAAATCTTAAGAAATGCGGATCAGAATCCAACAAATAGTAACGAAGTTTGGTTGATGTATGTAGAACAGCCTCGTTCTAAAATTGATTATCAACTCGGACCAAGTTCGGTTGGGTTATGGAACCGCGAACATATTTGGCCACAATCCAGAGGAGGGTTTGCCGATGGAACTTCTTCTTTTGCAGATGGTATTGATATATGGTTGCCAACCAATGCAAATGATATTTTGGCTGGTCATGCCGATGCGCATCACCTTCGAGCAGAAGATGGACAAGAAAATAGTTCAAGAAGTAATAGAGATTATGGAACCGATTATAATGGCCCAACCGGAAGTTTAGGAACTTGGAAAGGCGATGTGTCACGAGCCTTATTCTATATGGCTGTTCGTTACAACGGATTGAATTTGGTAAATGGAAATCCTGATGACGGAATTTCAGGGCAAATGGGTGATTTGGCATCTTTATTAAGCTGGAATATGTCAGACCCTGCTGATGATTTTGAAATGAATCGGAATAATTATATTGAAACGTGGCAATTAAATAGAAATCCGTTTATTGATTTTCCTTCTTTAGCTGATTATATTTGGGGAGCAAACGCTGGACAACAATGGTTTTCAAATTTAAGTCAACCTAGTTTTGATGTATCAAAAGTTCAAGTATATCCAGTTCCAACAAGAGATGAAATTAATATTAGCGGAATAGAATCACAAGCAAATGTTGAAATTTTTACAGGCAATGGTGTTTCGGTTTTTGCAACTAAAATTGATGGTTTTACACAATTAAAACTCAATTTAGCGGCTGGAATGTATTTTATGAAAATTGAAACCGAAAATCAAACCATTACCAAAAAGATAATTTTTAGATAAATAAAAAGGCTGTCCTAAAAGTTTAAACCTTGTCATTCTGAATTCATTTCAGAATCTTAATCTGTTGAAATTCGATATTAATTAAAATTTGAAACAAGTTCAGATTGACAGTAAACTTAATTTTAGCACAGTCTTTTAATTTATTTTTAAGTCGATTAGAAATTCGGACTTAAATTATATTTCTTGTAGAAAGCATCCAACGCTTCGACCACTTCATCTTCACTATCTACCAATCGAATTAAATCCATGTCGTCTGGACTAGCATTTTTAAATTCATCAATCATTACATTTTTAATCCAATCTAATAAGCCTGACCAATATTCCGTTCCCACTAAAATAATTGGAAACTTTCCAATTTTTTTAGTTTGAATAAGCGTCACAGCTTCAAACATTTCGTCTAAGGTTCCAAAACCACCAGGCATTACAACAAAACCTTGCGAATATTTTACAAACATTACTTTTCTAACAAAAAAGTAGTCGAAATTCAGGTTTTTGTCTTTATCGATATACGGATTAAAATGTTGCTCAAAAGGCAAATCTATATTTAAACCCACTGAAATTCCTTCGCCACGATGCGCTCCTTTATTTCCAGCTTCCATGATTCCAGGACCGCCGCCAGTAATCACACCATAACCTGCTTTACTAATTTTATAAGCAATACTTTCGGCTAATTCATAATATTTATCGCCCGGTTTTGTCCTTGCTGAACCAAAAACAGAGACACAAGGACCAATTCTAGACATGCTTTCATATCCATTCACAAATTCTGACATGATTTTGAAAATTGCCCACGAATCGTTGCTTCGAATTTCATTCCATGTTTTTTGTTTAAACTTTTCTTGCAAGCGGTGGTCTTCGTTTTCGTACTGATCTACTGACATATTTTCCTTTTTTAATTAAACAAACGTGCTAAAGTAACTCTTTTTTGAGAAATTTTGCTGTGAAGCTTTTTTTGTTTTTAATAATTTCCTCCGGTGTTCCTTTGCAAATTACTTCGCCGCCACCTTTTCCGCCCTCTAAACCGATATCAATAACATAATCTGCCAACTTAATTACGTCCATATTATGTTCGATTACAAGAACCGTATTTCCTTTGTCAACTAATTCTTTAATTACTTCCATCAACACCCGAATGTCTTCAAAATGTAAGCCAGTAGTGGGTTCATCTAAAATATAAAACGTATTTCCAGTATCTTTTTTAGAAAGTTCAGTCGCCAATTTTACGCGTTGCGCTTCGCCACCAGAAAGTGTTGTGCTTTGTTGTCCGAGTGTGATATAACCTAGGCCAACATCTTGAATGGTTTTTACTTTTCGGAATATTTTCGGAATATTTTCAAAAAATTCAACGGCTTCATCCACGGTCATATTCAACACATCAGAAATTGATTTTCCTTTGTATCGAATCTCTAAAGTTTCTCGATTAAATCGTTTGCCCATACAGGTTTCACATTCTACATAAACATCGGGTAAAAAACTCATTTCGATAGTGCGAACACCCGAACCTTGGCAGGTCTCACAACGACCGCCGGTAACATTAAAACTAAAACGTCCCGCTTTATAACCTCGAATCATCGCTTCTGCCGTTTGGGTATATAACCGACGAATTTCTGAAAAAACGTCGGTATATGTTGCTGGATTACTCCGCGGAGTTCGACCAATCGGACTTTGGTCAATTGCAATTACTTTATCGATATTTTCTAAACCTTCAATTTTTTTGAATGGTTGTGGTTTTTTGACGGCGTTAAAAAAATGTTCGTTTAAAATAGGATAAAGTGTTTCATTAATCAATGTTGATTTACCACTACCCGAAACGCCCGTAACACAAATGAGTTGGCCTAACGGAAATTCAACAGTAATATTTTTGAGGTTGTTCCCGGTTGCTCCAAACAGTTTTAATGTTTTTCCATTTCCAACGCGACGCGTTTTTGGGACTTCTATTTTTAAATTACCATTGAGATAATTCGCCGTCATGGTTTTCTCTTTCAACAATTGTTTTGGCGTACCTTCACTAATGATTTCGCCGCCAAATCGCCCTGCTTTTGGACCAATATCAATAACCCAATCTGCTCGTTCAATCATGTCTTTATCGTGTTCGACCACAATAACCGAATTGCCAATATCTCGTAAATTTTCTAACGAATTGATTAAGCGTTCGTTATCTCGTTGATGCAAACCAATACTTGGTTCGTCTAAAATATATAAAACTCCAACTAATTGTGAACCAATTTGTGTTGCCAATCGAATACGTTGTGCTTCGCCACCCGATAATGATTTTGAATTTCTGTTTAAGGATAAATAGGTTAGTCCAACATCTAATAAAAATTGTAAGCGAGTTTTAATTTCTTTGTTGATTTCTCCAGCAATTGCTTTTTGTTTTTCAGATAATTTTGGATTTAAGTCGGCAAACCATTCGGTTAATTCGGTAATATCCATTTGGGATAAATCGGCAATATTTTTTTCGTTTATTTTGAAATATAGAGCTTCTTTTTTTAGACGACTGCCTTGACAATTCGGACATTCAATTTCATCCATAAACTCTTTTGCCCAGCGTTTGATAGAAGCTGAATTATTATCGTCAAATTGATTTTTAATAAAATTGGAAATTCCTTCAAATTCAATTTTATATTCTTTTGTAATCCCTAAAGTTTTTGAGGCAACCGCAAATTTATCTTTTCCGCCATTTAAAATCATTTCCATGGCTTCGGCTGAAATCGAATTAATCGCATCGGTCGTTTTAAAGCCGAATTTTTCACCAATTACTTCTAGTTGTTTGAAAATCCAAGTGCTTTTATATTCGCCTAAAGGAGCAAATCCGCCTTGTTTGATTGATAAAGAGGAATTTGGAATAATTTTTTTCAGATTGATTTCGTTAATCATTCCAAGTCCGTTACAATGGGCACAAGCTCCTTTGGGAGAGTTAAATGAAAAATTATTAGGTTCCGGATTTGGATATGAAATTCCCGAAGTCGGGCACATTAACGTTCTACTAAAATAGCGAACTTCTTCGGATTCATGTTCAATGACCATCATCACATCATCGCCATGATGCATCGCGGTATTGATACTTTCTGAAAGTCGCTTGTTGGTTTCTGTTTCAGTATCAACCAACATTCTATCGATAACAATTTCAATGTCATGGGTTTTGTAACGATCCACTTTCATGCCCGAAACAATATCTTGAATTTTACCATCTACACGAACTTTTACAAATCCTTGTTTGGCAATTTGTTGAAATAATTCGGCATAATGTCCTTTTCGCGACCGAACAACTGGAGCTAAAATGTTGATTCGTTTATCTTTAAATGATTCTAAAATTAATTCCTTAATCTGTTCATCCGAATACGAAACCATTTTTTCTCCGGTATTATAGCTGTAAGCATCTGCTGCACGAGCATATAAAAGACGCAAAAAATCATAAATTTCAGTGATGGTTCCCACTGTGGAACGCGGACTTTTACTCGTTGTTTTTTGTTCGATGGCAATTACGGGCGAAAGACCATCAATTTTATCGACATCAGGACGCTCTAATCCACCTAAAAACTGACGAGCATAAGCCGAAAAGGTTTCAATATAACGTCGTTGACCTTCGGCATAAATTGTATCAAAGGCCAAGGAAGATTTTCCTGAACCCGAAAGTCCGGTAATCACTACTAATTTTTCTCTTGGAATGGAAACATCAATGTTCTTTAAATTGTGGACGCGAGCACCCAATACTTCAATCTTTTCTTCTGTATACGACATATAATTTTTGGCAAAACGCAAAGTTACACTATTGACAGAAAAATTTAGTCATCTACATGCGAAGAATTTGTTAAACAATTTCTATTTTTGATAAAATTAAAAAGGAAAACGTATGAAAATTTTAGGAATAGGCTCTCGAATTAGACATTCAGAATTTGGAATGGGAGTTGTAACCAATATAACCGCTAAGCACTATTGGGTAACATTTATGGAAAATGGACTTGAAACAATTGATGTTGATGCTGAATTTGAGGTAATTGAAGCCTTGGAAGACGAAGTCGATTCAGTAAGTTTTTATGAAGTAGAAAAAACCTTGAAAAATGTATTGCAACGCTGGTCTGATGTATCGCAAGTTGTTCCGATTGCCGATAAATGGAAAGGTGGAAAACTCATCATGGAACCTGGAACAGCCACGCAAAATAAAGAAGTGCCTATTGACGTATTTTTTCATAAAATAACAATGGTTCGTGACAGAATTCGTGTAATGGAACAAAAAATTAATTCAAGTAATTTAGATGAATCTGAAAAAATAAATTTACAACAATATATTACCCGTATTTATGGAAGTTTAACCACTTTTAATGTGTTGTTTAAAAGCACGAGTGATTTTTTTATTGGAGATAAAAGCAAGTAAACTAAAAGTGTTCAGTAATCAGCAGTCGTTTACTGATTACTGCTTACTGAACACTAAAAAACTAGCGCTTCCGTTGCCGATTATCCATGTAATCTTGGATGGCTTTTTTGGAAGTATACCAATTTCTACCTTCTTTATGAGCGTCAATTTTTCCTTGACGGGCTAATAAACTGATGTATTCTTGACTGTAAGTAGAATCAGGCTCACTCACAATATTGCTAATTTCTTGAAAATCATAATCATTATCGGGCAATGAACTTAAATAAATATTTAAAGTTCGTTCTACCGCTTGGCACATTAATAACATCAATTTTTGATAATTTCCTTGATTGGCTCGGTTTAAAGCTTCATAATATTTATTGCGGTCATTTTTTAAAATTATAGCGGGTGGAAACCCTTTTCGCATAAGCAATAAATTCATAACTAAACGAACGGTTCGGCCATTGCCATCAAAAAAAGGATGAATCCAAACTAATTTATGATGAAATACTGTAGCCAATTCAATATCATTTAAACCTAAAGGATTTTTATTTACAAAATCAATTAGCTCATCTAACAATTGTGAAACTTTAGAAGCGTTTGGTGGAACAAAATTTGCACCGGAAATTCGAACACCACCATTTCTAATTCTTCCCGCAAATTCATCTTCTATCATTTGTAAAACCATGGCATGCAAGGATAAAATATCTATACTTCGCAACGTATACTCTTCATTTACCAATAAATATAGGTTTTCAATTGCTTTTTCATGATTTTTGACTTCAAAATGTTCCCGTAACGATTTTCCTTTTATGGTAATTCCTTCCTGTAAAACCAATTGTGTTTCTCTTAAAGTTAAGGAGTTTCCTTCAATACTATTGGAATTATAGGTCCATTCAATGGTTAGGGCTTCTTTAATTTTTCGCAAAGCGATGCTAGGCAATGGTCTGCTTTGTTTTAAAACAGCCAATTTATCATATAATCGCTCAAAGGTCGATTGAAATTCTGGTCGATATGTTGTATCAATTTTCCACATTACCCACAAAGATACTACTATCGTTTCCGATAAAAAAATTTATTATCCGATACTAAGGATTTTTCAACAATTTTTCTAACTTGGTTCTAGAAAAAAAGTCAAAAGAATATTAATAGTCGATTACTCGATTATCATCGTTTTAAGTTTCTCACGATAAGCTTCTAACAATGCGTTTTTGGAAATTATTCCAATCACTTCATTGTTTTTAATAACAGGAAGAAAATCGGTTTGAGAGCGATCAAATTTTTCCATAATGGTCTCAGCGGTTTCATCATAATTGACTAATTCTCGTGGCGGACTCATAATGTCTTTTACGGCAGTATATTTTATTTTATACTGATTAAATAAAAAGGGTTTAATTTCTTCAAAATTAATAATCCCTAATAAATGATTTTTTTCGTCGATAACTGGAAAAAGAACTTGATTATGTCCAGAAATTTTTTCAACTAATTCCTCTAAAGAAGGAGCTAATTTTATCGTTTGTATAGAAGTCTGAATTAACTGCGAAGTAGCAATTGCAGATAAAATATTTTTATCTCTATCATTTGTGAAAACATTGCCTTGGTCTGCTAAGTCTTTTATGTCAAAAGAATACGGCTCATACTGTTTAGAAATAGCAAAACTAATAGAAGAAACCAACATTAAAGGAACCATTAAACTGTAGCCGCTTGTTATTTCTGCAATCAAAAAAATGGCCGTTAACGGAGCATGAAATAATCCACTTAAAATACCTGCCATTCCAACCATTGTGAAATTACTCACTGGCAATTTTACAAAGCCAAACATGTTAAAAAAAGTAGCAATAACAAATCCCAAATAAGAACCTACAAATAGAGAAGGAGCAAAGTTTCCGCCATTTCCGCCACTTCCAATGGTAATACTCGTGGCATAAACCTTAATAAATAATGTTGCTCCAACAAAAAGCAATAAAACCCACGAATTATCTTTGAAATCCTGAAGCACTGTGTTGTCT
>Ga0335395_10001704_pt1 | contig 13680 bp, 12 predicted proteins | sample MAT02_FD_205744 | JGI IMG/M metagenome (GOLD analysis project Ga0335395, IMG submission 205744) | Freshwater microbial communities from Lake Fryxell liftoff mats and glacier meltwater in Antarctica - MAT-02 (spades assembly) (version 2) ...
ATCGTCGAGGTTGCCCTCTCCTTCGGGGCAGGGATCGCGGTCGGCGTAGCGGCGGCGCTGGTCCTGATGCCGATCCTCTCAACCCGCCGGCTGACCGGCCGCGACAAGATCGCGGCCACTCTGATGATGGTCGTCACCGCTTTCGCGCTGGCCGACGCCCTGTTCGAGGACTCCGGCCTGCTGGCGGTGATCGTTATGGGCATTTTCCTCGCCAACCAGCGCCAGGTGAACATCGACTACATCGCCGAGTTCAAGGAGACTCTGGTGCCGTTGTTGATCGGCGTCCTGTTCGTACTGCTCGCAGCCAACGTCGACGTCGGCGCGGTGGTCGACCTCGGCCTTCCGGGGCTCGCCCTGGTTGCGATCCTGGTCCTCGTGGTCCGACCACTGGCCGTGGCTACAACTGCCGGCCTGCCATTTACCGGGAAGGAGCGCACCTTCTTCGCCGCGATGGCACCACGCGGCATCGTCGCCGCCTCGACCGCCTCGGCTTTCGGTCTCAAGCTGACCGAGGAGGGGGTACAGGGCGCCGAGCTGGTCATCCCGATCACCTTCCTGGTAATCGTCGGGACGGTCCTGATCTCCGCGCTGGGCTTACCCGCCCTGGCCCGATCACTCGGGCTGGCCGGCAATCGCCCGCCGGCTCTGCTCCTGGTCGGTGCGCCGCACTGGGCGGTCGAGTTCGGCCGGGCACTTCAGGGGGCCGGGGCGGAAGTCAGCGTGTGGACCGAGGACGAGGACGCAGCCCGCCGGGCCACCCAGGCCGGCCTGGTTTCCTTCGGCGGCCCGCTTGACCCCCAGACCCGGGCTGTCAGCTCGGTCTTTGAGGACCTCTCGGCGATCGCCATGGTCAGCCGGGATGACACCCTCAACCAGGTGCTCGCCTGGGAGCTCAGCTCGAAGATGGAGCCCGATCAGGTCTACCAGCTGCGCTCCCCCTCCGACGTTGCACCCGTCGTGCCGTCCGAGGCGACCCCGCTGTTCGGTGCGGTCGACGTGGTCGAAGACCTCGAAGCGCGGCTGGAGCACGGTCAGTCCTTCTTTGTCCTCGGACCGGGTGAACCCGCACCCCCGGACTCGGCCGTGGTCGGCTCGATCCGGCATGTCGGTGGCAAGAGCCGGCCCACCATTCGCCTGGCATCGGATCGCGGGCGGCCACTCGCCCACCGGCAGTCGCGGCTGGTGGTTCTCGCTTCCCCACTCGCGGTCGATCCGGAAGCGGTCCCGGCCACGCTGCCGGTCGGTAGCTGAGGCCCTCGAGTCGCGGACCCGACTCGCCTTCAGAAGCGGTCGGCGGCTTCCAGGAGGACCTGGTTCAGGTTCTCACCGACCAGCGGTTCGGCATGTCCTGTGAAGACCGTCGCCGGGTTCAGCGCGGCGAGCTTGCGGACGGACTGTTTGGCCTGCTGGTGGTCCCAGGCCCAGGCCGGGTGCGGCACGCTGGCTGTGCCCTCGGGCAGCGCCTTGAGCCGGGCCGAGTCGACCACATAGATCGTGTCGCTGACCAGCGCGACGCGGTCGCGCTCGCGCCAGAGCCCGATCAGCCCGCGAGCGTGGCCGGGAAAGTGGACGACCTTGAAGCCGGCCACATCCTCTCCCTCTTCGACCGTGCCGTCGACCTCGACCGGGCCGCCGTCCCACCGGCGCATCAGCGCCGGGTAGAGCCACCGGACCGGAGCGACCTCGAGCAGCGAGAGGTCCATGTAGGAATCGATCGCCCGCGGCGAGGCGGCGTCCTCGACTTCGTCCGGGTGGCAGTAGACCGGCGGCCCGAGCTTCGGCGCGGTGCCGCGGTGGTCGGCGTGGGCGTGGCCGAGCACGATCCGGTCGACACCGCCGAGCTCCTGCGCGGCGCGCCGGTTGGCCCTGAGCATCGCTCGCGTCCCGGCATCGAACTGCACGATCCGGCCGCCCGGACCGCGGACGAAGTAGATGTTCATCGCGCCGCGGATATCCCCCCGCAGGCGGTAGACGCCGTCCGCCACCTCCTCCAGGTTCCTCAATCTTTTACTCTGGGTGTCGTGCCAACCAACTGGAAAGTCCTCATGTGGGTGATCACCATAGCCCTGGTTGCCTCGGTCGTGATCGGGTCTTACCAGCTGATCGCCACGCCGATGGAGATCTTCGGCACCAACTTCGAGGGTTTGCGGCAGACGACCTTCCCCCGGTAACCGCCCGTAAACACAGGTCGCCTGATGCCGCGTTAGCATTGCCGCAGCAGATCGAAGTCCATCATCAATCCGAAAATGGGAGCCAAATGCCGCTTTTCAAGCGAATCGTCGTAGGAACTGACGGGTCCGAATCGGCCGCCGAAGCGGTCAGGCAGGCGACCGAAATCGCTTCTATGAACGGTGCCGCGCTTGACGTGGTCAGCGCCTACGAACCGGTTCCCAAGCGCCGGTCCGACTCCGAACAGGTCGGAGCCCCGGCTGACATCAGTCACGAGTTCGGACCGCGCGAGGACGTCACCTTCGCGCTTGACGGAGCCTTGGCAGTCGCCAAGGAGGCCGGGGTCGAGGTGATGCCGCATGCGATGGACGGCGATCCGGCCGATGCGATCCTCACGGTCGCCGACAAGGTCGGGGCCGATCTGATCGTGGTCGGCAACAAGGGCATGACCGGCGCCCGTCGTTTCCTGCTCGGCTCGGTGCCGAACAAGGTCTCCCACCACGCCCCCTGCAGCGTGATCATCGTCCGTACGACCTGAGAGACCAGCGCGCTGAGGACTAGCGCGCGGCGAACTTCGGGTTGAGCGCCAGGCCGAGGTCCACGATCCCCGCCCCGAATCCCGAATCCGGCTGGCCGGCCGCGAACTCCGGCAGTCGCGCGGTGGCCTTGAGGCGTTGACGCACAGTAGACGGATTGACGCGTCCGTTCCTGAGCACGCCGGAAGCAACCACTGCGGCCGCCGCCGCGGACACGTGGGCCGCGGCCATCGAGGTGCCGCTCCAGAAGCTCTCGATGCCGTACCAGCGCGGGATGCGGCTGACCATGGCGACCTGGAAGATCGGCCGGTTCGCGGAGCTGAACGGGCAGTCCGGACGGGCGGTTCCCCCTCCCGGCGCGGTGACGTCGATCTGGTTGCTCTTGAAGCTGTAATCGGCCACGCAGCCGGACTCGGTGCTTCCGCCGACCGATATCACCCTTGGCGACGTGGCCGGCAGGGAGGGGCAGGCCTGTGACCCGATGTTCCCGGCAGAGCCGACCAGCACCGCACCCTGGCCATTGGCGTACCTGAGCGCGTCATCCAGCGCCGGGATCGATTCGCCGCAGGCGAAGTTGAGCGACATGTTGATCACCCTGGCGCCCCGCTTGGCGGCCCACCGGATGCCGCGGATGATGTTCAGCGTCGTCCCGAAACCGTTGCCGTCCATCACCCGGACCGGGATCACCCGGGCGCCGTAAGCGATGCCGGTGAGGCCGCGCCGGTTGTCGGTCGCCTGGGCGATGGTCGAGGCGATGTGGGTTCCGTGGCCGTTCAGGTCGAGCGGGATCCGGTCGCGCTCGACGAAGTCGTAGCCGGGAAGAAAGGTCCTCGGTGCGAGATCGGGGTTGCGCCGGAACTGCTTTCCCAGGCTGCGGTAGGCGATCCCGGTGTCGAGTACGGCGATGCGGATCCCCCTGGCGCCGGCCCGTCGCGCTTTTCGCAGGCGCTGCCAGCCGCGGATCACGTTCATGCCGCCGCGTGACTGCCTGGCGACCGAGGCCCCCCCGGAGCAGAGGCTGAGGCAGGGGAGGAAGTTCCACTGCCGCGTCTGCCAGTTGCCGGCCGGCCCCCGCTTCGGCGGGTTCAGGCCGGGATCATTGGGCAGCCAGCCGGAGGTCCGCGCGATGTAGTTCGGAGTCGCCGACTCGATCGCCGGGTTGCCCTCGATCGCGTCGGCGAGCGCTTCGACGTTGGTGCCTTCAGGCACCGGGATCGCCTGGGGCGTCTGCCCCTCGGCGTACTGGACCAGGACCTGGCCGGGCACGTAGGCCCGGGCAGATGTCGATCCGGCCTCGGCGGCGGAAGCCGGGGCGCTCGCCCAGGCCATGCCGAAAACGGCAGCCGTTGCAAGCAGCAGGGCGAAGCTCAGGGTTCTTTTCGAGGGGTAGGCTGACATGGCTCGACGGGCCGCAGGGGCGCGACTGGTTAAAGAACACGGTAGGGACGGCATAGTTGCTTGTCTCGTACCCTGAATCCGTGGAAACTGACCAGTCCCGCATGGAACTCGCTCTGGAGCAAGCCCGGCTTGCAGCCTCGCACAGCGACGTGCCGATCGGCGCGGTGATCGTCCGCGACGGGGAGGTGATCGCCGCAGCCGGCAACCGCCGTGAGGCCGACCTGGACCCGACCGCCCACGCCGAAATCCTGGTTATCCGCCAGGCCGCGGCAAAGCTGGGCGGATGGCGACTGCCCGGGACGACGCTCTTCGTGACCCTTGAGCCCTGCGCGATGTGCGCCGGCGCGATCGTGCTCGCCCGGATCCCGAGGGTCGTATTCGGCGCCTGCGACCCGAAGGCCGGAGCCGCCGGATCAGTCCTCGACGTGCTCGGCGAAACGGCCCTGAACCACCGCCCCGAGGTACTCGGCGGCGTGCTGGCCGACGAGTGCGGGGCGCTGCTCACCGGTTTCTTCGCCGCCCGCCGCTGAACCTGGACGGTCCGCGGCGTTCCTGGGACTTGGACGGAGAGGGTGGGATTCGAACCCACGAGACGAGAGATCCCGCCCACGCGAGTTCCAGTCGCGCTCCTTAAACCACTCGGACACCTCTCCGGGTACAGGCAGGGTACAAAATCGCTGCCCGGTCCGCCCGGTCCCCGGGTTCGCGGGCGGGGTGCGGCAAGAGGTCACGGATTGTTAGATTTGTCAGCCACCCTGGAGGGGTGCGAGAGCGGTTGAATCGGGCAGTCTCGAAAACTGTTGTGCGTTTCGGCGTACCGTGGGTTCGAATCCCACCCCCTCCGCTTTGCTGCGATGCCTTCTGCTGCGGTAGGCTGCGCGCCATGAATTCGATCGCGAAGAAGGCATCCCTGACCCTGGCCGGAGTACTGACCGGGGCGTTGCTGCTTACCGCCTGCTCGGGGTCCGAGACTCCCGAGTACTGCGACCGCGTCGACACCCTTCAGACTTCGATTGCGAATTTGACCAACATCAGCGTCAATGCCGGGGCTCTGGACGACGTGAAGACCAACCTGGAGACCGTCGAGACCGACGCTCAGGCGGCGATCGATGCCGCACGTGAGGACTTCCCCCGGGATACCGACGCGCTCGAAAGTTCGATCGAAGACGTCAGGACGTCGATCAACGACCTGCCCTCCTCGCCGTCGGCTTCCGAGATTGGAGTGATCGCACTCCAGGTAAGCGCGGTGGTCAACGCCGCCGAAAGCTTCAGGGACGCGACCGCGGCCGAGTGCGGTTAGCCGCCTCGGTCTGACCGTCCGGTGACGCTGTCTTGCCAGCAGCGTCGTCCGGGCGACCCAGCAGGTAGGAGCAGACGCCGGCCAGGGTGATCGTCGCGACGACGATCAGTAGAGGTCCGGAGTCCTCGGTGAATGAGCCGATAACCCCTCCGGCCAGGCCGCCGACCAGCGCCGCCGGCCAGATCGGTCCGGGGAAGGGCTCGAACATGCGGCGGTTACGGACCCCGTAGGCCGCAGCCAGCACGCAGAGCAGGGTGATGACCGGCATCGCGTCGCGCCAGAGCTGCTGCCAGGCCAGGGTTGAACGCCGCTCGACCGTTTCGTAGAAGCCTGAGACCGAGTCGAGCGCGAGCACGCTGTTGCTCAGATGGCCCTGCCCGTCGGCGGTCAGCGCGTCGAGCGCGGCCAGCAGGCCGAGGCCGACCACCGGGCTGATCACCAGGATCGCGACCCGCTTGCTCGACATCGCCCCGGGCAGCATCATCATCGCGGCGACCGCGCTGGCGCTGGCGACGATGATCGCCGCGCCGACCCCGGCACCGAGCCTTCCGGAGCCGAGGATCACCCCGAGAACCAGGCCGGCCCCGAGCACGGTCATCGCCGCGCCCCGGGACTTCGGCCGTCCGCTCATCGCCGCCGCCAGGCCGGCCAGAAGCAGAACCATCAGGCCCGACTTCAGTTCGTTGCCGACCCCGTAGAACCTCGAGCCGTATCCCGGGTTGGGCCCGAGAATGGACCGGGTGATCAGGTGTGAACCGAGCGCGAGGTCGATCGTGATCGCGCCGAGGCCGACCACGGCCGGGACCAGTGGCGCATGGGGCCAGGATACGAACCGGTCGGTCAGCCAGCCGAGGCCGAGGCAGCCAAAGACGATGATCGCGTACTCGACCCCGGCCGAGGGGTTGCCGAGCGCAGCCGGGACCAGGATCACGGCCGGGACCCAGAGCACCGCCAGACCGCCGATCCGCCGGACCGGCAGCCGCGCCCGCTGAACCCCGGCGATCGCGCCGAAGGCGAGGAACAGGGCCAGCCAGCCCGCTGCCAGCAGGCCGAGCGCCGGGGTTCGGCGCGGCCCAAGGTCGTCAAGTCGGTCCCGGAAAGGAGTCAGGGCTTCGGGCTCGCGCTCGCCCTCCGGGTCAATCACCCGGCCTTTCATCTCGTCCGGGATATCGAGACCCAGGTGGTCGAGCACGGTCGGCGCGATGTCGATCCCGGCCACAAGGTTCGGGAGATTGGTGCTGGGTGAGGTCAGGCCCCCGGGCGGGCCGTCGAGCCCGGCGATGCCGATCGGCAGCAGCGGGAGGATCACCGCCTCGGGCGGGGACTGGGTGGCGATCACCAGCTGGTCCGGTTCCCGCGCGGCGAGGATCCGCCGGAGTTGCTTCAGGCCGCGCTTGCCCGGAGCGGCGTTGACCACGGTCAGGCCGAAGCGTTCGGAAAGCGCGGCGACCTGGCCGGGAGAGGTGCCGGTAGATACGGCGGCGATCAGGCCGCGCCGGTCGATCGCCGGGATCGCCGCTTCGGCTGACTGGCCAGCCACACCGGTGAAGGCCGCGCCGCCGGGGATCGAGCCAGCCAGCAAACCGGGTTCGATCGTCTGGGGCGCGCTCGCGGCCCGGTTGAGGATCGCCTGCCAGTCGGCCAGCCGTCCGGTGCCGTCGAGCTTGCCCGTGGTCAGCAGCGGGCCGGCCGGCGGGACGGCCTCGGGCGAGTAGGTCGAGCGAGAGACGCGTGTGCCCTGGCTGATGTCGAGTAGCGCCTGGCCTCGCCTGTAGGAGCCCTGGGTCGCGCTGCTGAGGCCCAGCGAGAGCTCCGGCATGGAGGCAAGGCCGTCGACGATTGATTCGTCGTAGCCGGGGTAGGCGTCGCGCTCCTGGGGCAGCAGAACGAGCACGGCCGAAGGTCGATCAGAGGCCCCGGAGATCGGGGCCCAGGCCGCCATCGCGGCAAAGCTGGCGAGCACGACTAGCAGAGCCGCGGCGGGGCGGAGAGTCACAGCCGGCAGTCTATTCGGCCCGGCCGAACCGTCCCGGCCACGCCGGGAGGTCGCGAGTCCTGCCTGTAGGGTGGCGCGATGAGCAACCAATCGGATCCCACTACTTCTGCCCGCATCGGCGCCCTCGCACAGGAGCTGATGGAACAGGTCGAGCGCGACACGCCCGGCGCCCGCCTTGACCAGCTGGTGATCTCGGCCGTCCTCAGCGAGGACTCGGGAGTCGACGAGCAGACGATGCACGTCCAGCTGGTCTCGGACTCCTCCGACCCGCTGTCGGTAGTCGGCCTGCTCACCGTCGCCCTCGACCTGGCCAAGGGCCAGCTCACCGGCGAGTAGTTGCTGCGATCGGGCGCTACTCGCGCTACTAGCGCGAGTAGTGCTCGACGATCAGGCGCTCTTCGATCGGAGCGGTGATGTCGCTGCGGTCGGGGAGGCGGTTGACCGTCCCCTTGAGGCCGTCGTGGTCGGCCAGCAGCCAGGCCGGAGTGGGTCCGGCGATGTCGACCGACTGGCGGGCCATCGGCTCGATCGAGGAGCCGGGCTTGACCGCGATCTGGTCACCGGCGGCAACTTCGTACGAAGGGCGATCGAGCCGCTTGCCGTTGACGCTGATGTGCTGGTGGACGACAAACTGACGCGCCTGGGCGCGGGTCGTGGCCAGACCGAGACGGTAAACGACGTTGTCGAGGCGGCACTCGAGGTGGCGCATCAGGTTCTCGCCGGCCATGCCCTCTTCGCGGTTGGCGCGGTCGAAAAGCTTGGCGAACTGGCGCTCGCGCAGGCCGTACATCGACTTGGCCCGCTGCTTGGCCCGCATGCGGACCGAGAACTCCGAAGCACGCCGCCGACCGCGGCCGTGCTGGCCTGGCGGATAGGGGCGACGCTCCATCGCGCTCTTGCCCCCGAGGGCGCGTTCGCCCTTCAGTCCGAGGTCTACGCCTTCGCGCCTTGACAGCTTCTCTTTTGGTCCTGTGTATCTACCCATGATTGCGGCCGCGAACTGTAGACGATCCGCCCTTTCTCCGTATTGCGGCTGCGGTTGGGGTGCCGGGTGGGCGCAGGCGTATAGTCCGGTTCAGTCACGAACGGAGGTTCCCGAGCATGGCCGAATCACAAAAAGGCAAAATCCTGATCGCCGCGCCGAGTCTGTTCGACTTCTTCAGGCGAACCGTGGTGCTGATCGTCGAGCACACCGAACAGGGGGCCTTCGGGGTCATCCTCAACCGCCGTGCCGACGCCGACGTGGTCGAGCTCGTTCCCGACCTGGGCCCACTGGTAGAGCGCGGTGCGCCGCTCTGGGTTGGCGGTCCGGTCTCTCCTGATGCGATCGTCGTGATCGGCGAGTACGAGGAGGCGGGCCTTTCGGCCGGAGCGGTGACCGAGCGGATCGGCGTGGTCGATCCCGACGGTGACGCCGAGGTGGTCCGGGCGCGGGTCTTCGTCGGACACGCCGGCTGGGGCCCGGGTCAGCTTGATGAGGAACTCGCCGGCGACGCCTGGATCGCCCAGGACCTTGTTCCGGAAGACGTCTTTGCCGAAGGTGACCTGTGGGCCGAAGCGGTCGCCCGCAGGGGTGGCGATTACGCGCTGCTGGCGACCATGCCAGACGATCCGAGCCTCAATTGAAAGAGATCGAGCCCTCCCGAACCGACCGCCCGCTGGACCGCGGAGACCTCGACGATGATCCGATCGCCCAGTTCGACATCTGGTTCGAACAGGCCGCCGCGGTCAACCCGATGCCGGAGGCGATGTGCATCGCGACCGTGGATGAGCACGGCAACCCGGACTCGCGCTTCGTCCTGCTCAAGGGCGTAGACCAGCGGGGCTTTCGCTTTTTCACCAACTACGAAGGGGTCAAGGCGGAGCAGCTGGACAGCTATCCGGCCGCCGCACTGGCCTTCCACTGGGTCGAGCTCGACCGCCAGGTCCGCATTCGCGGTGCGGTCGAGCGGCTCGGCTCCGAGGAGTCCGACGAGTACTACGCCTCGCGCGGCCGCGGCAGCCAGATCGGCGCCTGGGCCTCGCCCCAGAGCCGACCGCTCGGCGACCCCCGTTCCGAACTCGACGATCTGACCCGGCAGGCCGAAGAGCGCTTTGAAGGGGTAGAGGAGCTCCCTCGCCCGCCGCACTGGGGCGGCTTCCTGGTCCGTCCGGTTCAGATCGAGTTCTGGCAGGGCCGACGCTCGCGCCTTCATGACCGCTACCGCTACCTGCCCGAAGGCGACGGCTGGTCGGTTACGCGTCTGGCCCCCTGATTTTTTGGACTGACCTCCTTTTTCCCGAGAGCATCTAGGCTGAGCGCGTGAGTAGCCCCCAGGCGGATCCGAGACCCGCCGAGCGACTCCGGAATTGGACTGACTCGTTAGCCGGCGCCGGAGTCGGGTTCTGGATCGGCGGATTCATCTTCAACGCGCACCACGCGAACTTCCGCGACGATCCATCACTGACTGTCGCTCTGCTGTTTGCCGTCGCCGTTCCCGGGTGCCTGACCTTTCTCCGGTACTCAGTTTTCTACCGCTCAGAGGCTGCCCGAATGGGCTGGGACATGGACCGTCGAAGCATCCTCCGGATCGCGTTCAACGCCGCCAATCTTGCCTTCGCGCTTTACGCGGTTCTCGCAGTCGGGCTGGACTGGGGAATCGTCGCCGAGGCCTCGGCGTTTCTGGCCTTCGGCCTCTACCAGGCCGGGTGGGCGGTCATGATCGCGGCCACGCCCCGGGGCGCACGAGGATTTCCATGGAGCGACGTTTCGAACCAAGCTGTATACGCAGGCTTGCTGATCGCCATTGGCTTCATGGGGATGCCTGCCTAGCGGACCGCCACCGCTACCTGCCCGAAGGCGACGGCTGGTCGGTTACGCGTCTGGCCCCGTAGTTCTTGCGCAAACGAGCGGGTACCTGTACTCTTTCCGGTCAGGGCAGGCGGGGACCTCCTCCGTCGGCGTACGTCAATGGGAGACCGGGAGACTTATTCAATGGGTTCAGGGAGAATCAGCAGGGCTTTTGTCGTTGCCGTGATCGGCATCTTCGCCGGCATGGGACTGATGGCGGGAACTTCGAACGCCAAGAAGCTGCAGACCGCGCCGAAGACGACTGAGAGCGCAACCTTCCAGGTCCGCGGCAGCGTCGGTGAGGCCTACGTCGTAAACGCCGAAGAGGGCGACCTGCTGATGCTGGTCAACGCGAAGAACAAGGTGCTCCGCACCGGAACCGCCGACCGGTTCGGCAGCAAGATCTTCTACTACCTCGCTTCTGGTCCGAACTACAGCGTCCGTCTGCAGAAGGACGGCGAGGTCTATGGCACCGACAAGTTCTCCGTACGCCGCATGGGCGCCAACCCGAAGCAGTCCTTCTACGACAACATCGAGCTCGAACAGGGCCTCAACTACGTCAAGATGCGCGACGGCGTAGAGCTGGCGATGACGGTTCGCCTCCCCCCGGGCAAGACCCTCGCCCAGGGACCGTTCCCGACCTTCATCGAGTACTCCGGTTATCAGGTGGCAGCCCCCGCTTCGCTGATCGACTCTGTGATCGGCGGCGGCCCCTCGAACCCGCTTGCGCCCGCGACCTCGACCGCGGTCGGATCGGTGATCGGTCCGCTGCTCGACTTCGCCGTGGTCAGCGTTCAGATGCGCGGTTCCGGCTGCTCCGGCGGCGCCTTCGACCTGTTCAGTCTGCCGACCATCTATGACGGCTACGACGCGATCGAAGCAGTCGCTGCGCAGGACTGGTCCAGGGGCAAGGTCGGCATGGGCGGAATCTCGTTCTCCGGCATCACTCAGCTACACACGGCCGGAACCCAGCCACCGAACCTGGCGGCAATTTCACCGCTTTCGGTTACCGACGACATGTACACCGGCACCGGTTACCCGGGTGGCATCTTCAACAAGGGCTTCGCCTTCAGCTGGATAACCCAGCGGGCGGGCGACGCCCAGCCGGCCCCCGAGGGTGGCCAGGGATGGGCCCGGATCCTCTCTGATCCTCTGGATCCGAACTACGACCCGAAGTGCGCGGCCAACCAGGAGTTGAGGCTGCAGACCCAGGACTTCAACTCCGTGATCGAGAACAATCAGTTCCGCACGCCGAAGCTTCACAAGTTCCGTGCTCCCGGTTTCTGGGTCAACCGGATCAAGGTCCCGACCTTCCTGGTCGGCGCGTACCAGGATGAGCAGACCGGCGCCCATTTCATCGAGAGCCTGAAGAATTTCCCGAAGAGCAACAAAAACGTATGGCTCACCCTGCAGAACGGGGTCCACGCTGACTCGCTCGGCCCGAGCACGATCACGCGCTGGACCGAGTTCATGAATCTGTTCGTGGCCAACCGGATCCCGAAGGTTCCGCCGCTGATTCTGGCGCTCAGTGGTGACCTCTACGAGTTCCTGGCCGATTCGCCCGCTCTGCCGGTGCTGCAGTCACAGTTCGCCGATTACACCGATGTCAACCAGGCACGGGCCGACTTCCGCAAATACCCGAGGGTCCGGCTGATGATGGACAACGGTGCGGCGATCGACGGCTCGCCCGGTGCGATCGGTGCCACGTGGGAACTGACCTACGGCGCCTGGCCGATCAAGGCCACCCAGGCAACCACCTACTTCCTCGGGAAGGGTGGCAAGCTGAACCGGAAGAAGTCAGGCAAGCTGACGACGGACGCCTACAAGGGTGATCCGTCGGCACGTCCGGCTCAGACGCTCGACGGTGCCAACGAGTCGGACTCCTGGGTCGCCCAGCCGGACTACAATTGGGCGCCGATAGCTGACGGCAAGGGCCTCGGCTACATCACCCCGGCACTCGCCAGAGATGTGGTTCTCGGCGGAGCGGCGAGCGTGGACCTGTGGATCAAGTCCTCGGCTCGCGACACCGACATCCAGGCGACTATCACCGAGGTCAGGCCTGACGGCAACGAGACACTGGTCCAGAACGGCTGGCTCAGGGCCTCGCATCGCAAGCTCGATCGCAAGCAGTCGACCGCCCTCAACCCGGTTCCGACCCACCTCAAGGGTGACTTCCGCAAGATGCGCAAGGGCAAGTTCGAACTGGTCCGGGTCCCGGTCCTTCAGTTCGCGCACGCTTTCCGTGCCGGCTCCAAGATCAGGATCAACATCCAGGCACCGGGTGGCGATCGTCAGATCTGGGACTTCGACACCCTCGAGAACAACTCGATCCGCAACGTGATCGGACTCGGTGGCAAGTTCCCGTCGAAGATCGTGCTGCCGGTGCTCAAGGGCAAGACGGCAAAGGGAACCCCCCTGCCGGTTCCGACCGCACTGCGCGGTCAGCCGAGCCGGCCCTACGAAGCCGCCAGCAACGGCGGCTGACGTATCGGCCTCCGGGCCACCAGACAAGTCTCGACAAAGGCCGCGGAGAGATCCGCGGCCTTTGTTGTTGTAGTTCACCCCCGGGTCGGCTAGGCTCGGATTGGAGTGTGCGACCGGATGTGCGACCGGAAACCAGACGGGGGCGGGGATGAGGCAAAGGACAGGGATGAAGTTGACGGGTGCAAGCTCGAAGCTGACCTGGGTGGCGCTGATCTCGGCGTTCATACTGCTTGCCTTCGCCTCCCCGGCCGCGGCCGCTCCGCAGGGCCCGTGGGTACTGCCCATATCCAGCCTCTCGGCCACCGGCCAGAACGCCTTCGGCCCCCAGATCGCGGTCGCCCCCGATGGAACCGCCACCGCAGTCTGGTTCCGCTTCAGCGGCTTCAACTTCATAATCCAGGCCGCGACCCGCCCACCGGGCGGCTCCTTCGGCCCCGCGGTCGACCTCTCTACCGACGGCCAGAACGCCTTCGACCCAGAGATCACAATCGCCCCCGACGGCGCCGCCACCGTGGTCTGGCGCCGCTCCAACGGCGCTAACTTCATAATCCAGGCCACAACCCGCCCGCCGGGCGGTTCCTTCGGCGCCGCGGTCGACCTCTCGGCAGCCGGCCAGGACGCCAACCTGCCCCAGGTCGCAATGGCTCCCGACGGTACCGCCACCGCGGTCTGGCAGCGCTCCAACGGAGCCAACGTCATCATCCAGTCCGCGACCCGCCCGCCTGGGGGTTCCTTCGGCTCCGCTGTGGACCTTTCGGCCACCGGCCAGAATGCCGGTAGCCCCCAGATCGCAATCGCCCCCGACGGCGCCGCCATCGCGGTCTGGACCCGCTACGACGGTAGTAAGAACATCATCCAGGCCACAACCCGCCCGCCGGGAGGATCCTTCGGCGCCGCGGTCGACCTCTCGGCAGCCGGCCAGGACGCCAACCTGCCCCAGGTCGCAATGGCTCCCGACGGTACCGCC
>Ga0335395_10001705_pt1 | contig 13676 bp, 13 predicted proteins | sample MAT02_FD_205744 | JGI IMG/M metagenome (GOLD analysis project Ga0335395, IMG submission 205744) | Freshwater microbial communities from Lake Fryxell liftoff mats and glacier meltwater in Antarctica - MAT-02 (spades assembly) (version 2) ...
TCGGGCGGCGGCGCTGGCCAATTCCATGCGAACCTCCTGTCTGACTTGGACGGCTATTGCCAATGCGTTGAATGAGGCTGGGTTTCGCACCAGGAGAGGCAAGGAGTTCCGGCCCGTGCAGGTGCAGCGCGTAGTGGAGCTTTTCACCTGAGAGAGGAATTCAGCCGGGATGTTCAATTAGTTCTCCGTCACCGGATAGGAACACACTTGTGTAAAGTATTCTCAGGGTAATACAGTCTCGCTGGTTGGGTTCCGTAAAGCAAATTCAGGGTGGAGAATCTATAAGGTAGAATTTGCTCGGAAAAATCAGTAGAAATATGAAGTATTTCAGGTATATTCGTGCAAAACTTCTGCAATCATGACTGTATCGCTAGACATCAACTCCGCATTGGGATGGGGGTTCCCCACCCGCGACCTCATCCTGCAGGCCCGCCGCAAGCTGCCCCGCAGTCAGGTCGACCGGATCGCTCTGCTGGGCGGGCTGACCAAGAAAGAGATGGCCCGCATCCTGGGCGTCACCGAACGCAACCTCTACAACCAGCACCAGGGCGACTTGTCCGTACCCCTCTCCGAACGGCTGCTCTTGCTGGAGAAGCTGTTCCAGCACGGGCTCTCGGTCTTCGACGGCGGACGGGAGGCCTTCTTCCAGTGGCTGCGCCCTCCCCTGGCCGAACTGGCCACCCCCGAAGTGGGCTTTGCCGGTCCCGCCACGACGTACCGGCCCCGCCCCACTGAGGAAATGGGCACCAAAGGATCCCCGCCCGATTTGACCTCGGCGGCCAATGCCCGGCGCACCCGCCTGCAACAGCCATCAGTCGCGGACGGCCAACTGCAACCCTATCCCACGCCCCTGTCCCTGCTGGACACGATCACGGGCTACAAGCTGGTCGACAACGTGTTCATTCGCATTGAGGCGGGCGTGTTTAGTTAAATGAAGGTCTATCGGATTCTCAAAGAACCCTACTGGCACGATCCTCTCTCGGTGGTGGGGGCCGACGTAGCCGGAGGCCGCTGGAACCCGCCGGGCCAGGGCATTCTGTACACGGCAAGCTCTCCCGAACTGGCTTTACTGGAGACTCTGGTTCATTTCCCCAAGGTTCCCTACGATCTGCTGCCCCGTTTGCGGGTTTTCACCCTTGAAGTACCTGAGGGCGAGATCCGCTGGATCTATCCCGAACTGCTGCCCGACGCGTGGGCCGAACCGACCGCCCTGCCACTGACTCAGACTGTTTTCAGCGAATGGCTACGAGACCCACTGGACCTGGGCATTGGGGTTCCCTCCGCCGTGGTCGACATCTCATATAACATTCTACTTCACCCCCGGCACGCGCTATACCAATCTGTCGAGGTGACCGGGCAGCAAGACCTGATTCTGGACCAGCGCCTTTGGAATGTCGCCGGACAGTGAGTCGGAATTTTCAGGCAGCTACTTTGTTGGGGCAGTCAGTTTCCAAAGCTAGCGACCATTCATATTCGCTCAGAAGGGACAAAGATCAATCATTTACAAACCTTTGACGTCCATCATAGGGCTGTTATTCTATCAGAATCTTCCTAAAAGTGCTTATCTGTGCAGATCCAATTAAGTTAAACTGTATCGACAGATGAAGCGAACCTGAGTATCTGCGCCTCGTAGCTCTTAGCTCTGCTAATTGAAAAGAACTTGAGAACTTCCAGGATATGTCGTAATATTTGCAAACTTGGATTGTCGTATGTTTGCGTAGGTAATATATTGATATACAATGAAAAAGAGTTTAACATTAGAAAAAAAAATTCGCAAGAGAATTGCCAGAAAATCAGCAAATGTTCTTCTACGCGATGATTTTAAGGATTTGGGCGGATACGACCAGGTAGGTCGGGCATTGAAGCATTTGGCCGAAAAAGGGGAGGTAATCAAAATAGGGTATGGCCTGTACGCCAAAACAAAGGTTTCTTCTATAACAGGAGAAATTGTTCCTGCTGCGACCCTGCCAAGCCTTGGAAAGGAGGCTTTAAGCCGTTTAAAGGTCAGGACTGAACCTACAAAGGCAGAGTTGGCCTATAAAGAGGGACGTTCAACCCAAGTGCCCACTGGCCGTATGATAGCCGTGAAAGGGCGGGTCAGTCGCAAAATCGGGTACAAGGGAGCGTATATAGCTTATGAGCATGTCTCTTGATAAAGTGCTGCTTGAAGAAGTGGCCTTAGTGAAAGTCGGTGTCAATGAGGCATTCATAGAGAAAGATTGGTTTGTAACCAAAGTGATCAAGATACTGGCAGAAAACCGGTATCTTGATTTTTTCATAGTCTTCACCGGCGGCACATCCCTTTCAAAAGCGCACAGATTAATTGAGCGATTTTCTGAAGACGTAGATTTCAGGGTGATCGCTCCCAGCCTCGACGGACAGGGGGTTTCTAAAGTGCGGAAAATTCTATCGGGCTTTAAAAATCATGTTGCCGGATTGCTGGAAAAAGAGTTTGAGGTTTTGAAAGTCGATGCCAGGGATGGAAACCGCCACATAATGATTAATCTGGCTTACCCTAGTGTATGCGAGCCTGCCGAAGCGTTACGGCCTCATCTGAAGCTTGAACTTACCCTTTCTGGTCTTTTGCTTCCCAGCATTGAATTACCGGTTTCTTCTTTTATCAACGAAGTCACTAAACAAGCACCAGAGGTGGAGAAAATAGCCTGTGTCAACCCGGTGGAGAATGCCGCCGACAAGCTCAGCGCCCTCGTCTGGCGCATTCCACAAGAGTCAGGGGAACGGAAGACAAGCAGCCTGATGTGGTAGGGCACTTACACGACCTGGCCAAACTAAGTGAACGGGTATTGGAAAATCCTGATTTCAGCGGACTGGCGGGAGAAACAATAGAGAGGGATACAAACCGATCCAAAGTTCTGACAGGTTTCAGCACCGCTGAAAAGCTAGCGAATATGATGGAGATTCTGGAAACAGACCCTATATACCCAAGAGAGTACCTGGCTTATGTGGAAGAGATGTCATACAGCCAGGATGCACCTTTACTTTCATTTGAAGACGCCTTGAAAAGCCTCAGGGTTGTAATAGCCAGGGTCATATCCAATGAACCGGTGCCTGGTGTGAGTCAGTCTGATTTTTCGGCACATTGTTGATCCTTCAGAAGGTTTGCATCACAAGCCCAACTTCATGGCCGCATTGTGCCGCACGACCTGTTGCACCCGAGTGTATCGATCAATCATCGTGCGCGTGCGGTGCTTGGTCTGCTGCATGATCTGAGAGTCGTCGGCTCCGTTCAGTTTGGCTATGGTCACGAAGGATGCCCGCAGCGAGTGGGCCGAATAATTGTCGCCCAGGTAAGCCTTGGTAGTCCGGGCCACCTGCTTGTCCGAAAGGCGGTCTTCGGTGATTTGCTCGTTCTTTCGGATGCGGACAAACAGCGGCCCAGCCACCCGATCAAGCACTTCCAGATAATCCTGCATAGCCCGCACCGGGCAGGTCGCCGGGTCGGGGCTGAAAAACAGCGCTTTTTCCTCTATCTTCTTATATTGGTTGGTTTTGCTGCCCCGGTAGGTCAGTACCGCCCCCTCGCGCGTGAACTTTACACCTTCTATATTCAGGGCGACCAGCTCCGAGCGCCGAAAGCCGCCCGCGAACCCGGCCAGCAGCAGCGCGCGGTCGCGCAGCCCGGTCGGCGTGGCGGGAATTAGGGCCAGACAGGCCTTGTACTCCTCGATGTCAAAAGCGGCACACTGCTCCGGTTCGGTGCCGAGGGTGCGTTTGATGCCTTCCATGACAATCTGCACCACCTCGTCGGCGGCGGGATTGGGGTGCTTGTGCAGGCGGTGCCACTGACGGATCGCCGCCAGGCGCCGGGATATGGTGGACCACTTGCGGTCGGCGGCCAGATCGGAGATGTAGGCGGCCAGGGCGGCCGGTTCGATCGGCAAACTCGGCAACTCCCGGTGCCGCAGCCATTCCTCTAGTTGTTTGATGTCGGAGAGGTAGGCCTTGCGTGTGTTCTCGGAACCCTCAATTCCCTTGGTGAAAAAATCGGCCGTTCGCCGGGTCAGCTCCTCGCGGGAGATGAGAACGGGAAGTTGCTGAGAAGATTTTTCGAGAGTAGAGCTGGAGTCCATGATTTTTTGGGTTGAAGGGGCAAGGTAATAAAAATCTGCTATTACGTCCGATAATGTTCACTTATCGAACGTAATGGGAAAATACTTTTCGACTGTCTTTTTCTTCCCTTCTGTTAGTTTTGATGTCCTAAAATAAAGTATTACGGCTGCAATCACGTTTCGATCGCTCGCAAGGATGCATAGTCTAATAGGGCGTAGCGACATCTTTATTTTCGGCTCGAGGCAGACTATCAGCGAGTGTAGACACGTCGAGTCGGTAAGGCGCAACTATCGGCTATAATTAAGGTTGGGTATTGCCCAGTGTAATGTGGAGGGGCCGTGCTCCAAATCGCCAAACTCGACCGGCTCACCCGCAACCTGGCCTTTATTTTCGCCCTGCGCGATTCGGGCGTGGCCTTCGTGTGCGCCGACATGCCCGAGGCAAACACGCTGACCATCGGGGTGATGGCCACCATGGCTCAGCACGAACGGGAGGTGATTTCAGACCGCACCAAGAAGGCGCTGGCCGAGAAGAAGCGGCTGGGCTTCACGCTGGGTCGGCCGGAGAATCTGACGCCAGAGGCGATCGATGAGGGTAGGGTAGTCCGTCAGCGGAATGCCCGCGCGGACGAGAACAATGTCCGGGCGGCGGCGCTGGCGAATTTCATGAGGGACTCAGGTCAAACCTGGACTGCCATTGCCATGGCGCTGAATGCTTACGGGTTTCGCGCCCGGCGCGGCAAGGAGTTTAGGCCCGTGCAAGTACAGCGTGTGGTGGATCTTTTCACTTGATGCATAAACCAGGGCTAAATGTTTTAGCAGCATTCTGTCGCTGGACTTGTATACGCCTGTGCAAGGTCTTTTCAAGGTAATACACGCATAATAACAAATTGGGATACAGGTCATAGGACAGCAGGTTTCGTTCTTACCATGGCTTTGTCAGAAGATAAAGTAGCAATCTACCTACAAAACTTAGCGAACCTTGACTTTTGAAAAATACCCAGTAGTAGGTATTGTAGCGGTGTGGAATCCAGAAGAATTTTGTAATGGAGTTAGATATGGAAATGCTGGAAAACAATCACTTTTCATATATACCCAGTAGTAGGTATTGTGGTGATGAGAAAGCAGAGCCAATTTTGGGATAAATGGAAGAACTCGTACTAACAAGAGCAAGGAATTCTATACCATAGCCACGGTCTTCTGTGCACATAAAACAAGCAAGTATGTAAATACAAAGACATTAGATATTTAAGAGTTTGTTTTCAAATTCTTAAATAAATATAACATCTCTAGTGGATAGAAAATAAATTATGGCCGATGCCGAAAAGCCTTTGAAAGAGTAGGTAAATCAAAAACCATTTTTAACGTTAAAAACCCAGCGATCAGTTAACTACCAAATCCTAGCTTCAGTTTTCGTAACAGGCAGCTTGCTCATGCTCACATACTGCCCGGGAGACAAAAACATCCAATAGCATAAACTTTTTATAACCAGTCACAAATTTTTAGATTATGAAAAAGCACATTACCTACATGATGCTGTTAAGTATTAGCTTAACAACTTACAGTTTTGGTCAGAAAACTATTGCTTTGAAAGGTAACGAATGTCGATCAGCTGGGCCTAGCCGAAACTGTATTACTTTTCTAAGTGGTACCCAGCTTACAATATCTTCATCAAATTACGCCCAAAGCGGAACATTGGCCAGCAATACGTGTATCTCTGCCGGTCTAGGCCGCAATTGCATAACTTTTATGGCGGGCCAACCTGTTTCCTTCGATGTCTCTGGATATGCCAAAAGTGGTGTGTTAGCATCTTCCACTTCAATTGGGAAAGTAGGGCAAACGGTAAATTTTGACGAAGCTGGAAATCCTTTGAAGCAATAATTCAAATCCTGTTTAATCAATTCTTTAGATGGATGAATGGGAAGTCATCTGAATAGTCAAATTCCGCAGAACTCCTAACCTGTGCAGATGACTCATTTGAATTCAGAGGTACATACACGAAACACTTATTGCTGGAAGAAACATTTCTTTCTATGAAGCAGATATTGCTGGCCCGGTACAGCCAAAGAATGTGGAGCATTCTCAGCTGGTACTGATAGAAGTAAGATTCGACAAACGTGCGTGTTTTCCGTTTGTGCCACGAAACCGAGGATGCCAAGATTCAGAATAATAATCACTCATTTAAACTTATGAAAAACGTCAAGCGCATCAGCTACGGGCTGCCCAAATTCGAGCATCTCAGGCTACGTGTACTGGCTCAGGCCATATAACCACAAGAATTGTCAAAGAATCACCTATTTTTTAATCATCTTATGATAAAACATCGATCTATCATATACAGAGCCTTAGCATCCATTTTTGTAGCAGGAAGTCTACTCATGCTCACCTCCTGTCTTGGCGGAAAAGATCCTAGTCCAGCACCAGTTGCCCTATTTGAAGCTCAACAGGGAGATCTATATCCTGAAATGGTAGACTTTGCTAACAAATCTGAGAATGCAACAGAGTATCATTGGGATTTTGGTGACGGGGAAACTTCGACAGAAGAATTTCCCACACATACGTATACAGCAAATGGTGTTTTTAAAGTAACATTGACAGCCAAGGGCAACGGGCAGGAAAGTCGCTCCACCGTAGATGTTTCGATTTATGCCTATAAATATTTCTTAAAGTCAACCAGTTGGAAGTTTGTGTCCGGAAAGGGTACTTCAATGGTCTATTCAATAAACCGCGGGGGCCTAATCAACATGAATTATGACCAGACAAATTTTTTCCAAAATGTAAAAACAATAGACTTCATCAGTTCCTCAGAAGCTAATGTGGGTTATTGGGGCAAATACAAATATACCGTATGGGTCTTTCCAGACGTCAAACCATATATTGAATTTTACCTGGAAAGTAAGCCACAAAGCGCAGTCTACATGCTATTTGAGCTGCAAAACGATGCCATTACGCTCTCATGGGATACTGATATGTTAGGCAAGACGCTGCATGTTCCTAACTGCCCCTCGTGCGATGTCGCCGTAGAATCGAATATACAATACGTTTTTAAACGCCAATAGCACCCTAGCTATCATAAGATTGCAGGTAGGCATTGTTCGATATGGGGCAAATGAATAAATCCATCCTCTATTCTCCTGAAGTTCTTCCTCAAGTACAAGCAGTTCAGTGCCCTCACAATACGATTAAAAAGGAAGGAAGTTGTGAATGTCCTAACGGCAATTGACAGGCCACCCAATATCACATCAATCCCTATTCAAAACCTATCCGCTATAACATGAAATCTGTCCTATTTTTATTCGCTCTTTTATGCTCCCTGGCAGCTTGCCGAAGTACTCTTGAAACAATCGCAATTACCTCAGGAGGAATTAGCAACAACACCTCTACCAATCCTGACGATTTGATCCTCAGCAATGAAACCTTTGCCTATCACTCGACGGCTGACGGCATGAGCATTAGTCCCTCCAATACGATCAAATACACTGCCTATCGAGTAGGAACCGAAATCAACGACATTTCCAGAAAGTCCTCTGCTAAAAAAGCTAAACTTAAATGTGCAGAAAAAGCAGAAATCATAAAAAGGGAAAGGGAAGAAAAGAAAAAAGTGCAAAGATTAAAAAAAGAAAAGACCAAGAAATACCCTCGATCAAAACGAAAAAATGAAGAGAAAAAACTTAGAAAACAGCTTGTCAAAGAGGCTTCCTTCAAAATCAAGAAAGATCGTTTAAAACCACAATATGCAAATATTGATATAAAGAAATACTTCTACAAAAAGAATATTCTTAACCCCATATTTAACCTGATGTGCATACCATTGGCGATACCCACTTTTGGACAATCTTTTAAATGGATTCATCCTGTGACTCGTAAGGAATTTGCATTCAGCAGAGCATGTAATGATAAAAGCTGCGTAGGCCGTAAAAACGCTACAAAGACAAAAATCCTCATTGAGTTAAACGCCCGGATAAAGCGTGATGAGATACAAGACAATATTGTAATTATCGAAAACCTTCCAGATTCCTTTGAACTAAAAACATTTAAAATAAAAAAAGGAGGTGGCAGCGGTAATGTCAAAAGCATCACGCATGAGGAATTAACTAAAAATGGGGAAACGTACCACCAATTTACAATCATCCCCAAGAAAGGAAGTTTTATGAATAATTTCAAAGTTGGAATTCTACTGTACGTTACAATTACACCTTCCCAGTATGATCTTATTCCCGAAAGTGTATCAGAGATAAACAGAGAATCCTCCCTTAAAGAATAATACCAAATATTGCTGAGCAAAAAATACTGTAGAAGGCCGTTGCTGAAAAGCCCTTAAGAGCGTAGGCATATCTGAATATATCAATATGAGTCATGAAAAAATCCTTAAAGTTACTGATCATTATTTTAGCACTTTCGCTATCAAATGCCTACTCTCAAAAAAGAGTAAACCTGCCCCAGAAAGGTACATTAGCGAAAAGTAATATCCAGATATATGGAGCAAATATTGATTATTTGGAAATTTACTATTCAATAACCGGAACCGCAGTTGGCCCAACAATGAGTAACTTACAGGCTGGAGCACCAATGATTGCCGGTTCTTATAAGTGGATTGCCGGACAAGATACGAAACCCGAATTTTTGTTGGGTATTTGCGAGCCGGATATATATATACAACTTAAATATATTGAACCATCAACCAGAAGGGAATTTCTAGGGTATACAAAACTAATTTTCTTTGGCGGCGGTGCTCCGTCAGGCAAAGATTTTGTTAACGGTGGTCATGGCGAGGCTGGTGAGGCAAAAGGTTATGCTACACTGTTAATGACTTTGCCTGGCAACTTTCAATACCTCAACGCCCAAACAGCCAAAACGATTTGGTCTTATGGGTATGTTTCCGACTTTTTTGTGGTGAATAACAGTAAGATCCAATGCGTGAACTGGCATAAAATCCATCTTGCTCAAATCGCAAAACAGCGAAAAGAGAAAGAAGATTTACAGCAAAACTACAAACTACAAAATGAAAAAAGCCGACTACAAATCGTTGAAATCGTCAAACAACTCCCCTCTAATGATCAGCAGTACTTCCAAGGTAGACTTTCCGATATCATACAGTTAGCTCCTCAGTATCAGCAAAAGGCTTATGATCGACTCCAAAACGATTTGTTGACAAAGACATCTGAAATTGAAGATCAAAACGTAAGAAAAGCTGCTCTACAAATCAAACGTACCGAGCAAGAGTCAAATTTAAACAAACAGCTTTCCGAAGTCAACAATCCTAAGGATAGAGCCGAGCTGGGGAATCGACTAGCAGAACTTAAACAAAGCAAATCCATAACTATTGATATGGAATATGCCCAATTGGAATCTGATATCAGGAAGGCATTAGAGTCCGAGAAGCGAGTGAACCAAGAGATTGCAGAATTCAAGAATACGTATGAAACACAGAATTCCGATTTTAAAAGTCGCTCAGGTGCCATGCAAACAAATGGTGAGATGAACAGGATTATGGATGACCCTTCACTAAGAAGTGAGGAGAAAGAGAGGCAGATTCTTCAAAAACAAATTCAACTCAACAATAATATTAGTGTTTATAATGACGATACACAAAAAATCGATCAGCAAAAAGCAGAAATTAGTGAAATAGAGTCCCAAAACCAAGCAAATGCAGGTCTGGCGATTGGCTTATTGGCTATTCTAGCTAGTGTGCTGACACTTGGGGCCATTGGTCAGGAGGTGGGCGAAGGGCATGTATGGTCGCATGAGTCGAAAAGACATCCTTCTTTTTACGTAGGTGCGTCAGCTATGGCGGTCCCACTCGTTGCGAATTATAATTATTGGAATGAATATAACGACGGCATGCTCACATCAGGAGCCAAAACAACAACCCAGCAAACCACGGGACATAAAGTCGTGGTAAGCACAGGTATTGGGGCGGGGTTCCAGAATGAGTTCCTACTGGGCGAAAAAGCAGGGCTCGGCTTATTTGCTGAGGCAGGGTATCATTTCATCAATGTCGAAGACGCGATGAGTGCCATCGTAGGCATTGTCGGGGGCGACGTATCCGCAAGTACCACAAATTATGATGACGCAACGACCGCAACGACCTCTAAAACAAACCTACTATACTATGGCGGTGGTATAAATGGGTATGTTGGCGCATACAATCGACCAAAGCTACTGTGGGAGGCATCTATTGGGCAGTACACAGGGACACACAACTACACTTACAAATACCAGTACACTGGATCTGCCGGTAATTACAGTAATGTCGATACGTTTCATAGTGGAAGCATTGGCTATCAAATGTTCAGGACATGGATTGGATGTCGTTTTGGAGACATGTCGAGTGCTGATGCGGTACTGCTTGATATAAAAGCCGGCAAAGAATTCACCAATAATATTAATTTCAGCAAGAGTTCACCCTGGCTTCTTCAAGTCAGCATGCACAAGCCGCATCGCTTCAGGTTCAGCATTATTGGAAGCTACGGATATTTTGAAGAAGCAAGTGTAAGTTTCTCCAATAAGTTCAATATCGGACTCAAACTTGCTCGCTCATTCGACTGGTACAAATAATCAAAATACAAGATGAAAAAATTAATACTTGCCTTGATCGCGGTGATCATCAATTGCAGTGCTTGTGATTCTGAGCTTATTTTTCCCGAGGCGGAATTCTCCGTTAGCAACTATTCCGGACGGATTGAAATCGAAAATACGTCCAGATACGCTACGGAATATAAATGGGACTTTGGGAATGGCGAAACGTCGGAGGAGAAAGAGCCAATGGTGTATTACACCGATAGTGGGACATACACAATTAAACTTACAGCCAAAGGAAAGACAGGCGAGACTACAATTTCGAGGGAGATTAATGTCACTAACTCCAGCTACCGGCAATTCGGTTTTGTGAACTTTGATTCTCGGTTTAATGAACACAGTATTCTTCTTGATGGCGAAGAAATTGGAACATTGAAAGGAGTGTATAAGAATACCGGCTTGATATACTGCTTAGTCAACGAGGATGGACGGTTAAATTACTATGGTCTAAAAAACAAAGATTATACTTTCACAATCAAACGCTCAGACGGAAAGGTAACCCGTACAGGCACTATTTCCAAATCAGAAAAAGGATGCGGTCCATTCTATCGAACTGTGCAGTGATAATTTGCAGCAAGTCAGTTAATAACATTTTACCATAATCGAGTAAAACACACAAGGTACCTATTGGATTCAGTCAATAAATGCAGCGGCTGAAGAAAAGTCCTTATTGGACTTGCCAGAGAAAATTGAGATCGGGTTTCCTAGTGTTGTACTATGAGTTATTGGTGGATAAATTAAGTCATAAATTTTTTAATTTGCGTTTATGAGCGGCTTTGTTGCATGGCTCCTAAAATGTTGATTTTAACCTCAATCCACCTTGGATGTGCACCTGTTTAGAGTGCATTAAGTTTATATTTAGGAGAAATCAGTTACTTATAAAGTAATATTTTAGGTTCATCCAAGGCTATTTTCGGGTTTTTAAGAGCCATGCAACAAAGCCTTTATGAGCGCAAAATACAAACCATCGGACTATGAAGTGTTACGTCGCCGCTGCGTGGAGCTAAAAGAGACAGGCTGGAAGTAAAAGGACATCGCTTTGGCTCTGGGTCTAACCGAGGGCTGGGTGAGCCAGACGCTGAAAAAGTACCGCGATCAGGGGCCACAGGGTCTGGTGATTCGTAAGCCCACGGGCTATCCGCACAAAATAACGCCCGAACAGCTATCGCATCTTGTCGGGGAGCTGAAGCAGGGCGCGGTCAGCCACGGTTTTCCCGGCCACATTTGGACGCGTTCGCGCGTCAACGCGCTGATCGGCAAGCTCTTCGGCGTAAGCTATGACCCGACGCAGGTGGGACACATTCTGAAAAAAGTGGGGTGGAGCCTGCAGAAACCCGCCAAGAAGGCCCGCCAGCAGAACAAGGAGAAAGTTCAACAGTGGCGATAGGAAACGGTGCCGGATCTAAAAAAAAGCTGAGGATGAGAACCGAGTCATCGTATACGTCTACTAATCAAGACTTTACCTGCTCCCTCACGTCAGCCGCACCGCAGCGGCGGCCGCTTGGGCGCCAAGGGGTCAGACGCCTGTCATCGAGCAGAAGGCGGGCAAGGAGCACCTAAGTCTGATCGCCGCGATGGCACCCAACGGACAATTGTATGTCGGCGGGCAGGACAAGGCCTACGACAGCGAGGGGGTAATCGGCTTTTTGGAATACCTGTGCCGCAGGTACCGCCGCAAGAACTTGATAATAGTATGGGATGGGGCGACAATCCACCGCAGTAAGACGGTTAAGGAGTTCCTCTCACGAAGGAAAGGCAGAGTCCACTTGGTCGCCCTGCCCGGATAATAGCCCCGAACTCAATCCCGTCGAGCTGCTGTGGAGCCAGTTGAAGAGGGGACTAAAGAATCAAGTGTTCCTCAATCTGGCAGACCTGGCGGAAGCGTTGGTAGAAAAAATTGAAGAGATCAGAAAAGACACGGAATTGCTCGTCTCATTCTTTAAAAAGAAAGAAATAGCGTTCTTTACAAACTAATTCACCTATCAATAATGTGCCTTTTGCTAACATTTAACAATCCGAAAGATAAAAGTATTGTAGAAACGTAACGGAAACTTTAACCCAAAATTCGCATAACAATGAAATCCTTATCATGTCTGATCTTATTATTGTGCCTACTTTTTGCCGAACGCTCTCTTTCACAGGACATTATTTCTTTGAAGGACGGATCGACTTTGAATGTGAAAGTTATTGAAGTCGGGACAGAGGAAGTAAAATATAAAAAATCAAGCAGCCCCAATTGGCATAGTTCGTCGAAATGTTCCGCGCCGCGATGTTATGCGGGGTTTTCTGAGGGGAGCCCGTAGGTCGTAGTGTCGTGATGAGTAGTTATGCGTTGTCTTCCTCAGGAATACTGCGTACTAAAAATAAAAGGCCGATTGCATCGGCCCGAAGACAAAATGCTCCCAGACCCCTCATTACCTAGGGCTTTTGAAGGGTTGTTGGGTATTTATTTGGGATTATATTAATTGGGGCTTGCTGAAAAACTATTTTCCAATGTAAGTGATGGTATAAACTTTGGGATATTGGAGGGTTGAACTCAAAAAAATCAAGTTGCTTTTTAGCATTTTAATGCCGAATTTCAAGCTAAGAAGGTGCGTTTTGATTAGGCACAAAATATCCTTACTTAATTTAAGGATATTCATCACAAAAAAGATAGAAGCTATCCAACTCTGAGTTGTAGAGTCCAATTTTGCCATGATTTTATTGAGTCCGTAAGCCGACTTTCCTTGTCCAAACTTTGACTCTATGTGGTTTCTTTCGTTGGTTTCTTGTCTTTGTTTTAACTTTTCTTTTTTGCTAATTTCTTGATTTGATTTTCGCCCCAATGGCTTACCAATATGTCGTATATGATTGTCTTTCATAAACTTACGATTTTCTCGAGTCAAATAAATGGCATCCACTTGGGCTAATTCTGGATAATATCCATGCAATTTATTGTAGTTTTCAAGTTGTTCTATCATACAAGTTCCTTCGTTGAAGGCCTCGAAATTGAACTGGTCTATGCGAGCATAGCCATTCTCTAAGCTG
>Ga0335395_10001706_pt1 | contig 13666 bp, 9 predicted proteins | sample MAT02_FD_205744 | JGI IMG/M metagenome (GOLD analysis project Ga0335395, IMG submission 205744) | Freshwater microbial communities from Lake Fryxell liftoff mats and glacier meltwater in Antarctica - MAT-02 (spades assembly) (version 2) ...
GGCCCATGCACGACGGGCAAAATCCGCGCGACTTGCAGGCGAAGGGCACCCGCAGCTCGTCGCCGCAGGTGCGGCAGCAGGTCCGCACGAAGCCGAGCTCGAAGTCACCGCAGCCCGCGAAGCCCAAAAACTCGCCCTTCACGAACTCCGGCAGCGGCCCGGCCCGCTCATCGCAGCGCCCCAGGAACTCCGCCAGGTGCTGACGCACCAGCACCGCCGCGTCGCACTCCTGCGTCTGGCGCGGCATGTAGCCGACCGGCCTCACGCACGCGGGCATCTCGCCCGCCCTTGCATCCGCTCGGCCGCTCGCCGCCGGTCACCAAGTCGCCGAAATTGCTACGCCCGCCGTCGAAGGCGCTCACCCTGGCGGCCAGCGGGCGGGCCACCACGGCGGTGGCGACGCACCAGTACCGCCGCGTAGCACTCGTGGGTCTGACGCGGCACGTAGCCGACCGGCATCGCGCATTCGCTCGGCCGCTCGCCGCCGGTCACCAAGTCGCCGAAATTGCTACGCCTGCCGCCGAATTTCGAGCGTTGCTGCATTGCCGACGCTCGCAACTCGCCGACGATCGGCTCGCGCGTCGGAGATGCTGGCGTGCGGGCAAATAGGCGGTGCTGCTACCGGGCCGGGCTCGGGCTGCGATACGAGCACGGCGTGGTTCGCCGGCGAACCGCAGGCCGCGCCTGGATTGATCGTCCCGGGTCGCGCCCGATCCGCCACGCCGGCGCGCCGGTCGGGGGGAGATCCTGGCGCGCACTTCGAGGGACACGATGGCGCAATCGCGCGAGATGGTGGCCGTCAGGTCGCGCCGCGTGGAGCGTTTGCAGCAGCGTGCTTCCGCGAGGTCGACGACGAGGATGAATGAGGCGAGCGTCACGAGAAAGCCGGGATCGAATTTGCGCCGGGCCAGGTCTGCGAAGTGATACGGTCTATGCCCGCTTGACAGACGTTGGCAATTCCCGTCAGGTACTCGTTGTCGGGACAAACTCCTTCATCGCGTCGGCGGTCAGCTGTCGTCGGCCGGACGCTCCTCTCTCACTTCGAACGTCGGTCTATTGGTTAGATCGCAAAAATGGAAAGGTATTTGATGCCCATCAATTTCAATCCAAACGATCCTGACGGGACTGGCTTACCGATGCGGGCCATAAGCCCGCGTCCGAACCGCCCGGAAACGCGAGCCGGTTTCACGCTATCCGGCGAGCACCTCGAGGACCTCTACGATTTTGCGACCCAGACCGAGAAATTCCTATTTTGGCAGTGCCGGGAGGCGGCGTTGGCGGCTCTGGATGCCTGGGAGGATGTATCGGGCGATGGGTTCAACTCCTGGCAAGGCTCCAGCGGACCCGCGAAGAAGATCGAGCTTCGTCCGGATGCCGGGGAGGACCTGAACGCGTTCTACGATCGGGTCAGCCTGAGTTTTTTCCATCGGACCATCGGGGACAGGAAGTTTCATTCGGGCGCCAGCACGGACGTTGTTGCCCATGAGGCGGGGCACGCAATTCTCGACGCCATCAGACCCGGACTCTGGGACTCGACCGGATTCGAGGTGAACGCCTTCCACGAAGGATTTGGCGACTGTGTGGCAATCCTCACAGCTCTGCTCGACGGCCCCATGCGGGTCGCTGTGCTCCCACTGCTCACGGACAGAAACTTCGTCGAATCGACGGCAGAGAATCTCGCGGCGGGGATCAAACTGCTCGCGCCGAATCATAACGCGTCGGTTCCGCGGCATGCCTTGAACCACTTCAGGTGGAAGCTCCCGGAGACCTTGCCGGACATAAACAGTGCCGAGGACGGTCCCGGTCGTCTGATCAGCGAGAGCCATAGCTTCGGGCAGGTGTTCAGCGGGTGCTTTTACGACACGATTGTGAACATCTTCCGGGCCAACGGCGGAGGCAGCGAAGAACATTTGCTCGCAGCCACCCGGACCGCGGGGCGGCTGCTCGCTCGGGCGGTTGCGACGGCGCCGGAAAACGTCCGATTTTTTCGTGAGGTCGGGCGGGCGATGGTCAAGGCCGACATCGAGGACAATGCCGGGGCCAATAGCGACGCGATCAAGGCCGCGTTCGCTGGCCACGATCTCCCGCTGGGGACCGGGGCGATGTTGGCTCCGATCGCGACCCTCGCCGGCGCAGCGCCGACGATCAAGTCGACAGTGGCCTCATTTGGTCCTGCTGCCACCGACGACTTGCTCGCCCGGATCGGCGCCGTGGGTGGGAGGTTGGCCATGGCCCCCCTGCGTCTCGGCGGGGAGACGGTGGTCGAGATGGTTCATGAGCGAGTGGTCCCGCTTGACCGGCTGAACCCGAAGCTCCAAGGTGTGGTGGCCAAGGCCTCCGAAACGGTTTTGGTCGGAGGTTCGAACGGGCGGGCGATCGTACTCGGCGCATTGCCCGAGCCGAGGACCACCGCCGACGAAGTCGAGACATTTGTTCGCTCACTCCTGCATCAGGACGCGATCGACTTCGGGGGCAAAAAGGCGGTGCCGGGGCTCGCTCCCGCGCCGGTCCATCCCACCACTCACGAGATCAGGCTGGTCGACGGGCAGAAAGTGCTCACCCGTATCCGGTTCCTTTGCCACTGCTGCAGTCCGGTCAGGCAGGGTTAATGTGTCGAGTACCTACGGCGGACCAGCCGCGGGCGCCCGACCGAGTCCTGTTCAACGACATGGGTCGGGGTGGATAGCGGCGTCGTCTCTCCTTGGACGGCGACCCTATCGCCCCTGACCAGGCCAAGTACAAAGCTGAGTGCGTCGGACACTTCATCCGGAACGGGCATAGCGGCCGTCGCGCTGGCCACCTGCCCGTCCGGACTCAGTTCGACCGTCACGTCCGTCGGGATCTCCACGTATACGCCATTGATCCGCCCCAGCCGCGCGTCGCTGAGCTGGACCAGTCGGCCTGCACGTCCGTGGAGGGTTCGCATGTCGCCCCCGGTCGGGTGGAAGTCGACCAGGCCATGCTGTTCGTCCAGGGCCAAGGCGGTCCCCGCGGTCACTACTGCTGGCTCGGGGGAGACCAGGCCGCGAAGCACAGCGGAGGCGTCGGCCCAATCCGAGAACCCTGCCATCCCGCCCAAGACCCCACCCGCACCGAATCGAACCGGGGTAATTCCGTATTCTGCGCACTTCTCCAAATGCGACCGATTCTCGGTAACGAAGAGGCATTCGTTGAGCGCCGCCCCGGTTCCTGATCGCGCCACCGCCATATCAAAGATCGCCTGGTTCGGCTTAAAAACCCCGGCCCGCGACGAAATCGTAACCCGGGATTCGAAGGGCTGGAAGAACTCCGCAAGCCCGCTCGGAGCCAGCGCCTGATTGCGGTATTGCTGCTCGAGAGCCGTGATCTTCTCCTCTGTCGGCGGTAACGTTGGAAGATCATAGTCCGAAATGATCCCTAGGACGAGCGGCTGGCCGGTGGCGGTATTGAGGGCGGTGACTGCCCGGAGGGCGGCGATGACTCCAGGGAATGGTGCTCCCTCGTGGATCAGGGTCTCCCCAAGGTCGAAAAACGCGATCTTGATCATGAGTTGCCTCCGAGTGGTCCACGAACCATGATGCTCCAGGCGGCGCTGATTGTCATGGACCTGGTGTCGATATAATCGATCTGTGGGCGGCCGGTGACCCGGGAGCTGAGACTGTGGACTTGGCGAAGGCTCACGGGGCCGTGGGCATGGGGATGAGGATGCCGTGACGGAGCAACCATCCGCAGAGCGCTAACGCCCGCTGGGCCGGCACCAGGCGCGCCCAGAGCTCCACGGTCGCCAGCAGCGGCGCGCCACGAACGACCTGATCGAGCAGCGGCGCGATCGCCATGCCATCGAGGAATCCGAGGGGGCGCGTGAGGCCGGGGTGTGAGAGCGCGTGGTGCGGCGCGATCAGGTCACCGATCAGGCACGGAAGGTCGATGATCTGGACCTCAGGGGCGAGCGTGATCGGCGTGGACAGGCCGACGTGGGCGGGGCGTGAAGGCTCCTTCGCCGACGACGGCGGGGCCCACGGGGTCGCGCGTTGCTGCCAGAATGGTCGGTCCTGGAGGTCCTGCGGGCGCGCATAGGCCTCCGCGGTCCAGTGGATGTGCTGGTCGACGGATTCGCGGACGCGCTGCTCGTAGAAGCGGATGGCGCTCGCGGCGCGCTCGGGGTGGGTGAGGATCGTGTGGACCGCGGACGCTGCGAGCAGCGCGCTGGCGATCGCCTTGTCGACCCCCGTGGCGGAGAGCGGGTCGAGTGTGTAACAGGCCTCGCCGACCTTGACGTAATCGACGCCGATCGGCGCGAGGTCCATCCGACAGGATGCATCGAGCGCTCGCGGCGGCGCGACCAGCAGCGCGGGCACGCAGGCCGTGAGTGACGCCGAGGCCGCCAGCGGATCGCACAAAGCCGCGGTCAGGCCGCGTCGGCCGCCGACACGCAGCGCCCCGGGCTCTACGAAGGCCATCGCGCTGAACAGACCACCGGGCAGCGGCGCCCCCCACAGCCATCCGTCGGGCCGCGCCTCCACGCAGGTCGTCCCGGGCAGGCCCACGCCGGCGAAGTGGCCGTGGATGGCGAAGGTCCGCGGGGCCGTCGGCCGTCGGACCGCCGGGATCAATCCTTCGCGTCCACAGGCGTCGACGATGAAGCGCGCCTGTATGTCGATAGGCCCGCCGGGTGTATCGACATGGACCACGAGGCCTGCCGGTCGTCGCGTCAGGCCGCGGGCCTGGCCGGGCTGCAGCACGTCGACGCCGCGGGCCCGGGCGTGGCCCTGCAGCCAGGGGTCGAGCTGGCCGCGGTCGCAGAGGAAGCCGGCGCCCGGGCGCTGGACCTCGGCGGGTGAGTCCCAGCGAATACACGCGGAGGATGGCCGCAACAGGGGCGTAGCGAGCAGCGCGTCACGCAGGCCGAGGCTGGCGAGTCCGACGAGCACGCCGGGGCTCAGCGACTCGCCGACGCGCCGGCGCGGTGCGGCGTCACGCTCGACGAGGCAGACGCGATATCCGAGCATCACGAGGCGGATGGCCGCGGTCGCGCCGGCCGGTCCGCCGCCGACGACGCACACGTCGGTGGTGATCACGGGGTCGGTCCGGCGGTTTCGAACCACTCCGGTCGGAGCGAGGACAGGCGAGCATAAGCCTGCAGACAATAATGCAACCAGCCGCGGATATAGCCGCACGCGGGGCGCCCGCGCCCGATGGCCTCGTGGTGGCAGCCGCCGCCGCACAGATACCGCGCCCAGCACGATCGGCACGGCTCCTGGCGGTGCACGTGCCGTTCGGCGAGCCACGCGGCCCGCCGATCGTCGTCGACGCCGGTGGTGATATCTCCCATCGCCCCGCGCGAGTCGCCGACGAAGCGATGACAGGCGGACAGCTCGCCATCGGCCGAGACCCCGAGATAGCCCGCACCGGCGCCGCAAGGATAGGGGCGGTGGGTGCCGCGGTGGAGTTCGCGGAGCGCGGTGACGAGGTTGGAGAACGGATAGCGGCGACCCTGAACGATCTGCGACTCGGTCTGCAGGCCGCACTCGACCATCGCCGCGAGCATCTGCTCGAGGTGCTCGCCCTCCATCTCCTCGCGCCCGGTTGGCGAGCGGAGCATCGGCGAGAAACCAACGCCGTGGAAGCCCAGGTCGATCAGCTCGTCGAGCGTCGCGCGGAGGCCGAGGTTGCGCGGCGTGACCGTGACGCGCGCCGACACCTGCATCCGACGCTGACGCGCCAGCAGCGGGCGCGCCCGGGCGATGACCACGTCGAAGCTGCCCCGACCGCCCTTGAACGGGCGCAGCCGGTCGTGCACGTCGCGCGGCCCGTCGATGCTGATCGTCACCGAAAAGCCGTGGGCCTCGAAGAACGCCGCGTCGTCCTCTGTTAGCAAGGTGCCGTTGGTCGTGATCGAGAGCCCGAGCGCGACGCCCCGGGCCGCGGCCGTCGTCGCGGCCCGCTCGGTGGCCGCGCGCAGCACGGCGCGCCCGACCAGCGGCTCGCCGCCGAGGAACGCCAGGTTGGCGCGCTCTCCGGGGCGCGCGTCGGCCAGCAGGAGGTCGACCGACGCCAGGGCTGTCGCCAGGGACATGTCCTTGGGGGCATCTCCGAAGCTGCCCTCCTGCGCATAACAATAGGTGCAGCCGAGGTTGCACTTCTGGGCGATGGCCAGCGAGAGCGCGCGCACCGGCGGTGGCGCCGGCGGCTGGTCGTCGACGAGCCGCGGACCGGTGACCCCGAGCTCGGCCAGCAGGCGCATGGTCGCGTCCCGATCGCCCGCCTCCGTGGCCGTGGCCGCGGCGGCGAAGGTCCCGGCGTCGATCTCGAACAGTTGACTGCCGTTGACGACGAGCAGCAGGTGCGTGTCACCGCTGCGCACGAGGTGCAGGTCGGACGAGCTCGGGGCGCCGGCAGTGAACAGGTCGCGCACGGCGGCGCGACCGAGGCGGGCAACGGCCACGGCCCGGTCCGCGGTGGACCCTTCACTCGCCGTCGTGGTCATCGCGCCCCTGGATCACGAAGCGCAGGTGCTTCTCCCACGCCGCGAACAGATCGTCGTAATCGATGAAGCGGGAGTCCTGCCGGTCGTCGAGCACATATTCGCCGGTGCGCTCCTTCTGCATCCAATTGTCGCCCCGGCTGGCGCCCTCGGGGGTGGCCTCGACATTGACGTAGTCGGGGCGGCTCGCGGCCCAGTAATAGCAGGCGCATTCGCGGTAGTCGTTTTGCCACGGCGAGCACAGGCTCTGGGTCAGCTCGCCGGGCTGCAGCAGGTCTGGCGCGAAGGTGGCGGTCCCCGGCGCGAAGAACGGGCGCACGACGAGGTCGGCGACCAGCAGCTGGGTCGGCTGGGTCGGCATCGCCTGCTCGGTGGGCGAGGGCTCGGCCGTGAATTCGCAGCGGACAGATTGACCGGCGTGCGCGAGCACCCGCGCGATCGAGTTCGACCATTCCATGAACGCGACGGCGTTCGGGTTGTTGCTGGTGGACAGCGTGGTATCGGCGAAGCCGGGCCCGATCGGTCCGGTCATCAATGCGACGATCGGGTGGCCGTCGATGCGCAGCAGCCGGTGCCCGAGCAGCCCCGCGTAGCGGGGATCCTCGACCTCGACGACGTAGTTGTTGGACTCGAGCAGCACGATGCCGACGAGGGACCGCCGCCACAGGTTACGAAAGTCGAACTCGAGGCCCGGGAAGCAGTTGGAGATCGCCGTCGAGGGGTGCGCCGACAGCGGGTTGCCGGCCGCGCGGTAGCGAAGCTGCGCGCTGAGGTTCTTGGCCTGGATCTTGCCCTTCTCGGTCATTGCGAATCTCCTGTGGCGGGGCCCTGGAACAGCGCTCGCGTCGCCGCCTGGATCACCTGGGCGATCTGTCGGCGGGTCAGTGTCAGCGCGCGGCCGTCCGCGCCGCGCATCATGCTCGGCATCTTGCGGCGACCGTCGCCGGAGAGGTCGCCGATGTCTTCGGGCCGACGCAGCGCGTCCGCGAACCATGGCGCCGACCCGCCGCGCAGCACCGCGAAGACCCGTTGATGGAGGGCGAGGACCGCGAGGTTGTCGACCAGGCTGGGCGCCATGATCGGCTCGAACCAGCGCCCGGCGTCGTTCGTGTCCTGACGAACCATGGTGCTGGCGATGTTGGTGCGGCCGTCGATGGTATTGCCGTTCATCACCGCCGTGTTCATCAGGCGCACAGTCTCGAGCGCGCGACGCACGATCTCCTCCGCGACCGCGATCGGGACCTCCTCATCGGCGGCGAGGGAGGGCCCGAGCACCAGCTGCTCGAGCTCGTCCGCGACGGTGCGGATCGGGAGGCTGTCGGGCGCGAAGGCCGGCGGTCCGGCGCCGATGTGCGCCTGGGCGGTGAGGATGCGTCCGTCCTTCAGCGTCAGCGTCGCGGTGACGATGCCATCGCACTCGTCGTCGAAGTAGCCCCAGCTGACGCGGCCTCGGGTCGGGGAATCGTAGCCGGCGAAGATCTGCCCGGGGTTCGTCAGCGTCGGGCCGCCGCTCTCGGCGTGGCCGCGCCAGCGGCCCCGGTGCGGGTCATAAATGATGTGTTCGGGCTCGAAAACCGGGTCCGCCACCTCGGATTTGGGATCGTCGCTGGTCTGGCGTTTATTGCTGGCTCCGTAGACCTTGCCGGCGGCGGGTGTGAAGCGCAGGCGGATCTCCGGGTGTTCCTGGCTCGGCCGAATGTAGCGGACCGTGCCGAGCGGCAGGGTCTTGCCGGTGACGAAGTTGTTGCATTGCCCGTGGAGCGCGTGGATCTCGTGGTCGGAGAAGTCGCGCGCGTCGGCGACGATGCGATCGTTCGGATCGCCGGTTCGCCGGAAGATCTTGATATTCCCGAGCTCGACCGACCAGCGAATGTCGGCGGGGCTGAGGCCCTCGTGCGCGAGCATCTCGAGGGTCACCGGATCGAGCGTGTCGTCGTCGGTGCGCGCGAACAGCTCGAGGAACGGCGCGACCGGACGGATCGCCTCGCCGTCGCGGAAGCGCAGCGGTGCGGGGGGAATGAAGGCGCGAGCGATCGCGCCGGTGGCCTCGTCGATCTCGAAGCTCGTCGCTGGGACGATCTTCCGGAAGCCCATCGGGTTCTTCTCGTCGACCTCGAGCTCGAAGGCCTCGAGCGGGGTCGCGGACGAGCCGAGGCGGGCGACCGCCAGCGGGGGCAGGATACGTAATTCGTGCAGCGCCATGGGTCGTCCTCCCTTATCCCCGTCCTGCGCGGCTACCACGCAGGATGGTCTCGATCGTGGTCCGGGTGCCGCGGTCCGCGGCGCGCAGCGCGTCCAGGTAAGCGCGTCGTTCGCTGCCGACCTTCGGGTCCAGCTCGTCGATCAGGCGCAATGATGCGTCGAGCAGATCGACGTGGAGTCGATAACAATCCACCTCGTCGGCCGGGAGCTCGAGAGTGTAGGGCATCTCGAACGGCGGCGCGGCGACCCGGTCGTCGCCGGGCTCCTCGCCCAGCGGGGTGCGGACGAGGAGCCCGGCGATCGCGCGAATGATGTACATCTCGCCGAAGGTCGAGTGGATCAGGAAGCCACGCGGTGAAGGATGCCCGACGGCCGAGGCCCCATCGGTGATGCGATAGGTGTGCGTCAGGTATGTCAAGAGCATCCGGTAGCGGACATTGTGGAGATGCGCCCAGGCGCGCGCCTCCGGATGGGTGATCGCGGTGCCCGGGCGCTCCGCCGTCGTGCCGTCGCCGTCGAGGTCCGCCGGCGCGTAGGGGTTGTCGGGGACCGGGCGTGCGGGCGCCAGCTCGGGGTGCTTGTTCAGCTCCTCGTAGATCCGCAGGAAGCGGGCGAAGTGCGACGGCGTCGCCGAGTCCTGCGACTTTGGTGCCTCGCCTTGCTGGGCGATCGCCTCGATCGCCGCGAGCGCGTCGTTGCGCGAGGCGACCGGGCGAATGATGACGTCGGGCGTGCCGGCGGGACCCGCCCCGCTGGTGTTGCCCCGCGCACCGCCATGGTAGCCGCGGCCCCACTCGTCCCAGGAGGCCTGGAACGGGTAGGTCGCGGCGCGCAGATCGGCGTCGCGGATCAATGTCGTGTCGGCGAACAGCGTGGCGATCCTATCATAGAGCTTGCCGACGCGGACCAGCGGCAGGCTGCTGCCGTCCTGGGCGATCGCCTTGATCTCGTCCGCGAGCGGCCCGCTGAAGTCCTCGGGGGACTCCGCGTAGACGTACTTCGCCAGCGAGATCCGCGAGAACCGCTCGAGCTTGAAGCTGAACGGGTAGAACTCGCTGTCGTACGGGAAGTCCTCGCGGTCGAGGCACAGCGGCCCGCCGATCAGGCGCAGGATGTTCTGCACGGTGATCAGGTGGCCCATCTCCTCCTTGGCGATGCCGAGCAGGGTCTCCTGCCAGCCGCGCACCAGCTCTTGCTGGGCGGGGGCGACCTGCGGCCCGCCCAGCGAGTATGCAGCGTAGAGGTACTGGACCATCAGCGCGTGCTCGATCTCGGCGCCGACGTGCAGCAGCAAGATCGCGTAGTCACGCGCCGAGGTCTCCGGCGGGAGCTTCTGAACCGTCGAGAACGCGGTCGTAGCGAGGAGGCTCCGCGGAGTTCCTCGCGGCGGAGACAGCGAGGCGAGGTGGCGATGGAATCTCGAACGCACAGGCCATTTACGCCGATCCTCACTCCCTGTGCAAGCAAAAATTCAGGCGCCTGGTGAGGCACGGAATCGTGCCCTGATCGCGCGATCGGTTCAGGTTCGGCTCAGCGCCGTGATCGTCGAGATCGACGGAGCGAAGAGATATGCCCCGCCGGTCGGGACCACCCATTGCGCGGGCGCCGAGATGCGGATCGCCGGCGCCCCGGCGGCGGCGACCAGCTCGGCGTCTTTGGGCCCGTGCAAGCCGGTCGCGGGATCGAGGCGCTGGCCGACGAGCAGGTCCGTCCCGCCCGCCACGGGGCCGATCGCGCTGTTCATCCAATTGCTGTTGAGCTTCTCGAATTGGTCGGTGATCGAGCGCTGGTACGAGACGAAGAGCAGGCCGCGCTCCTCGTGATTGACGGGCGCCTCCGGGGCCGTGTGGTCGTACACCGGCCCGAACGGGATCCCCCGGCGCAACATCTGAAAGCCCAGGGTCTCGAAGGGGCCGCCGAGGTTGGTCCCCAGATCTCGCGGGTTGACCTTGCGAACGTGGGCCCAGATCGGACACCGAACTCCGCGCAATGGTTCGGCCCCGACGTCGGCGCCCGGGATCGTCCGCCGGGTGCCGTCCTCGGTCGCGCTGCCGGTAAGTCGGAGCTCCGGCACGTCGGTCTGGTACTCGAAGTGATTGATGGCGAGCGGCGATTCGGGCTCGGTCGGTGAGCCCTGCGTCGGTCGCATCAGCGGTTGACCCGAGGGCCAGCGGCCGACGATGCGCGCCCGCAGGAGCTCGGCCGACGGCGCATCGGGGAGCTGCCGGGCCATCGCGGCGGTCTCGGCATGAAACGCCGCGACGTCCTGCCGGAGCCGGCGAAAGACCATCAGCGAGCCGTTTCGCAGGGCCGGCTCGACATCGTCGAGCAAGCCGTCGGGGCCGCGCAGACCGACCAGGAATTGCGTCGGCCACGCCAATGGTTGCCCTGGCTTGCCGTAGTCGAGGCCATTGCGCGAGGGCACGCCATAGCGGGTGGTGATCGGTCGAATCGCGCCGTCGCCGTCGTCGCGGCCGCGCACCTCGACGACCCCGTGCACTCCCGGCTGTGAGATTCCGTCCTGAAAACCGAAGTGCTCGATGTCCCCCGGGAGCAGCGCGCCGCGCTCCTCGTAGATCTTGACCGCTCCGCTGGTCGAGACCGCGTCGATGAGCGGGCGGGCGGCGGCTTCGATGTCGCTGTCGGCCGCAAAGATCACGAGGAGGTCGAGCGGCTTCGTCGGACCGCCGACCGCCCATTGGCCGGGATGGGCCGGATTGGGGGTCCCGTCGCTCAGCGTCTTACCGACGGCGTCGCCGGTGCGCGCGGGCCTCATGCCGGCCGCGAGCGCGAGGTCGAGGTCCTGCACGGTCGTCAGCCCGAGCGCATTCGCGGCGCGGGTGCTCAGGGCGAGGTTGACCCACAAGTCCGCGCGAGGCGCCATGCGCCGCCCCGCGGCGAGCGCGAGCTTTCGCTCGGCCTTGTGGGCCAGGACCGTCGCCAGAGGCGTCACGGCATCGGCCAGGGCCGCGAGCGCTGCCCTGGCATCGGCCCCGGCGCCGAGCGTGAAGCCGACGAAGAGTTGAACATTGCGCCGAAACCCGGGCAATATGTTGCCCTGGATGTCGTCGGCGTCGAGGAGGGGCTCGTCAGTCGGTGATGGCAAGGCGGGTCCCGCTCCTCGGGGCGTGTCCGACCGCCGGCGCCGGTTTGGCGAGCACCGCGAATGCGCCCGGCGCCGGGGCACAATCCGCGAAGGCCTCCTTCATTTTCTGCTTGGCACAGGTGTTCGGCTTGCTGATGTGCTCGAAGTTCAAGCGCTCGACGGCGGCGGGCGGCGTGCTCGTCGGGACGCAGCAACAGCCGACGGCTGGGGCGAGCGGCGGCATCGGTTTGCCGAGGTCGGCGGTCTTTGCATAGAGGACCATCTCGATGTGCTCGGCGACCTGGCCGCCGCGCTCGAGCGGGATGCCGCCGACCTGCACCTTGTCGAGGCCGATGGGCGAGCCCGGCGGCGGCTGGAGCACGGCCATCAGGCCGTGGTTGGTGGTCCCGCGCACGAAGGTGAACCATGAGTCGAGGGCATTGCCGTCCTCGTCGGTGAGCACGCCCGCCGCGAGTCGGGCCATATAGAGTGCCACCGGGTTCGCCAGCGTCACCGACATCGGCTTGTGCGCGCCGACCGGCACGGCCGTCAAGTTCGCCATGCTGCCGATGTTGGGATCGCTGCTGCGGTTCGGGTCGCCGAAGTTGGAGCAGCAGGCGAAGCTGCGCACCTGCGTGACGCGCTGACCGCTGGTGGACACGCGCAAGATCGTGGCCTGGGCGGCGAGGTTGATCTCCGCGCCGAGGGTGTTGGCGGGATGCGTCAGGTGCATGACGCCGTCCACCGTGTTCCACCGGTTGAAGGGGTTGTAGCTCCCCGCAGGCAGGCGCTGCCGGCCAAACGCGAGGTCCTCGGTCAACACCAGGTCCTGCTTCTTGACCTTCGGCGAGACATGCCTTTGATAGGCGTCGACGACGAAGTCGAGGTCGTGCGCGGCGAGCTTGATCCAGTACTCCGGACCGTCGGAGGTGAAGACGATCCGCTCGATCCGGCCGGCGGCGTCGTGGTACGCGTGCCACTCGCAGTACTCGTCCTGCCGGCGGAATTGACGGCTGACGGGCGGCGCCCCATTCGGGGAGAACCGATCGGTCGCGCCGAGCACGTCGGCGTCCTTCCAGGCGCGCTTCGGGTCGTTGGGGAAGTTGCGGCGAATTCGCAGCGGGAAGGCGTTCCACGGGATGGCCGCATCGGCGCTCGTGGCCGGGTCGTCGACCTCCGTGAAGAACAGCGGCTCGGGGATCGGCGTATCGAACAACACGCCATTCCCGTCGCTGGGATCCTTGAGCCCCTCGATGTTGGCGCGAAACTCACCCTCGATGAAGTCGTGCCAGTCGTTCAGGAACGCTTCGCGGGTCGGACGTGCGGCGAGGTCGTCAATGTCGGCAGGAGGGGAATAGCGGGTCATTGTCATGCTCCTCGGGGCGAACCGCCCGACCGATCGGTACGGGTCCTGTAACTTTGCAGATAATTCTCGAAGTGAAAAATAAAATCAAGGCCGATCCGCCGGCGTGATCCATGAGGGATTCACCGATCGGCGTCGATTTTCGCGCCCGACATTGTGCCCGGATTCTCGACTATGCGACTTCAGCCGGCGCATCCGTGCAGCAACCAGGCGAGCAGGGCCATCGTGCCGGTCCCTGGGCGATAGAGCGCCAGGTGGTCCAGCTTGCCGCTCCCCGAGTAGTCGAAGGGAACACGCGGTCGGCTCCCGAAGCGACTGCGCCGAGGGAATTCGCGCCTCATCAGGATCGATACGACCACTCCTCGGCCAGCCCTTGGGCGTCGAGCACGACCGCGAGTTTCTGCTCGCGCTTAAGCGTTTTTAAGTGGGAATTTGGGCGCGCGGGTGAGTACGGAGTGGCCCGGGGAGCGGCGGGGAGCGCGCGGTCGGGAGAGATTGGCGGGGTCCTGGGCGCGAGGGGAAGCGCGAGCGAGGCGTGGCATGAGGAAGCGCA
>Ga0335395_10001707_pt1 | contig 13662 bp, 10 predicted proteins | sample MAT02_FD_205744 | JGI IMG/M metagenome (GOLD analysis project Ga0335395, IMG submission 205744) | Freshwater microbial communities from Lake Fryxell liftoff mats and glacier meltwater in Antarctica - MAT-02 (spades assembly) (version 2) ...
GATCGGACAATTTTCTGGAATGTAGTAGGGTTTTTCCATTTCCTCCGAAGCCAAGCGGCAGACAAGTCCGCTTTGCTGGAATACCGAGATAAACACTTCATTGGCATAGATATCCATCTTTTTGACGGATTCTCCCTGCACGTTGACAGCCCCTGTAAAGCCTAAAGCATCTTCCATTAACCCGGCCCTGCTGAGCCTCCTCGCGATCAGCTTGGCAGCTAATCCGATGCGATTCATCAGAGCGCTGAGATCCTGAGCATCTGCTGAAAAGCTGTGGAGTTGCTGGAGTACGTGACGGGATAGAGTCGTGCAATCGCGGTCTAAGGCTTGCACCTGATCGATCGGGCCCAGTCGGGCTTCCCCTGTCGGCGCTTGTACCATGATATTGATAACCTCCCTGTCTTGCGGCTCTGAGTTTGGGTTCGATGGAGTGCTTGACACTTGCTCCTGAATCGGCTAATAGACCGATCGTCCCCTAACTTCTATCTTAGGGAGGGTTTTGCGAAAGGGCGTCGAACTTTAGGTGAATTTTAGATCCGCATCGAAAATTGAGGAGTTCGATCGACTGTTGAGCCGGGAATTGTATCCAAAATAACTAAATTTTTGATTTACCGCAGAGGGCGCAGAAGGAGAAAGTGTTGGCTTCGGGATGTAGGTTTGCTGTATAGCAGAAGGAAGTTCGGCAACGGATTCTGTAACGGATTTAACGAAAGTCAGTCTAACGATTTTAGATTTACGATTGACTTAGCCCACCTGGAGCGGGGCTTGAGGATTTTAGATTCGTTATGAGTGCGATCGGTCAAGATTGTATCAGACGAGCGATCGTACTTTAAAGGTGATATGACACTCCAAAATTCTGGGTAAGCTATCCATAGGAATACGGTCATGGAAATTTAAGCAAATATACAGAGTCACTCATTGACCTTTTTATTGACTTGTTTGAAAATTACTCAAACGCTCAATTCGCCTTGAATAAATTTATCAAAATTTGGGTTGTAAAAACCTAAATAGAAAATGTTTCTTGGTACTCATCAACCCAGGATAATGCTATGGATATTGTTGAACAAATTCCCCATAACTTAGTCAAACACTATCAGATTAAAAATCTACTCGGAGAAGGCGGTAGTAGCACAACTTATGAAGCCATTGACCTCAGAACACACCAGCGAGTCGCACTCAAATCTTTGTCTTTACAGAAGATGAATGACTGGAAAGTCCTGGAACTATTTGAACGAGAAGCCAATGTTTTATCAAAATTGAATCATCCGGGAATTCCGCGTTATTTGGATTATTTTTATGTCGATACTCCCGATAACCGTTGTTTTTATATAGTACAAGAACTGGCAGAAGGGCAATCTCTAGCAAGTTTAGTCGAAAATGGCTGGCACGCTCGTGAACCCGAAGTTAAACGCATTGCAACACAAATTTTGGAGATTTTAGTTTATCTCCATTCACAGACACCACCTGTGATCCACCGGGATATTAAACCAGAGAATATTGTTTTCAAATCCCCCATCAATTGCCATAAACAAAAAGACTGGTCAGTCTGCTTAGTAGATTTTGGAGCAGTGCAAAACACTTATTACAATACTTTAATGCGAGGAAGTACCGTAGTTGGAACCTATGGTTATATGGCACCAGAACAATTTCTTGGACAAGCCGTACCTGCAACAGATTTATATGGTTTAGGAGCGACATTGTTGTATTTACTAACCCATCGTTCCCCCGCCGAATTACCAACAAATATACTAAAGATAGATTTTCGCTCTCAAATTCAGATTTCTTCAGCATTTGCCGATTGGTTAGAAAAAATGATAGCGTCAGATTTAGAAAACCGCTTTCAATCGGCAAAAGAAGCGCTTGAATTGCTTCGCAATCCTCGAATATTAAGCGTTAAATCCAATCGATCGACGCAATGGAAAAAACGCCTCAAAATAGGAATTGCTGCTGTTGCTACTGTTGCCACTGTTGCTGTTTTCAATCACTTTAAATATCCCATCCTCAACCGGATTGGATTTACCCCCGAGGCAGTTGTCAATGCTGTTAAACAGGGAGATACTAAAACTGTTAGGCATTATCTGGATCTTGGTATTAGTGCTAATACTAGGGTAAATAACCGGTATTTATTACACTTTGCTGCCTCAAAAAAGGTGGCAGAATTGTTAATTGCCAAGGGTGCAGATGTCAAAGCTAGCGATGTGTTTGGCTTTACCCCATTACACTTCGCTGCTAGATTCGATCGCATAGAAGTGGCACAGACGCTAATTGCTAAAGGTGCAGATATTAACGCCCAGAGACAAAGAAAAATTCATTTCAAGCCGTGGACTGTTTTATGGAGTCCTAGATTGGAAATGCCTTTCCCTGATAGCAGTATGGGTACAACTCCTCTGTTTTTTGCGCGATCGCCTGAAATGGCCAATTTTCTGATTGCCAAAGGCGCAAACGTCAATATCAAAAACAAAAATGGCATGACTTCTCTACATATAACGCAATCAAAGGCAATAGCAAAGATACTACTCGCTGCGGGCACAAAAATTAACATCAAAGAAGAAAATGCCCGAAATGGCAAGAATACAGCTTTATTACATAACGCAGTCAAAATAGGTTTTAAGGAGTTGGTACAACAGCTAATTAAAGACGGCGCAAATGTTGCGATCGGGGATCGTGATAAAAGAACTCCACTGCACTATGCAACTACAAAAGAAGTTGCTGCTTTGCTCATGCTCAATATCAACGCTAGGGACAAATCTGGAGATACTCCGTTACACATAGCTGTTCAAGATAATCGCCCAGAAATTGTCTATTTTTTAATTGTTAATGGCGCGAAAGTCAATGTTAAAAATAGTGAGGGACAGACTCCGTTACACATAGCTGTTCAAGATAATCGCCCAGAAATCGTATCTTTTTTAATTGATAACGGCGCGAAAGTCAATGTTGAAAACAATTATGGATTGACTCCTCTAGATATTGCTGTCTTCAAGAATATACAGAATATCAATCAACTGCCGCCGTTAGAGCCTGGTGCAGAAATTAAGATCCAGGATAATCACAGAAAAACTTCACGGGATATCGCGCTAGAAATGAACCTCCGCGATACAGTGGCGCTGCTGATTAGTAAACACCCAGATGTTAATAGTGAAGACAAAGATGGCAGAACTTTACTGCATATCGCTGTGATTTTCAAACTTAAGGATGTAGCCAAACAACTCATTGCCAAAGGTGCATTCGTTCATGCCAAAAATAACTTGCTTCAAACTCCCCTGCATCTTGCTGTTGCTCAAGGCTCTCAAGATATCGCTGAACTGCTAATTGCTAAAGGTGCAAGGGTTAACGTTAGAAATAAGAATGGTCAAACTCCATTGTATCAAGCGATCGCGATCGGACACAATGATATTGCTGTACTGCTAATTAACAACGGTACAGATGTCAACAATATAGATGTATGTGGCACAACTCCACTCCACAAAGTAGCACATTATGGCACTGTAGAAATCTTAAAATTGCTAATTGCTAAAGGTGCAAAAATTGACACTACAAACTGCTATGGCGATACGCCACTAAAGATAGCAGAAACCAACTCGAACCCCGACCGAAAAGCAGCAGCCCAAATACTCATATCTCGCGGCGCAACCCACTAATTATCCAAAATCAACCCAAGCATAAAAATATGAAAACACTAGAACAATCAGAAAAAATCATTGCTGAAAGATATCGCATTATCGGTAAATTAGGGCAGGGTGGAGTTGGGATCACCTATGCTGCTGTAGATTTAAACAGCAATCAAAAAGTTGCACTCAAAGCTTTATCCCTGCGTCTGACTACTGAATGGAAGAAAATCGAGTTATTTGAACGAGAAGCAAAAACTTTATCGGGATTGAATCATCCGGGAATTCCTCGCTACATTGACTATTTTCAAGTTGATACTTCCCAAGATCGTTGTTTTTATATCGCCCAACAACTCGCACCTGGAAAATCTCTCGCACAGTTGATAGAAAATGGCTGGAAACCAAATGAATCGCAAGTTCGTCATATCGCCTATCAATTGCTAGAAATTCTAGCTTATCTGCAATCGCTGTTACCTGCTACTATCCATCGAGATATTAAACCTCAAAATATTATTCTGCAAAAAAATGGGCGAGTCTTCTTAGTTGATTTTGGCGCAGTTCAAAATACTTACAATCATACCGTTACTGGAGGCAGTACCGTTGTCGGAACCTACGGTTACATGGCACCAGAACAATTCAGAGGAAAAGCTGTATTATCAACAGATTTGTATGGATTAGGAACCACGCTACTTTTCTTGTTAACCCAGCAATTTCCATCGGATTTACCCAGACAAAAGCTGAAGGTAAAATTCCGCGATCGCGTCTCTATTTCTACAGAGTTTGCCGACTGGTTAGAGAAGATAATTGAACCCGCAATTGAAGATAGATTTCACTCAGCAAAAGATGCTTTATCAGCATTGCGAGGGGAACAGCCAAGCGGGATTAATCCCGACAAAATGTTTAAGCGATCGCCCCAATCCCGAATTACTTTAATTGACGCTAAACGGCGGTTGTTCATTAATATATACCCCGCTCGTTTACCTAGCAAACTCAAAGGGTTTTTGCAGTTTATCGATAGGATTTGTAAAGTTTTACTTCCCAGCTTTTTGCTCCTTCAACCTTTCCACTTAATACTAAATGCCATAGCCGTACCGATGGACTCGACATTTACATTGAGCTTGTTTAAATACACTTTAGCCGACTGGCTAGGTGAATTATTTGAGCTATTTGTATTTGTATCAATCCAAGCTGTAATAATATTTATCGTATTTTATGCTTTGATGTACTTGTGTTTGATTTCTTATTGTTTATTGAGTAGACAAATTCAAATCAGTCCTCAAGATATCCAGTGGGTAAAGTTGAGCAGAATTCATCTGCCATTGCTCAAAAAATCGATGACTTTTTGCCTGATTCGCGCCAAGTCGCGTAACTATTGTTTTGGCTTATTTTTGCCGCAAGCTGAGAAAGAATGGTTGGTAGGGGAATTGAATGATTTTTTAAGTAGGGCTTGCTGAAAAAGTGTACATAGTGGAAAAACGAGGCTACACAGCTTGAAAAATAGTAGGTTTATTGCTAAATTTCCAAATTTAGCCAGAGACGAACAACGAAGGTGCAAAGGTTTTGAGCGAGGCTTATCCTATAACTTGCACTTGTTCGAGCTTCAAAAGCTTGAACCCCTTATCTGGTAGGCTTTCTACTTTTATTCAGCAAGCCCTAAGTAAACTAACTTAATTTAGTCGAAACTTTTGCTCCTTGAGTATCAAGCCCGATCGCCCTGACATCAGCCTTCACCCCAAATTCCCCCCAAGCAGCCGCCATTTCCCTCACAACCACATCAACATTAGTAACATCCGTTAAAGCTAAAAGCGTCGGGCCTGCACCGCTAATTACCATTCCATAGGCCCCTGCATTCACGGCTGCTTCTTGCACCGCTTCATATCCCCGAATCAGCGATTGGCGGTAAGGCTGGTGAATTTTGTCTTGGAGGGCGCAGCGCAGCCAATCTCGATCGCCCGCAGCCAAAGCCCGCACCAACAAACCCAGGTGTGCGGCATTAAAAATCGCGTCAGCCCTGCTGTAATCTGCTGGCAAAACCTTGCGCGCTTCGGCTGTAGAAAGTTCAAAATCGGGAATCGCTACCACCGGCACAATATTCGGATGCCAGGGAATATCGCAAATTTGCCAGGAACCCCCCCCCTGCCCCCCCTTGCTAAGGGGGGGTGATGCTGTTAGCCCCGCTTCACGGAGGGGGAATTCTTCTCTTAGCCCCCCCTTACTAAGGGGGGGTTGGGGGGGTGCTTTACTAGCTGCGAGGCGACAACCTCCCAATAAAGCCGGGACAACATTGTCGGGATGTCCTTCAAGTTCGATCGCCAACTGCATCACTTCCACCTGACTCAAAGGCTTTCCCGCTAATTCATTGGCACCGACTAACCCGCCGACAATAGCTGTGGCGGAACTTCCCAAACCTCTAGCCAGCGGCACTTGCATATCTATATGTATTGCGATCGATGGTGGCGATTGGTTCAGGCGATCGTATAAGGTGACAAATGCTACATAGGCCAGATTGCTGTCATCTATCTTGACTTTAGCGGCTTCTTTGCCTGTAACTGTAATTTTTAGTTTCTCGGTTGCTGAGGGTTCGAGTCGGGAGAATTGGAAGCGGTTGTAGAGGCTTAAAGCGGCGCCGATGCAGTCAAAACCGGGGCCTAGGTTGGCGGTTGTGGCGGGTACGGTGACGGTGATGGTAGAAATTACGGACATTGTTTGAATAGTTAATTTGGAATTTTTAAACGCAGATAAACGCGGATGAACGCAGATAGAAGAATAGTATACTATGTTTTAGGAAGTAGTATTTGAAGATGCTTGATGGCATCTTGGTAATCGTTGGTATTGCCATCTTTTTGATAAAGTTCGGCGGCTTTTTGATAATCGGCGATCGCACCCGGTTTGTCTTCTAAGAACTCGCGGACTCTGGCGCGGTTGTAGTAGGCATCACCGTAGTTGGGGTTGATGGCAATTGCGCGATCAAAATCTGCTTTGGCTGCTGGATAATCTTGGAGGTTACGGGCGTGGATAATGCCGCGTTTGTTGTAGGCTTTGGCGTAGTTGGGATTGAGGCGAATGGCTGCGGTGTAATCTGCGATCGCCCCTTGAATGTCTCCAGCCTCTGACTTGGCTAAACCGCTGTTAAATAAGTCTTCAGCAGGATTTTGAACGATTAGTATTGGCGCTGACTCTGCTCGCATAGCAGGGGATATGCCGCCGCAAACGGTAATAAATCCCGAAAGGGCGATCGCCCTGTAAAAGAGTTTCATAAATAATCTAAGCAAAAATCTGAGCGACAGAGCAACTAAAACCGGGTAACAAAGGCGATGTCAATTCATCAGCGCTCAACAGCGTAGCAACCAGCCTTAAACTTGCTTGTTCCCTGCGATAAACCTCAATTTGCTGCAACCGCCAATTCACAATCCAGTATTCCTGTACTCCCCGCACTGAATAGAGTCTGAGTTTCAAATCTCTATCCCGTCTTTCATTGTCTGCACCAGCCGATAATACTTCAACAACTAACTCAGGTGCGCCGGTTAAATGACCGGCTTCGTCTAGCAAAATAGCCAAGCGTTCATTGCTGGCCCAAACTAGATCGGGAATGACGTTATCAGCATCTGTGAAAATAAGACCCGGATTGATTCCTGCTTGTCCTAAATTAGTCTCTCGCGACCAAGTATTAAGCTCTTGGTAGAGGTTGCCTATAGCCTTTTGATGACCCCAATGCGGTGCTCTAGTCACAAATAACTCTCCATCAATAATTTCATAACGATCGCCATTATCGGGCAATAGTTCTAAATCAGCGGTAGTAAAGCGTAGTTTATCAGATATTGTCTGGCTCATACAAACACTCTTGATAGGTAATACAAACATTATAGACGATCGAGCATCTAAAGCATCAACAGGTCTCAACGTGTGAGTATAAACGAACGCAAAGACAAAACCCGCGCTGGCGGGTTTTTATATTCTTAGTCTCGCGTTGCGCGGACTTTGTTTCTGTAGTCGCGATTTCCAATCGCCGGATTTCCTTAGAACTACAAATTACCCGATTACTTCAATATAGTTTTAGAAGCAATCCGAGTTTTCTTGCGATCGCCCTCACTCAATTCCTCACCAGACTGCAAACGAGTAGCAGAGGTTTGTAGCACAGTTGCGGCACTTTGATCTCCCATTTGCAAAGCAGTTTTAGCCGCAGTTTGTAGCATCGTTGCCGCACCAGCCCGATCGCCCTGTTGCAATCGGGTTTCGGCAAGTTGAGTTTGGCGGTATTTAGCCAAAGCTAAAATGTGTTGCTGTACCATCGGGTTAATTGCCGGCTGATAAACTTGCATAACATTAGTGGAAATTGGCACCGGTTCGGAGAGCAAACCTTCACCCACAGCCGGATCGTCGTAGCGAATTTGCAATTGCCCGATCACCTGTCTACCTTCTGGCAACTGTCCAATATAAATATTAGCCAAAACTACCCGCTCTACATCCTTCATTAAATCTCCCAAACGTACCATAAACCGATCGCCCTCTTGCTGCACCGGTAATTCGATGGTATCTGGAGCAACTTGGGCGATCGGTTTAAGTTCGGCTAACCGCACTTTTGGAAAGAGAGAAAATAGCAAATAAGCATTAGTCAAACCTACTGATTGCACGCGGGTAAACAGCTTGCCAAACTCCTCAACCGCATCTTCAGGACGCTGAATGTGAGCCAAAGCACCGCCACCAGCATCAGCAATTTTTTCCAAAATATCCTGATTCCAGTTATCGCCAAATCCCAGAGAATTCAAAGTCATGTTATACTCAGCGGCCAGTTTTGCCAACTTCAAACAGCGGTTGTTGTCGCCGTGTTCGTTTTCGCCATCAGTCAACAGAAATGCCTGAGATATAGCCTCTTTTTTGCCTTTGCCCAACTCTTCAATACCTAACTTAATACCCTCATCAATTGAAGTACCGCCAGCGGGACGCAATTTTTCAATTTGCCTCTTAATACTAGCGGGGTCTTCCACAATTTGATTGGGGACAAGCACTTTAGCTTTATGGTCAAAGGCGATCGCACAAAAGCGATCCCCAGGCTTTAACCTATCCAGTAGCTGTCCGGCAGCTTGTTTCACGGTTTCCAAAGGGCGTCCGCCCATCGAACCGCTGTGATCGAGAATCAGGCACAGATTTAAGGGTACGCTGGAATCTTGAAAAGAAGTGGTCGCAGATACGGAAATTGCTAGCTGGCGCTGACTTGAGGGCGCGGCAGCGTCAAGGTTAGCGTCATTCAAGGCAGGGAGCAAACTAACTTTCATGCGGGATACCTAAAGATTGCGTTACTATTTCTTTAAGAATAACTCCATCAGTTCGGGCAACATTTCCGTTTGTCAACAACGCACCGCTAACCCTTTGGGAAAGTGAGTCCAGGCGAACATTACCCCAAAAATGGAAGTTGGTTTTGCAGGTTTCCAAATAAAAACCCGCATTTTACACTCGAATCAAGTCGAGGAACACTTCGGCTTCGCTCAGTGACCGCTATCTGCCCTCCTTGCTTCGTGCCACCAAGCTGAGTAAAGCTACTTATGCTGAGTGTAGCCGAAGTATGGTGGGTGTCCCCAGGCAAAAACTAAAGATGAACACACCCATTAAAGCCGTGCAATCGCAATACTACGGAGAGGGCAACTCTCGAACTCCCCCTCCCGATTTACCTTCTCTGTTACTGAAGGAACGGATCGTTTATCTGGGTATGCCTCTGGTGCCTGCGGTAACAGAACTGATTATCGCTGAACTCCTGTTCTTGCAGTACGAAGACCCAGATAAGCCCATCAAAATCTATATCAACTCCACAGGCACTTCTGGTTACAGCGGCGAACCCGTCGGCTTTGAAACGGAAGCTTTTGCTATCTGCGACACGATCAGGTACATTAAGCCGCCCGTACACACTATTTGCCTCGGTTCGGCAATGGGCATGGCTGCGATGCTATTAGCGGCAGGTACAAAGGGCTTCCGGGCTAGTTTACCTCATGCTTCCATTGTGTTGCACCAACCCAAGGCTTACACGCGGGGTCAAGCAAGCGACATTCAAATTCGGGCGAAGGAAGTGCTGGCAAATAAAGCGACAATGCTTGATATTTTTGCGAGTTGTACGGGTCAGCCCCTAGCCAAGATTACTAAAGATATGGATCGGTTGCTGTACCTGACGCCTCATGAAGCTAAAGAATACGGTTTGATTGATCGCGTTCTCGAAAGTTCCGAAGAATTGGCGAAACCGCTGCCGGCTGGAGTCATCTAACTTGGTTATTGGTTACTTGTTACAAGTAACCAATTCCCAATTACCAATTCCCAATTCCCAATTACTAACTAAACGGAGTTCCAAATTATGCCTATAGGTGTGCCAAAAGTTCCCTACAAAATGCCGGGGGGTTATGATACTCAGTGGATTAATATCTACGATCGCCTCTACCGGGAACGGATTATATTCTTGGGCAGAGACGTTGACGATGAAATTGCCAATCAAATCATCGCTGTAATGCTCTATCTGGATTCGGAAGATGCGGGTAAGGATATTATTTTATACATCAATTCCCCAGGCGGATCGGTGTCGGCAGGCATGGCTATTTTTGATACCATGCAGCACATTAAATCGGACGTGGTGACGATTTGTGTCGGCTTGGCTGCTTCGATGGGTTCTTTCCTGCTAGCTGCTGGTGCTAAAGGCAAACGGTTAGCTTTGCCTCACTCGCGAATTATGATTCACCAACCTTCTGGGGGTACGCGGGGACAAGCAACGGATATTCAGATTGAGGCGAAAGAGATTCTGCGACTGCGCCACCAACTCAACGGTATCTATGCGAAAAATACCGGAAAGCCGATCGAGAAAATTGAGAAGGACATGGATCGCGACTATTTCATGTCGGCGGAGGAAGCTAAGGAATACGGTTTGATCGATCGCGTGATTGAGGAACGTCCTTAAGTACATAGCCCTTGTAGGGACACCGCATCGTGCCGTCTCCCTACGGGGATCGATCGCGCGGTGTACTTCATAAACTTGCAATCTGCTGTAATTCGCAGAAAATTTTGGCAGAATCTTTACATTTAAAGGTTCTGCCATCTTTAATTGTATTATTAAAGTTCATTCATGCTCAATGGATATTGCAGATTATTACCGACTGTTAGGACTCAGGTCTGGTGCAAGTTTGTCGCAAGTTAAGGCCGCTTATCGGCAACTAGCCAGACAATATCACCCCGATGTGAATCCGGGAAACGAAGCAGCTAAGAATAAGTTTATTACGATTACTGAGGCTTATAAGTTCTTGGTGAATACTGCTCCCTCCGATGGGTTGGAGTCGAGAGTTGCCGATTCTACTAAGCAGCAAGGGGCGACACCAAGATCGGAACCGGCGAAAACTCAACCGCAGACAGTTAAGGTGACTAAGAAACCGTCGCCAACTCAAAATAGCAAAGAGTCTTCAGCTGCGGAAGAAAAATTAAAGCAAGATGCTTATTCCCAGTTACAGCAGTTGCTGAAGTATCAGAGATTCCCACGGGCGATCGCCCTAGTGGAGGGTTTAGCACAACGGATTCCCGAAGATGCGGAGGTTCGTCAGTGGCAGGCGATCGTGTATCAGCGCTGGGGAAGGCATTTAATTGGAGAAAAGCAGGTGGATAAGGCAAGAATTTATTTAAAAAAAGCTGTAAAAACTGACCCTCACAATCGCGCTTTGTGGGCAGAAGTTGAGCGAGATTTTCGCACGTTAGAACAGCTTTATTAATGGGGGATTGGGCATAGGGCATAGGGAATCGGGAATCGCGAATCGCGAATCGCGAATCGGGCATAAGTAGGGCTTGCTGAAAAAGTGTACATAGTGGAAAAACGAGGCTACACAGCTTGAAAAATAGTAGGTTTATTGCTAAATTTCCAAATTTAGCCAGAGACGAACAACGAAGGTGCAAAGGTTTTGAGCGAGGCTTATCCTATAACTTGCACTTGTTCGAGCTTCAAAAGCTTGAACCCCTTATCTGGTAGGCTTTCTACTTTTATTCAGCAAGCCCTATGTAGGGCTTGCTGAAAAAAGCTGAAACCCTTACCTCAAGAGACTTTAGCTCTTTGTAGTCGTTGTCATGTGCAAGCTCTCGCAGCTCAAATGACTCAAAACCCTGGCACACCATCACTTTCGTAATGTACCGAAAAGTTGACCCAACCCCAAACCCACCGTCCAACTTTGACCTGCCTTTTGAGGGGCAATTGGCAGATGATAATCGCTGGGTAATCATGGCAAAGTTAATTCCGTGGTCAGAATTTGAAGTAGAATATGCTCTAAATTTTTCCGTAGATATGGGAGCTCCAGCGAAATCTTTTCGGATGGCATTGGGAGCATTAATAATTAAAGAAAGATTAGGCACAAGCGATCGCGAAACAATAGAACAAATCAGAGAAAACCCATAAAATACAAGTAGAAGAATTTAAACCATTCACAGGACTTTACCCAGAATCAATTCATGTAGATCGGATTTATCGAACGATCGATCATACAGCGTGGTTGAGGCCCCATGCACCTACCCTGAAAGAGCGCACCTACGAACATCAACCTACCGCTGCACCTGACGGCATACCTGTTGGTATCGGTCAAGGCTATAGAACCCATTTGAGATCTTGAGAGCGATCGCTCGCTCACAACAGTTGATCGCCTCACAACAGTGATAAAGATGATTGGCTACTGCTGGCGATCGCAATTAACGCATTTTGACGCTCGTTCGTGTTACTGCTGGGCAATAAACTTGGTTTTTGAGCGATGCCTACGGCCAGCTTCGCTAACGCAATTTTAACCGGCATGACTATTTAACTCACGCCCTCACGTCAATTTTCCAGAATGGACTACTGGGTAATGCTGAGTGACCGAGATAGTTGAGTATTTCTACTCATTATTGTCTCGGATGATTCACTTTTACCCCCTCAATCTGTCACCAGACCAATCTCCCAATTTAAATCTGGTACGGATATTTTACCTGTTATTGGCGTGTTGGGAGATTGGCAACAGTCCGCAGCCGATTTATTTAATTGGCTGAAAATAAGCTGATTTAAACTTACATTTTGCGCCTGTTGCAACAGTCCGGCAGTCCGGCAGGGGTTTCAACCCCTGCCTCAAAGCTTAAGTCCACAGCGAGGAGGACTGCAAGATTGATTGAGTAATCTATCAAACAGGAATCCATGCCCCGCAATGTGCCAGTTGAAAGGGTGGAATGCACAAACCATCGATCGCCCAAACACACTTCATAACATAAAGAAGAAGCCCACCCTTAATCAAAGATGGACTCAGTTCATGCCAGCTTACGAACAGCTAGGCAATTAGGTCTCTGCACAGCTAGACGTAAAAGTTGAGAAAAAGATCCGGATCGTCCGGGAAAATTTCTTACCAACAGTTCAGCTTCCGAAAAAATGGGGAATACTGGAGCTTAAGTTGTCCAATATTCTCCATTTTTCACCCCAATTTCCAACCAATTAAGCATCGTGATCGTGAGCAAAGCGGTGGAATAGGAAATCTAGGGCGTAGTTTCGCAAATTGTAGTATTCTGGATCTTCCATCATTTGAACCCGATCGCGCGGACGAGGAAACGGAATCTCCAGAACTTCGCCAATTGTAGCCGACGGGCCGTTGGTCATCATCACCAGTCGATCGGCTAAAAACAGCGCTTCATCAATATCGTGAGTAATCATCAACACCGTACAGCGGTGATCGTTCCAGATTTTCAGCAACTCTTCCTGCAATTCCTCCTTGGTAATTGCGTCGAGAGCACCGAAAGGTTCGTCCAAAATCAGCACCTGCGGGCGAATTGCCAAAGCGCGGGCGATGGACACCCGCTGCTTCATCCCCCCAGAAATTTGCGGAGGTCTTTTCTCAGCAGCTTCAGTCAATCCCACCATCGCCAAATGCTCGTTGACGATCGCATTTTTTTCCACCTTCGACTTATCGGGAAATACAGCATTAACTGCTATATAAACATTTTCAAACACCGTCCGCCAAGGCAGCAAAGCGTAACCCTGAAACACTACCATGCGATCGGGGCCAGGCTTGGTAATTTTCTCCCCATTAATCGTCAC
>Ga0335395_10001709_pt1 | contig 13641 bp, 13 predicted proteins | sample MAT02_FD_205744 | JGI IMG/M metagenome (GOLD analysis project Ga0335395, IMG submission 205744) | Freshwater microbial communities from Lake Fryxell liftoff mats and glacier meltwater in Antarctica - MAT-02 (spades assembly) (version 2) ...
TAATCTTCTACTATGACACCGGGTAAATCTAGAATATTTGTCATTAACTTATTCATAATTTATTCTGCTGGCACAATTTTCATCAACACTTAACTAACATTTTAGCACAACAAGTACAGAAGAGCCAAACAAGCAATGAGTAGAGGTGCGGAATGTCACGGATTATGGATTGCTAGATTTGATAACAGGTTCCGTAAATCTAGCATCCCAATTCCACCTTTAGAGTTCGATGATTTTAAAGCTCAATCTAAGACAGATGTTCCTTGCCCAGTGCTTTTTTGGCAGTATGCTGGGGAAATTGGAACGCGGAATGATTTTGATTTTAATGTCTCTAATCCTGATGTAGATTTTGAAGCATTACTGAAGCGACTTGTTTTGCCACAGGCTTTAAACTGAGAGTCTATTCATGGTTGACAAACCTTTACAAAAGCTTGTCACTTTTTCTCACCGGCAGGGCTATCTAGTTTGAGTTTTGATTGAGTTAAGGCAGAGCAAAAGCTGCTAACACTGTCTTTCTGATTCCAATACAACATTTAGCTTGAGGTAAATTATGGCTGTTAATTATAACGTTCCGTATTTCAGTCAAGAAGATAACGAAATTGAACCTTGGCGCACTTGCGGTTCTACCAGCGCGGCAATGTGTCTGAAGTATTTTCAAGTTGCAGATTTAGGCCCGTTGCCACAGTACGAGGATGATGTAAAAAAACGTTTCGATCGGCTGGGAATAGATCACGGTTCTCCCGATGGAATCAAAAGATTGTTAGAAGGTTTAGGCTTGAGAGATAATTTGACATTGAGGGGGAGTCTTTCAGACATCACTCGGTCTCTCGATTCTGGTGAGATATGTATATTGCATGGTTATTGGACATGGCAGGGTCACATTTTAGTTATTCGCGGTTATAACAACAATGGTGACTTTTTTGTGAACGATCCAACCGGAGAATGGTTCTACGGAGGCTATCGGAAAAATTCCCAATTTTCACCAGATAACAAGGGCGAAAACAAGTTATACAGTCGTAAATTGATATCTTCCGGTGGCAATGCCTTTAGTTTGCGTGAAGCTTTAGGTTTTTATGACACTTGGGACAGTAGCACGATCGCATCTACTGCAACAATGTGGCTGCATCGAATTTCTAAATAGCAAAGTTCCTGTGTTTGCCATTGACATTCTGCTCGCTCACTGAATTCGACTCTCTCAAAGCGATCGCACCTCACGGCTTCATTCCCTCACCAAATAACGGGAAATCAAGGTTGTAGGGGCGATCGCTTTTTCCTCTCGGTAGAGAACTTACTCATTTATACAGCGTTAAAAAAGCCGATCACTTTTTCTCACCGACAGGAAGAGGGAGTTTAGGTTATCAATTAAGTTAAGGCAGAGTCAAAGCTGCTAACAACATATTTAGGATTCCAATACAATACTTAGCTTGAGGTAAATTATGGCTGTCAATCATAACGTTCCCTATTTCAGTCAATGCGATAACGAAATTGAACCTTGGCGCGTCTCCGGTGCTACAAGCACGGCAATGTGTCTGAAGTATTTTCAAGTTGCAGATTTAGGCCCGTTGCCACAGTACGAGGATGATGTAAAAAAACGTTTCGATCGGCTGGGAATAGATCACAGTTCTCCCGATGGAATCAAAAGATTGTTAGAGGGTTTAGGCTTGAGAGATGATTTGACATTGAAGGGGAGTATTTCAGACATAATTAGGTCTCTCGATTCTGGTGAGATATGTATATTGCATGGCTTTTTGACAACTTCGGGTCACATTTTAGTTGTTCGCGGTTATAACGACAATGGTGACTTTTTTGTGAACGATCCAGCAGGAGAGTGGTTCTACGGAGGCTATCGAAAAAACTCCCAATTTTCACCAGATCACAAGGGTGAAAACAAGTTATACAGTCGTAAATTGATATCCTCCGTTGGGAATGCCTTTAGTTTGCGTGAAGCTTTAGATTTTTATGACACTTGGGACAGTAACATGATCGAATCTACTGCAACAATGTGGCTGCATCGAATTTCTAAATAGCAAAGTTCCTGTGTTTGCCATTGACATTCTGCTCGCTGACTGAATTCGACTCTCTCAACGCGATCGCACCTCACGCCTTCATTCCCTCACCAAATAACGGGAAATCAAGGTTGCAGGCGCGATCGCCCTTTCCTCTGACTAATGACCAATGACTGATGACAACTGACTTTCATTCCTGCCGCGTACCGTCAGGCATCACCGCACCCTTTAAATTCGCCCCAGCCAAATTAGTATCCAACAGCAAGGCATTCCGCAGATTAGCCCCCTGCAAATTAGCACCTTCCAGATTAGCCATCCACAGATTAGCCCCCTCCAAATTCGCCCCCTCCAAGTCAGCATTAACCATAAAAATACCTTTCATAAAAGCACCTGTTAAGTTAGCATATTTCAAATTACTTTCTCCCAAATAAGCATCCTCTAAAAACGCATTTTCTAAATTGCTTCCCTCCAAATTTGCCCCTGCCAAATTGCTGCTTATCAGGTAAACACCAGCCAAATTTGCCTGTTTCAAGTTAGCATTGACCAAATTGGCACTCCACAAATTGGCATCTTTGAGGTTGGCATTTTCTAAATTGACCTCTTCCATAAAAACAGCGCTCAAATTAGCCTCATAAAGATTGCACCCCCGGCATTCTCTCGCTACAAGCAATTGTCGGACTTGATGCTTGACTGAGGAACCGTTGGCTGCGAAAATGATTAAACCTGCAGTTGCTAAGCCGATCGCACAAACAGTCACCATCCCGATCGCACTTACAATCTTTCTTTGTGTCATAGCTCGAAAATCTGCTCTTCACAGAATAAAATTGCATAATTTATAGTATTTACTAGCTAGTTTTTAACCAAAAACCTGAAAACAAAAAATATACGCGCTCTTATTTTTTTATGTAACGAATTACTAACCACAAGGTTCTCTCTCCGAGACGATAGCTCTCCTAACGTTAAACTAATCACTACTGACTAATAACGTTCGCGAGCGGGGACGCTCGTGCTAATGACTACTGACTATATATGAAAAAACAGTTAAAACTTAAATTCCTGACGATCGCACTTATTGCAAGCTTAGCAATAATCGGTGTCGGGTGCGATCGCCTTTTCAAAAAATCCTTTCAACTCCCCCCATCAGCCAAACAAGAACCCTGGCCAGTACAAACAGGCCTCCGAGTCAACATCCTCCGCGACAACATCCCAACAGTCAACCGCATAGTTTTAGTACCAGACGAAGCCACATTCTTAGCAGCAATCCAAAAATGGAATCTCAAAGGAAACTGGCCCATTCTCATCGAAGACAAAAAATACGCGCCGATGTTTTTGCAGCGCTTCCAACCCGAAGAAATCGTCCGTTTGCCGAGCATCAAACAGCAACTCCCAAAAGGTCAAAAACTCCAACAATTAATGCTCAACAGCGCAGCAGCAGCCTGGAATGCCACGGATACTAAAACCTTAAAAGCAAAATGGAACTCACTCGGCTGGGAACCTCCCGGAGTAGTAATCACATCAGAAAACGACCCCGCACGCTCAGCAGCAGTTGCCTTAGCAGCCGCCCGCGGCCAACCTTTAGTATTTCTCGAAGGTAACTTCGGAAAACCCAACGATAACCTCAATGACGCACAGTGGAAAAATCTGCAAGCAGCAGTTACAAAAGCCGTCGAATCCACCGGATATTTTTACTCTCAACTCGGAGATCCGATCGACACAATCACCATTGTACGACAACTAGCAGTAAAATATCAATCCCCCAAAAACAAAGACGAACAATGGGCTGTTACCGACGGTTTGGGAAGGCATCCCAACGGCGAACGCTGGGCCGCCGCCGGCTGGATTTACGGCGACGAAGTGCGATCGATCTATCAAGCCATGTGTGCCATATTTCTCGACAGCCAAACAGCCATGCTTTATGACAGCTACCCAAAAGAAGGAAATTGGGGAAAATATGAAATGGAAGAAGCAGCTAGCGCACTAAAAAGCATAGGCATTAACGTAGAATTAGTGCAGCAACCAGAATCTAGCCTGCAACAGTGGCGGAGTTTAGCAGCAATACCGTGGGCATTTGACTTAATATTGATGAATTCCAAAGGCTATCCAAAATCATTTCAAGTCGGTAACGGCGACGCTGCTGTTGACGACATACCAAAACTGCAATTTCCCGCAGCAATCCACATGATTCATAGTTGGTCAGCATCCGCTCCAGATGATGCAAATACCGTTGCCGGCAGGTGGTTGCAAAATGGCGCTTACGCATATGTTGGTAGCGTCAACGAACCTTTGTTATCTGCATTTATTCCACCTAAATTAATGGTCGATCGCCTAAAACGAGGTGCACCCTTTTTAATCGCAGCCCGCCAGCTAGAATCCCCTCCCTGGAAAGTCGCCACCATCGGCGATCCGCTAATGTCGATCGCCAAACCCAGACCCAGAATCCCGGCCGCACAACAACCGATATGATGTGTGCGATCGAACAACCGCAATCAAACAGGTTGGTAGTGAGGACTTCAGTCCGCATCAAACAGGTTGGTAGTGAGGACTTCAGTCCGCATCAAACACAGGTTGGTAGTGAGGACTTCAGTCCGCATCAAACACGGAGGACTAAAGTCCTCACTACAAACTTTCAATTTAAGATTTTTTGTCCAATCTCAAATCTCAAATCGCAGTGTTTAGTTTCACTTATTGTTACCATACTGCCAGCTCAGCGATCCGATTGTACGATCGCCAGAACCTCTAGCACTGTAGATATAGTTAATTAGGATTATCACTCAGTTTATCTAAGTTTGAATGTCACTGAGCATACAATTGTCACCTAAAATTTACTCACCCTCAGAAGCGGTAATTCTACCCCAGCCGCCAGCCCCAAAAATCCGCCCTAAAATACGCCTTAATTAACTTGTCAATTCCCCTAAAATCACTCAAAATGAGAATAAGAAATAAAATGTAATATTTATCTAACTTCTCAAAGAAGAATTAACCGTTCAATGACAGCCACCCCTCCTGTGGATCTGCCGCCACCTGATCCAACCGCAGAAACTCCCGAAGCCTCCCGCCTCAGCCCGCTCTTCAACCGCCTGCACCCTAGCCCCGAAACCCTCCTGCTCATCCTCTCCCTAGTCATAGGGGGAGTTACGGGCGCAGGCGTCGTCACATTTCACTACCTGATCCACTTCATCCACAGCCTGATGCTGGAAGACTTCATGGGCGCGATCGCCTCGAAAGGCCCTTGGACGCTAGCCTGCATTCCCACCTTGGGCGGAGTCATCATCGGGCTGATGCGCTGGCGGTTTCGGGATTTTGGCCCGAATATGTCATCGTTAATTGCAGCCACCCGCGGCCTGCAAGAACTCTCCCCCCTCAAACCCATCACCAAAATGGTGGCCGCCTCAGTATCCCTCGGCACCGGCGCATCCCTCGGCCCGGAAGCCCCCAGCGTCGAAATCGGCGCCAACTTCGGAATGCTGCTAGCTCAAGTCTTGCAGCTTTCCCCAGAACGGCAGCGCTTGCTCCTCGGCGCGGGAGCAGCAGCAGGTTTATCCGCCGGGTTTAACTCTCCCATCGCCGGAGTGTTTTTTGCCCTAGAAGTCGTGCTCGGCAGCACCTTTGCCACTTCGTCAGTCAGCGTTGTCTTGCTCTCTGCGGTAGTTTCGGCGCTGATCGCTCAAATTTGTTTGGGAGCTCAGCCGGCCTTTGCTTTGCCTGTCTACGATGTCCGCAGCCCCCTAGAACTGCCTCTGTACATGGGATTGGGACTTTTGGCGAGCTGTGTGTCCCTAGCTTATACAGAAGCAATTCAATTGACCGATCGCTGTTTTCAAGGAAAAATCCGAGGATTTGGTTGGCTCGGACGACTGCCCCGCCCGTTTCATCCGATCGTCGGCGGCGCGATTGTCGGTTTAGTCGCCCTGCAATTTCCTCAAGTTTTGGGCGTAGGCTACGAAACAGTGGAAGCCATGCTCCAAGATGTGAAATTTTCCTTGCCTTTGCTGTTGTTGCTGCTATTGGTCAAATTAGCGGTGACAGCAATCAGCCTCGGCAGCGGTTTGGTGGGGGGGATATTCGCTCCGGCGATGTTTTTGGGAGCTTGTCTGGGTTCGGCTTACGGCATCTTTTTGGAAATGATCCCGGCATTGAGCGATCGAGTTGCAGGCCCTGCTGCCTATGCAATGGTGGGAATGGCCGCGATCCTTGCCGGCAGCGCCAAAGCACCGCTGACAGCCATTTTGTTGATGTTTGAATTAACCCGCGATTACCGCATTGTGTTGCCTTTGATGGCGGCTGTGGGGTTGAGCGTTTGGTTGGTGGAGTTTGTGAATCGCCGATCGACCACTCACAGCCTTAACCTGCACCAAATGGGCGTAGATGTTGCTGTCAATTCCCCGATCGCAGCCAGAGAACAGTTGCAGGATTGGGAAGATGTTCTGGGCGATCGGATCGTCACAGAACTAATTTCTTGCCAGCTACCCATTGACGGCGAACAGAGCAGCGAAGAGTCTGAATTGGCGATCGCTAATGCACATTTACCCGAAGATGTCAAGTCTTTGCCTGAAACAAAATCAGCAGTTTGAGGGCGATCGATTTCGGTTGCTTCCTCACCAAACTAATAGCCGAAAACCTAAATATTGCAACCATGATATTTATCAACCCAAAAACAGATTACGCCTTCAAAAAAATATTCGGTTCCTCAGAAAGCAAAAACATTCTGATCAGCTTTCTCAACGCCCTGATTTACGAAGGAAATTCCACCATCACCGACTTAGAAATCATCAACCCAAATCTGCCGCCAAAAGTTGAAGGATTAAAAGACACTTATCTCGATGTCAAAGCTCAACTAATTGATGGCACTTTAGTCCTAATTGAAATGCAAGTGCTCAACGTACAATCCTTTGGAAAGCGAGTTTTGTACAATGCAGCAAAAACCTACGCATTTCAATTGCAAGCCGGAGAAGGCTATCGAACGCTTAAACCAGTAATTGCTTTGACAATCACAGATTTTGAAATGTTTCCAAACAGTGTAAATTTAATTTCGCGATTTGTGTATAAAGAAGTAAAGACAAACTTAATTTATTCCGAAAATGATGTAAAATTAGTATTTGTCGAGTTGCCGAAATTTACCAAAGGCGAACAGGAACTAGAGACGATAGCAGATAAATGGATATATTTCATCAAAAATGCCAGAAGTCTGACATCAGTTCCCGAAACAATGGAGAGCGTACCGGAAATAAACCAAGCATTTGAGATAGCGAATCAATCCAAGTTGAGCCGGGAAGAAATAGCAGATTTGGAAAGAAGAGAACAGTTTATTTATGACCAACAAGGGGCGATTATTAAAGCAACTGAGGAAGGAAGAGAAGCAGGAATAGAGGAAGGAAAAGAGCAAGGAATAGAGCAAGGAATGCGAGAAAAGGCGAGATCGATCGCCCGACAGTTACTTTCACGCCTAGATGACGAAACCATCAGCCAAACTACAGGGCTGACGCTGGAGGATGTGCGGAATTTGCGATCGACACAGGCGTTACCCCCAACTTTAGGCTAAAATGATCGAAAAGTATTCATAAAAAGCCTAGAGGCGCTGAGGTGAATCCTAACCAGGTAACTGCGAAAAACAAAAGTCAAAAAATCTCAGGAAAAACCCCCTTGGGTTCCGGTCATTACGGCTTGTTAGGGCTGCATCCTTCAGCCTCCGCGATCGAAATTCGGCGATCGTACCGGGAACTGAGCAAACTCTACCATCCCGATACCACCGACTTGCCGCCCTCCGTCGCCACGGCCAAATTTCAGCAGCTAAACAACGCCTACGCCACTCTCAGCAACCCAGAACGCCGCCTCGCCTACGACCTCAAAATAGGCTACTCTCGCGTGAACGTGATTCAGTCGCCCCCAGGCTTCAACACTCCGGTTTCTCGATCGCGTGAAAAAATTTCTAACTCGGCTTACCTAGACCCCACGGATCGCCCTCTTTCCCCAGGAGAAATATTCGCCCTGTTTATCATGGGAACTACTTTAATCGGATGTTTGGTGCTGGCGATCGCGATCGGCTTAATTCGCGGCAATTAAACCCTCAAATCCCCAATCCTAAGTCTAAAATCCCAAGTCTAAAATCCCAAATCTCCCAATCTAAAATCTAAAATCTAAAATCTAAAATCCTATGACTCTTCCTTCCGCTGATACTCCTTTATACAGCCATCCACTCCCGGAAATCGAGCAGTGGCTAAAAAGCCGCGGCTGCCAGCAAGACAGGCAAGAACTTCACTGCTGGCAGATCGATCAACCTACCTGGAAAGCAGAACTCTCCCTCGATATCGACCAAATCACCGTCCGCTACATTGACGCAGGGGCAGACGGTAAAGACATTCAGCGAGCCTTCAAATACTCTCTATCGCGTCACGACATTGAAGATGCCGTTTTCTCAGGCCCCTAATTTGATTTTAGATTGGCGATTTTAGATTTTAGATTGGGGAATACAGTTCAGAATCAACCTAATTGGCAACTGAAAAATTAATCTAAAATCCAAAATCTAAAATCCAAAATCGTTACACTTTGCCAAATCTGCGACTGCGTTGCTGATAATCAGACAAAGCGCGGTGAAACTCCGATCGATCAAAATCTGGCCACAGCGTCTCAGTAATGTAAATTTCCGCATAAGCCATTTGCCACAGCAGAAAATTGCTCAAACGCATTTCCCCGCTCGTCCGAATCAGCAAATCTGGATCGCAAACATCAGCAGTATACAAATAGCGTTTAAATAAAACCTCATCAATCTCCTCCGGCTGCAACTTGCCTTCTTGTACCTGAGTGGCGATCGCCCGACAAGCCTGTACAATCTCCTGGCGGCCGCCATAATTCGTCGCTACCCGAAACAAAATCCCTCGATTGTGCTTAGTTGCCGTCACAGAACGCTCGATTTCCGCCTGCAAAGACCTCGGCAAAGCCTCCAAATTCCCCATAAATTGAATTTGTACGTCCTCGTCCACCATCTCCCGCAATTCTTGTCGCAGCTTGCCCTCAAACAAACTCATCAAAAAATCCACCTCTCCCGCCGGCCGCCCCCAATTCTCCGTCGAAAAAGCATAGGCCGTTAAAGCTGGAATCCCCCAATCTTTGCAGCAGCGCAACAATTCCTTCAGGGCGCTAGCGCCCCGGCGGTGTCCCGCAATCCGCGGCAACCCCTTATTCTTAGCCCAGCGCCCGTTGCCATCCATAATCACTGCTATGTGCTTAGGCAGTAGTTCTTGTTGTAGATCAGCAGGCAGCTTTTCCAAGCAAATTCCTTGACTCATGGTTTCTCCCGATTACCGACTAACGGCGCAGTATCCGCTTTAACAGTGTCACTCCCTTCAATCCTATCTGCCGTCCGAAATTGCCGATCGGAATTGGAGCCACAACTCTTTCTCCCTCCGACGGAAACAGCTTTGCTTCCAGCAATTCCTTAAGTTTGCTGCTAGTCAAAGGTCGATTTAACATTCCCATATGCGCCAGAGAAATCGAACCCGTTTCCTCGGACACCACGACACACACGCAAGCTTGCACCCGTTCGGTAATCCCCATCGCCGCCCGGTGGCGGGTTCCCAACTGTCGCGACGCGCTGCGATCGGACAAAGGCAAAATTACCCCCGCCGACACGATCCGCGAAGCTCGAATCAAAACGGCACCATCGTGCAGCAAAGTTTGCGGCTGAAAGATTGTCTGCAACAATTCCTTAGAAACTTCCGCATTTAGCTTAACCCCCGGCACTGAAAAATCCCGATCGTCGATCGGAGAATCTGTTTCTACAATTAATAAAGCGCCCGTGCGGTTTTGCGAAAGTTCTTTTACTGCGTCCACAATTTCATCTATTACGCTGTCCGGTGCGGGAGTTGGTCGGCGATCGCGTCCAAACAATTGTCTAAATTCCCCCCGCCCTAATTGTTCCAGAAATCGGCGAAACTCCGACTGCAATATTACCGCCATTGCCACAGCAGAACCTGTCACCAGGCTGTTGAGCGCAACGTGCAATAGCCTCAATCCAGCCCAGTTGCTCAGTGCCGTCGCCAGCATCAAAATAATAAATCCCCGTACCATCCACAGCGTCCGGCGCTCCCCGACGATGACGAGCACCAAATACGCAAGCGTAAATACCAGTCCAATATCGATCGCCTGAACCAATAAGGACTCAACGAGGCCAAAGTTATAGCCAGATTGTTGATTGTTCATGGTTCATCGAACGCTACCGCCTGTGAACCGCGAACCGTGATGCACTCGAACCCGTGAACCATGAACAGTTGTTATTCCAATCGCGTGACTGAACAAGCCAAAAGTAAAAAGTTAAAAGATAATCATCAAGAAATCAAAATGAATTATCTTACTTTTTACTCTTGACTTTTTATTTTTTACTTCTTACTTTTGAGTTCCGAGTCGTGCCGGAAGGCGATCGAGCCTCAGTAAATCCTGGTAAGTTTCCCGCTGTAAAATCGTGTTAACTTCCCCATTTTTCACTAAAACCGCTGCCGGTCGGGGTACTCGGTTGTAGTTAGAAGACATACTGTAATTGTATGCTCCTGTAGCCGTAACGGCGAGAATATCTCCCGCCTGACACTCTGGCAATTTAGCATCTTTAATCAGAACATCGCCTGACTCGCAGTGTTTTCCAGCAATTGTCACTGTTTCCGTTAAGGGATCGCGCATTTTGCCGGCTGCGACGATTCGATACACTGATTGATAGGTAATAGGACGCGGATTGTCCGACATTCCCCCATCCACAGCTAAATACGTCCGCATTCCCGGAATTACTTTTTTAGAACCTACGGTGTAAGCTGTAACGCAGGCTGTACCCACGAGCGATCGCCCCGGTTCGCAAAGTAATTTCGGTAATGGCAATTGCTGCCGCTCGCAAGCTGCTACCACTGCGGTGCAAATTGTCCGAGCCCAATCATCAATGCTAGGAGGATCGTCCGTCTCAGTATAGCGAATGCCCAACCCGCCGCCAATATTAATTTCTGTGGCAGGCAAATCATAACTTTGTGCTTTTGTCAAGGCCTGAATTATGACCTCGGCTAAGTCGTCGTGGGGTTGCAGTTCAAAAATCTGAGAGCCGATGTGAGCGTGCACTCCCACACAATATAATGACGGCTGTTCGCTGATGAACTTAAATACTCGATCGAGCGAATTGGGATCAAAGCCAAATTTACTATCGATTTGGCCGGTTTGAATATACTCGTGGGTGTGACACTCAATTCCCGGAGTAAACCGCACCATAATTCGTATAGGCCCACCGGTTTTGCTGCTGACACCCAATTTTCCCAAATCTGCCAGAGTCTCTAAATCCTGCCAATTATCGGCTACGGTAGTGCAGCCGCTTTCGACAGCTAGCTGGATTTCCTCGCGGGACTTGTTGTTACCGTGGAAGTAGATTTTATCGGGACTGACACCGGCTTGCAGTGCAGTATGGATTTCGCCGGCAGATACGACATCGATGCCTAAACCTTCCGAAGCTGCGATCGCGCAAACTGCCAAACAACTCCAAGCTTTAGAAGCATAGAGCACTTGAGATTCGCCCGGATAGTACCGTTTAAAAGCATCTCGGTACTGGCTGCTGGTCGCCCGCAGCGTTTCTTCATCTAAGATGTACAGTGGCGATCCAAATTGCTCCACCAAAGCTGTCACCTCGCAGCCTCCGATTTCCAGCCGATCGCGACTGTTAACACTGGCTGTCAGCGGTAAAAGCTCTTGATTGGGCGATGGCTTACGCCCCGCTTCGCTACGACTTTGCAGGGATTCTTTCGACTCAGACAAATACTGAAGTCCAGATTCGACCCTGAGAGATTGAGTTAATACCATTGTGCAATAACTATCTTTACTGTCTTCCCCAGTGTACAATTGACGGCAAGCAATTGGGTCAAAAGCGCCCAGATTGATGCTTTTGAGTAATTCTAAGATCTAAAATCTCAAATCCCCTGTGCGTTTTCTAGAAATCAAACATCTTAGTCCAGAAGACCTCCCTAGTGCCGTAGAACTCGATCGACTCTGTTTTGGCGGACTTTGGACGATCGAAGGCTACAGACGCGAGTTAGGCAGTCCCAACAGCGATTTATTAGGTCTGTGGACATGGGAAACAGAGGACTGTGAATCAGAGCCAAACCGGGCGGGCACGCACCATCCACCGCCCCTACAGATTCCGCCAACTCTCATCGGTATCGGTTGTTTGTGGGCGATTTTAGAGGAAGCTCACATTATCATGCTGGCAATTCATCCTAGCTTTCAAGGTCAGGGTTTGGGACAAGCTCTGCTTTTGGCTTTGCTAAAATCGGCTTGTGAGAGACAATTAGAACGGGCAACTTTAGAGGTGCGAGCCTCTAATTTAGTCGCACTGTCTCTGTACAAAAAATTTGGCTTTAAGGAGGCAGGACGGCGGAAGCGATACTATGCAGACACAGGAGAAGATGCTGTTATTATGTGGCGCAGTGGCATTGAAAAACCAGAATTTCAGCAAGATTTGGCAGTTGAGAAACAGAAGATTTGCGATCGGCTGCGGCGGAAAAAATGGCATTTGGCGATCGATAATTTTTAGTTTTGAGCAGCCTACTTTGGGCATTCCAGTTATGCTAAGAATTGAATTTACTGACACTGAAATCAAACATCAGCCTGCCCGGCCATACTTACCGCTTTGCTCCGCGCTTCTATAATTTGACCTATCTCACGCCCCAAGCTTGGTTGACGTTCAATCATCGTATTTACAGCATCAGAATAGACGACAAGAACTTGCAAATCGTCAACGGCGGCGATCGATACCGGACTCGGTTCCCCAGTAAACAGCGCCATCTCGCCAAAAAACTCACCACTCAAGATAGTCATTACCTCCAACTCCATGCCCAACTTGTTTGTGACTGTTACCTTAACCTGACCCGCAATGATAATGTACAAAGCATTACCAGGATCGCCCTGCCGAATGACCTTCTCTCCCGCACCAAACTTCTGTAAAATAGTTCCCTTAGCTAAGTCATCCAAATTTTTCGGCTCGCGAGCTAAAGGCATAAATCCGGGAATGGAGTGCAGGCTTTGGGCTAACTTACTTGAAGCGCTATCTGCCTTTGCAGCAGCTTCCACAGGATACGAGTATCGGTAGCGATATAGCGTCAGGTTGTTTCGCTGCGCTGCGTACCAGACTCGCGTCATAAATCGATCGAGTATCTGCTCCACATCCTCAAAGTTTTCAATAAAAAACTCCACCTCATAGATAATTGCAGTCTCATCATAGGATGTGGTTTTGATCTCTGGTTCAGGTTCGGCTAATATTCCCTGTGTAGCCAAAGCTGTACTTGTTAATACCTGCTTCACGAGGTTAGGGGGGGTATCGTAGGAAAAGCCAATATTGATGCGTTGATTATAAATGCGTTCTGGTTGGCTGTAATTACGGATTATTTCTTTTCCAATGAACTGATGAGGAACAATAATCACTTGGCGTTCGAGAGTTAGCAGGCGAACAGAGCGCCAATTGATATCAACCACCTGACCTTCGATATCTCCAATACGTAACCAATCACCCACACTAAAGGGGCGTTCCAGAAGCAGCGCAATCCCAGACATGACGCTACCCAATGTGTCCTGAAGCGCCAAACCGATCACGATCGAGCTAACGCCCAATCCCGTAGCAAGA
>Ga0335395_10001712_pt1 | contig 13631 bp, 15 predicted proteins | sample MAT02_FD_205744 | JGI IMG/M metagenome (GOLD analysis project Ga0335395, IMG submission 205744) | Freshwater microbial communities from Lake Fryxell liftoff mats and glacier meltwater in Antarctica - MAT-02 (spades assembly) (version 2) ...
CGCATAGATTATTGCTAGTTGGTGCAAAGTAGCAGCTTTCATCTTAGTATCGCCGATGCGTTCAAAGATTTCCATAGCTTGCTGTTCTAAAGTAATTGCCTTTTCAATTTCCCCTAGATTGCGCTCAACAATTGCTAATTCATGCAAACCATTTGCCTTTACATCGCCTAAATCTTCATCATTCTTCGCCAAACTTAACGCTTGTTCTAGATAATATTTTGCTGTTTTATATTCACTCCGGCTGCGATAAGCAATTGCCAAATCATTCAAAACTCTAATGCGAGTTTTCAAATCCTCGTGAGTTTCCTCGCGCCCATTCGATGGAGTGTATTCAATCAATAACCTTTTCAATAAATCGATCCGTTCCTGCTTTTCCGGCAACTCACAATAGCTAATCCCTTTGCTAGCATCCAGAGTTTGAGAAATCGCATCATCTCTAGTATTTGCAGGAGTTTTAAACACAAAAGTTCCCGAATTCCAGGCCCAGCAATCCGGCGCAAAATTAGCAACTCGCGTAATCGCATAATCCGGCAAACAAAACAGCATGAGATGTGGCACTATAACCCGATAAGCATCTCGTACCCAATTAAAATCAACCAACATCGGCGGATATTCTCCCGTCATCCCGATCGCATTTTCCACTCCCCGCACCATGAAAATCAACTTCTTGTCTGCTTGAACCTTAACCTTTGGCAAAACCTTCTGAATTTCATCCATCAAAAAGCGCATATCAGGATCGGGAAAATCCCAAATCTCAAACTGCATATCTTGACAATCGGGATGATTAATCAAGGCCTGAATAATCGCATCTCTATCCTTCGCAAAATTACTTTGGATAAATCCCAAATTAAAGGCATCGTCGGGAACAATATCAACAAATGTCAGCAATTGGTCAAAAGATTCTTGGTTGAGTTCAACAATCCTTTGTCGGTATATTTCAGGGATTTGGTTGGATTGATCTAAGGGCTTGTTGGAAAGCATAACTTTGTTTCACGAGTGGGTTGACATAATTCCACCGACTACTCCCGTTGTATTCCAAAACGGAAAGATTGAATAATAAACTTTGTCCGATTTCTTCTTTAGTGACATCTTTGTCGATGCAAACTCGCGCTAATATAGTATAATATTCTGGCGTAGGAGTAGACCTTTCAAAATCAAATTGCTGTTGATTTAAAGCGTAAGTGACATCTTCAGCCAAAACTTTACTGTGTTTGCGAGTAATGGCTGTGCGACAAGCCGATCGAGTCGTCTGCATCAATTGTCGCACATGACCGCCACTAGCTTTTGCCAAATCTAGCAACTGTTCTCGATCGTCAAATACCGCACTAACATCAACCCGCTGTTCAATTAAACGGGCAACTCCATCTAATCTTTGCTGATTGTAATTTAAATCACACTCACTACGATTGAATTCATAAATATTCACCATTGGCACGATATTGGGATTGCTAAACAAATTACTAACATTTTTATAGGAATAAATTACCGAAATCGGCACTGTATAGATGATTGTACAGTCTAGTTCTTGGAGTTGAGGAGCATAATCAAAAAACAAATGATTACCAACATTTGGAGGAATCCGGTCTAAGTTATCAACAATCAGCAAAAATCCTTTTTGGTAACGGTTGGGATGTTTGCGTCTCAGCTTCTCAAAAGCATCTTTCAATAACAGATTAATATCTGCTTGCAAGCGGGATAGATTACGCTGAAGAGTTTCCCGAACCACTTTTTTTTGTTGACTGGAACCTTTGATTTGACCGAGTAATTTCGCTGTCAACTTAGAAATAAACGGGATTTCTGCACCTGCGCTTGCTTCGGCTTCGAGGCTGGCGGAAAGTTGAACAGTTTCTTCTGTTTCTTGAGTAACTTCTTTAAACCACAATTCAAAACTATGTAATAGTTTTCGATCAAACTTCAATCCTAATTCAGTTAAATCATCAGCTACTTTGTTGATAACTAGCAAATATAAATCGGTATATTCCGTATCATAAGGATCCAGTTCCTGATCGAATTCTATATAAATCACCCGATATTCATTTTCCCACCGCGACTGAATCCGCTTTAACTCTGTACTTTTGCCGCATCCCCGATGTCCAGTAAACAAAATTGTGTTAAATTCTCCCGGTTCTTGAAGATCCAAATCCGTGCTAACGTTGTCGATCGCTACTGTGTTGCGTACTGCGGACAAATCCACATAATATCGTGCAATATCATCGCCCATTAGGGGCTTGACATCGCAAGCGCGGTAAGCTTCTTTGAGTGTTTTGGCGCGGTTGGTGGGGAGTGAAGTCATCGGATTGTAGATTGTAGATGTTGGATTTTAAATTTTGGATTGAACCGACTGCTTATAGCGATCGCGTGCGATCGAGATGTGGAGCTTTTTAACTCCTATTATAACTCACATCTCACATTATGCTCTATAATTGTAATTCGCACTGTTGAAAAACATAGTTAACCGCTGCAAACAGTCGTTCTAAGTCCTGAATTGTATAGAAAATTTTATTTTGAGTAAACATTTCTAATTTGAGCTGACCAAACTGCCACATTGCTCCATTAGAAACAATCCCAAAGATAGTTTGTTCTGGTTCATTGTTCAGTCGCTGTACGGCGATCATTTCTGCCAAACACTGCCCCCATCCTTCATCAAAGGCGCTCTCTTTCTTGGCTTCAACTAAGATGAAATAGGGCTTATCAAAAACTACAGTCCCAAGGGTGGAGCGCTTCGCCAATATATAATCTGGAATCCCTGACAAATTTTCATTGTAGATTAAGGTTTGGTGGCTCCACAGGAGAAAATTAGTGCGATACTTTTTCCAAACTTCTTTCAAAACTGGATAAATGATATTTTCACAAATAGCGATTTCTGAGTTGTCAAATACTCCTTCATTGAAAATCAGTTCTAACTCATTCCGAAAGATGTCGCTGACTGCAATTTCTGTTTCGATAATGAAGTTATCCCGCAGGTAATTAATCTGGAATTCCTTGGCGACAGCGCTGATACTTTTATAATCGCTAAAAGCCATTGGTTAACTGCTTAATAACTAATAAACAAGCCACCTAAAATCAAAAATATGGCAATTAATGCCACCCAAATAAATCGATTATCCTGCGTATTCACCTGACTTAAATCTACAGGTTCCTCTATGGCATTTCGTTTCGGAATCGCAGGCTTGACGAAGGAGACATTGGGCCCTACTTGAAAACTTGAAGATTCGTTTTCTTCTAGTGCTGTGAGATCGGGGATTTTTACCATCCATTCGGGAGGGATGGTAAGCTTGGGTGCTTCGAGAATGAATAGTAGGCGCTTTGCTTGTTGGCGGGTTTCTAGGCGCGGATGGCGGGTGAGTTGCCCACAAAGCTCGATCGCCCTTTCGGTATCGCCAGAGGCTTCGTAGGCGGTCACCAGCCACGTCTGCACGTCGCCGCCTAACCGGGAAGTGCGATCAACCAAACCGGTTGCTGTTTCTAAACTCTGCACAGCTTGAGCATACAGCCCGCTCTCAAAAGCTACTCGGCCAGCTTGATACTCAGTCTGCACAATTTCTAACTTTTCTGAACTCACCAGCCGCCACCCACTTGACAAATATTAGTTCCCAAATTCCCCAAACACTAGAATTCGCTGTTGTGTTGCGACATACCAGACTCATTATCGCGTTTGGAACCCAGCAGGTCTAACTGGTCTACTCTAATTACTGGCTTCGAGCGATTTGAACCCGTATTGCGGTCTTGCCAGCGATCGAACTTTAAAGATCCTGTTACCCCAATTAGAGCGCCTTTGCGAACGTAGTCAGCAGCGACTTGCGCTGTTTTCCCCCAGATTTCCAGATTAAACCAGTCTGGCTCGCTGTTCTTGGTTCTGCGATTGACTGCCAGCGTCAAATTACACACAACTTTACCCGACTCAAAATACTTCACGTCCGGGTCGCCACCGACGCGGCCGACCAAAGTCACAACATTAAGACTCATAAATTTTTTCGGGAATGTGTTCGATTGGTGATGTAGTTAAACTCTCCGTGAAGCGCGATCGACTCCAAACTTAACTTGGAACAGCGCGAATCAGGGCTTCATCCTGATTTTACACCCACTTACCAGAACATATTTATTGTGGACGATTGGCGAGTTTCCGCTCAACCTGTGCTCGACAATGTACATTTCTGACTAGACTCAGGATCAAAAACGTAATAGAATCCACCTCGGTTACACTTTTGTAACAACATTATTGCACACATTAGTATTTTAGTTTTGGGGGGGTACAAATCAGTGGGTCTTCTCAATCGATTTTCCTTATCTAGAGATATGGGTATCGACCTCGGTACTGCTAACACTCTCGTTTATGTATCTGGCAAAGGCATTGTTCTCCAAGAACCTTCTGTAGTGGCGATCGACCAAGACTTAAAAATACCGCTGGCTGTTGGAGAAGATGCTAAAAAAATGCTCGGGCGCACGCCTGGGAATGTCATAGCACTGCGCCCGCTTCGCGACGGGGTAATCGCAGACTTCGATACTGCCGAATTGATGCTCAAGACTTTTATCCGCAGAGTTCACGAAGGCCGAACCTTAGTTTCGCCGCGGATCATTATTGGCATCCCCAGCGGTGTCACTGGAGTTGAGAGGCGCGCTGTCATTGAAGCCGCTACTCAGGCCGGTGCTAGGGAAGTGCGGTTAATTGATGAACCGATCGCAGCGGCGATCGGGGCTGGATTGCCTGTTGCTGAGGCGACTGGCAATATGATTATAGATATCGGTGGGGGTACGACGGAAGTTGCGGTTTTGAGTTTGCAAGGTACGGTGATCAGCGAGTCTGTGCGGGTGGCCGGCGACGAACTCAATGAGGCGATCGTCATATACATGAAAAAAGTTCACAATTTGGTCATCGGCGAACGCACTGCTGAAGAAATTAAAATTCAGGTGGGTTCAGCATATCCAACTCTAGAGGATGACGATGTGATCATGGAAGTGCGGGGCTTGCACCTGCTCTCCGGTCTACCGCGAACTGTTACGATCAAAGGCCCAGAAATTCGCGAAAGTATGTCGGAACCGCTGTCAGTAATTGTGGAAGCTGTCAAGCGTACTTTGGAACGCACACCCCCGGAATTAGCGGCAGATATTATTGACAGGGGAATTATGCTGGCCGGCGGCGGGGCGCTGATGAAAGGTTTAGATACTCTGATCAGTCACGAAACCGGAATTGTCACTCATGTGGCAGCCGATCCACTGTGTTGCGTGGTTTTGGGAACTGGTAGAGTATTGGAAAACAAACAGTTGGAACGGGTTTTCAGCGGGCAGTCGTCGCGCAATATGTAGTTAACAAACTTAGGATTTTGGATTTAGAAATAGGTCTGCCATCTAAAATCTAAAATCCTGACATAACAATTTTAGATAACTGGAATTATGCTGAAGAATACACTCCGCAGGTGGTGGGATCTGCGTCTGCCAATTGCTCTTTTAGGTTTAGCTGTAACTGCCGCTTGGGGAGTTCGAGAAACACAAGGTGCTCCACTGTTTGAAGTTTACAATTGGGTGACTCGTCCATTTCAAACTAACGGCTCTGGGCAAGAACAGCTAATCTCGGCTCGCACTCAAGAATTGCAAGCACAGTTATTAGAATCAGAAACTCAAAATCAAAAGTTAAAAGAGCTTTTAGGTTATGTTTCGGCGAAAAAACCTAAAGGGATTGTCGCTCCTATTATTGGCCGCAGTGCCGACCATTGGTGGCAGCAAGTAACTTTGGGGCGCGGTAGTAATGATGGCATCAAAGCAGATTTTACTGTGATGGGCCCTGGCGGTTTGGTAGGTCGAGTTATCAGTGTTACTCCTAATACTAGCTTGGTGCTTTTGGCCAGCGATCCGACGAGTCAATTGGGTGTGGGAATTACTCGCAGTCGCAATATGGGTTTTATGCGCGGAAAAGGCGGAAATCAGGCTGTGATGGAGTTTTTTGATAATGTTCCTAATGTCAAGCCTGGGGATGTAGTCTCAACTTCTACTTTTAGTCAGTTGTTCCCTGCTGGTTTGCCGGTGGGAAAAGTGATTTCGGTGGATATGAATAAAACTCCGGCTCCCGAAGCTCTTATTGAGTTCTCTGCACCGATGAGTTCTCTGGAGTGGGCGGTGGTTTACCCTCACTCTAAGGAAGCTGAACAAAAGGCTTCCCAGGGTCAATCTTCTGCACCGGAAGGAGAGGCAAAGTAGCCATGAAGTCTTTACCTCGGATGTCTTCGCGATCGCGCCAATTTCTCAACTTCGCCGTTACATTTGTTTCTGTGATGTTGTGCGTACTAATATTGCCCACTCGGATGCCGGGAATGGAATTGCTGGGAATTAGCCCTAACTGGCTGTTAATTTGGGTGGTAGCTTGGAGCATTAAGCGGAAACGTACAGTTTGGGGAGCCGCTAGCATGGGCGTGGTTTTGGGGTTTCTTCAAGATGCGATGACTGCTCCTCATCCTACCCACGCTGTGAGTCTAGTTATTGTAGGAGTTTTAACGGTTGTTTTGCTCAAAAGCTGGTCGATTCCGGCGGATATTGTTGAGAGAGATCCGATTCCGATCGCGCTAATTGTGTTTGGGATGGCGGTGGTAGCGGAAACAGTGATGGGGCTGCAATTTCTGGCTATGGGCGATCGGGCTTTACTAGAAATTTGGAGCGATCACCAGCGTGTGGCTTTGTGTTCTGCTATTCTCAGCAGTCTTTGGGCTCCGGTGATTTATTTTCCCCTCAATCGCTTGTGGGAAATGACCAGGAAATTAGAAAAATCTTAGTCATTAGTCATTAGTCATTAGTCATTAGTCATTAGTGAACTGTTAACTGTTAACTGTTAACTGTTAACTGTTAACTGTTGACTGTATAGAGGTTCTCAAAAAAGTGAGGTATACGGGCGATGCCCGATGCCCAATGCCCAATGCCCAATGCCCAATGCCCAATGCCCAATGCCCAATGCCCAATGCCCGTCACCGTACCGCACTGTTAGTGAGAAAGACTATAGTCATTATAATATTACTTGTTTCCCCAAACATAGTAAGTGATGAACGGCAATAATTAAGTCACTAAGAATGAAATTAGGCTGATGCTTTTGCAGTTGATGGCGACTGCGAATGCCGCAGGTAACGGCAATTGTGGGTATCCCTAATGCTTGTCCCGCGAGGATATCTGCTTCGGTATCTCCGATCATCCAAGCTGAACCCAGAGATGACTCAAATTCTTCTGCAACTTCAGCCAACAATTCCGTTTTTAATGCTGTATAGTTGTGATACGCAGCATTCGGCATCTGAGTGCCGCGAATGCTGGTAAACAGTCTGGCTAAACCGTAATTTTGCAACAGTTGAACGGCTTGATTTCTCGGCCGTAGGGTGACTAAAATCAGTCGCACACCGCGAGAATGCAGAAGTCCGATCGCCCATTGCACTCCTGGCTGGATGCGATCTAAGTGCAACAAGTCTGGCTGATTGACAATCCGACTTACGCATCCGATAAAAACATGAATTTCTTCTCCCGACAAGCCGGAACTTTTGGCTATTTCAGTATCGGGCACTCGGTTTTGTTTCATTTGCCAAAACTGCTGTTTGCTGAGGATTTGGAGGTTGAGGTTGATTCCTCGGGCGCGGTAGGCTGCTTGAGTGTCGGCTAATCCCTGTTGATAGGTGGCGTAGTAGCGATCGGACACATCGACGATCGGCCCGTCTAAATCGCAAAATACCGTCATCCGGGGGGACGAGTCAGCTTCTGATGGTAGCTTGTACTGAAGGTTTTGGGAGTCTGGGGCTACGACATTTAACATAAAACGTTAGTAAATTAAGGATAATGATACATTTCTTGATTTTAGCAAGAAATGTATAAGTTAGAATATAAAGATTAAAGTAAAATTATTAAAAAAACCTATTGAAACTTGGGCATGGGCGATCGAGCCTGGTGCATGGACATTAATCTGTGTGGTGAGTGCTGAGTAATGACTTCTTAATTCTTTTTCTGTTTGTGGATGATAGCTGGAGACATTAAACTTTAGACTTAAGTTTTTAGCCATTTATCCTTACATGCTCAAACACAGCGATTTTCCCAGGAATGTAGAGACCAATCGGGTTCAGGTGCTTTCAGAGGCACTGCCTTACATTCAACAGTTTGCCGGCCGCACGATTGTCGTCAAATACGGCGGTGCGGCGATGAAAGATAGCACTCTCAAGGAAAAGGTAATCCGAGACATTGTGCTGCTATCCTGCGTCGGGATGCGCCCGGTTGTGGTTCACGGTGGCGGCCCGGAAATTAATATTTGGCTGGAAAAATTGGGCATTGAGCCACAATTTAAGAATGGTTTGAGGGTGACTGATGCCGCGACGATGGAAGTTGTCGAGATGGTTTTGGTGGGGAAGGTGAATAAGGAAATTGTTTCGTTAATTAACCAAGCTGGCGGCAAGGCGGTGGGGTTGTGTGGTAAGGATGGTAATTTGATTCAAGCTCGTCCAGATGGTCAGGAAGGAATTGGGTTTGTTGGCGAAGTGAGTGGTGTCAAAGTCAAGATTTTGGAGTCGTTGGTAAACAGCGGATATATTCCGGTGGTGTCGAGTGTGGCGGCAGATGAAACTGGTCAATCTTACAATATTAATGCTGACACGGTGGCTGGAGAGATTGCGGCTGCTTTGGGTGCGGAAAAGTTGATTTTGATGACTGATACTGCTGGAATTTTGGAGGATTATCATCAGCCTGATAGTCTGATTGTGAAGTTAGATATTCAAGAGGCTCGACAGTTAATTGAGTCTGGGGTTGTGTCTGGGGGAATGATTCCAAAGGTTAATTGTTGTGTGCGGAGTTTAGCTCAGGGTGTTAAGGCTGCTCATATTATTGATGGTCGCCTCGAACACGCTTTGTTGCAAGAGATATTCAGCGATTCGGGTATTGGGTCGATGATTGTTGCTTCGGGATATGGTGGGACGAATTAAAATGTATTGATCTCAATTTCGGTTGCACTCCTTATGATATAGAGGAGACGGCAATGCCGTGTCCCTACCGAAAATAATATTGTAGGGAGACGGCAATGCCGTGTCCCTACCGAAAATAATATTGTAGGGAGACGGCACTGCCGTGTCCTAATTTCTTAGTTTATCAGATCGTCTTCATTGACTCAAATGTCCGAAATAAATGGTATCATTATAATCGAGAGCAATTGCTTCACATTGGAGGTTTTAAAAATGAGATTTATCAATCCCAAAACAGATTTTGCCTTTAAAAAAATCTTCGGCGACGAACAAAACAAAGACATCCTCATCAGTTTTCTCAACGCCATCCTTTATCAAGGCCATTCTGCGATCGAATCTTTAGAAATCCTCAATCCCTATCAACCCCCCAAAATTAGAGGAGTTAAAGATACTTACTTAGATATCCGAGCCAAGTTGAATAACGAGCAAACAGTTATTATCGAAATGCAGGTATTGAATGTAGAAGGCTTTGAAAAGCGGATATTGTACAATGCTGCTAAAGCTTATTCGATTCAACTCGACACGGGAGCCGATTATACGCTACTAAATCCGGTAATTGCCTTGACTATTACTGACTTTGAAATGTTCCCCAATCTCGACAAAGTAATTTCCAATTTTATCCTCAAAGAAAAAGACTTTTTGGTTGACTATCTAATTTACGATATCGAGTTAGTGTTTGTGGAATTACCGAAATTTGGCAAAAAGCTAGAAGAATTAGAAACACTAACCGATCAGTGGATCTATTTCCTGAAAAATGCCAAAAATTTAGAACTTGTACCGGAACAAATGGGAGAAGTGCCAGCTATTCAGAAAGCTTTTGAAGTTGCAAATCGCGCCGATTTAACCCGCGAAGAATTGGAAGATTTAGAACATCAGGAAATTTACATACAAGACCAGCGGAATGCTACTATTAAGGCGGTGAAGCAGGCTGTGAAACAAAAAGCGATCGACATTGCCACAGGACTTCTGGATGTATTAGATGAGGCAACAATTAGTCAAACAACCGGATTGAGTATTCAGGAAATTCAAAAGTTAAAAGAAGCAAGGTAAAAACCGATCGACAATCAAGAATCCTTCGATCGCACTTGCTCAAAATCCTCAGCATCAGTCGGCAAACCAGAACCCTCGCCATTCCTCAACCGTGGCGATTCCCCATTACTCGCACTCGCAGCGTGACCCCCAGAATACCTGTCCTCAAAACCCGAATCCCTCAGCGAAATCGCACTTCTTTGACTCGCGGACAATCTATCTGATCGGCGATTCGTCCCAGAATGCGGCGGCTTCCGAGTTAAAGTTTTCCAAGCAGCCATCACCCCAGTCACCAGGCTGCGAGTTGTTACCTGTACGTTTTGCGCCTGCTTCTTCGCGCTACCAATACTTCGATCGACCTGTTTGACAACCTCTCCCGCACTTTGCACCCCATCGCTAACATCATCCGTCAACTCGCTAATTTCTAGCCCCGTCAACCGAATCGCCTCCAAAGTGGGCGGAAACTCGCGCGAAAGCGTGTCCGCGAGCTTTTCCACGCTGCGGGCTGCCCTTGCTAGCGCTTGCACCGCAGGTATTAAAGTCACTAAAACAGCAGTTAGGCTAACTGCCACTAGCAAAATCGAAAGTCCTAGCCAGAATATGGGATCGCTCACTTGAATCTCGGATTTGGGGTTTGGGAATTCATAGGCTGCTGTGGATCTAATTTTACAGTTAATGCGTGATGAAATTCTTGTGGGATGGGCCGAAGAGCCCGTCCCGAAGGCTGAATATTCTTGTGGGATGGGCCGAAGAGCCCGTCCCAAACAGCAATGAATAATGGCTAAGAGTGGGTGAGTTAGCGGACAGGAGGGCGCAACGGAGGACTGACTTCGACTTCAGTTTCCGACAGGGTTTGGCGTTCCCGCTGAGTCGCTTCTAAACCGGCTGCGATCGCCTCCTTCAATCTAACCAAAGTTTCGTCCCAATTGCGGATTGCAGTTTCCGAAAGTCGATCGGCTTGCAATTGGACGCTAGTCGATAAATCTTCCGCCAACTCCGGTAAAGCATCGGCCGATTTTTTCAATATCTGCCGCGTCTCCTTGCCCGTTCGCGGTGCCATCAGCAACCCAGTCACGGCCCCGATCGCAGAACCCACCAACAGACCGCCAATGAACAATCCTGAACGTTTAGTTGACATTTATATAACTTCTCTCCATAGACCAATTTTAGGTACGTTTGCCCGATCGCAGCCGTTTGCAAAGCTAGAATCCTGCATTTAAACTAGATGCGGCAATTTTAGGATAGCTTACTTATCTCAAAGGTCGATCGCGCCTGAGCCAAAGCGTCCGCCCCAAACCCAGCAATCCCAAAAGTTGCTGAACCTGTTGCAGTTGCAATTCCAGTTGTTGATAATTCCGCCGTAATTGGTGAGCACTTTGCTGCCTTTTTGCAAGGAAATCCGGCGATTTGCCGAGGACATTTCTGCTACAGCGCTCGATTGCTGCGATCCGAAATTCAAAACGTGCGATCGTCCGTCTGATTTTCCACACTTTCGCAGCGATATAAAAACACACCACAGATATCATTAAATTGATAATTACAACAGCCGTCAGCATTTTTTACTTTTTTTCAACTAATAACAGAAGACCGGGCGGTTGAAACCGCGTCTACACAAACAAAACCCGCCTCCGCGGGTTGAAGAACGGGCGGTTAAAATTACGTTATTTTATTCAGTCGGCGTCCGGCGGACATCGTTTGTATAGACGCGGTTTCAACCGCCGTCTTTTCTTCAGTCCGCGGAGGCGGACATCGTTTGTGTAGACGCGGTTTCAACCGCCGTCTTTTCTTCAGTCGGCGTCCGGCGGACATCGTTTGTATAGACCCGGTTTAAACCGCCGTCTTAGTGTCCGGCAAACAAACCTTAGTACCGCCCAAACCGCAATAACCGTTCGGATTTTTAGCAAGATACTGCTGATGATAGGTTTCTGCGTAATAAAACTCAGGGGCATCAATAATTTCAGTAGTAATCTTACCGTAACCGGCCGGTGTCAGAGCTTGCTGATAGGCATCACGCGAAGCTTCAGCTAGCTGCATTTGGCTGGCTGAATATGTGTAAATACCCGATCGATATTGAGTACCCGAATCATTACCCTGCTTCATTCCTTGAGTCGGATTATGGCTTTCCCAAAAAACCTTTAGCAGCGTTTCGTAACTAATTACTTTCGGATCGAACACAACCAGAACTACTTCATTGTGTCCCGTCATCCCACTGCAAACTTCGTTGTAATTAGGGTTTGGAGTGCTCCCCGCCGCGTAGCCAACAGCAGTCGAAAAAACTCCATCTTGCTGCCAAAATTTACGTTCGGCACCCCAAAAACAGCCCAAACCAAACATGGCAATCTCCATCCCATTTGCAAAGGGAGCTTTGAGGGGATTTCCGTTAACAAAGTGAGTTGCCGATACAGGCATCGACTCTGCCCGTCCGGGTAATGCCTCTTGGGAAGAGGGTATGCTCGACTTTTTGCCAAATCCAAATAGCACCATAAGTTTGTGAGGGCGATCTCTGATAAACGTCTTTACCTTAGTTAATAATATCAGATTTATACTGAAAATAGTGGCACTTTTGAAGGTAGAGGGTAAAGGGCACGAGGCAGAGTTGTTTTTCCGAGTGCTGTTGGTGATACGGCTCACATCCAATGCAGCTTTCAATCACATTAAGCAGTGCTATATGTCACTAAAAATAACCTAAAATATCACTTATTTTAGAGGAATAAATCACGCAGATTTTAGGCAAAATAGCCGATTATTAAATTATGGGGTTGTAGTAGAAGTTATTCAAGACAATTTCTAGGGAGTGTTTAGAAATGGCAGTTAAATCTTGCAGTGAACCTTTAAAACCTAATCCGTTTATTACTTACCGCGATCCGATTACAGGTAAGTGGATTGTGGTAAATCAGAATTTGTCGAAAGCAGCGGAACAACCACAGCTAGCAGCTTGAGCTTTACTATTAATTTTACCGGAAAAATCAACAATGTTCTGTAACTTGTAGGGTGCGTCAGCTCTGAGCTTCTGCATTATTAAGCAAATAATACTAGACAAGATTGCAAAAATAATTCGGACGGGCTAGAAGCCCATCCCACAAGAAAAAAAATTGTGGGATGGGCTTCTAGCCCGTCCCGAAAATTTGACTAAAAGGAGTTTTGCAATCTTGTCTACTCTACTGACGCACGCTAATTTTAAACATTGCTCATCTCTTTTCGCAGTTCCAAATACCGATAGAGATATTCCGAAATTATCCCGTGCAAAAACAAGTCGCGCGCTGCATTGAACGGACTGTTTGGCGCTAGCGGATGGCGGTTGACAATTACATGATTCCAGTCGCAATTTCCCGTAATTTCGCTGATGTATAGTCCGAAGTTTTCATCTAACTGAAGCGACATCACTGCTCGCGCAAATTCGTCGCTAGTCAGACACAGAGAATAGAATACTTTAAAAAGCTCGATCGCAGATTCCAGATCCAAAATCCTCAACCACCTGCGCTTCTCAAAATTTATTGCAACTTCTATAGGTTGAATGCTATCATAATTAATCCCCCGTTTTTTGACAGCCTGCAACCAGTTGGAATTTGTCAGCATTGCTTGGTTGTAATCCCAGACAAAGTTATACAGAATTAAGTCGTGTTCGAGAAACGCATT
>Ga0335395_10001713_pt1 | contig 13629 bp, 10 predicted proteins | sample MAT02_FD_205744 | JGI IMG/M metagenome (GOLD analysis project Ga0335395, IMG submission 205744) | Freshwater microbial communities from Lake Fryxell liftoff mats and glacier meltwater in Antarctica - MAT-02 (spades assembly) (version 2) ...
CGGTTACATCATCTACTTCAATCTGCAAACGCATTACATCGCCACACTCCGGCGCACCTACCAATCCGGTTCCTACGCTTTTACTGCTTTTATCCAGTGTACCTACATTTTTAGGATTCTGGTAATGACCGATAACTTTTTCTGAATATGCCATGATTTTAATTTTACAATGTGCTAATTAGCCAATGTGCTAATGTTTTAATATTGTTAGTGTATTCCTTTTATATTGCTTGATTTTGATGTTCTCTATTAGCAAATTATCGAATTAGCTAAGCTAATTAATGAGCTGCCCACTCAATCGTACTTAAATCAATTCCTTCTTTATACATTTCCCACAACGGACTCATTTCTCTTAACTTCAACACAGTTTCACTGATTGCTTTAATTGTATAATCAATCTGTTCTTCATTGGTAAATCTACCTAAGCCAAACCTTAAAGAACTGTGTGCAAGATCATCTCCTAAACCCAATGCCTTTAGTACATAAGATGGTTCCAAAGATGCCGATGTGCATGCAGAACCCGAACTCAAGGCTATATTTTTATTAAATCCCATTAGTAAGCCTTCGCCTTCTACGTGCTTGAAAGAGATATTGGTAACATGCGGTAAACGATATTGGGTGCTACCATTGATATAGGCTTCTTCCAGTTTCATCAATTCTGTTTCTAATTTATCTCTCAGCTTACTGATGCGTTTTGAATCTTCTTCCATATCCTGCATGCAAATCTCACAAGCCTTTCCAAAACCTACAATACCCGGTACATTCAGCGTACCGCTTCTCATTCCTCTTTCATGACCACCGCCATCCATTTGTGCGGTAACTTTTACTCTTGGATTTTTTCGCCGCACATACAATGCACCAACACCCTTTGGGCCGTACATTTTATGGGCAGTAAATGCCATTAAATCTATACCATCCTTATTTACATCCACCGGTATTTTACCTACTGCCTGAACAGCATCCGTAAATAGAAGAACACCATGTTTTTTTGCTATGGCACTTATTTCCCTGATGGGCTGAACAGTACCAATTTCGTTATTGGCATACATGATCGAAATCAAAATGGTAGTTGGTTTGATGGCTGCTTCCAGTTCCTTCAAATCAATTAAACCATCTGGTTTTACTTGTAAATAAGTTACTTCTCCGCCTAATTTTTCTATGTGCTTACAAGTGTCCAACACTGCTTTATGCTCAGTAGTGGCGGTAATGATATGATTACCTTTACTGGCATACATTTCAAATACTCCTTTAATTGCAAGGTTATCGCCTTCAGTGGCACCGCTTGTAAAAATAATTTCTTTCGGATCAGCTCCTATTAATTTAGCAACTTGTTCACGGGCGTAATCAACCGCTTCTTCAGCTTCCCAGCCAAATGGATGGTTGCGGCTGGCCGCGTTTCCAAAATGCTCTAAAAAATATGGAGTCATTGCTTCAAGCACTCTTGGATCCATCGGTGTAGTAGAATTGTTATCTAAATAAATTGGCAACTTCAGCATATTCTTCTATTTTTTTGTAATAACACGAAATTACTATAAAAGGTTTTATTTTAGCTGCCTTAAAAGCACCGCTTCATTCATTTTACCTATTTCGTAAACAATCAGTGTGTAAATGTTTTATCTATGTTAAAAATTGAGCATATTGGAATTGCAGTTAACGACCTTACAACTTCAATTCGTCTATATGAGAAGCTGTTAAATAGCCTTTGCTATAAAATTGAGGCCGTAGCTTCAGAGCAGGTTAATACTGCTTTTTTTGAGATTGGGAATTCAAAAATTGAATTGTTGGAAAGTACCACTAAAGATGGCGTAATTGCGAAATTCATTGACAAAAAAGGAGAAGGAATTCACCACATAGCATTTGAGGTGGCAAATATTGAAGCTGAAATGGCAAGATTAAAAAGGGAAGGTTTCGTGCTACTGAATGAAATGCCTAAACCTGGTGCAGATAATAAATTGGTCTGTTTTCTACATCCCAAAACCACCAACGGCGTGTTGATTGAATTATGTATGGAACAAACAAAAACTGATAGATAAAAGATCAAATTTCCATCTGCATAAACCTTACCAAGAGATAATATTACCCTTGGTAATAATAATTGAAATCATTATATCAGGAATGGGTTATTGAGCCTTTCCTCTCCAATCGTTGTTGAAGGTCCGTGTCCGCTGTAAACTACCGTCTCGCCGGGTAAATTCATCAACTTATCTTTAATATTATTCAACAAAGTCTGGTGGTCGCCCAAGGGCAAATCTGTTCTACCGATGCTTCCCTTAAACAAAACATCGCCGCTTATAATAAAATTTTGTTTGGAACAATAGAAACAAATGCTGCCCGGAGAATGACCTGGTGCTTCAATTACCAGCAACTCATCTTCTCCCACCAATATTTTGTCCCCTTCCTTTAAAAGGATAAAATCGCCGGTGTAATTATCAAATGGAAGATTGTACATCAATCCCGATGTTGGTGCAAAACTGAGTACTGCCTTTTCTTTTTCGTTTAAGTGCAGGGTTAGCTCAAAGGATTCTGCAACCATTTTATTACCAAACACATGATCCAGGTGACAATGTGTATTTAATAAAAAGGTGGGTGTTAAATTATTCCGACTTATAAAATCTTTCAGTGTCTCCTTTTCTTCCTCAAAATAACATCCGGGATCAATTACAATGCATTGTTTGAACTCATTGTAAACTATATACGTATTTTCTTGTATTGGACTGAATATGAAGGATTTTATTTTTAACATAGCAAATTATTTATTGATTAAAGCGATATTTTTATGATTGGGTTGAATAGATTAATTTTATTACCAAATATTAAATTCAGTATGGTAAAGTTCAGGATAATTTTCACATCGCTCTGTATTCTTTTGCTTGGTGCTTTCGCAACTTACGGCCAGGTAAACACTGTGGAGTTTGGTAAAAACAGGGTTCAATATAAAAAATTCAAATGGCAATATTATCAAAGCCGGAATTTCAATACCTATTTTAATCAAAATGGCCAGGAGCTGGCAAAATTTGTAGTACAGGTGGCAGAAGAAGAAGCGCCAAAAATTGAAGCCTTTACGGAATACAGTCTTCAACGGAGAGCCAATATTATTGTTTACAATGAATTTGCCGATCTCCAGCAGTCCAATATTGGTCTTGGTATTGACTGGCAAGTTACTGGTGGAGCCACCCAGTTGGTTAATAATAAAATGGTGGTTTATTTTAATGGCGATCATGCCCATCTACGCAAACAAATCAGGGAAGGTATTGCACGAATACTGACGGACAATATTTTATTTGGTGATGACCTTGGGGAATTTGCAGGCAACCAGGCGTTACTGGATTTACCCAAATGGCTTACTGATGGCTATGTAGCATTTGCAGGAGAAAACTGGAGTACCAAATTAGATGACGAGTTGAAAAGCGAAATCCTGAGTGGCAATTACTCCAAATTTTATGAATTTGCCTTTGACAAGCCGTTATTAGCCGGACATTCCTTCTGGCATTATATTGAAGAAAAATATAAAAAAGAAAATGTTACTTACCTGCTCTACCTGGCACGAGTATACAAAAATTTAAACAGGGCATGCGAACAAATTTGCAAGAAAAAATTCAAAGCAGTTTTGGCAGATTTTATGGAGTTTGAAGAGGATAAATATTTCAAAGACATCTCCAGAAGAAAGGCTTATCCAAAAGGAAATTATATTGAAAGTTTTGACATCAATAAAAGAAAGGATTATTACCGGATTAATGTAAATCCAATTGCACGTAACAATTCTTTTGCGGTAGTTGAGTTTAAGAAGGGAATTGTAAAATTAAAATTAAGTGAAGATTTCAGTTACACCACTTTGCTGAAATACGGCATCCGTAGTTATAAAAATGAGGCCAATCCTGATTATCCGATAATGGCATGGGATCCAAAAGGGACCAGGCTTACCGTAATCTATAATCAGGAGGGAAGAATCAAGTTATTTGTGTATGATGTGGTAACAAGGATCAAATACCCCAAGCTTGACCTGACCGAACATTTTCAACAAATACAGGACGTAAAGTATATGCTTGATAGCAAAACACTTTTGTTAAGTGCTACCAAAAACGGGCATACCGATATCTTTACTTACAATCTTGAAAATGAAAAGGTACAACAGATCACCAATGATGTGTACGATGACCTTGATGCCACTTATGTTTCCTTTCCCGGCAAAACCGGAATCATATTTTCCAGCAACCGCCCTAATCCGGATGCAAAATCAGGTGACACTGTTTTACCTAGTGATAACCGTTACAATGTTTTCCTGATCACCAACTTTGGTAATAAATCTGAACTCAATCAGATTTCGCAACTATCCCATCTTAAGTATGGCAACGCCCGTTACCCAATGCCTTACAACGACAATCATTTTACTTTCATTAGTGATGAAAATGGCGTTGCCAACAGGTATGCTGGTTTCTTCAGCACCAAAGCAGCAGGTGCAGATACATTGGTATTGATTGCGGATGAGATTTTGCGAAACCCATCAGCAAAAGATGTGGACAGCACATTAAGGGTGTACAAAAAAACAGATGTGGATTCTATTGCCATAGTAGCAGTTTCGAAGGATTCAGCCTATACGTTCCCATTAACCAATTATGAAAGCAGTGTTGCAGAAACGAGGATTGCCGGTGATAAAAACCAGGTGAGTGAGGTGACCAGACAAAGCGACGAAAAGACATTGTATAAATTAAAAATTGATGAAAATACTCTCCGACGTCGCAACGTAACCGCGCCGCCTACAGCATATATGAAAGGCATTGTTATGGCTGATAAAATTGAACAAACTACAACAGACTTATATGATAAACCTTTTGGCAACATTGATGAAGCAAAGTCTGAAGACAATATGTTTCAAACAGAGTTTGAACAAGACAAAAAAGATAGCAGCAGATTAGGGCAGACTTATGGATCGGAGGATTACATTAAAAAGGATGTGCTAAAAAAATCAAAATTATACGCCTATAAACCTGTAAAATTTGGAGCAGAATATGGTGGGGTTGCCTTCAATAATTCGGTATTGTTCAATCGTTATCAACCATACGGAGGTGGACAGGGCCCAATCAATCTTTCTTCCAATACAGTACTGAACGGACTAATTAGACTGGGGACTTCTGAATTGATGGAGGATATTAAAATAACCGGCGCCTTTAAATTATCAACTAATTTAAAAGACAATGAATGGTTGATGGCCTATACCAATTTAAAGAGAAGAATTGATTGGGGTCTCACTTTCTACAGAAATACCTATGGTTCTTTTATTGGTGATTTCGTTGGAAAAATATACACCAATCTATATCAGGGAAGCGTAGCCTATCCATTTGATAATTCCAAAAAACTTAAGTTGGATTTTGGCATTAGAAATGACAGGGGAGTAATCTTTACCGATATCAACCGCCCCAACAGTTTGAAGATTCCAGATATTAATCGCAGGTATGTTACTACCCACATGGAATATGTTTACGACAATACACTTAATCCAACACAAAATATCTGGAACGGCCTTCGGTATAAAGTATATTTTGACTGGAATACGGATATTAGCAAAGAAATATTCGCCACAGGTAAATTTAATTTCAACTGGGGGCTTGATGGCAGATATTACTACCCCATATATCGTAATTTCATTTGGGCAGGCAGGGCAGCAGCAGAATTTAGCTGGGGCAGTCAAAAAACGATCTATTACTTAGGTGGCACAGATGGAGATTTGTTTCCAAAATTTAATAATAACAATACACCTGCACCAGATAATTATTATACATTCCAAAGTCTTGCAGTTAATATGAGAGGCTTCAACCAGAATGTTTCAAATGGTAATAACAATGTTGTTTTAAATAGCGAATTCAGATTACCAGTATTTACTACCCTATTTAGCAGACCAATCAACAATGCATTTCTACGCAATTTCCAATTGGTGCAATTTATTGATTTAGGTGCCGCCTGGAATGGCAGTTACAATGGGTTAAAACGTCCTGCAGTTATTATTGGCGCACCACCGGTACAAATCATTAACAGAGTTGGCGGTGTAGGTCCGTTTGCAGGCGGCTATGGTTTTGGAGCAAGGAGTACATTATTAGGTTACTTTGTAAGGTTTGATGCAGGATGGCCTATGAACCGTGTATTCAAAAAAGGGGTTTTAAATTTAAGTTTAGGCTTAGATTTTTAAGTCGCTAATTCAAATCTGATTTGTAACTCAAATAAAATTTGAACCAATAAAATGGCTGACAGCGTTAAACCTGTCAGCCATTTTGTATTGGATACCTTTTGATTTTACAAACTATTAAAGTGTGTCAATTTATAAATTGCCTATCAATTCCCAAAACCTGTCGGGCTTTTATGATGCCCTTATTTTTTTCTACCAGAAACCGATTAAAAATAGGACTCTAAACAAGCTAAAATAATAATTCTATTCTATTGCAGTATATAGATAATCTAATAGACAAGTAGTACCACAGCATCTGCAACTCTAATTCTTAAAGAGAAAAATAACGGCACAACAATTATATTAACCAACCTATATTATCTTTTAGAAATCAACTTTTGCAAAGCAAATCTGGTTTCTGAAAGTGCAGGGAATTATGATTTGCCTTGCCCCTACCTGGCGGGCTAATTTTGGCATAAATTCATACCCACGATCAATGCTTCTGAGGGTTGGATTTCTTTTAATTGTACCAGTGGCGGTAAGCGTATTGTCGGTTAAAAGCTTGGCTTTCTTTTCCATAATATTAAAAAGAAAATGAATATTAGACTCTGTGATGTAGGTTGAAAAAGATAAAAAGTTGTCATTGTCATCTGCGTACTGCTCTTTATTGATGATATTATCCCTTACTACATTTCCATCTTTACTAATTTCAAGCAATAAAATATTATCATAGTAGTAACGTCTACTTTGATTATTGTTAAAGCTGTTGAAAGGCTGGTAAAAACCCCAGTGAGAAAAATTGTTAAAGTAGTTGTTATAAGGATTCATAAAGGGCGAACCATATAAATAATCCCAACGGTTCCAACCCGCATTGTTATTACCGGACTGTGTAGAAAAATCTTCTGCCACCAACAAATAGCTTCCATCTTTTTTCAATAGAACACTCCTGATAAAAAAATCGTTTAGCGCAAGTTTAAGATTACCTTTTGTTTTGGCAATTTCCTTTACGCTTTCATCCAACCTGGTAAATACATTGGCATAAGCACTGTCGCCCCTTACATCCCAAATAGAAACAAAAATGCCATCAATATTTCCACGCCGTTCCGTGTAATATAAAGAATTAAACAGGTAGCGCTTATTCACATTGTCTATTTTCATTTTTATCTCATCAATAAACAATCCATTTAAATTTAACTTTCTTATTGAAAAAGTATCGTCAACGGGCTTTTTGCTGTAGAGGTAAACTAAAGAGATATTTGAGCGGCTACCTTGTTTTATACCCCTTGAAAAAATAAAATTGCCTTGGTTATCCAGCAAAAAATCACTGAACACATCGTCGCGGTCATTGAAGTCCATTATCAACCGTGACCTATGAAGCTGCTGCAGGTTATTGTCAAAGAGAAGTGTAGTGAAATAAAACTGTTCATTTTTCTTTTGAATCTTAAAAATCATGATTCGTTTCTTATCCTCGCTGTTGATGGTACTGTAAATTTTATTATCCCCCATTAAACCAACATGGGTAGTATCCAACTGGATGGGGTTATCAATGAGGTGGCCGTTATTATCCATTTTTGCAGCCATGCAGTAAACCACACTTTTTTTCTGGTACTGGTAAATAAAATAAAAGTTATCGGCAAACGTGATATAGTCTACATTAAATGCTTTATCAGGAATAAAATCCAAGGCAACTTTTTCTTTCAACAACATGTCATCCGCATTATAAACAGAAACGGCATATTTCCATTTGGCATTTTTAAATACCATTATATTATTATTCATCTTTCCAATAATATCAAAATTGATATCACGGCCATCTTCTTTTTGAGGTTCAGAAAAAGTGATGCGTTGAGCAAAAGAAGATATTGACAATAGCAACAAGCAACATATATAAGTGATTCCTTTCATGGTATAACTATCTTTACAATAATAAAATTAAGGTTTTAACAGCAATGAGTTTATGAATAACAACAAGATGTAATGATTTTTGTTTTTACATCATCACATTATCAAATCAATAATTATGCAAACAGTGATAATAACAGGCGGCACTGGAATGGTGGGCAAGCATTTAACAAAACATTTAACCAGCAAAGGTTATCAGGTCATCATATTAACCAGAAAAATGCCATCGGTTATTCATCCCAATTCAAATGTATGTTATGCGTTGTGGAATGTTGCAACAAAAACAATTGACATCAATGCCATTCAAAAAGCAGACTATATTGTACACCTGGCTGGCGCAGGTGTGGTAGATAAAAAATGGACTGCCGAATATAAATCAGAAATTGTAAAAAGCCGGACAGAAAGCGGTGCATTGTTACTTGAAACTTTACGCAACAATACACATTCCATCAAAGCCATCGTAAGTGCTTCGGCCATTGGTTGGTATGGAGAAGATCCGGCACCGGGTAAAAATGGCTTTGTTGAAACAGATAAACCAGCACCTGGATTTTTGGGTGAAACCTGTAAACTTTGGGAACAGAGCATTGAACCGGTTGTGGCTCTAAACATCCGGCTGGTAAAAGTTCGCATAGGCATTGTATTAAGTAATGAGGGAGGTGCATTGGCCGAATTTAAAAAACCCATCCGATTGGGTATAGCAGGTATTTTAGGCGATGGCAACCAAGCCGTAAGCTGGATTCACATTGATGACCTTTGTAAAATATTTACAGAAGGAATAGAAAACGAACAATTGCATGGAACTTATAATGCGGTAGCACCAAACCCCGTAAGCAATAAAACACTCACACTGGAACTTGCCAAACAAATGAAAGGCAAATTTTATATTCCCGTCAACGTACCAAAGTTTGTTCTAAAAATCATGCTGGGCGAACGCAGTGTGGAAGTACTTAAAAGTGCCACTGTTAATTGTGATAAAATAAAGCATACCGGTTTTGCTTTCTTATATCTATCAATAGAGGCGGCACTTGCACAGCTTACTCATCCATCAAAAGATTAGAGATCGGTTTTAACCATACGATTTACACTCCACCAATAAAATAAAACGAGATAGGCAATTGCGAGGCCTAGCACCAGCCACGGATAATCGGTTGGCAATGCCCCTTTGGCAAAGCTTTTCAGTGGATTTTCCGGAAAGGTAAGCATGCCATCGGCAGAATTCATCGGCAGGTAATCGCCCATACTTCCCAGGTCGATATTATTTTGACTTCGTAACCGGATACTCCAAACATCCAGTAATTGCGAGATGAAATTTTCCAATCCCATATAGATAAAAAATACACCGATCGCAAAACCGGTTCTACGAATTAACACACTAATTAACACAGCAATCATATTATACGAAAGGGCTTTTAAAAAGAAAAAGCCAACATGCGAAATGCCGTAGGTTGAAAAGGGAGAACCTGATAACAAGCCAAATGAAATAGCAGTCATAAATACAAGTATGGTCGAAAAAATAGCCGTTAATATCGCCAATACTATCTTTACATGAATAAATTGCTGTCTCGACCACCCATCAATGATATTTTGACGATGGGTACGAAATGTAAACTCATTTGTTACAAGAATGATCAATAATAACGCTGGCAATAGCAATAACCAACCCGAGGCATAGCTGGTAGTTTGCCAGGTTTTATCAAAATTATAGGGTGAAAATGACCCCATCACTTTCGCTGCATCCAGCTGGCTGACCATATTTTTATTTACGAGGAATACAATGTAATTAACAGTAACTACGCCCAAGGCAAAAAAACTGCTGAGGATAATAAAAGCATTGTAGTTCTTAATCTTCAGCCACTCAATATTTAATAATTTAAACATATTCGGTTTTTATAATTAGTTGGTTAATTCCATAAATTTAGATTCCAGACTTTTCTTTTTTACCAGCAGATGATTGAGCACCACGCCATCATTAAAACAATGCTGGTTAACTGTTTCAAGGTTTACTGAGCCGATTGGGTAATTCAACTGCACCAGGTTATTGTGGACATTCATTGATGTAAAACCCGATAATTTCTGAATGGATGATTTTAATTTAGCCATATCGGCAGCACCCACTTCCACAATATCTTCATTGGCTAAAATCTCATTTACATTTCCGGTGGCAACCAGTTCGCCCTTCTTTAAAATGGCTACATGTGTACATACTTTTTCTACCTCATCCAGTAAATGACTGGCCATAATGATTGTCTTACCTTCCTGATGTAACTTTTTAATAAGCGCCCTTATTTCTGCAATACCAACGGGATCCAATCCATTGGTAGGCTCATCTAAAATTAAAACTTCGGGATTGCCTAATAGGCAGGAAGCGATGGCAAGCCGTTGTTTCATCCCTAGTGAATAGGTGCTAAAACGGGAATCTTTCCGCTGTGTCAGATTCACCATTTCCAACACCCTTGGGATATCTTCTACTCCCCTTCCCTTTACAGCGGCAGCAATTTTTAAATTACGTTCGGCTGATAAATAATGATAAAAATTGGGCGTTTCTAAAAATGTACCAATTTGTCTTCTATGGCTTTCGTTGGGTACTTCACCCAAAAGTTTGTAAGAACCGGAAGTAGGTTTTAAAATATCCATGATGATCCCGAGCATGGTCGTTTTTCCGCTACCGTTAGGACCTAATATTCCAAATACCGTACCCTTTGGCACATTAAAACTTACGCCTTTCAGCGCCTGTACACGTCCATAATCTTTTTTAATATTATCTAAGGAAAGAATTGACATAATGCCGATGAATGTTTAAGGGCTGAAGATAAGTGTTTTTAGAAATTGCCAGTGGTAAAAATAGTATAAGTGGTGAATTTACGGTAAATGTTTCTGGTGCCACATCGAAGTAAAATCGCCTAGGATTGCAAAACCAGTGCGACTGAAATCGAGTTGCCTCAATCGCAGGTGATCAATATCCTTCTGCAATACTTTTCGGGTAAAAGGGTTGATGGTTCCACCCGGCTCTAACGGTGCAGCAGCAGGATTGTATTGGTACACTGCATCTACAATGGTACCCCTTGGGTACATGATACCAGGTTGGCCCAGTCCCCTGGTGTTTAACATTACCGGATGAATCAATCCCAGCGTATGCCCATACTCATGAGCCGCTGTGGTAGAATTATTCAGCAGGTTATCCAGTTTAAAATAACCAGTATTGCTGCCGATACCATCTACAAAGGAAATATCTGTACCAGCAAAAGCTTCAATCCGGAAATAATTGTTTCTTGGGTTGGTGTTTTCAAAAACCATTTTCGGGGTTAGGTCTTTAGCCCAGCGACCGGTTATGCTAAACAATACTTCATACAAGTGATTCCTTAATATTACTTTTCCTTTTGCTTCATTCCAATGACTGGCAATATCCTTTGCTATTTGAACACTTAAAACATCATTTGCCACATCGCCATAAAAGAGAAAATCGGAATGAATAACGATTTGTTGTTTGGCAATAATTATTTCTGTTTCTCCCATTTTATTAATTTTCTTTTTTGGTGGTGTAATTTAGATCAAGAAATTCAGACAACTAACCACATTAAAAAGTAGTCAAAATTGAAGGAAATTTATTTACATTTAGAAAAAAAATTATGGACCGTTTGTTTGTAGACCCTAACATTGCAAAAGCCTCTACCCTTTCAACTGATTTCTATAACTCCTTTGAATATTTTGAAGCAGCAAAAGAAAAAATATTTGCTGCTTCCTGGCAATTTATTGGCAACACTGCGCTGGTGAAATTTACCGGAGATGTACAACCTTTTACTTTATTGGAAGGCTATTTGAACGAGCCATTGATGCTTACCCGGGACAAAGCCGGCGACATCAACTGTCTTTCAAATGTTTGTACCCACCGGGGAAATATCATTGCTTACAAAGCCTGCAGCAAAGCAGCTTCGCTTCGGTGCAAATATCATGGAAGATTATTTGAGCTGACCGGCAAATTTGTATCGATGCCTGAATTTAAAGAAGTAGAAAACTTTCCCTGCGAAGAGGATAACCTACCCGCTCTACCGGTATTCAATTGGGGGAATTTATTATTTACATCACTTGATAAAAAAGAAGAAGCACCCATTTATTTTAAAGAAATGATGGACCGAATGAGTTGGTTACCGTTACAAGAATTTTACCACAGGCCCGACCTTGATAAAACATTTGAAGTAGATGCCAACTGGGCATTGTATTGCGAGAATTACCTGGAAGGTTTTCACATTCCATTTGTACATGCCGCTTTAAATGCAGCGCTCGATTATGGCGAATACAATACCGAGTTATATCCAAAAGCAGTTTTGCAATTGGGCGTTGGGAAAAATGGGGAAGACTGTTTTGATCTACCATCCGGCTCCGTTGATTATGGCACTAACATAGCCGCCTATTATTTTTGGGTATATCCAAATATGATGTTCAATTTCTATCCCTGGGGATTATCCGTTAATATCGTTAGTCCGGTTAGTGTAAATAAAACCAAGGTTGAGTTTATAGTGTACATGTGGAAAGAAGAGAAGTATGATAAAGGTGCCGGCAGCGATTTGGATAAAGTAGAACTGGAAGATGAAGAGATCGTACAAAATGTTCAAAAAGGAATTGTATCAAGGTTCTACAAACACGGCAGGTACTCAGTTACAAGAGAAACCGGCACACATCATTTTCACCGGTTGATTGCAGAGAGCATGAACGCTGGGGTTTAGATAATTTGATTGATAGTTTGCAAATTGTTGTTTGCAAACTGCTTGATGCTTCAGCACCAGTCAGACCGGGACGGTCATCTTTACCAGTCCGACCGTCCCGGTCTGACTGAATTGGTAGAAGCGAGCAAAAATATAAACAATTCCCAACGGTTTCATTGAGATAAAAACTGATTCAATCTACACTAGTCAGACCGGGACGGTCGGACTGGTAATGGCGAAATTATTCATCAGCATTAAATTCGTCCAGGAAATTCTCGTCAGTCCTTCTATTTAAATTAATAAAATCCCGCTCATCATAACCACAGTATTTAGATGCCAATGCTTTGTTGCAAAGTGTTCCATTTCTAGCGCCTGAATAGTCAACGTAAGATGAAAAAAGCCAGTCACCAGCACTTTTTACAAGACCGGCAGCTACCGGATTTTCATGAATGTAAGAGAAGCAATTGGAACAGTAATCTTCTAAACTAAGTTTTTGTTTTATAACCCAATCAGACGCTGATGCATTTTTGGCTTTTGTTTTTTGACGAAATAAAGAACCTGTTCGCTGATATCGCTTATTATAGATTCTTGCGTAACCGCTTAGGAGCTTACGGATACCATTGGTGAGCATTTCAATTTCCAAACCTCCCTGCTTTTTTAAAATGCAGCTTCGTTCGTCTGTATAAACCAGCAGGTGAAAATGATCCGGCATCAAACACCACGCAATAATTTCTGTATTTGAATGAATGTACTTTCTTATCATGCGCAGGAAGATCATATAGTCTTCATCATTCCTAAACAAAATCTCGTGATTGTTACCCTGGTTATAAATATGGTAAATATTATCTGGAGAAAATTTCATGTTGCTGA
>Ga0335395_10001715_pt1 | contig 13625 bp, 19 predicted proteins | sample MAT02_FD_205744 | JGI IMG/M metagenome (GOLD analysis project Ga0335395, IMG submission 205744) | Freshwater microbial communities from Lake Fryxell liftoff mats and glacier meltwater in Antarctica - MAT-02 (spades assembly) (version 2) ...
AACTGCGTTTAAAAACAGGGAGGTAACTGACAAAAGTAAAGCTGGTAAAAAAATCCTTTTCAACATGTAATAAATGATTAAATAGAGCGGTTAAATATCGGTTATTTTTAGGAATTAGTAGGGATAATGACTGAAGGTTCCTTATTTTTAACATCCAACAAAAAAGTATGACCAAAATTGATGCCAATAGCACACTAAAACGTTTGAGAAATCGTTACCGCCTGGTGGTAATGAATGAGGATACTTATGAGGAAGTGGTTAAGTTCCGCCTTAGTCGTTTGAGTGTGTATATTGTGTTGAGCAGTGTATTTGTTTTATTAACCGTGTTAACGGTTGCATTGATTGTGTTTACGCCAATCAAGTACTACCTTCCCGGTGTCGGTTATGGAGATGCACAGCAAGTGAAAGAATTCCGCCAGTTGAAAATACGCACCGATTCGATGGAAAGTGCGCTTAAATACAAACAACAATATTTTGACGATATTAAAAAAGTATTACAAGGTAAAGTACCTGTTTTGGACACCAATAAGCTGGATTTGCCCAAAATTAATAGTAGTAACGAATAATTGATCTTATATAAAACTCATTCATTCTTTTTTTTTCCTATATTCATTTTCTAAAACCTTTTCCTATGTTTAATTCCAAATCTAAATCTACTTCAGGCGAAATGCCTACCGGCGGAACTACCATCATAGGTGCCGGAACGATTATCAGTGGTGACATCAAAAGTGATGGCGATATTCGCATAGATGGGGTACTAAATGGTAACCTCTTTGCTAAAGCAAAAGTTTTTATTGGACCAGATGGCGTGGTAGAAGGTGATATTCATGGTGACCAGGCAGACGTATTGGGTAAAGTTACCGGACAAATCAGAATCAAGGAATTGCTACAGCTTTTGAGCAAATGCGATGTGAAGGGGGATATTTTTGCCGGTAAATTACAGGTAGAACCCAGTGCTAATTTTACCGGGCGCTGCCAGACTGGTGCCAACGTAGTGGAGCTTAACAAAGAACTAGTGAAGAATAAAGAACTGGTGAAGAATGTTGTGAATCAGTAATCTTTAAAATATCTTTGCGGCCACATGAATTCACAAAAGAAAGTAATTGTACCGCTCGTTGTTATTTTTATTCTTTTCAGCACATCGCTCACTGTTGCCAAAGGCTTGCTGGCCAAATGGGGCATAGATTACAATGTTTTAATTGTTGCCAACATACTCTTTTTTCTAATCAGTATGCTGGCTTTTTTTATGCAAAAAAAGGCATTGGGCAATAGCAATCCAAACGTATTTGTAAGAAGCGTAATGGCAGGTATGTTGATAAAAATGGGGATGGTGGTTACTGCAGTAATTGTTTACAGACTGGCGGCCGGTAATACTGTGAGTAAAGTATCTGTATTTGCAGCTATGTTTTTATACCTGATTTATCTTGCAGTGGAAGTGGCAGTAATAACCAAACTGAATAAGCAGAAAAATGGCTAAGCAGGAGGCGCCTTTACACCAGTTGAAACAATACCTGCCCGAAGGATGCTTTGAGGAAGTATCTCATTACCTGCTTCATTATAAAGTTCAACTTACCATCACCCGTGAACGAAAATCGGTGTTGGGTGATTACCGGAATTCTTTCGCTGATAAAAACCACCGCATCAGCGTAAATGGTAATCTGAATCCATATTCTTTTCTAATAACATTGTTACATGAACTGGCCCATTTGTTTACCTATGAGCGTTTTGGTCATCGGGTACAGGCCCATGGCCCGGAGTGGAAGAATGAATACAGCAAAGTATTAGCGCAGTTTTTATTAAAGAAAGTATTTCCTCCGGATATTCATAAAACGTTGTTGAAAACATTGCAGAACCCCGCTGCCAGCAGTTGTGCAGATACATCACTATTGAGGGTGTTGCATCAATATGATGAAAAAAAAGAAGGAATGAGCCTGATCGAAACCTTGCCTCCGGATACTATCTTTAAGATTAAAGGCGGTAGGGAATTTAAAAAGGTAGAAAAGGTGCGTAAACGTTTTAAATGCCTGGAAATCGCAACTGGTAAAATGTATTTGTTCAGCCCGGTCTACGAAGTGTTTGTAGTATATTGACTAAACTTTGCACCTAATGTTATGCTAAGTGTGAATTGTCAATGGTGACCCGATAACTAACAGGTGGTCAATATTTCATTATTGACAATTCACCATTCACAATTTGAACCGTCATTTTGTTCTTTACACAGCACTAAAGTATTTTCAGCATCCAGATATCGCAACCATTGTGACCGCTATTACCCAGTGGTCCTTTCAAATAGTTGAATCCAAATTTTTCATACATCGGTACGGCAATAACCAACTCGGGCATTGTTTCCAGATACACTTTTTTATAGCTTGCTTTTTGGGCAGTGTTCATACATTCTTGCATCAGCATTTTCCCCAAACCCTTACCCCTTGCCACCGGTGCCAGGTACATTTTTACCAACTCACACGTGTCTGCATCCAGGCCATCCGTGGGAAATATGCCGCCTCCACCTACGACCTCATTGTTTATCACAGCCACTTGGTAAATACCATTTCCGCTTTTAAATAGTTCGTATAAATGATCGGTACTTTCATCAAAATAAACGGTACCGGGTTTGTTGGCATTGAATTCTGTTAAGGCATTTCTTATAATAATTGCCAATGTTGCATTGTCGGTTGGTTCAATTAACCGGATAGTAATATTGTTCATGAAGTTTAGCGTTTTTCTCCAAAGCGGATTAGGTTATTGTTATTGTCTGCAATGGTAAATTCTTTCGTACCCCATGGTTTTTCCGCTAATTTATTTTTTAGTTCAATTAATCCTTTTGCACATATACTGGTATAAAAGTCTTCAATATTTTCAACCATGATGAGGCAGCCTGAATGCACATTGCTTGTCTTGAGTGTTTTCATCACAAGGTGTATTTCGGTCGTTTTTAATTTTAATATGCCATAGTTGCCATAGTTAATCCCGGTGAACCCAAGTTTTGCTTCATAAAAATCAATTGCTTCCCTGATGTTGGCAACAGGTAACACAGGAATAGCTTTGTTCAGCATTTTACAATATTGGGTGTTTTGATGAAAGGTATTTTAAAAATCTTTATTTTCGGGATCTTAATCGAAAATATATTTTGGAAGTAACACAAAAATACAATGAAGATGAATTGGTGCTATTGCTTCAGCGGCAGGACCAACAAGCATTTTCTTACTTGTACGATAATTATGCTCCGGCGTTGAACGGAGTAATTTTCAGGTTGGTGGAAGATAAAGCACTCTCGGAAGATATTTTGCAGGAAGCATTTGTAAAAATTTGGAATAATTTTTCAAGTTATGATCCGGCAAAAGGCCGGTTGTTTACGTGGATGATGAATCTTACCCGAAATTTAACCATCGATACCCTACGAAGTAAAGGATACAAGAAGCAAAGTAAAACCTCCGGTGATGAAAATTCCGTAAATAATATAACCGATGCAGGAACAGGCATTGATAAATTTGATGCGATGGGCATCCAAAAACAATTGAGTTATTTAAAACCCGACCTGCAAAAAGTAATTGACCTGGCCTATTTTGGCGGGTTTACGCAAGAAGAAATATCCAAAGAAATAGGCATCCCGCTGGGGACCGTTAAAACAAGGATGCGGACGGCCATATTGGAATTAAGAAAAATGCTGAAATATACATAAAATTGGAAATACAAGATATCATATCATCGGGTTTGCTGGAGCTGTATGCTGCCGGAATTGCTTCCGAAACGGAAACCCGGCAAGTAGAGGAATGGGTGGCTTTATATCCGGAAGTAGCAGCAGAATTAAAAGAGATTATGATTGGGATAGAAACATTCGCTACAGCGAATGCAGTGGAACCTTCTGCCAGTGTAAAAGAAAAAATATTTGCCCGGATTAACACAAGTGAAAGCGGGAAGGTAATTCCCATTCAGCCAGGTGGTGATAATGAATTTCAACAAATTGGCAGGTATCCTTATTGGAAAATGGTAGCTGCAGCCTCCGTTTTATTTTTAATTGGCAGCATTGCATTGAACGTTGTTACTTATAATAAATTCAGCCACGCATATCAGAATCTGGTGGCTTTGAGAGAAACATTTGACAGCATTCAGGATAAGAACTTCTTAATGACTGCCGATATGAATATAATACAAAGTAGATATAGTATGCCGGTAGCATTGAAGGGATTGGAAGCTGCACCGGATGCAGCAGCAAAAATATTCTGGATGCAGAATACCGGTGAAGTTTTTATTGACCCCAGTAATTTGCCTGATGCGCCGTTGGGAAAGCAATACCAGTTGTGGGCCATTGTGGATGGTATACCGGTTAATGGAGGAATGATTTTAACTTCAGAAAAAGGTGATAAATACCGGATACAAAAAATGAAAACCTTTGGTAAGGCAGAAGCGTTTGCAGTAACGCTGGAACCGGAAAAGGGAAATTCAACGCCACAGGGGCCCATGTTTGTAATGGGGAAAATGTAGATCAATCAAATAATTTGATATAGTAAACAATGCCGGAATTTTTTTCCGGTACTGTTGTTTTATAGAGTTTGCAGCCTGCTGTTTTAAAACACTTTCCTGTACCCACCCTCCTAATTCTTTGAGTCTGTTGCTTTCAGAAATCATTTGTTTTTTTATTGATTTTTATTTTAAAAATAAATCAATCCATTGTTTACCTTCTGTTGTAGATGAATGAAAACAATTTAAAAAACGGTAAATCTTAGTAAATGAAAAAATTTAAAACAATGATGATCGTACCAGCCGCTACATTAGTTACCACAACGTCTTTTGCACAGATGGATGCTATGTCAAAAGAAAAAACAGTGGAGGTTTGCGGAGCGCTTATTTATTCCTCAAAAGACATCGTTTCCAATGCCGTAAACAGTAAAGATCATACAACCCTTGTTGCTGCTGTTAAAGCTGCCGGACTTGTTGAAACGCTACAAAGTGCAGGACCTTTCACCGTATTTGCACCTGCCAATGCGCTTTTAATATGTTACCTGCGGGCACAGTAGATAACCTGTTGAAAGCAGAAAATAAAGCAACGCTTACAGCAGTATTGACCTACCATGTAGTAGCAGGTAAACTAAGTGCCGCCGAAATTATAAGTTGATAACAGCCGGTAAAGGAAAAGCTGTGGTCAAAACGGTAGCCGATGGAAACCTGGCGTTGGGAATGAAAGGCAAGATGGTTTCTATCACCGATGAAAATGGGGGTGTTGCTTATGTTACTATTAAAGATGTGAACCAAAAGCAATGGTGTGATACATGTAATTGATTATGTATTGCTGTCAAAATAGTTTTCAGGTTTTAGTTAGATGTTTTGCGGTTTCGGGTTTTCGAAGCCCCATTTTTTATGGCCAATCTACAGCATAGCGTATCCGTTTTATAAAGCCAATAAACTGCAACCACGGATATCAGAATTATCGAGTCTGCCTAAGATTTCAAAACTATTATCGGGGTAAAGTTTACCGGCATCTTCTGTTGCTATAAACGAGCAGGAATAAATATTTGCAAGATCGATCACATTGATGGCTCCGCTGAGTAAGCCGGATGCACCAGCAGTGTGTAAAGCAAACGGGTCATCTTCTTCCCGAAGTAATACTTTCATCCAGGGCGGACAATTGAATATGCCCGATCCATAGGAATAAGCCTGGCTCAGAAGTTCCGTCATTCCATATTCGGAATGGATGTTTTTTAGTTGAAAACCAGCGCATAAAATTTCGTGTACCTGTTCCCGTATCATTTCTTTTCTACGGCCCTTCATGCCACCGGTTTCCATAATGGCTGTGTAACGAAGGGGTATGGGATAAATTTCAGCAAAATCCAGCAAGGCAAACGTTACGCCAATCACAAGGGTTTTCTGTTGCTGCTTTTCCAGCGATTGTAAAGTGGTATTTAATTGTTCCCATTCATTTAAATAAAAGCCACTTTGCGTATGCCCGCTTTGTTGAATCAGGCTATTTACCATCATTATCAGCGAAGAATTATTTCTTTCCAGATAGGAGGGTAGCAAACCAATGATACACCATTCTGCTGGGTCACCATAAAATAAACGAAAGGCTTCATTAAAGCTTTTTTGGTACAAGCTGGTATCTTTTACAAAATGTTTACTGTTGACGGTTTGCGTGGTTCCACTGCTTTCGAAAATAACTTCGGCTTCAAATAAAGTAGAGGTTACCCGGTGTGATTTGAAAAATTGAATGGGTAAAAATGGGATTTGTTCAATGCAGAGTATTTTATCGGGATCAATTTTCAATGTATCACAATACTTTCGGTACAACACATTATTTTGATATTGAAATTGAAAAACCTCCAACGCAAGCGAACTGAAATTTTTGCTGTTGGCAGCAAATATTTTATGCTGTAGGTCAATATTTTTAACAGATGGATTCAATTTCTATCAGTAAATTTGAAAAATAATATACAAAGATGCGCTACACAATTTTAATAGCCGTTGTTAGTTTGATTTTTTTGGGTTGCTCCAAGGATAAATTTTCAACTATTCCGAAACTCACCTATAAATCAGTCAATACCGAACGTTTATTCCGCAACCAGGTGATACAGTTTTCGCTATCCTTTACAGATGCAGAGGGCGATGTGGTAGATACAATGTATGTGCAAAAGGTGAGCTTAAATTGCGCCGCCAGTAATTTTTCTGAAAGGGTGCCTATTCCCGATTTTGTAACCAACAAAAATTTAAAGTCCGATATATTGGTTTCTTATGCCAATGGAATCAATAACCCGCCTTTTACTACCATAGCATCAAGGTGCAACTTTAATGATACCTGTTATTTTCGTTTTATGTTAAAAGATAAAGCAAACAATAAAAGTGATACCGTACGGTCAGAAACAATTGTGGTATTCAGATAGATCGTCAAAACAGGGTAATGGGTTTATATAGTTTTTCATTTACCAGTCAATACAAATGAAATGGCTTTTTCATTTTATACTATCACATTCTATTTTTATTGCCTTTTGTGCAGCGGCACTTAGTTGGCAAACCCTTCAATTATTATCACTTCCACCAAATGGATACCTGCTGGTGTTTATTTTTTTTGCAGCATTGGGTGGCTACAATGCCTACTGGATTTTAAGCAGCTATTCCTTCAACCGTCATATTACCTTTCGTTCTTTTTTGCAAAAGCGAACCAGCTCCTTTTTAGTGTTGATTGCTGCCATTACAGGTATGGTTTTTTGTCTTATACATTTGCACCTCTTTATGTATAATTTGATGATTGCATCGCTGTTGCTGGCCGTTTACAGTCTTCCGGTTATGCCCTTTAAAAGATTTCATTTTAAACTAAAAGCCAGCGTATTAAAAACGTTTATCCTTGCGTTGGCCTGGACGATTATTACAACAATGGTCCCTCTGCAAATTTCCATATTATCAATGGGGCATACTGCGCTGTTGATGTTTTTAAGCCGCTTTCTGTTTATGCTCATGCTGTGCATCATCTTTGATAAACGGGATGCTACAGTTGATAAACTACGTGGCTTACAAAGTTTAGCAACAGAAATAAAGCCCATAACACTGCATTACCTGATCGGTTTGATCTTTATCAGTTATATTTTCATCAGTTATTGTATGTTGGCCCACCAGGTTAGTTTGGCACAGGTTATAGCACTTGTCATAACAGGGCTGGTTACCATTATTGTTTACCTCAGTTCCTTAAAAAAGCGAGGCTATTTCTTTTATTATTTCCTGGTAGATGGGTTGATGTTTTTATCAGCATTGCTTACAGGATTGGCTGGCTGGGTTATTCACAATGAATAATTCACAGAGTTTAATAAGCATCCTCACAACAATCGCTTTACATTAGTTAATTTTACGAAAAATAAATCCCATGGCAAAAGCAAAAGCAAAAGAAGCAAAAGCGAAAGTATCCAAAAGTATCCTTTCAAATGAGTCGTACACATTTTTAAAAAATTATATCAATAATCCATCGCCGGTAGGGTTTGAAAGCAGCGGTCAAAAAATGTGGCTGGATTATGTAAAGCCATTTACAGATTCTTTCTTTACCGATCCTTATGGAACAGCCGTAGCCGTTATAAACCCTACTGCACCTTTTAAAGTAGTGATTGAGGCACATGCAGATGAAATCAGTTGGTTTGTAAACTACATCACAGCGGAAGGCTTGATTTACCTGAAGCGCAACGGTGGAGTTGATCACCAGATTGCACCTTCTATGCGGGTGTTGATTCATGGTAAAAAAGGCGTTGCAAAAGCGGTATTTGGCTGGCCAGCCATTCATACCCGGATGGGGAATAGCGATAAGGAAACACAACCCAAAGTTGAAAACCTGTTTTTGGATTGTGGTGCCAGAACAAAAAAGGAGGTAGATGCATTGGGTATACACATTGGTGCGGTTGTTACCTACGATGCAGGCTATGAAGAACTGGCCTATGATTACCTGATTGGCCGTGCTTTCGACAATAGGGTAGGTGGTTTTATGATTGCAGAAGTAGCCCGCTTGCTGAAAGAAAATAAAAAGAAATTACCTTTTGCTTTATACATTGTAAATGCGGTGCAGGAAGAAATTGGTTTACGTGGTGCAGAAATGATTGCTCGCAGAATCAAGCCGGATATTGCGATCATCACTGATGTAACACATGATACGTCTACCCCAATGATCAATAAAATGATACAGGGAGATACCGTTTGTGGCAAAGGTCCTTCGCTTACATTTGGCCCGGCGGTACATAATAAATTATTGGATATCGTGCAGGATGTAGCGGCTAAAAATAAAATTGATGTACAGTTACATGCTGTTAGCAGAAGCACCGGTACCGACACCGATTCATTTGCATATGCCAATGATGGTTGCCCTTCGGTATTGATCTCAATTCCGCTCCGCTATATGCACACTACTGTAGAAATGCTGCATAAAAGTGACGTCGAAAATACCATACGACTGATGTATGAAACTTTACTAACGCTATCTCCTAAAACCAATTTGAGTTATTTTTAATCGGTTGCACCTATGAGGTTTTAAAACCTCATAGGTGTTTTCTAACTTATTTTTCAAAAAAAATCCAAGTGCTTTTTGTTGTTGCTAATTCTATAAAAAAACGGGCGTCAAAAAAATATAGAATGCAACGGGAAGATACAGGTAGAGGTAGTGGTGTGCGTTTGCACGCCTTTGTAGGAACGGTGCGTGGCCTGTTTGATAACAAAATAAATCGTATTGCAAAACAGAACAGGCCACGGCCTGTTCCTACAGCGATAACAATGGTGGTTTATTGGATATTCGAAATAATAGATCGCAAACTGTTTATGATTATTATTTTAAATACACTTATTCATCTGCTAAAAAGTATAGGATGGTACGTTCTCCTTTCATTGATTGTAAATGCAAAGATGCCGCAATATTTTTATGAATACCATCGTGAAGGAAGCACCATGGGATTCATCTGTGGTATTTACAAAAATTAAAAATAACAGCGATAAAAAAGCGGGAGAATTATAACTTTAAAACAATCTACGAACTGCTTACTTGGGAAAGCTCCACCAATTTATGAGCGATTTTCGGGTTTAATCAGGATAACCAAAGGAGTAATTTTTTAATTCAATTGCAATGCAGGTAGGCGATAGGTTTGCGAATCGTACACAAACAGTTCATCGATCTCAATGGTCCAGTATTTATATAATGGTGTTGTAAGCAGGTAATCTTCTACTTCTTTTTTACTGGTTGCATTGATAATCATCCAGCAACGTTGTGTTTCCATACTCACCGAATAGTAATCCATGATTCCCTTATCAATCAGGTGATCTACAACTTTCCGGTGATCTGGTACCAGGCTCATAAAGGCATCATCCATTTCAAAATAGATGGTGACCTGGTATTTGCTGAAATGTTCCTCGTTTAAATTGTCCATAATAAAATATTGTTTTCCCATTCCTTTTTGAAGGGGATAGTGATTTTAATATAGTTATCGGTGTACCCTTCCATCATACCATTTTTATTGTGCATTTCAAACAAAACATTCCTTGTTTTACCAACGTGCTGAGCAATAAAATATTGCATTTTTTGATAACTCAAATTGCGCAACAATTTGTTTCGCTCATTCCTCGTATGTATTGGTACCACTGGCTTCATACTTGCGGCAAGCGTGTTTGCCCTTTCAGAATAGGTAAACACATGCAAGTAAGAAATATCAAGGTTATGTAAAAAATCAAATGTCTCTTTAAACTTTTCATCCGTTTCGCCTGGAAAACCCACAATTACATCCACACCAATACAACAATGCGGCATCAGTTTTTTAATCAGTGCTACCCTTTCTGCATACAATTCTTTTTTATAACGCCTTCTCATCAACCCCAGTATTTGATTGCTGCCGCTTTGCAAAGGAATGTGAAAATGCGGCATAAATTTTTTACTTACACTTACAAATTCAATGATTTCATTGGTAAGTAAATTAGGCTCAATAGATGAAATACGATAACGCTCCGGCCCAAAAGAACAATCCAACTCTTGTATCAAAGAAAAGAAATCCCCCTCATCAGGCCCTTGCCCTAAATCCCCCCTTCGGGGGGTGGGGGGGCTGAAATCTCCCAAATTAATTCCCGTCAAAATAATTTCTTTAACGCCCTGCTCCGCTATTGTTTTTACATTGGCGACAATGTTTTCAATGGTATCACTCCTGCTTTTTCCTCTTGCCATCGGAATGGTGCAAAAGGAGCAATTGTAATCGCAACCATCCTGCACTTTTAAAAATACACGGGTGCGGTCGTTAAAAGATTGAGAGGCGGTAAACACATTTACATCTTCAATATCGCAACTGCAAATTTTGGCGCTGTCGCCTTTTGTAATTTCCTTTAAGTGTTCGCTAATGTTGAATTTTTCTGCGGCACCCAATACAAGATCTACTCCAGGGATGGCTGCAATTTCAGCAGGTTTTAACTGGGCATAGCAGCCGGTAACTACCACCAATGCTTCGGGCGCTTTGCGCTGGATGCGCCTAACCAGCATGCGGCATTCTTTATCTGCATTGTCCGTTACCGAACAGGTGTTGATTACATAAACATCTGCCACCTCGTCAAATTCTTTTTTTGTAAAACCATCATTCTCCAGCAATTTTCCAATGGTAGAAGTTTCAGAAAAATTTAATTTACAACCCAATGTGTGTAGTGCAACGCTTTTATTCATTGATGCAAAGATAAGCCGCCCTCCTTTAAAAGTTATCGCAGGGCTTATCACTTTCTAAAGAATGTATTGTAAAACCATCTTTTCATTTACTTTAGCACCATATTTAAACTATGACAAAAAAATATCTTCCGTTTATTGTATTGCTTGGAGCTGCCCTGTTGCTTTTCTATGTTAAAAAAAATCAACGTGGTAGTTTTCACCTCAATCCGTCTACAGAAATCAGCATACCGCCAATTACCGGTGAAGCTTTTAACCGCAATGCACAAAAAATCGTTTTCAGTAAGCATGCCCGTTGCCGGATGGATTGCCGCCATATTGATGAAAGTGAAGTATTGGAAATATTAAAAACCGGTACATTAAATGCGGCTAAAATTGAAGAAGATAGCCGTGGAAAGACCTATCCTTTGGAAGGTAAAACGCATGACAATCAAAACGTAAGGATTGTGTTTGCACCTAAGCAAGACGAACTGGTAGTTGTAACGGTAATTGATTTGGATAAAGACTGGGCTTGTGATTGCGGAAACAAATAATCTAACTCAATGCTAACCTAAAACAAGCTAATTTTGTTTTGAAATTTTAAGCGCTTTGCTCTTAAAAATTTATAACGATTTCAAAATTCCTTTTCGGAAAAACAAGCCATGAAAATAAAATCTTTTTTCGCAAAACCTTTTGCAGCATATATCCATAAGCAAATTAAGAAAGGAATGGAAACTGCTGTAGAAGACCAGCATTCTATATTTTTGAGCCTGTTGAAAGGGGCTGCAAAAACTGATTTTGGAAAAGAACATGGTTTTGATAAAATTAAAACTTACGAAGAGTTTATACAACAGGTTCCCATCCGGGATTACGAACAATTTAAACCTTACATCGAAAAGATAAAACAAGGACGGCACAATGTGTTGTGGAAAGGACAGCCCATTTATTTTGCAAAAACCAGCGGCACCACAAGCGGCGTAAAATACATTCCCATTAGTAAAGACTCCATCGGTAATCATATCAATACAGCACGAAATGCACTGTTATATTATATGGCTGAAACAGGTAACACAAAGTTTGCGAATGGTAAATTGATATTCCTAAGCGGATCTCCTGAACTGGAAAGGATAGGAGGGATACCAACAGGGCGTTTGAGCGGTATCGTAAACCATCATGTACCGAGGTATTTACGGGCCAATCAATTACCATCTTACGAAACTAACTGTATAGAAGAATGGGAAGAAAAACTGGATAAAATTGTTGATGAAACGATCAGGCAGCAAATGACGCTGATCAGTGGAATACCACCATGGATGCAAATGTATTTTGACAGGCTGGAGGAGAAGAGTGGTAAAAAAATTGGAGACTTGTTTCCCGACTTTAGTGTGATGGTACAGGGCGGTGTAAACTTTGAACCTTATAAAGCCAAACTGTTTGAAAGCATCGGACGTAGGATAGATACGATTGAGTTATTTCCGGCCAGCGAAGGATTCTTTGCATTCCAGGATTCGCAAACTGCTGAAGGCTTATTGTTGAATACCGATAGCGGAATATTTTTTGAATTTGTACCGGCATCAGAAATTTTCAATGATAAGCCCACCCGCTTATCTTTAAAGGATGTGAAGGTAGGGGAGAATTATGCCATGATCATTAATAACAATGCAGGTTTGTGGGGATATAATTTAGGAGATACGATTAAGTTTGTATCCACGAGTCCTTACCGGATCGTTGTTACTGGCCGAACCAAACATTTCATTTCTGCCTTTGGAGAGCATGTGATTGGTGAAGAAGTAGAAGCAGCCTTACTAAATGCCGCAGCCAAAGAAAATGTTCAGATTACAGAGTTTACGGTAGCGCCGATGATTGCAAAAGATGGTGGTAAAAGTTACCATGAATGGCTGATTGAGTTTGAAAATATACCTGCTGACCTTACTAGCTTTGCAAAGAAGATAGATGATAATTTAAGGGCAAAGAATGTGTACTACGATGATTTGATTGGCGGTAATATTTTAGAGCAATTGAATATATCGGTTGTAAAAAAGCATGGGTTTATCGACTACATGAAAAGCATTGGAAAGCTGGGCGGACAAAATAAAGTACCCAGACTTAGCAATGACCGGAATATAGCAGATAGTATGAAAGATTGGATCGTCTAAGATTGTTGTCTTCAAATGTTAAAAATTGTATTTTAAAACGTGAGTAAATTTTATGCAGAACTCCACTAAAATACAGGCACAGTCGTTGTCTTTCAAGGCAATTATTTCTGCCATAAAATAGTTGTCAGTACAAGAAAAATAGTTGCTCCGTTTGGAATTGTTTTCAAGTGATTTGGTTGCTGAAATGAACGTTTTTGAAACTCAATTAAAGAAAAAAATCAATTATTAAAAAAGATAGATGATGAGTTTGTAGGTATTACTAGATCTATGAGAACCGGTAAGTATGACAACTCCTCAAAGATGTTGCATTGATAGTTGCGTTTTGGTAAAATATGCAGGTC
>Ga0335395_10001717_pt1 | contig 13622 bp, 10 predicted proteins | sample MAT02_FD_205744 | JGI IMG/M metagenome (GOLD analysis project Ga0335395, IMG submission 205744) | Freshwater microbial communities from Lake Fryxell liftoff mats and glacier meltwater in Antarctica - MAT-02 (spades assembly) (version 2) ...
CGCGGTCGGAAAAAGCTTCTCTTTGAACTTCGAGCCGTGGTGAGCACAAAAAAGAAGATCGCCGGTCGAAAGTGTCACTCGGACGTAGGCTTGCGCGCCGCAGCTATCGCAGCGGTCGAGGGCAGAGAGGGAGTACTCGAGTTCGTCAACGCTGTTTCCGGTTGCGATCTGAGACATGTGCTGCTCCATTCTGGCCATCCAATGACCTTGCGTACCTCAATACAAGCATGCCGTTGTTACAGCCGTGCGACATTTGACGGGTATTTCGCTGAACGCGTAGCGCTACCCCGTCCTGGGGTGTTGGTACGGCCCACCATGCTTCGGTAACCGTAGGCTGACCGATGGCCTCGAACCCCCAACCGCGGGCTCGTCTTACCCAATCAGAGGGAGAATTGTGTCGAACGCTGACTATTCGGCCCGGCATCTCTCGGTCCTCGAGGGGCTCGAAGCAGTTCGCAAACGTCCAGGAATGTACATCGGCTCAACGGATTCTCGCGGGCTCATGCACTGTCTTTGGGAGATCATCGACAACTCCGTCGACGAAGCGCTCGGCGGGCACGGCAACGACATCAATGTGGTGCTCAAGGGCGACAACAGCGTCGAAGTGCGAGACCGAGCCCGGGGTATCCCGGTCGATATCGAACCAAAGACCGGGCTATCCGGTGTCGAAGTGGTGTTCACCAAGCTGCATGCCGGTGGAAAGTTCGGCTCCGGCTCGTATGCAGCATCCGGTGGTTTGCACGGTGTAGGAGCATCTGTTGTGAACGCACTCTCGGAACGACTTGATGTCGAAGTGGATCGAGACGGCAAGACCTGGGCGATGTCGTTCCACCGCGGTGAGCCGGGAGTCTTCGCCGACCACGGCGAGCCGACACCGGATGCGCCATTCACGCCGTTCGTGTCGGGAAGCGAGTTACGGGTCGTCGGCAAGGTCGCCAAGGGCGTGACTGGAACTCGAGTGCGGTACTGGGCTGACCGGCAGATCTTCACCCGCGGGGCGAGCTTCCAAACCGAAGAGTTGCTCGACCGATTGCGGCAAACCGCGTTCTTGGTCCCGAATTTGAGGCTCGATCTTCTCGACGAACGCGGAGCTGAGCCAACCACCGACCGCTTCAGTTTCGAGGGCGGCATCGCCGAGTTCGTTGAGCACCTTGCTCCGGATGCCGCGATCACCGACATCTGGCGCTTGACCGGTGACGGCACCTTTACCGAGACCGTTCCCGTACTTCAGTCCACCGGTGCGATGGTGCCGACCGAGCTCGAGCGCGAGTGCCTCGTCGACGTCGCACTTCGCTGGGGTACCGGCTACGACACCGTATTCAAAAGCTTCGTCAACATCATCGCGACGCCGAAGGGTGGAACCCACCAAGCCGGTTTCGAGCAAAGCATGCTCAAGTTCTTGCGAGCCGAGGTCGACAAGAACGCAAGACGGCTGAAAGTTGTGTCGTCGGGCCGGGCTTCGAGCAACAGTGTCGAGAAGCTCGAGAAGGACGACATCCTTGCCGGTCTCACTGCGGTGCTGACGGTGCGGCTGCCCGAGCCGCAATTCGAGGGGCAAACCAAGGAGATCCTCGGGACCCCAGCGGTACGAACGATCGTTGCGAACGTTGTGGCAACGGCGATGGCCGAGAAGTACGCTTCGCCGAAGAGAGCCGACAAGGATCAGGCCGCACTGGTGCTCGACAAGGTCGTCGCCGAGATGAAGTCACGCGTCTCGGCGCGAGCTCATAAAGAAACTCAGCGCCGCAAGAATGCGCTCGAAAGTTCATCGCTTCCCGCGAAGCTCGTTGATTGCAGATCCAACGATGTGGCCAACAGTGAGCTCTTTATCGTTGAGGGTGACTCGGCGCTTGGCACAGCAAAGCTCGGGCGAGACAGCGAGTATCAGGCCCTGCTGCCGATCCGCGGCAAGATCCTCAACGTGCAGAAGGCATCAGTCAGCGACATGCTGTCGAATGTCGAATGCGCGTCCATCATCCAAGTGATCGGGGCAGGTTCTGGTCGGAGCTTCGACCTTGAGGCGGCTCGGTACGGCAAGGTCATCATCATGGCCGACGCGGATGTCGACGGCGCGCATATCCGCACGCTGCTGTTGACCCTGTTCTTTCGTTACATGCCCGAGATCATCCGCGATGGTCGCGTCTATGCGGCAGTGCCGCCACTGCATCGCGTCGTCGTTGTGAATCCGGGATCGAAACCCAATGAGACGATCTACACCTACAGCGAGGACGAGCTCAATGGCGTTCTCGTCAGCCTCAAGAAGAGCGGCAAGCGGTATCAGGATCCTATTCAGCGCTACAAGGGCCTCGGTGAGATGGACGCGGACCAACTCGCGACCACAACAATGGATCGAGCGCACCGCACACTGCGTCGTGTCAACATCGGCGACGCAGAGCAGGCGACGGCAATCTTTGAGTTGCTCATGGGCAACGATGTAGCTCCCCGCAAGCAATTCATCATCGCCGGTCAGGGACTGGATCGCGACCGCATTGATACATGAGCCTCATCGGGGCTCTGAAGGCACGGCGCACCGTGTTCACTGAGCCTCCGTAGACTGCGCCGCGTGCGCGTCGAGGTCAACGGGGGAGTCGTCGATGGCTCACTGCGGCGTGGCTTGCGGATGTGGCGCGGGATCCCATACGCCGCGCCACCGATCGGTGGGCGTCGATTTCAAGCCCCTGAGCCGGTCGTCGCCTGGCACGGCGTGCGCGCTGCAAGCGGGTTCGGCCCGATCGCGCCGCAGGATCGCGACGGTCAGTTCAGGGTTCGCACGAACGCGCCGATGTCTGAAGACTGCCTAACACTCAACGTGATTACGCCGCCGAGCCATGACGGGCCGCTGCCAGTCATGGTCTTCATTCACGGCGGCGCATACAGCGTCGGCTCGGCCCGTGAGATTCTCAGGCAGGGCGAAGCGCTGGTCAGAAGCGGCGAGGTGCTGTTTGTGAACATCCAGTATCGACTTGGCGGTCTTGGCTACCTCGACTTCAGCTCGTTTACGTCTCGGTCTCGCGCGTTCGAAAGCAATTTGGGCCTTCGCGATCAGGTTGCGGCGCTCGAATGGGTGAACGTGAACATTCGAGGTTTTGGTGGTGACCCGGAACGCGTCACGATCTTCGGTGAATCAGCGGGCGGTAACGCCGTCACAACGCTCATGACGGTGCCGAAGGCAGCAAACCTGTTTTGGCGCGCGATCGCGCAGAGCTCCCCGACCAATGCGATCTACCCACCAGACGTCACGGCGATCTGGGCTCAACAGTTCGTGGAACTGCTGAGCGAAGAGGTCGATAACTCGAATACCGAAAGCACTGCATCGGAAGACGTCGGTGAGTTGCTCATGTCGGCACCGTTCGAGCAGATCGTTCGCGCAACAACGCGGCTGCAGTTGATGACCCCCGACCGGTTTCCGGGAACCGTGTGTCTTGCACCTGTCATCGACGGGGCGTTCCTGCCGGAACGACCGCTCGACGCATTCAAGGAAGGTCGAGCTCACCCTGTTCCGCTTATTATCGGCACGAATGACCGTGAGGGCTCGCTCTTTCGCGGCAGGCTTGACATTCTTGCCACGACACCGCCTCGCATCCGCGCAATCTTTGCGCGAACCAGAAAGCGATCGCGTCGCGCGCTCAAGGCACAGTACCCTGGCCTTCCCGCCCATCGAGCCGCCGCCGATTTCGCCGGGGACTTTGCGTTCTGGTACCCCTCTATCAAGGTCGCTGAGCGACACGCACAGTATGCAAAGGTCTGGTTCTATCGGTTCGACATCGCCCCGCGACTCCTGCGTGTCATGGGGCTGGACGCCACCCACGGTCTCGAGTTGTTCGCGCTATTCGATCGCATGAACGGAGTGGTTGGGCGCGCACTTGGCATCCTTGGAGGCCGCCGTGCCTTCGCGCGTGCTGGTCGCCGCATGCGGCAGCGATGGCTCTCATTCGCCCTCGGGGATGCCCCTGGCAACGATTGGCCGAAGTACACCCGTCGTCGCCGACGCACCCTCATCATTGACCGGGAGGATCGGGTCGAAGAAGACCCTCGCCGCGAGCAACGCATCGCATGGCACGGAGTCGTGCCGCACGTCTGAGCTCGACCTTTGACGGCTAGATCGAGAAGCCGATTGACGCGATGGCGGTATCCAGCGTTGAGCCGGAGGCATCCCGCTTCAAGCGAGTCTCTGGCAGCTGTCGAATCGCGCCGTCGGCGCCGACCGCGACGGCTGGTGCCAGACCAACCCACGCCACTGCGAGTGCGTCTTCGCCCTTCAAAAACGCGTGGGCCCGAACTCCACCGGTGGCTCGACCCTTGCTCGGGAACTCCGCAATCTCCGAGACCTTGGCACGTCCAGGGTCAACTCCAGCGATCGTCGCGGTGGAGCCCGAGACGGTGACAGCGACAACATCTTCGCCAGGAACAATCGCACCGAAGAACAGCACGGTTGCGTTCGTCGTAAGGTTTACCCCGGCCATCCCTGCCGCAGAGTACCCTTGCGGGCGAACAGTGGATGCCGCGAAGCGCAACAGTTGTGCATCGCTCGTCACAAAGACGAGTTCATCGTCATCCGTGCCCTGAGCCACCCCGACCAGCTCGTCGCCGGGCCGAAGAGCGACTACTTCAAAGTTCGGCTTGTTCGGCCACGCGCCTGTCGCTATGCGCTTGACCACTCCTTGTCTGGTGCCGACGGCGATCGGGTGACCGTCGAGCGACACAAGTCCGAGGACACGTTCTTGTGGTCCAGTCGCGAGATACTCAGTGATCTTCGCACCGGCCGCGAGTTGTATGGAGTTCGCAGGCACGGTCGGCAGATCAACCGCGGTGAAACGGATGAGTCGACCAGAACTCGTGATCGCACCGATCTCGCTCCGGCTTGTCGTTGTGATTCGCGACCGAATTGCGTCGTGCTTGCTCCGCCGGCGAGCGGGCACGCCTTGCGGCGTCCCGTTGAGCGCATCGTCGTCGAGGTCGAGTCGGATTGCACGACCCGTCGTCGAGAGCAACACTTCGCACGGGGCATCCGCGATCTCGAGGCTCGGAAGAGCTGCGCGCGCGGCCGATGTCGTCGCGACGCTTGCCCGCGCTTGAGTCAGCAACGTTCTTCGCGGGGTTCCGAACCGTTCCGCAACCGCCTCCAGTTCATCGGAGACGAGTTGACGAATGCGGGCTGCATCAGCGAGCAAGGCCTCAAGGTTGGCGATCTCAGCGCGCAAGGCATCGGCCTCCGCCTCAAGTTCGATACGGCTGAACTTCGTGAGCCTGCGCAGCCGCAACTCAAGGATGTACTCGGCCTGTACTTGACTCAGGTCGAATACATCCACCAAGCGAGTTCGAGCCTGCTCGGCATCGTCGCTTTGGCGGATCACTTGAATGACCTCGTCGATATCAAGAATCGCTATGAGTAGTCCCTCAACGAGGTGCAGCCGTTCTTTGCGACGCGCGAGTCTGAAAGTGCTCCGCCGGCGCACGACTGCAAGCCGATGGTCGAGGTAGACCTGCAGAAGCTCCTTCATGCCGAGTGTGCGCGGTCCGCCGTCGACGAGCGCGACATTGTTGATCGAAAAATTCTCTTCCAGCGGGGTCAAACGGTACAACTGCTCCAAAACAGCATCGGGGCTAAAGCCGGTCTTGATGCCAATCACCAATCGCATCCCGTGTTTGCGATCGGTGAGGTCCGTCACGTCCGAAATGCCGTTTATCTTCTTTGCGTTGACTCCGTCCTTGATTTTCTCGATGACGCGCTCGGTGCCAATGAGATAGGGCAGCTCGGTCACCACCAAGCTCGTCTTCCTCGCCGTGAGCGACTCGACGGTGACCTTCGCGCGAGTCTTGAATGCACCGCGGCCGCTTGCGTACGCGTCCTTGATACCATCGAGGCCGACGATCGTGCCGCCGGTTGGCAGGTCGGGACCTGGCACATAGGCCATCAGATCTTCCAGGCTTGCCTCTCGGTGCTCCAAGAGATAGCGAGCTGCTCCAATGACCTCGATGAGATTGTGAGGGGCCATGTTGGTGGCCATCCCGACGGCTATGCCGCTTGCGCCGTTTACCAACAGGTTGGGAAAGGCGGCGGGCAGCACTTCGGGTTGCATCAACGAGTTGTCGTAGTTCGGAACGAAGTTCACAACGTCTTCGTCAAGGTCGTCCGTCAGCGCAAGCGCTGCTGCCTGCAGCCGAGTTTCGGTGTACCGAGGTGCAGCCGGCCCATCGTCCAGAGTCCCGAAGTTGCCGTGGCCGTCGATCAGGGGAACGCGCAGCACGAAGTCCTGCGTCAGCCGAACCATCGCGTCGTAAATCGAAGCGTCGCCGTGCGGATGAAGCTTACCCATGACGTCACCGACGACTCGCGACGACTTGACGTGACCTCGATCTGGCCGCAAGCCCATCTCGGTCATCTGATACAGGATGCGCCTTTGAACCGGTTTGAGGCCGTCGCGAGCGTCGGGGAGCGCACGCGAGTAGATCACCGAATAGGCGTACTCAAGGAACGAGCCCTGCATTTCGGCCGTGACATCGACGTCTTCGATTCGTTCGCCTGAGGCGCCATCGACGGAAGTGGAACGGGTGGTAGCCATAGGATTGCCCCCATGCTACCGGCGGTCCCTCGTGGCGCGATCAGCCTTGCCGACGTGCTGCAAAGTTGCTTCTCGGCTGTCCTGGGTGCGTCGAATCGACTCGAACTGGCCCCCGTTCAGCAGACGATCGTTGTGCTCATCGATGGGCTGGGCGTCGAGGCGCTGCGCGCGCGCGCTGGCCATGCACGCGTACTGAGCGCAGCGTTGTCACCGACGTCGATCATCCACAGCGGCTTTCCAACGACGACTGCGGCGGCGATTGCGACGCTAACGACCGGAGCCTCTCCTGGCCAACACGGGCTTGTTGGGTACTCGGTGCTCGACGCGGCTCACAGCCGGGTCGTCAACCAACTCACCGGTTGGGATGACCGTCTCGATCCACTGACGTGGCAGCGTGTAGCAACCATCTTCGAACGGGCAGCCGAGGTGGGCGTAAGTTCTGCAGCGATCGGGCCCGAGCGCTTCCGTGGTTCCGGGTACACCAAGGCGGTGCTGAGAGGCGCCAAGTACCAAGGTGCGGCTCGCATTGCCGACAGGATGCTGCAAGCCGCCGAACTCGCTGCGACCGGTTCAGCTGCACTCAGCTACGTCTACGTTCCTGAGCTGGACATTGCGTCGCATGCGCACGGCTGGCAGTCTCGCGCGTGGATCGAGGCACTCGAAGAGACCGATGCAGCACTCGGTCGCTTAAAAGCCGAAATCGGGCCAACCACCGGTCTTCTCGTCACCGCGGATCACGGCGTGCTCGACGTCGAACGTCATTCGCACGTGCTCTTCGATTCCGTTGCAGCGCTAGTGGACGGGCTGAGCTTTGTTGCTGGAGACCCCCGATGCCTCCAACTCCACATCGAATCGGATGCCTCAGCCGCGGTCCGAGAACGGCTTCTTGACGCGTGGCGGGTCTCGGAGTCGTCGCGTGCCTGGGTTGTCTCGAGGGACGAGGCGATCACGGCCGGTTGGTTCGGCGACGTCGACAATGCGGTTCGCCCACGTATCGGTGACATCGTCGTAGCCGCGCGAAAGAACATTGCCTACTACGACTCAAGAGATACCGTCAGCACCGCTCAATCGATGATTGGCCAGCACGGCTCATGGTCTGCAGCGGAAACCAGAATTCCGCTGCTGCGCTTCGGGGCCTTCGCTGAGTGATGGCCCCGGATTCCTTCAGGCGACATCGTTGAGGGTCGAGCACCGCCCGCTCAGGCTAGGTCGTCGTCCGGCCTGGCACCGAAGACGATCTCGTCCCAACTTGGCATTGTTGCCCGCCCCTTCTTGCTTTTGACCCCTGGTTGCGGCGCGGTCGCCCGGGGCGATCCAGAGACGGGCTCAGAGAGAAAACCGTCGAGCGGAACATCCACGAGTCGAATCGAGCCGGTCATTGGATGCTGGGCGGCCAGGTCGGGCAATTCTGTGTCGTCATCGAAGTTCGCACGTTCGCGCTCACCACGTCGACGTCGAAGCGCCTCAAGCAGGTCAGCGGTCTGGTTGCCCGGTTGGCTTACCTCCGGTTCCCGTTGCGCAGTCCGGCCAAACGGGACAGGCTCAAGAAGCGGACCCGTCGCGGCGAGCTCCGGCTGCTCCGTATCGACGACCAGTGCGGCGGCATTGCCCGGGTCGCCGGCGCCTGCACGGGGCTGCGGTTGGAATGCCCCACTGTCGAAACGCGAGGAGTCACTCGCAGGGGAAGAGGGAGCAACCGCTCGCAGCCGCGGTATCAGGATCCCACTGGCATCCCCCTGTTGAGACAGCGCGATAGCTTGACTGTTGAGCGGCGCGAGAGAGTGCTTGCGCGGGTCGAACTGCCAGCGCGCATCGTGTTCGATCTCGCGGGATGTGAACGAGAGCTTGACGATCCAGCCCGAACTCGCGTCCTTCCAACTCGCCCAGCGCTCATTCACGCCGCCAAGGTCGTGCATTCGCTCGCGAATCGCAGTGCCGAACGTCTTGCCCTGACCGAGTGGATCGACATCCGCAGCAATATGCACATGAACCGCGAGAGCTGACTCGATGACGAATTCACGCTCGGCCAGCACCGGGCCCTCGAACCGTTGAATGTACTCAACCGCCACGCCAGTGATCGCGGCAACGTCCTGAGCTGACATCCCGGCGCGAATGTGCGCCTGAATCTCTTTGGGAGGGAGTTTGCGACCGGAGCCTTGATTAGGCACGGACTGCCGCAGTCGAGACTGCACTGACTCGTCGACGGGCACGCGAAAGCGGGTACCGTCATCGGAGGCCACGAGCAGTGCGCCTTTTTCGACGCCAATCACATTCAAGTCATGCATGCCGAAATGCCCTCCAGCCCTCGCTGTTCGAGGCAAGGATGACACGACTCGCGCTGGATTGGCGGGAATACAGCGGGCGTGCCGCAAGTTGAGCCCCAGACGAGCGTTGAGCGGATCTTCGATGGTTTGCTATTCGGTTTGCTTTCATGCAAACTGTGCCCGCCGAATCCGTTGAACGCGGCACACGAGAACTGGATGAGCATGGCCACCGACTACGACGCACCGAGAAAAACCGACGATGATTCTGAATCCATCGAGGCACTCAAGGAGCGAGTTCCCGACAGTGCATCCGGGTCGATTGACGCTGACGACGCTGACAACCCCGGCAGCTTCGAGCTAGCTGGAGCGGATCTCTCGGATCTCGATCTCGACATCGTTGTGCTCCCACCGCAGGCCGACGAGTTCACGTGCGTGAACTGCTTTCTCGTTATGCACCGTTCTCAGATCCACCACACTGAGAAGCTCGGACCGGTATGTCTGGAGTGTGCGGGCTAGCGATCAGCTCGGCGGTGTTCCCCTGAGAGCGGCTTCGAGCCGTTCGGGATGCCTCGTGGAAAGCAACCAGTACGGGGTGGGGTCGCTCGGGTCCGACAGCTCCACTTTGATGACGGGGCCGATCCAGCCGCGAATGAGGAGCCACGCGCGGGCGTCAAGGCGCTGCCCGCGTTCTAGACGCGCAAACTCTCCGCGTGCCGCCTCGGTACTCGCAATCGCGTCGAGCGGCAGGGTAGCGCGACCGGCCTTGAGCCGCCCGTGCGCGACCTCGATCACAGGCGACGCCAAGAGGAGCAGCCCCACCGAGCCGCCGTACAGCACCACCGCGGTCCCGACCCCGACGAAGAAGTTGATCGGAAGAAAAACGAGGAGGCTCGCAGGAATCACGAGCCCAGTAGCGAAGTACAGCCACGGCGCAGGCCAGAGGCGTTCACGGTAGAGAGGCACGGTTCCATTAGACACCGCGCGACAGGCATTCAGTTCGTTCATCGTTCTGGACTAACCTCGAATCGTGACCGCCAATGTCGAAGTGCTCATCGGATCCGGGGTGATTCCGAACTATGCACATCCGGGAGACGCGGGAGCGGATCTGTGCGCTGGGGAGACCTGCACACTTGCTCCAGGTCAGCGAGTGACCATTGGCACGGGAGTTTCGCTAGCCCTGCCAAACGGCTACGTCGGTTTCGTGGTTCCACGCAGCGGACTCGCCGCCAAGCACGGCATCACTGTCGTGAATAGCCCCGGAACGGTCGACGCGGGATATCGAGGTGAAATCTGCGTCACGCTCTTGAACACGGACGCTGAGCGATCATTCTCCATAGCGTTCGGTGATCGAATCGCCCAGCTGATTGTGATGCCAGTGTCAAGGGCGACATTCGTGCCAGTGCGAGAACTGCCCGGAAGCCACCGCGGCTCGTCTGGTTTCGGATCGACGGGCGTCGGGTCCGTGCAACCTGCCTCAGCGCCCGCTACCCCCAGAGAACCAGGAGTTCATTCGTGAGTGACGCACCCACCGGCTCGACCGGTCCCGATTCCAGCTCAAATTCGGGGTCAGACGACGGCGACGAAATCGAGACGCCAAAGTCTGCCCCGGCCGATCGTGAAACCAACGGTCCGCTTGACGAAAGCGAGGCGAATGCGGTTCGGCCATATGTCGACCTCGGAGGCGTCAAGATTTTGCCGAGACCGGAGTTGCACTTGAGGCTCGAGGTCGAAGAGGGCAGTAAGCGGGTCGTAGCGGTCGGTCTTGACTATGCCGGTTCGACCCTGCAAATCCAACCGTTCGCGGCGCCCCGGTCAAGCGGGCTGTGGCACGAGATTCGTGCTCAGATTATCGACCAGATCAGCAAGCAGGGTGGGTCAACCAGAGTCATTGATGGGCCGTTCGGGCCAGAGGTTCAAGCCGAGATCCCGGTTGCGGGGGATACTGCTGGCACTACCCGATTGGCCCGCTTCATCGGGGTCGATGGACCTCGATGGTTTCTTCGCGGCGTGATCGCCGGTGAAGGTGCAGTGAAGCCGGATGCTGCGGCGCAGGTCGAGGACCTGTTCCGCTCGATCGTCGTTGTGCGCGGTACGACCCCAATGCCACCACGAGACCTGATTCCTCTGCACATGCCGGCGACCGGGCAGGCCAGCGCGCCGGCCGAATCGACAAATCCAGGCGGAGCATCCTGATGACCGGGGACGATTCGCGGGATCTGAAGCGCGGTCAGGATTCACGAGACAGCACGGATCAGTCCGAGGAAACACCGAGCTTTCGCGAGAGCTTGAGCGCGGCGGCGCGAAAGGCCGGGATCGCGAAAGTCCAGCCCGGCGAAGCACCGAGTGCGAGCGCGTTGCTCGCCGCGATCGGTGGCGTACGCGGTCTGGTCGAATCGATTTTGCCCGGGCTTGTGTTTCTCATCACCTACACAATTACTGCACAATTGCTCCCTTCGGTACTGATCCCGATCGGAGTTGCCGCGATCTTCGTCGTCGCCCGCCTCGTAGCGCGCACACCGGCAACGTCAGCCGTTGCTGGCGTTATCGGCATCGGAGTGTCTGCTGCGCTTGCTCTGTTGACCGGCAACGTGAACGACAATTTCGTGCCAGGGCTCATCATCAACGCGATTTCGCTCACGGTCTTTGTTGTCAGCGTGCTGGTGAGGTGGCCTCTCGTCGGACTGCTCGTTGCCTTGCTCACGGGCGATGTCGGCGAATGGCGCAAGGATCCAGCAAAGCTTCGCGTGGCATACCTTGCTAGTGGATTGTGGATTGGCCTTTTCGCTCTGCGGCTCGGCGTTCAGGGACCCCTGTATCTCGCCGAGCAGACGAGTGCGCTTGCGGCAACCAAGCTCGTCATGGGAGTACCGCTCTATGCCGCGGTCCTGTGGGTGACCTGGTTGCTTGTGCGAACTGCGTATTCGCGCCCCCGGCCAGAGTCAGACAACAACGTCAGTGAAGGAGACAGCAATGTCCACAGTAAATAGTTTCGGCGCACAGGCGACACTGACGGTCGGCGCCACTGATTACGAGGTCTTCCGAATCGACTCGGTGCCCGGGTACGAGCGGCTCCCATTCAGCCTCAAGGTGCTTCTCGAGAATCTTCTGCGCACTGAAGACGGCAAGAACGTCACGAAAGCACAGATCGAGTCGCTTGGATCATGGGATGCCACGGCGGAGCCAGACACCGAGATTCAGTTCACCCCAGCCCGCGTTGTGATGCAGGACTTCACGGGAGTTCCCTGCATCGTCGACCTTGCAACAATGCGCGAAGCCGTTGTCGAACTCGGGGGAGACCCGACAAAGGTCAACCCGCTTGCTCCTGCTGAACTCGTTATCGACCATTCCGTTATCGCGGATCTGTTCGGCACGGCTGATGCGCTTGAGCGCAACGTCGAGCTCGAGTACGAACGAAACGGCGAGCGCTACCAATTCCTCCGCTGGGGCCAGAGCGCATTCAACGACTTCAAGGTCGTCCCGCCGGGCACCGGAATCGTTCATCAGGTCAATATCGAATATCTGGCCAGAGTGACCTACACGCGCGAGGTCGACGGGGTACTCCGGGCGTTTCCCGACACCTGCGTCGGCACGGACTCGCACACCACCATGGTCAACGGGCTCGGTGTGCTCGGCTGGGGCGTCGGCGGCATCGAAGCTGAGGCGGCGATGCTGGGTCAACCAGTGTCGATGCTTATCCCCAAGGTCGTCGGCTTCAAACTCACGGGTGCAATTCCGGCAGGAGTTACGGCGACTGACGTCGTGTTGACAATCACGCAGCAGTTACGAAAGCACGGTGTCGTCGGTAAGTTTGTCGAGTTCTACGGCGAGGGGGTCACACAGGTTCCGCTCGCCAATCGGGCCACAATCGGCAACATGAGCCCAGAGTTCGGTTCGACTGCCGCGATGTTCCCAATCGACGAAGTGACTCTGGGTTACTTGCGGTTGACCGGCCGCAGTGAGAGCCAAGTCGCGCTCGTCGAAGCGTATTCGAAACTCCAATCGCTCTGGCATGATCCGACGCTGGAGCCGGTGTTTAGCGAATACCTCGAGCTGGATCTGGCGACGGTGGTTCCGTCTATCGCTGGCCCAAAGCGGCCGCAGGATCGGGTGGAGCTCAGTCATGCCAAGACGCAGTTTGAGCACGACCTGGCAAGCTATACAGCGGTCACCAAGGACGCGGTTGATGTCGCCGGCCAGGCGAGCTTCCCGGCGTCTGACCCTGCGGGCTTTACCCCGGAGAATGAAGACATCGACCAGACCGTCGTCTACGTCTCGACGAGCCCGGCTACGGCATCCAGACCAACGAAGATTGTGACCAAGGCTGGCAAGAAGTTCACCATCGACCATGGAGCCGTCGCCATCGCCGCGATCACTTCGTGCACGAATACCTCAAACCCTTCGGTCATGCTTGCTGCCGGTCTACTCGCGCGGAATGCCTCCTTGAAGGGACTCACGTCGAAACCGTGGGTCAAGACGACGCTGGCGCCAGGGTCAAAGGTCGTGACCGACTACTACGAGAAGGCGGGACTCACCGGTTACCTCGAAGACCTCGGCTTCTACACGGTCGGCTACGGCTGCACAACGTGTATCGGCAATTCTGGTCCGCTCGACGACGCGATCTCCGCCGCCGTCAACAGCAACGACCTCGCGGTCACCGCGGTACTGTCGGGCAACCGCAACTTCGAGGGCCGGATCAACCCAGATGTCAAGATGAACTACCTCGCCTCTCCGCCGCTTGTGATCGCATACGCGCTCGCCGGTTCGATGGACTTTGACTTCGAAATCGATCCGCTCG
>Ga0335395_10001718_pt1 | contig 13620 bp, 11 predicted proteins | sample MAT02_FD_205744 | JGI IMG/M metagenome (GOLD analysis project Ga0335395, IMG submission 205744) | Freshwater microbial communities from Lake Fryxell liftoff mats and glacier meltwater in Antarctica - MAT-02 (spades assembly) (version 2) ...
CCTTACGACTTGCTTGCGTCGTTCGTGCAGCTGCTCAAGTGTTTGCTTTCTCGCGTTCTCTTTTTCCATGATCTTCTGATCACGGAATCACGCGAAAGTTCATATTTTATTGGGCCGGATCAATAAGGACGCCCGGGCCAGTACGCACAGTTCTGCTGTACTTACGTCCTATGCACGGGTCCGACCACGCTCGCCCTTAGCTGGTGGATATCGCACACCCTGACGTTGATGTGGGCGGCGATGCTGCCTGCGGCCGATATCCCGGTCGCGGCTAAGTCCTTTGCGGCCGTGTCGTTGACACGCTTGGTGCTGGTCACCGATCTGGACCTCGTGCGGCTTTCGACCGGAGGCGGCCGCGGCTTCAGTTCGTCTCGACGCAGCTCAGGTGGATGTCGCGGGCCTATGACCGGCGTGCGCCTGCCGAGGAGCGCTTCGTTTGCACGCACGTTGGCGGCGCGACCTGGACCGACACAGGCATTAGAAGCGGTGCAGCCTACTTTGTCGCACATAGGACAGCCGTCGCGCTCAAAAATGGCGCGGTGATGACGTTGACAAACGGCTGTACGACCTTGGCTGCAGCCGCCGTGCCAGGCGCCTCGTCGCCAACCGACGACCGGGCTTGCAGGCCGTCGCAGTCTGCTGCCCACGCTGGCCCGGGCGACGGGCCGCGCATGACGACGATAATGTTCTTTTACTGTTCTTCTACGCCAACAACGGCCCGCTCTTCGACAGCAACGGCAATGTCTGGGTCGCGCACAACGGCAGTGTCATGTGCAAGAGGCGCACCCCGAATCTCGGTGACACCACAGCAGCATCGTTCGTCAAAGTTACCAAAACTTGTGGCTGTTCGGCGAGGACGGCCGCGTGAAGCGCCTGAACAACCGTGGCGACCCTTGGCAACCCGTGACCCCGGACAGCGGTGGCCTTCTTCGACGAGCACAGCGGCTGGCTCGCCGTCAAACTTGGCCGCGTGGCCGTGCCTCACAACGGTCATCATCAAAGACTTCGCAAACCGGTCTGTGGAAGCGGGTGAGGCGGATTCCCTTCAGCTACAGCGGCATCGGCTGGATGGTCGGTAACGGCTGCGTAATCATGGTGACACCTACAGGGGGTGGTCAACGAAACACATTTTCATGTTCGGCAGCGCTGCGGCGCTTGTCGCCGTGTTGGCGCTGCAAGCCTGCGGCGGAAGCGGAAGCGGAAGCGGAAGCGGAAGCGGAAGCGGAAGTGGGAGCAGCGAGACCACGGCGACGCCAGTGCCAGACGCTTTGAGCATCAGCACCGCTGCACCGGGCGAAGCCGGCGTGGCCCAGGCCTTTGCCAGCAGCGCCTCCGCCGCGCCGGGGTTACGCTTCGAGCGGAGCTTCGGCGACGGCACCACCAGCAGCGACGTTGCGCCCACGTATGCCTACCCGCTGGCTGGCGAGTACGCGGTCACGCTGCGCATCAGCAACGAGGCCGGGCAGTCGCGGCTTGCCAGCGCGGCGGTCACCGTGAATCGCATCGTGCATCTGCAAGGCTTGCGGTGCACCGGCGCGAACCAGACTGGCTGGTGCCGAACCTTGCCCGCGCGGTTCGGGGATGACGCGACCGACGTGAACTTCGTCGACGAGACTCACGGCTGGGCGGTCGGCTTCCTGGGCGCCGTGCGCCACACCAGTGACGGCGGTCGCACCTGGCAAGAGCAGACGCTCGGAACGACCGCCTCGTTGTCGGCCGTGCGCTTTCGCGACCGACTGCGGGGTTGGATCTCGACATCCGCCACGCTCGACACATTCCGTACGGTCGATGCCGGCACGACGTGGGAAAAGGTGCCTACACCGCCTGCGGTGGCACCGACCTTCAAGAGCATGGACCTGCTCGACAACGGAACGCTGCTGCAGACTTGGCGGCGCGGCAGCGCGATGCCCTTTGACACGGACTACTTCTCCACCGATGACGGCACCACTTGGACAGCCAGCGCCATCTCGACCCCTTTACGATCGCCCTTGGGCACGCTGTGGGTGAACAACAGCAACAGCGCGCAGCAGACCGGCATCCTGCGTTCGACGAACCTGGGCGCGAGTTTCGAGCGTGTGCTGCAGACGCGGCTGCTCTTGCGCTCGACGCTGACCGTGTTCGACGAGCAGTCGGTCCTGGCGCGCTTCCCGAGGGGCGACGCGCTGTCGCCCGACCCGATCAGGCGGTTGCCGCACGCGGCACTGACCCGGGATGGAGGAATGACGTGGTCCAAGTTCAACCCGGTTGGCCTCGCGGCGCCGAGCATCGACTTTCCGCCTTCGCCCGTGGCCTGGGATGACAGCGGCTGGTTGGTGCTGCAGGAAGCTCGCGGCGAGACCCACGGCCCGAGCCAGGCTTCGCTCGACCACGGGCGGACTTGGCAGCCCCTGACACGCCCCCGCTCGGCTGCCTCGGGACAGGAAGACTGCCTGATACAGCCGGTGGAGGTCCCGGTAGCCTCGGCAGGGCCGGTAGGGCCTTTAGTTGCCTGCATCGACGGCTACGTGTACAGCACCCGTCAGGTGTGGCTCAGCACCGACCGCGGCGCGACGTGGATCGAGGCAGCAGTGCCCAACCCTGCCGGGCAGTTGGGTGAATTCCAACGCCTGGCACCCGGAACCCTTCTGGTGCCGGTAGGCAGCCCGTTCGGAACCGTCTGGTGGGTCTCGCGCGATCTCGGACTGAACTGGACAAAGGTGCTACAGGCCAACGACACGCCACGCTTCGTGGTCGGACATTGGGCGCTGTCGCCACAGGTGATTCTTCGCGCCGGCTCGAACGGCCCTGAAGATGCCAGGTTCGACCGGTCCGCCGATGGCGGTCGGACCTGGCATCGCATCGACGTCCCTGGGGTGCAGGGTGCCGGTTTCCAGTTCGTCTCTGATCGGGTCGGATGGTTGGCCGGTAGCCGGTCGCTGCACCGCACCACCGACGGCGGGCAGACCTGGACCCAGCTGCCGGCGCCGCCCGTGCAGGCGGTGCCCTGGTTTCGGGACGAGCAACACGGTTACGTGGTGAACTTCAATGGTCTGCGCGTGACCGACGACGGTGGTGCAACGTGGCGCTCGGCCGAGACACTTGGCGCACCTACGCCCGCGGCGCAGCGATGCGTCGGACCCCGCGCTCGCTTCTTCAACAATAGCGACGGTATTGTGCTGACTTTTTCCAACGCCCCGCCGCTGCAGAACACGCGCGATGGCGGTCGAAGCTGCACGCCGAAGGTGCTGCCGGCATTGCAGGGCCCTATCTCGTCGATCGCACTGGTCGGCGAGCGCACGGTGTGGGTGCTGAACGAATTCACCGGCGGCGTTGCAAAGTCAAGCGACCGTGGTGAAACATGGGAGTCGCTGACGACAGCGCCGGCGTTGCCGACGGGGGTGTTCTGGTCGACGGTGTTCTTCCTCGACGCCAACAACGGTTGGTTGGGAGCGACTGGCGGCTACACAGCCGTCACGCGCGATGGCGGCAGAACCTGGCAGGCCCAGCGCAGCCCGCTCGATGGCCGAGTCGTGCAAATCCAGTTCGTCGACACCCGCACCGGCTGGGTGGTCGGCGTCGGGCAGGTATTTGGCACCGGCACCGGTGGCGACTGAGCCCATCGCCCTTGGGCAGCCGCGCTTGTGCGGCTGCCTGGATAGATGCACCGTGGTTTGGCACTCTCCCCAGAACAGATCAAGAGGCTAAAACCTGCCCAGCCCAGCGGGCGGCGCCAACGGTTCTAAATCCACAAACGCGGCAGCCGCCGCCGCAGAAATCGCAGCTCCATCTGCCAGGGGACCGCTACTGTCTTGTGGCCAGATCAGCCAAGAACGCCCTTTGATAGGCCGACACGGTGGCAGCAATATAATCGCTGCGTGCCCTAAGCAACTTCCTAGAATGATCGATGTCGCCGGTTGGTGCGCAATGATGTCAATGTTCATGATCCAGTGTTTCCGCAGCAACCAAGCTTGCAGCAGTCTGAAAAGTAGGCGGCAGCTTGACGACTGAGCCTGAACCTGTTGTGCCGCAGGAAGAAGACGGCAGCCTCCTCGAATTTGTCACCCCGCTGGCTCAGAATTGGGGCAAGCTGGTCGTTCTGCCGCTGCTGGCAGGTGTGATCTCGGTATCGGCGAGTTTTCTCATCGCACCTGTCTATCAGGCGAGCACCACGCTGCTGCCGCCCCAGCAGCAGCAGGGTCTGGCCGCAGGCGCTCTGGCGTCGCTGGGTGCATTGACAGGGCTACCCACCGGGTCGGCGCGAACAGCAGCGGACCAGTACGTGTCTTTGATGTTGAGCAACAACGCCACCGACAAGCTCATCAACAAGTTCAATTTGAAGGAAGGGTACGGGTTCCCGCAGCTTTGGCGTACGCGCAAGGAACTGCTCGACAACACGGCCATCTTGATTGGCAAGAAAGACGGCTTGATCACGGTTTCTGTCGCCGACGAAGATCCCAAGCGCGCAGCCTTGCTCGCCAATGAATACGTGGTTGAGTTGCGCCGCCTGACTTCTGAGCTTGCGGTGACTGAAGCGCAAGAGCGGCGGATGTTCTTCGAAGGCCAGCTACAAGCCACCAGGGACAAGCTGGCGCAAGCGCAAACTGCACTGCAAGCCAGCGGGTTCACTACCGAGGCGCTCACGGCCGAGCCCAAAGCTGCCGCTGAAGCCTATGCCAGGCTTCGCGCCGAACTGACGACTGCCGAGGTCCGCCTGCAGGCGGCGCGCGGGCGCTTTACCGATGCCACGCCCGAACTGCGCCAGTTGCAAGACACCGTTGTCGCCCTTCGTGGCCAACTGAACCGGATAGAAAGCGCGCGCACCCCGGGTTCCAGTCCCAATGCCGACTACATCACCAAGTACCGCGAATTCAAGTACCAGGAAACGCTTTTCGAGTTGATCGCCAGGCAGTTTGAATCGGCGCGCGTCGACGAGAGTCGTGAGGGCGCTTTAATTCAGGTCGTCGATGTCGCCACACCCCCCGAACGAAAGATGAAGCCCAAGCGCAGCGTCTACGGTATCGTCGCTTCGATTGTCGGTTTCGTGCTGCTGGCCGGCTTCATCTTGCTGCGCGCGCGCCTGCGGCAATCACAAAAGCAGGATCCTGACGAGTACGCGCGCTGGTTGAAGTTCAAGGCTGCGCTCGGTTTTCAGCGAGGTTGAGCCTGGCTTTGCAGGTCGGTCACGTTCCTGTCCGCAACGCGTCGGGCACCAAGGCATGAAGCGCGGGCTGGTGTTTGCAAAGTACTCCACTTTGGCGGCCAGCACGCGGCAACGCATCGTGCAAGCAATGCCTTACCTCGAACAGGCCGGAATCGCCCTAAACATTCACCCGCTGTTCGATAACGATTATCTGGCTCGACTCTTCAGCGGCCAAAGTCGTTCAGCGGTCGGCGTGGCTAACGCCTATGTCAAGCGCGTAGCCCGTCTGCTGAACACCCGCGATTATGATTTCCTGTGGGTGCACTACGAACTCTTTCCGTACCTGCCGGGTTTCATGGAGCGGCTGATCGGCATCAGTGGCAAGCCCGTTCTGTACGACTTTGACGATGCGATCTTCCATCAGTACGACCAGAATCCGAGGGCACTGGTGCGCGCACTGTTGGGCAAAAAACTCGTGCCGCTGCTGCGGCGGACGGATATTGCGTTGTGCGGCAACGCCTATTTGCGCGCTTATGCCAGCCAATATTGCACGCGCACCGAGCTGATCCCCACCACGGTAGACATCAGCGTTTACACGCTGCGGGCACTGACCGAGCCGGGTGCTGCTGTCACGGTGGGATGGATCGGATCGCCTTCAACTTGGCGCTATTGCGAAGCGCTCACAGGCGTGCTTGAAGAGTTCATCAGCTTGCCGGGTCGGGCGGTGCTGGTCGTCGGGGCGCAGCGTGCAGCCGACAGCGGATCGTCGTTCGAGTTTCGCGACTGGTCAGAGGCTGACGAGATTGCAGATATCCAGCGGATGGACATCGGCATCATGCCGGTCCCTGATGAGCCTTGGGCACGGGGCAAGTGTGGGTACAAGCTGATCCAGTACATGGCCTGCGGTATTCCAGTAGTTGCTTCGCCAGTGGGCGTCAACCGTGAAATCGTTCAGCATGGAGTGAACGGATTTTTGGCCTCGACCAACCAGGAGTGGCGCGAGGCGCTTGAATGCCTTGCCACCGACAGCGGACTGCGTCAACGCATGGGACAAGCTGGTCGCGCCCGAGCGGTAGCCGAATACTCGATTCAGCGCTACGGCCCGCAAATGGCGAAGTTGATCCACTCCTTGTAGTTGCATAGACCAGCACGAACGAAAGACAAGGCCAAAAATTTATCGATTTCTGCTGCTGAACAAGCTGGTTGCAGAAACCCAAGCCGAGTGCCAGTTCAAGACGCCTTTTAGTTCCGCCTAGCTCAAAAACTGCTTTGATGCGGTTAGGGTTAGAACGTCGATGTGTTCACTGGACACAGGCATTTGCGGATTTACATCGACGCTTCCATCGCCTGGATCAGGCGTTGACCTGAAGGGTCAGGGCGGCTTCGGTGGTACGCCTACAGGCCGCGTTGCGCTGTTGGTGTCTTTGTCATGCCATAGCCAGCGGTAGGCCTGCACCAGTTCGCCCAGCTCCGCCCGGGCGCCGCGCAGCGTCAGAAAAGCAGCGCGCGACAGCGGCTCCAAGGCCCAGACGACGGTAATTGCAAGCGCCCGTTCAGCCAAGCCGTAATGCTTCGCGGCAAATTTGAGCCGACTGCGCAAGGAGTAGAACAACCGCCTGGCACGCACAGCGTTCGAGGTGCCGCCCCCTTTGTGATAAGCCCGTCCCTCGGACACGTGCAAGCTGGCCCAACCGGCCTGGCGCGCGCGCAGGGACAGGTCCACTTCCTCCATGTAGACGAAGAAGCGCTCGTCGAAGCCCCCCAGGGCGTCGAACAGGCTGCGGTGGATAAGAAAAAACGCACCCATGATTTGGTCCACTTGTCGCGTGTCGAGGTGGTCCCACTCGACCATGGGCTGCCCGAGCCGTGGCCACAGTCGGTCGATACCCAGCACGTGGGCCAAGAAGTGGTGCGCGCGTGGAAAGCGTGAGCAGCTCGGCACCACCGATCCGCTGTCGTCTTGCAAGGCGATGCCGACGATGCCGACCGGCTGGCTGCGCGGCTGCACCAGGGCCTGGACGGCCACGCGCAGCGAATCTTCGAACAGCCGGGTGTCGGGGTTTAGAAACAACACCAGGTCAGCTTCGCACGCTGCCGCGCCTTGGTTGCACGCTGCCGCGAAGCCGCGGTTGTCGGTGTTCTGGATCAGCTCCAAACGCGAGCCCAAGCCGAAGCCCGATGTCGTCTGCGAATCCAGGGTCTGCGAACCATCGCTCGATCCGTTGTCGACCACCACCACGCGATGAAGCGCGTGCGCTTCAGGCAGGCGCAAAGCGCTGGGCGCGATGGACGCCAGGCAAGCCTTGAGGAGCTCCCCCGAATTCCAATTGACGATGACGATCGCAAGGCTCATCTGGACGGGTCAACTGCGCCGCGTTACGGGTTCCGCAGCCTTAGGCGCGGGATAGCGGCTTCCCTCGACCATGCCATCAATTGCAACATCGTTCCAGGCAAAGCTGGCGACCTCACAGCGCTTGCGACACAGAATTTCACTGTGGCAGTACAGCTCAGTAATGGGCTGATGCTTCAGATAACCCTTGGCGTTGTGGGCGAAGTAGCCCGACATGGCGTTGCTCAAGCCGCCTCGACCAGGTCGATTCCCAAAGAGTCATTGGAGAGTGCGCGCAGCCCCATATTGGAAAACTGAAAGAAATTTCAAGGACGCTCGTGTGATGACCAGGAGAAATCGGTCTCGATGAAGACGAAACCGCCCACTTTAAGAACCTTCTGAATCGCGGTGGCCGCCAACCACGGCGTGTGCAGGTGCTCAAACATGGCAGACGAGAAGACGAGGTCGAATCCTGTTTGGCGGGGGTGGGGGGAAGTAGGACGACAGCTTGTGCACGTCGCCCACTACGTCCACGTTTTCGCCCGCGTAGAAGTCGAACCCGGTGTATTCGGCCGCGGAACAGCGGTTTCTGCGATTGGCGCCGGTCACGTTGCGCACACCAATTTCCAGAATTCGCATACCCGGTTTGTTAAAGATTGCCGACAGGTAGTCTTCATAATGGGCATGCGACACCGACTGCGGCGGTGAAATTCGGGCTTCCCGATACCGAAAGGGTAGCCCGGCGACGGCGCCGAACGCCCGCATCAGGCTGTCCTCGACTCGCTTCTTTAGATTGCTCATGATCTTCCTTGTATCTAAGGCTGTTTTTTCAAGCGCTACGGGCAACGGTTTCAGGTTATCGGACAAGGCTTGCCAGCGATGCAAGCTGGTATGGCGTCAGTAGCCCTGGCAGCCATTGCAACAGCACACCAAATGCGCAGTAAGTCAGCGCCAGCAACACAGGCACTGCCCTGCGCTGCATCAGCCCGGCGGCGATCACGAAAACTGAGAAGGCGTCGAAGAGTTCATAGACGCGGAAGGCCAGCGCCGACGCCACGTCTCGCAGTACGAACAGCAGTATCACGCCAGTGGCCACGAACATCACGCAAGGCCATATCAAGCGCCCTGCGGCCGCGATGCGAGCGCCTTGCCGATGCAGCCAATACGCGGTCAGCGCCAGCAGCGTCAGCTTGAAGAAAGCTACCGCCAGAGCGACCAAGTTTAGGCCGGTCTGTTCGCCATGGTTGGCCAGCCTTGGGTCGATTTGACCGAGCAGCTCGAACAAGACAATCAAGCTGAGCACCAGAGCGCTGATCATCGCCACCCAGGCCGCAACACGCCGCTTGGGCGAGATCAGCAGCAAAGCAGAGAAAGGCAAGAACAGCAGGGCCGACACGTGAAAGCCGATTGCCAACAGCGACAGCCACAGCCAAGGTCTGGTGCGGCCAGCGACCAAGTGCTGCAGCGCCAGGAAACACAGCGCCAGCGCGATGGCAGTGCGGATCTGGGTGAACTCGTGCAGAAAAAAGCTCAAGCACAGCGTGACCAGCCAGGGGGCCGCCGTGTTGCCGCCGAAAGCGCGTGCAAACGCCACCTGCTTCAGACCGATGGCGAGCAATGACGCCGCTAGAAACATCGATTGCAGTTCACCGCCCAGGCGTTGCAACACATCCATCAAGACGCCGAAGAGCAAATCCTTGCCGAAGAACCAGCGCTCTGGGTAGTCAAGCCCCAACTCGGCCATCAGCTCGAACATCACCTGATAGCCGGCGTAGTCCACGCTGTCGGCGCGCAGACCGGCGAACAGCACCAATGTGGTGGCTAGTGCAAAGCCCATCGGCCTGCGCAACGCCGGCGTGGCGCTGGCCAACATCGCCGCCGCGATCGCCCAGCCAAACAGCAGCAGGTAAGGCATCGTTCAGCCCGCCCCTTCGCGCAGCGCCTGCGGACGCAGTCGCCGCGTCAGCGCCTGAGCAAAGCGCCTCCACACGCGACCCAACACGCGCAGCGTGGGTGCTGTCAGCAAACCGCGCAGACACAGCCACACACCAAAAGCGCGGTTGCCGCCGTACAGATGAATCAGTCCGATGTCGATGCGCACGTTGGCCAGGCAAACGTCGCGGTAGCGCGGTGGCACGAGCTCGCGCGCAACCTGCTCGGTCAGCCGCAATTGCCGGTCTAGGCGGTTGTGCGCGCCTCCCGGGTGTGTGCGGTAGCAGGCCAGCACGATGTCGCTGCGGTAGTGAATGACCGTCTTGTTAGCGGCCTCGGCCATGAACACGTGGACGAAGGCCGGCCAGTCATCGAGCACCAACCCGTCCTGCCAGACTCCGATCTCACGCAAGAGGCGGATTTCGAAAACCGAAGCTTGCAGCAGCAACGGCTTCGGGTACTCGGTGCAGACGGCTTCCAGCCGCTGCGCAGCGCTGCCACGAAACAGGGCTGCGTGTGCTTCGCCATAAACGGCCCTGCCGTCAAGCGCGCTTCCTCTTTCGCCGCGGTAGATCGCTTGGCACAAGAGACCACCTATCGGCAGCGCAGCCTCTTGCAGTGCCGCCTGCACTTGGCCCAGCCCACCGGCTACGTAGTAGTCGTCTGATGCCATCGCAGCGAAGTAGCGCCCCTCGGCCAGTGCCAGCCCGCATTGCAGCGAGTGCACCACGCCTCGATTCGGCTTGCTGTAAATGCGTAGTCGCAAGTCTGTTCGGAAGTTGAATGCCAGGCAGCGTGCCAGCGTGTCATCGGGCGAGCCGTCGTCAATCACGATCAACTCGATTAACGTTTCCGGCGCGGTGTCGTTGACGCTGGCCAGGCATTCGTCTATGAATGCCGCGTGGCGATATGCGCACACGACGACCGTGATCAGCGGCAGCGTCTGCGGACGTTGCGACTCAGGCAATCGCTGTTCGCGCAGCAGGCGCAAGGTAGACAAAGGCGTCATGGCCCGGAGTGCCCTGTCGTCGGCAGCAATGCTGGCCGCAAGCGCGCCGTCAAGCGGCCGCACTGGTAGTGCACGAACACCCAGTACAAGGCATATGTGAGGGCGTAGCCCATGGCCGCGCCGGTCAAGCCGAAGCGCGAAGCGAGGGTCAGGCACGCCACCATCAGCACGAAGGCAAACAACACCTCGCTCGCAATGAACAGCTTGGTGCGTGCATGGCTGATCATGGTGAATGCTGGCACCCAAGCAGCAATCTTCAGTATGTCGCCCACCAATTGCCACGCCAGCGCTTCGTTCAACGGCAGAAACTCCCTCGTGAAAAGCAGCAGGACCAGGGGTTCGCGCAGCAGCCAGATGGCCAGCGATGTGGCGCAGACCACCGGCAGCACGAAACGGTAGCCCTTGGTCACCGCAGCGCGCAAAAGTGTGCCGTCGCTGATTTCGGCGAAATGGGGAAGAAAGTGCAATGCCAACGTGGTCGTTAGCAACAGCAAGTGAGTGTCGCTGAGCCTGAACATCGCCTGCCACAGACCGGCCAGTTCGGCGCCACCCAGCCGCGACAGGCCGTCTCGAATGGCGATGTGCGCCAACGGGATGACGATGGCCGAAGACGCCGCCATCAGCGCGAAGCCACCAAGCGCCCGCGCGGCTGGGCGATCGATACGCCCTAACAGCGAGCGCCAGCGGCCCTTCCATACCCGCCTGAACAACACCAAGCTGGCCACGCAGGCCACGGCTTGGCCCACTGCGGCAGCCACCAGCGCGCCATACAGGCCAGCGTTCACCACCAGCGTCACGGCCACCACGACGCTCAGCAAGCTGCCCGCAATGCTGGCGACGACGAAGGCTTCGACCGCCTTCAAGCCGGCCAGTACGGCGAGCAACAGCCCATTGAGCGCGATACCCACCAGCGCCAAAGCCAGCCAGGCCATGACGCTGGCTAGCGACCGGTCGCCGAGTAACCATCCCGCCAAGGGACCCGCGAAAAGTAGCAGCACGATGGCCGCCGCACCTGCGCCGATGACGCTCAGCATCGCAGCCGTGCGCCAAACGGCCAGTTGCTGGCCCTCGTCGCCGCGATGTTGAGCCGTGAGCTTGGTGATGCCGTTGCCAAACGCGCCACCCGCCAAGGCGCCCAGCATCGCCACCAGACTCTGGAATTGCCCGATCACGCCGAACCCTGCTGGCCCGACGTAGACCGCAAGCACTTTGTTGAGTGCCAGCCCCGTTGCCAGCCGAGTGGCAACTGCGATCGCGTTCAACAACGACGTGCGTGCCAGTCCTATGCGCATCTGAATACAGCGTTGAGTACCACGTCGGCCTGGGCGCGATGGTCAGGATGGAGGTCTAGAAAGGCATTCAAGGGGTCATTTCCGGCAATTACGGCGCGAGGCGCAGTGCAACCATTGGGCGGGCGATGGGATGGCGCCTTGAGCAGGCCGACTTTGAAGGCGCATCGCGTTCGAACTCAGAAATTCTTCGCGACTGCACATTCGAGTGATTCAGTTGGGCCCTGGGTGAGGCCTGTGTCAGGTGCCCGCGCGACAACCATGGCCAATGCGTACAGAACGAACGCGGGTTCCAGGACCTTAGTTCGTCGAAAATCCAGCCTCTAAATGATATCAAAGCCAGTTCTGCAGACAGGACGCTCCAACCCGTTTCCGCCAAAGGGCTGAGTGCCAGACGCTTGGACATCCAGCGGGTCGGGTACAGCTTGTTTTTGAGAGCGATGCAGCTCGCAGCAGGATACCCGGCAGTTGCAGCCTTAAGGACAACCGATGTGCCGGCGAATCACTCAAATACGGCGCTGCGCGCGGGGCCGTGACGAATCAGTCAACTCGATGGTGCAGCCGTCTGGTAAGTACTTTTCGTACTTTGCCAACGAGGCCAGGATCGCATCCTTCGACACGGTGTACAGGAAATCGTCTGTGGTTTCGCCTGTCCGTACCGCACCAAAGCGTTCATGAAAACGCCAGACAGAGACGTTCGCCTTCCTGACGTCGAAATGAGAGCGCTTGAAGCCCAAACTCAATGCGAAACGATAAACGAGCAGCGCCGATTCAATGGCGTAAGAGCTGGGCGTTCCTGCCATCAAAATCCAGGAACCCCAGCAGAACGAGTCTGCCTGCCTGTCATACAGCCTCACCGTACCCACTGCCTGCAGATTCCAGTCCAGGATGATGAAGTAAACCTGCTCTGCGTCGATGCTGTATCGGTTCAACCATTCGATCTGCTGATCGATGGCATTCTCGGTTCTAGACAAGTGCGCAGATTTCGCTTCGTCGGTTCGAAGCGCCAGGATGAAAGCTGCATCTTTGACACCAGCGTCTCTGAAGATAAGCTTGTTGCCGAAGACTTTCCTGGGCTTAGTGAAGATGGGATGCGTCATCAATGGCTCGTTGAATTTGGGACTAGATGGCAATACCTGTCCAAGGCCTTCAAGGGGCTCAACAGCGCCCCAGGAACAGCCAACATTTCAAATCTGTGCTCAGAAAATTTCTGCAATGGTTTCAAGAACATGCCGAATCGGCTCTGCGCGCCACATTTCGCCAAGGATTGTCGGCTTCGTCGCAGTTCCTCGACACAGGTTCCTTTCGACGAGCAGTTCAAGCAGACGCCTATGAGCTCGATCTGGGTAAAATGGTGTGTGCGGAACGCTTTGGCTGACAAGTAGCCGCGGCAGCATGCCTGATCATCGATGCCGACGATAAGTTCTATACGTTTGGCCCGCTTGATCCCTAGACGGCCGCTACAGCTTCATCCGTCGGCAAAGTGTCCCGTCTCTCAAAAACTGAAACTGGTGGCGATCAACGCTTCGTTTTTAGTCCTTCAATGAATCCAGAGCAAGGGCCTGGCATCCAAGGTTCGGGCCATCGTCAATCGCCGAAGATTGGATCAGGGACAGGCCTGCAAGAGGACGACCTAGAATCGTGTGGTGATCACGATGTTGCTCAGTCTTTTGATTTCCCTCACGGTCACGTTGGGTATCGTGTATTTCGCCAGGTCGCGGGGGGGGTCCCTGCTAGACCACGACCTGTCCGGCCCGCAGAAATTCCATGCACAAGCTGTGCCCAGGGTAGGCGGAATTGGTATTGCTGCTGGCTTGGTCGGGTCAGTAGGCATGCTTTGGTGGCTGAACCCACCCGCCGGAAAGCTCGGTGCCGGGCTACTGGCCTGCGGCATACCGGCCTTTGGCGCAGGCTTGATCGAGGACTTCACCAAGCGGGTCAG
>Ga0335395_10001719_pt1 | contig 13618 bp, 9 predicted proteins | sample MAT02_FD_205744 | JGI IMG/M metagenome (GOLD analysis project Ga0335395, IMG submission 205744) | Freshwater microbial communities from Lake Fryxell liftoff mats and glacier meltwater in Antarctica - MAT-02 (spades assembly) (version 2) ...
TATCTTTCCCGCATCGTCGATGGCAATCCTGCCGACTGGGAAGAGATGTGGCGCGTCAACGTGATGGCACTTTCGCTCTGCTGCCAGCTCTCTCTCAAGCACTTCCCGGCCGATGGTGGCAGGATCGTCAACGTCTCCTCCATGAGCGGCCACCGGGTTCCGCCCAGCGGTGGGTTCTATGCGCCCACCAAGTTTGCGGTTAGAGCAATTACCGATGCCTTGCGCTCCGAGTTAAAAGCAATCAATTGCCCCATCCAAGTCGCCTGTGTTTCTCCCGGCTTCGTCGATACGCCCTTGCTCGATCACTACTTCCGTGGCCGTGAGGAAGCGCTCAGCCAAACCAAGGCCGCCATGAAAATGCTGGATCCGCACGATGTAGCTTATGCCATCCTCACTATTCTCGAAGCGCCTGCCCACGTCGAGATTGGAGACATCCTCATGCGCAGCGCGGAACAACGGATGTGAATGATGAACTGGTTACGCGCCATCGTTATCCTTACAACGTGCCTGCTCACTTCCTGCCTCGACTGTCGCGAGGAAGTATGGCTCAATGCCGATGGCAGTGGCCGTGTTGATATTTCCTATACCATACCCGCCGCCGTCGCAAAACTCCAAGGCGGCGAAGAAGGCCTCCGCAAAATGCTTGGAAAACTTCTCTCCGAGACCAAAGAACTACACTCCACCAGTTATACCGTCACCACCGTAAGCGATCGCCTTACCGTCCGGGTGAAGGCCGCGTTTGACTCTGCATTGGACTTGAAAAACGCATCCCAAGCCAGCCCACTCGGACAACTCCCCTCCTCCGCCACCCATCTCTCGGGCATCCTCGAAGTGAAGCTACGCGGCCGCAGCCTCGATCTCAAGCGCACGATTTCCCCGGGCTCCGCCCTTCCCGGAGTGAGCTTCATGCCAGCCTCTACGTTCACTGGGCACCGACTAAGCTATATCATTCACCTCCCGCTGGCAGCAAAGCAATCCAACGCCACCCGCATCGAAAATGGCGGGAAAACCTTAATCTGGGATTTTCCGTTAGGTAAAGCGATCAAGCAGCCGGTCACCACCCACTTCATCGCCCCGATCCCGATTCCTGGTCGGGCGATCCTTACCATGATTTTCGTCCTCTTGCTACTACTCGGGCTTGGTTCAATCATCTTCCGCAGACTGAAGCGAATTTCCTTATAGCAGAAGCTGGGATGTCTCGCCCCGAGCGCGCCCATACAGAAACATTACAACCACAGATGCACTGGATGCACACAGATTAGGAGTAATACTCTTGATCTTCCATCTGCGTCAATCCTATTCATCTGTGGTTTGATTCCTTGAAATAGGACACATGGACCCACGCTATCGGACAAAGCGGTGAGCACGTCTAGTTCCCAGTATAGCTCTACTCTGCCATAGTTAATTTGGTTAAATATAGTTTAACTAAAAAGCTCGCACGTGCCTCAAAGTGGCTGGTGCATCCCTGCACCAGGCCGTTGCCGGGGCGTCTCGCCCCGAGCGCGCTCATACAGAAATGTTCCAACCGCAGATGCACAGAATGCACGCACATGAAGAGGAAGATTCTTAATCTTTCATCTGCGTCAATCCTCTCCATCTGTGGTTAGATTCTTCGAAACGGGTCACAAAGAAATGATTCTTCTAAGGCGCTCTCTTATCAAATTCCTGAAAATCCCCTTTCTGTGATCTTTGAGGTTCCTGCGGTTGAATTAATTTAAAACTCTCAAACCCCCTTCCTCAAATCCCTTATACTCCATAGCACCCCCGCCGCAGCTTCGCCATTCCCTCGCCATTTTCTAGCACCATCCTTCCGCTTCGGCCCAAATCGTTCTCGCGACTTCTGGAACACCTCCTCCACAAACCCCCGACTCCCAATCACCGCTCCATCCGTAAAATATCGAACCCGACATCGCAGCATTTTACCCATCGCCACATTTTTACCGCGTTCCAATTGCTCCAACTCCGCTGCTGCTACTTCTCTCTTTATCCCCTTACGCTTCACTTTCACCTGGTCTTCTCCAGACTCGCTCACCACTTCTTCCAACTGCTCCACCCCCTCTTCTAACAAAAGCATCCGATACTCCTTCGCCACCCCCTGATTCCAATACTGCGCATCAGCCCCGTAACCCTTATGCGCCCTCAAGGCACGCACGAGTCCAGCTCGCGCCTTCTTGCCGTTACCTTTAGCGCCTCCGCCCATCGCTTCGCCATAGCTAGTCCAACGATAATCCGCCGGGTCCGCCACCATCCCCGCACGCACAGGATTTAAATCAATATAGGCTGCCATCGTTTTCGCCGCGATTCCGTCCTCTACGATCACGCTTTTGTAACGCTCTTCCCACAAAGTTCCGGTCCGGTCATTCTTGCTATTATACCAGCGAGTAAATCGTTGCAGCAAAACCTTCATAAACTCACTCAAATCGTGCATCCGGTAGGTAAAGCGCTCATGAATCCCTTGCACATGAGCCTCATCTGCCAAGCCTTGCACCACCCTTTCACGCGCCTCCGCCAGTTCTTTCGCGATCCCTGCTACAAATACCTCGCTGCCCGTTGCAGACAGCCGTTTCAGCAACTCCGTATCCGTCAATCCGCCCTCTGCCATCGGCGGCACCTCCAACAGGATATGGAAGTGATTGGACATGATGCAGTAGGAAAGCACTTGGCAGCCGGAGAAGTTTTCATACATCCGCATCAGCATCCGGAAATGCTCACGCTCCGCTTCACCGAATGCACATTTCCGATCCACTACTCTTGAGAGCAGATGGTAAATTACAGGTCGATCAATCGAATCTTTCCAAGGAGCCAGCCATCTTGCTTTGCGCATATTTTAGTCTTTCGTCGGTAATTTCGAGTCCATTTCTCTTCCGTTGCGGATATTCTATCCAATCAATCAAAATTTACCAGAAGTTTTTCTGATTACTTCACTGTCACCGAATCATGGGAGTCGATCACCTCCGGTTTGGCCATCACCGCGCCCGAGGGGAGCCCGTTGGCGGCTGCGGCGGAGCGCACCGGTGAGATTTTCCCTTGGTTCATCCATAACGCCCTCGTCCATTACCTCTCCCCGCGCGGTCTTGAACAATACTCCGGCGGCGGTTGGGGCACCCGCGATGTCTGCCAGGGGCCGGTGGAACTGCTGCTCGCCCTTGGCCGCTTCGAGCCGATTCGGGATTTGCTTTGCCGGGTTTTCCGACAGCAGAACATCGACGGCGATTGGCCGCAGTGGTTCATGTTCTTTGATCGCGAGCGCAACATCCGGCCGGGAGATTCGCATGGTGACATCGTCTACTGGCCGCTGCTCGCGCTCGCCCAATACCTATCAGCCACCGGCGATTTTTCCCTGCTCGATGAGCCGCTCCCGTTCTTCCATCCGGATGGCGGGGCTGCGGCGGAAAGCTCCAGCGTTTGGCAACATGTGCAATGTGCATTGGAGCTGATCCAGCACCGGGTGATCGAAGGCACCAGCCTCGCTGCCTACGGTCACGGCGATTGGAACGATTCGCTCCAGCCCGTCAAGCCGGACATGCGCGAGCGGCTTTGCAGCTCGTGGACGGTGACCCTCAACTATCAGACCTACATCGCCATGGCCGCCGCATTCAGGCATCTTGGCAACGCGGACCGCGCCAAGGAGTTCGAGTCGATGGCTGCCACCATCCTCGAAGAATTCCAGCGCGTGCTCATCGTGGACGAGGTCCTCGCGGGCCTCGCTTATTTCCATGAGGGTGGAAAAACCGACTATCTTCTCCATCCCCGCGATGGCACCACCGGTTTATCCTACAGTCTGCTGCCGATGATCCATGCCATCATCAATGACATGTTCAGCCCGCAGCAAGCCGCTGCCTACCTCGGCATCATCCGCGAGCACCTGCTAGGGCCGGATGGCGGGCGCCTGTTCGACCATCCGATGGCCTATCACGGTGGCTTGCAATACAATTTCCAGCGGGCCGAAAGCGCCAGCTACTTCGGCCGGGAAATCGGCATCATGTATATGCATGCCCATCTTCGTTACTGCGAAGCGCTCGCCCGCTTCGGCGATGCGGAGGGCTTCTTCCGCGCCCTCTGCCAGATCAATCCGATCGCCATCCGCGAACTCGTTCCCTCCGCCACTCCGCGCCAAGCAAACTGTTATTATTCAAGTTCCGACGCCGCCTTCGCCGACCGCTACGTGGCCTTCACCGATTACGACAAAGTGAACTGCGGCGAAGTGGCGCTGGAAGGCGGCTGGCGCGTGTATTCCAGCGGCGCGGGCATCAGTACGCGCCTCATCATGCAGTGTTTCCTCGGGCTCCGTCTGGAGAAATCCGCGCTGATCGTGGATCCGGTAATTCCTCCGGAACTGGATGGTCTGCGGGTGCGCTTGAATCTCGCCGGTCACCTGCTCGAAGTGGTTTACCGCACCGGCAAAACTGGGCGTGGACCCGTTTCCATCGACCTCAACGGCACGCCACTGGAATTCGTTCGTGAAACCAACGCCTACCGCTTGGCAGGTGTTCGGATCCCGGCGGACGTGTGGACCGAGCCCCTGACGGACCAGCCAAACCGCCTCACCATTTCACTGGAGTGAACATCACCATTTCGCTCAAAAATGTTAGATCCGCGATTTTGGATCCAAAAAGGAGCGCCGACACTCCTGCCAGCGGGCCAAAGGGAAGCCATTGAAATGAGCATCTCATCTCAAGGCGCCCCGGCCGTATCCACCTGATTGACGCACGCGCTCCGGGAAAATCCTTGCCCGGATCGAGCTGTTTGCGAAGACCCCTTCGGAGCGGTGAGAGGAAGACTGGCGGCGAGACGCCACAGCCACTTATATTTCCGGTCAGCCCGGCGATACCTGGTTCTGCCCGGCCATCAACTTCGACTGGGTGGTCAACGAAAAACTCCGCATCGGACTGTATGGCTCGATGCCCATGATCTCCTACTCGCCCATCGAGGACTGAAACTTCAGCCTGCGCGGCCTTCCCGGCGGCGGAGTGTGGAACATCACCGATGATAAAGGCGACTCCAAGTCCATCGACCTAACCTCCTACTACTGGAATACCAGGAAATCACCGCCCCCAGCCTCCTCATTTCCTCTGCGACACTGACACCCTCGGTACACTCGGCCGCAGCGTGATGGAGAAACTCAAAACTATTGTGAATCCGAATACGTTAACCCCATTTATGAGAAAGCTCCACCTCACCCTCTGCCGCGAGGCCTCATTCTTGGATTTTTGAATTTACATTTAAATTCAAGGACTGACCCCGTCGATTGCAGGGTCAGATCAATGGTTCATTTGCCATGAGTTGGCACAGCGTGCCGGGCGTCACTTACCGGATCCTTGCGGCGGTCACACCCGCAGGCCCCTTCAATCTGGTCCGCACCGTTCCCTCCGGCGGCACCACCACCAGCGTCACGAACCTCACCGGCCCGCCGGGCGCGTATTTTTTCCGGGTCGCGATCCCGTGAGGGCCTCGCAGCCCGCCCGTCATCGCCGGCGTCATGGCGGATGATCAGATGCTGGAAACGCTGATTCTCTGTCCCCAGAACCTCACTCCGATGGGGGAGGACTACCCACACAAGTTCGATTTGCGGACTCCGAGTGTCATGTCCCAAAGCGTCGTCCCCCTTGAGCACCCGGCGTAGTAGTTCGGAGGGATACCTCCCAAGTGGAGCCACCCTAGGTCAATCACTTAGAGAAAAATAGGTATGAATGCCCGATGCGGGATCGGAGGAAATTGGTTCAGACTGCTCTGTTGTTCCGGCGCGTCGCTGGATTTCCGAAATCGAACACCTGCCTTCCCATGAACTGCCACAACCCTTCCTGTGCGATCTCAACCTGGATGCTGATTCACCAGACTTTGCGGAAATGGCTCATGCTGCTCGCATCATTAGCTGTCGGACTTCAACCGACCCAAGCCCAGGTTGATTACTTTTCCAACGTTCTGGACGTGGGGCCAATCTACGGGGATTTGGTGATCATCTACGATGAGCGCGCGCCTGGGCCCATCGTTCCGGAAATTCCGTTGGTGGTGGGGGGATTGGATCAATTTTCCGGCATGATTGTGCAGCGGGCGGGATTCGGGGGGGCATGGTATGGAATCGAGAGGGAGGTGGTGGAAGCTCTGTTGGAATTGCATGGAATCGAGCGGAACGCGACCGAACGCTCACGCATTCTGCGATGGGAGCGTAACTTGATCCGGGCGGCGCTATGGAACCGGATCAGTGAAATCCTCTGGAAAGAGCCCGCGGCCCGCACGGCGCTCGAAAGCGAGGTTGTGGTCGAGATCACCAAGCTATTCAAGGCCCAGCGGATCGCCTGCGCGCAACGTTCGGTTGACGAATACCACCGTTGGGACACGGATCCTGCGGGTTTCGTGCCCGTTCCGCCGTTCACTTACGTCAAGGCAGCGCAAAACAACACACAGAACTTTTACACACTGAACGGCGGGCCGAAGCCGCCATCATTCGAAGAATTTCAGGCATATGGGGTTTTGCTTCACCTGCAAGGGATCGCCAATAACCCGGAGTATGCGACCATCGCAGCGGAGACCGCCCAGCGGAATCTGCTGCTCAACTCGATGCTGGCATCAGAAACGCTCGCGGTCTTCGGCGGTGCGGTGGCGGGAACGATCGTTGCCAGCGGCGTCAGCGCCGCGATCGGAGGCGCGCTGGCTGCAGCAGGAAGCTTAATCGTCAAACAACTTGTTCTCAAGCTGTTCCCCTACACGGTTCGGCTGACGTCCGCGGTGGCCGGGAGAGCGGCGGTTGCGGGTCTGGGAGTTGTCACCGCTGCATCGGTGATTTTCGCTACCGTCGGAATTATTGTGTTTGCTGTGGTCGAGTCAGTGTTCGAGGGGATCGCCGTGGTGGAGGCGACGGAACTTCCAGGGAAGTTGCAGCAGGCGCTCGCCAGGGCGCAAACCGAAGTGATTGATCTGCGCTCGCTCACCGGTGCGGCTTCCGCCACTCCCACCGAGGCTCAGACCCGGGTGACCCAAGAGCTGTTTTCCGTCTTTCTCAACAGTACGATTCCCGATTTTCCGGGCACCGGGCTGCCTGCGGTCGCACTTGCCAGCGATCCGCAGTGGCTTACCAATCCAATCGGAAGTTCACTGGTCGAAGCCGCACCCACGCTCCGGATGCTGGGCTACTCCGGAGAACAAATTTCGGTGCGTCTTGTGGACGGATGGTTTGCGGTGCGGGAGCCGCCGGAACGGAGAAACTCTCCCTCAGCCTGTCCTATCGTGACGCCAACGGGGTGAACCGGGTGTTGGGCCGTAAAGGCAACCGGTTCTTCACCACCGAGATGAACCCCGCCACTCTGGATGCCGGAGCGATGGTCGAAACCTTCGAATACCAATCATGGACAACGGAACGACGCGAGGCGAAGGTCGGCGTAGGGGGGATTCCCGCGTCCTTGTCTCCGACCTCGCTCCCGGATATCGGCGTCGGGGGCAGCCTCAGCCAGGCTTTGCTTGTCTCAAATCCAGGGGGAGGGACGTATGCGTTTTCGTTGCCAAAGCCGAAACAACTGCCGTTTGGCCTGGCATTGTCCAGCGCCGGCGTGATCAGTGGCACCCCGCGTGCGGCAGGGGTTTACTCATTCGAAGTACAAGCGAGCAACAATGGACTCCCGCTGAAGCCGGTGCGGGCCACTGTCCGTCTGCGGGTGAGCGGCACTCTGGCGCCACAACCGGCGAACCAGATCGCATCGTATCGCTTCGAGGGCAATGCGAATGATAGCACGGGGGTAAATCATGGCGTTTTTGTGCCCATCGCCCTGCCATTCGTCGATGGGTTTGTTGGCAAAACTGCCAGCTTCCAGCCCGTCCCATTCTTCACTTCCACGTTTTACCCCTACATGGTCCTGCCACAGGATATTTTCCCCAAGCCGCTCGCCACGGCACCGCGCAGCTTCGAGGCGTGGTTCAAGACCAGCTTGGACGGGCCGATTCTCGGCCAGGCGGCGACGTCCGGAGAGACGCTTCCTGCGATTTACGTGGGCACCAACGGCCACCTCCATGTGAGTTTCTTCCGGCGTCCGGCCTCTGCTCCACCCGTTGAAATCCCGACCCGCGTGGATGACGACCAGTGGCACCATGTGGCAACCACCTTCGATGGCGTGAACCAGCGGGTGTACTTGAACGGCGTGCTGCGGGCGACCGTGGGGGGGACCGTGGACGTTGGCAGCGGAATCTATAATTACTTCCTGGGCCGGGCGACGATGGGCGGATCGCCCAATGCGGGCCGGACTGTTTTCCGCGGGTCGATCGACGAGGTCGCGATTTACTCCCGCGCTTTGCAGCCGACTGAAGTCACGGCAATCCACGCTTCAGGACCCACCGGGCGGGCGGGTCTCGTGCTCGGAAATCTGCCTGTCAGCGGCACGGTCGGCGAGCGCGTGGATGCAACGATTCCAATTACGGATGGGGCATCCAACGCGGGTGGATTGGGCGGTCTCACGGTGGTCGCGGGTGCCCTGCCGTTTGGTCTTTCACTCGATGCCACCAATCGAACGATTCGTGGGTTTCCACGCTCAGTGGGAACATTCTCCTTCACGTTGCGAGCAACGAATTTGAGCGGGCACTCGGGCCAGCGGGATTACACGATGACGATCACCGGGCCGGTTCGGGCGGTGCCCGCCGGGCTGCGTGCGTGGTGGCGTTTCGAACCCAATACCGTCTACACTACCACCGTCGGAGGCTCAGCCATATTCCAGAGCATTCCCTCAAATCGGTATCCGCTTTTCAGCGCCAATCCATCCATCATCGGCGCCGGGAAGGTAGGGGATGCCTATGGCACGGCTGCCGGGCCGGGGGATTCCGGCTCGGCGCTCAACTTTTCTTCCGGGACGATACCGTTCAACGACTTACCGTTCACGTTCGAGACCTGGTTCTCCAGCAAAGGATATGGTTCCTTGCTCAAGAGGATCTGGAATGGCAACGAGGAACCGGTGATTTGGGTGGGATCCGATGGTCTTCTGCGCGCGAATCTGGCATGGTCTCCGAGCTCTCTGGCAACCATGGTGAGCCCTTCTCGGGTGGATGACGGCAGCTGGCACCATGTGGCGGTAAGCTACTTCCAGCAGGTCCAGCGACTTTACATCAACGGTAGCCTGGTGGCTACGGTCAGTGGCTTGCCCACCGGTCCGGGCACGCGATATTCGGATTCCTTGTCGCACTACATGCTGGCGGGTGGGGCGGTGTCCGCGGCATGGGACGGCATTCCCGTCACCGGGACCCCACCGCGGATCTCAGTCGATGAGACGGCCGTCTTCTCACGCAGCTTGAGCGCTGCGGAAGTAGCAGACATTTTCGCTTCGGGCACCGAAGGGAAGTCGATTCTCGAAATCACTCCCGCCGTGCTCCCGGCGGCAACCTTCGGCAACCACTACAGCCAGACCCTTACCGCTCCAGGCGCAACGGGAGCGGTGACCTGGGCGGTTGAGGAAGGTACGCTGCCCCTCGGCTTGACCGTGCTGCCCGTCGGCAACGGCGTGCGCGTCGCCGGAACTCTGCTGGCGGCCCGCGGCAGCACCTTCACTTTGGTCGCAAGGGACGGCACCGGTGCGACGGGGGCCCGCCAATACACGATCGCCGCTCAGGGAGCCCCCGCAGCGCTGCCGCCTACCGCCATGGCCTGGTGGCGGGGTGAACGCAATCACCGGGACTCTCTTTACGGAAACCGTCACGGAACTGCGTTGTTCGGCAATCCACTCTTCGCCGACGTGGAAGGCGGTAGCGCGTTCCTGTTCAACATCTCCGGCGGTTCGATGAAGGTTCCGCCCGACAGTCTGCCGATGTTGCAGCGGCCGGATTCCTCATCACCGGCGGTATCGAACAATCCATACACGTTCGAGGCGTGGTTTGCCACCAAGAGTGCCGGGGTCATTCTGGGGCGCCATTCCACTGCCTTTTTTCAACCGGTTTTCCCGTTTTTCATTCCTCCGGCGCATTCGGTTCCTGCGATTTATGTCGGCACCGACGGCAAACTGCACACCCCGATGTTCAGCGTTTCCGGCCAGCCTTTCACTTCAAGCGCGGCGCGGGTGGATGATGGAAGATTCCATCATCTGGCGGTGACGTATGATGGTTCCAACAGAACGACCTATCTGAATGGCGTCGCGATCGGGACCGTTTCCGGCCACACCAGCCGGTTTGATGGTGCCACGGAGTTGTTGGAACTGGGCATCGGCTTCAATAGTGGCGGGGCATGGCCCAACCTTCCCACCGGCTGGAAAAATTTCACCGGACTCCTCGATGAAATCACGACCTATTCGGAGGCACTCAGCCAGTCAAAGGTGCAGCTCCAATTCCAAGCCGGCAGCAATGGAAAGGCACTGGTCCCACTGACGACCTTCACGCTGCCGGACGGCAATGTGGACGGCGACTACTCGTTTTCGTTGGCGGCAAACACCACTGCGGAGGTGATTGTCACTGGCGAAGTGCCGCCGGGTCTCGGCTTTTCCAAACCCGGTTTTCTAACGGGAATACCATCCACTGCCGGGAACTATCAACTTGATGTCTCCCTGCGCTCCGAAGACGGCCAATGGCGGCTGTTACGCTGCCCGTTGCGCATCAACGGCCGCCCATCCCCGCGCTGGGCAGATGCGGCGTGGTATCGGGGAGAGTCCAGTTTGAACGGTTTCCTCGCCGGTGAAACCGCGACGATCACCGGTTCGGTCTCGATCGTCCCCGGGCGTGTGGGCAGTGCCTTCCGCTTCGATACCGGCGAAAGCAGCCTGGCCATCAGCGGGGTGAATGTGAACTCCACGGGCGGATCCTGGTCGTTCGAATCCTGGTTCCGCGCGGCCGGATCCGGGACGCTTTTGTCAGGGCCGGTGAACGGGGTTTCCACCGCAGTGCTGGCCATCCTTCCCGATGGGCGCCTGCGCTTGCAACCGTCGAATGCCGGACCGGTGTCGGCGTCCACAATCACCGTCGATGACGACCTCTACCACCATGTGGCCGTGGTCAATGATGGTGGCACCTATCGAGTCTATCTGGATGGTTTGAGGGTGGAAATGACCAGTGACAACTCCATCCCCAGCGTGACCGCCACTGGCTCGGGAGTGCGCCTGGGCGGTGGTGGCTACCGTGGTCACCTGGACGAACTGCAGTTTTACACGACCGCCCTCTCGGCAGACCAAGTGCTTCGAATCTATGCAGCCGGCGATTATGGTAAATCGACGCTCAACATGAGCGCATCGATTCCAAGCACTTCGGTTGGAACACCATTTTCAATGACCGTGACTGCTGGCGGAGCCCCCGGGCCGTTCACCTTCAGCCTTCCGGAAGGGCGTTTCCCGCCGGGAATTTCGATGACACCGAACGGCCAGATTTCCGGATCGACCGGTCTATCTGGAACGTTCCCCTTGCTAATCGAAGCAAGGGCGGCAAACGGCGTCCTAGGCACCAGAACCTATGCCTTTGAAGTGCAGCCCGGCATGCGCTACCGGCCCCAGGGTCTGGGAGCATGGTGGCAGGCGGAAGGCGACTTTCAGGATTGGAGCGGCGGCCACGACATTTGGGCGAATGATCGGCTGAACTTCGAACCGGGCATCCGTGGTTCGGCGTTCTCCTTTGATGGAAGTACTGACCTAAGAGTCCCGAACTCCGCCTTCAGCTCTGGAGAATTTACTTTTGAAACATGGGTTCTTGCCAAAGGTCCAGGGGGGATTCTCGGGCAGACCAACTTTGTTCAAAGTAGAACAAACCTGATCCATGTCGGTTGGGATGGCCACTTGTATTTCGCGCCGAACTATACCTCGGCGACTTCCGATTTCGTCGTCTCGGAGCAATCGGTGATCGACGGTTCCTGGCACCACGTTGCGATGACCTTTGGCGGGGGCTCTGTCAGCATGTATCTTGACGGCAAGTTGTTGGATACCAAGGCGGCTGGAAATCTGCAGATTTCATTCTTCGATTTCATGTCAATGGGCGGCGGGATGTCCCGGATTGGGGTGCTTCAGAATCCGGCAACAACCGGAATTTTTGTGGGATTGATTGACGAAACCGCCACTTGGTTCCGCAAGTTGAGTAACGAAGAAATCGATCTGCTTGCCCGCTGCGGGCCGAATGGCAAGGCCGATGGGGTTTTCCCGGCGGCCGGGCCGTTGCCGCCGGCAGTCCGCGGCAGGCCTTATCCGGTGTCACTCACGCTCAACGGTGCGGGTGCCGCATCCTTGTCACTCCGCGAGGGTTCTCTGCCGGATTCGCTGGTGCTTCCCGCGAACAGCGGCGGATCATTCGGTGGCGCGCCGGCTGAGGCAGGGTTGTTTGATTTCACGGTGAGCGGCATCTCAACCAGCGGCCTGCTGAGAGACCGGCAACGGGTGGACGAGCGGTTCAGCCTGCCCGTCGATCCGCTGTCGGACAGCGCGTCCTACGATCTGTGGATCGGTGCATCGGGCCTGCCGCTCGATCAGTCGATGCCTGGATTCCGGTCCTCTTCGGACATGCCCAACCTCCTCCGATTCGCATTCAACCTTTCCGCCACATCCACGGATCGCCCGATCCTTGTTCCCGGAACAGGCAGTCACGGCTTGCCATGGCACGGCATCGACCCGCAGGGACGCCTGGTGATGGAATTCGTGCGCCGCAAGGCAGCCGGGAACCCAGGGGCATTCTACGTGGTGGAAACGGGCGAGGACCTCGCCGCGCTCAACCCGCTCAGTCTCACTCATGCGACGGTCACCTCGATCGACTCGATTTGGGAGAGGGTGCGGGTCGTCGATCCGGTGGTGACCGCCAAAAGGTTCGGGCGCATTCGTCTCGTCTTGAGCCCGCTCCCGCCCGGTAACCTGCTCCAGAACGGCTCTGGCGCGAGTCCGGTCACCACGGGTTGGAACATCATCGCCAATGGCGGCAGCGGATGGTTTCACAACACGACCGACGGTCATGATGACACACCGGGATTTTTCCGCACGTCCTACGGCTGGTGCCGCCGCTCACAGACGATCGACCTGATCGCTGCCGGTGCCACCGGGGCCGCCCTTGATGCCCAGCCGACAATCCGCGTTGGTGAGGTGATCAGTTCGTTTATGAACAACAACATTGCCGACAGTTATTACATCAAGGTCGAGCTGCGCGACGCGAATCAGAACGTCCTCGCCAGCTGGAACCGGGGCACTCTGGCAGCCCCTCTCCAGGCGACCACCGACTGGGTCCTGCACCAGCATGATTTCACCAACTACGGCCCCGGTGTTCGATACGTCTATTTCGAGGACGGCGGCATCGACAACGGTTACTGGTCCGGCCCCTTCGGCACCTATCACGATGCCGCGAGTGTCGAAGTCATTGGTAACTGAGGATGGTTCAGTCCTGGCTCTACTCATGTCACATCCATCACCGTGAGACCCAATATCATTCTCTGCCGAAACTAAACCACACACTCCCCGCCGCTTCTTCCGCTCCACCACCGAGTGTATTTTCGCAGGTGGCGGTCTTTCAACGCATCACGTTCAATCGGCACGGCAATTTCAAGATTACGGGCGATGATGGTATTCCACTGGAAGGGGTCAGTCCTCTTGATTAAGTTAATGTGGTTGCAGGGATTGGAGTGACTTGTAAGCCCAGTTTTTGGGCGAGGATTTCGAGTTGCCGACGCTGTTTGCTCTCGTTTTGCGGCTTGGGTGGG
>Ga0335395_10001722_pt1 | contig 13610 bp, 8 predicted proteins | sample MAT02_FD_205744 | JGI IMG/M metagenome (GOLD analysis project Ga0335395, IMG submission 205744) | Freshwater microbial communities from Lake Fryxell liftoff mats and glacier meltwater in Antarctica - MAT-02 (spades assembly) (version 2) ...
AGCAGCATTTTGGCAATCACTGCGCAACTGATGCCATCGTCCAGCAATACCAGCGCGTTGGCAAGGCGCGCCAAGTGATGTGCGGCCAGCCCATCCCGGGCCAACTCCAACAGGTCCTTACGCGATTCAGGGTCAAGAAAGCCGGGACGAATCATGGAATGACTGGAATCGCCTTGGGACTGATTCGCAAGCACTATTTTCGGCTTCCCGGGGAGTCAGGGTATATCCAAAAAATTTGACATGCTTATTAATGAGCTATAAATTAGTTACCAACGCGTTGCCTATCGGCGTATGGTGGACTACTTTCAATCAACCTCCACACTTCAGATTTGCGGCGTATCACGGTCTGCTCTGGGAGTTTTCTCAATGACTAGCCTGTTCGGGCACAGCGTTCGCTCTGAGCTGTTTTTCCTCTCCCTCGTCGAGGCTCTCGTTTGTTTCGGGGCATTTTACGCCATCCTTCTCATCGGTATCCCCGACGGCCTGTCCAGTAATCCGGCAATCCTCCTGCTGCTCGCCGGCATGATGGCGTTGTGCGCCAGCTTCGCCTGTGGCGCCACAGGGCTTTATCAGCAGAAGAACTGGCTTAACACCGGCAGACTTATCTCCGGCTCGCTGTTGGGCGCGACGATGCTCGTCATCGTCACCCAGCTCGCTGTTCCGCAGCTCTTGCCTAACTCAAGCGGGGCCTGGATCAACCGGCTCGAGCTGGTAACTGCCTTCGTGGCCGCAGTCCTTGTCACCCGCATGGCCTTCCTGTCCGCAGTTCATGCCGGTATGATGCGCCAGCGCGTGGCGCTGCTGCCCGGCCTGGAGGGCGACCGCCTGCGGACGGCCCTGCGCAACGATACGATGTTCGAAGCGGTGGACGTCCCATCGCATAACCACCCTGACCTGCTGCCGCACTGGCTGGCCGGGCAGCGTCTCCGCACTGCCATCACGGACGACCCTGCCTCCCTGCCCCCCGCGCAACGCCACGCGCTGGCCGATGCCGGCATCCGCGTGTGGGCCGCCACAGACTTCGCCGAGCGCCGCCTCGGCCAAGTGGATCTGGACCGCCTGCCAATTGGCTGGCAGCCGGACATGGCGGCGCGTGAATCCCTGGCAGTGCGGGTGCTGCGGCGCGGGATGGACATATCGATGTCCCTTCTGCTCCTGCTGTTGACGCTGCCCGTCAGTCTCCTCGCTACCCTTGCGGTAAAGCTCGACAGCCCAGGACCGGTCTTCTATCGGCAGCAGCGAGTGGGGCTGAACGGGCAGGTTTTCGCCCTCTACAAATTCCGCAGTATGAGCGCCGATGCCGAGAAGGGCCATGCGGTCTGGGCTACCAAGAACGATCCGCGGGTGACCCGCGTCGGTAGGTTCATCCGGCTGACGCGCATCGATGAGATCCCTCAGGTCTTCAACGTGCTGCGTGGCGATATGGCCTTCATCGGCCCGCGGCCCGAGCGCCCGGAATTTGTCTCCCGCCTTTGCGCCATCATGCCGCACTATGAGGCCCGCGCTAGCGTCCCACCCGGTATCACCGGCTGGGCCCAGGTCAACTACTCCTATGGCGCGTCGGACGCGGATGCACAGGTGAAGCTGACCTACGACCTCTACTACGTCCGCCGGCGCAGCCTGTTCCTCGACCTGCTGATTATTATCGCTACCGTGCGGGTCGTACTTTTCCAGGAGGGGGCCCGGTGAGCACGATCCCCGCCTGCATGGCCTGACGGCCTTGGTCGCATCGGCTTCCCTTCACACCTGGGTGGCGGTGCTATGCGCAACTTGGGCGGCCATCATTCTGCTCGCTGGGCGTGGCGGACGCACCACGCTGCCCGCTGCCCTATTGTGCTTCGCCGCCACCGTCTGGGCCGCAACGATTGCCACCTGGCCGGCCACACCTTTCTGGGGTCTGCCCGGCTTTGCCGACATTTTGCGCAGCGCCTGCGCACTCTCTCTCCTACTCCTGCTGGACCTGCGCCTTTCTGGGGGGCGAGCGGGCGCGCCTGGTTGGCGCTTCGGCTTGGTCGGTGCCATGCTGCTTGTGTTGACCGCCATGACCTTGTTGCCGGTATGGGGAGACGTCGGTGCGGCGCTGCGCGATCAGGGGGCGATGCTGCTGCGCGTCGCCTTTGCCCTGCTGCTGGTCCTGCTGGCCGAGAATGTGTTGCGCAATGCGGATGAGGCGGCACGCTGGCACGCCAACCTGCCTTGCATCTTCGTGGGCGGCTTTGCAGCGTTCGATCTCGTCCTCTACGCCGACGCGGTGCTGGTCGGTGGCTTCTCGAAGCAACTGCTTAACGCCCGCGGTGTGCTTTGGGGCATTGCTCCCGCGCTGCTCGTGCTGGCTGCGCTGCGGGACCGGCGCTGGCGCCGCCCGCCGGCCGTGTCGCGACAGGTTGTGTTCCACGGGGCAACGCTCCTCATCGCAGGCGCCTTCCTGCTGGGCGTAGGTCTCTTTGGCGAGGCGCTGCGCTGGCTTGATGCGGACTGGGGCGGTACGGCGCGCACGGGACTGATCGCCGGGGCGCTGATGGCGCTGATGGTGGCGCTCTCCTCGCGCTCCTTTCGCTCGCGCATCTGGCGCGGCGTGGTGGATCACTTCTTTGCAGCCCGTTATGACTATCGCGCCGAGTGGCTGCGTTGCGTCGCCACCCTCTCCGCCCCCGATGGCGAGATGCCCGCCGCGCGACGCGCCATCCGCGCCGTGGCGGACGCGGTGGACGTGCCGGCCGGGGCGCTACTGCTGCGCGTCCTACCTGATCTCTCCGGGCCTGCGCCCACGAGCGCCCTGCAGGTCGCGGGCGCGTGGAACATGCCCGCTGACCTCCCGCCCGCCGCTGACTTGGCGCCGCTGCTAGGCGATGGCACGACAGTGCGGATGCTGAACGGCCTCAGTGGCTCATGGGGACAGCTCTGGCTCGCCGTGCCGCTGATCCATCACCGCGAAGGGTTGCTGGGCGCCGTGCTGCTGGCCCCGCCCCGCGCTCCTTTCCCGCTGGATGAGGAGGTAGAGGCGCTGCTGCTGACGCTCGGCTGCGAGGTGGCGATGTTCCTGGCCGAGCGCCAAGCCGCAGAGCGGCTGGTGGATAGCCGCCACTTGGCGAATTACGCCAAGCGCTTTGCCTTCGTGGCGCACGATGTCAAGACCGTGTCGAACCAGCTTTCGCTAATGCTGGCCAATGCTGAGGCCCACCTGAGTGACCCGGGGTTCCAGCGCGACCTTATGACAACCATGCGAGCCTCGGCGCAGCGTATCAACACTTTGATAGCACGTTTGCGTCATGAGGAAGATGAGGCGAAGGTGCCGACAGCACTTTCCGTGCTGGAGCGCCTTCACGCCCTCGCACGCGGCCGCCTTCGGCCAGTGCGGGTGGAGCAGGAGGGAACGACTTTGCCACTGGTCACGATCCTGGCCGACAGCTTCGACGCCGCTGTCGCGCACCTGCTTGACAATGCGGCCGAAGCCTCCTCCCCTGGAAAATTTGTTCGCGTCGTGGTCCGCCACGCCGAGGGTGCGCTAGAGGTGGACATCATCGACCGCGGTCCTGGCATGAGCCAGGACTTCATTCGCAACGAACTGTTCCGCCCGCTCGTCACCTCCAAGCCCGGCGGCAGCGGTATCGGCGCTTGGCAGGCGCGCGAGCTACTGCGTCAGGCGGGCGGCAGCGTGGAAGCGATCAGCCGCCCAGGTGAGGGCACGACGATGCGACTACGCCTGCCGGCGATGGCGCTGGCATGAGCAAGCCCAAGCTGTTGATCGTCGAGGACGATCCCGGCCTGTGTGCCCAGTATCGCTGGGCTTTCCCCGAGTGGCGTGTGGTGACTGTGGGCACACGTGCCCTGGCCGAGCAGGCGGCGGCGCGCGAACTACCGGCTGTGGTCCTGCTCGACCTCGGTCTGCCGCCCGATGCGGAAGGCGTCTCCGAAGGCTTCGCCACGCTGGAGGCGCTGCGCGCTGCCCAGCCGGACCTGCCGGTTATCGTTGCCTCAGGTCAGGGGCAAAAGGAGAACGCGTTGCGCGCCGTAGGCCTAGGCGCCTATGATTTCTGTGAGAAGCCTGTGGAGCCGGACGTGTTGCGAACAGTGGTTGACCGCGCGTTGCGCCTACGCGAACTGGAGCAGGAAAACCGCCGTCTCGCCGCTGCGCCTCGGCCCTCGCCTATCGAGGGGCTAATTAGCGCCGATAAAGGCATGCTCAAGATCTGCTGCACAGTGGAGCGTTTGGCTGCCGTTTCGGTGCCGGTGCTGCTGTTGGGCGAGAGCGGCACGGGCAAGGAGGCGTTGGCTCGTGCCCTACACGCCCTCGGGCCGCGTGCCAAGTGCCCTTTCGTCGCGCTGAACTGCGCCGCGATCCCCGAGAACCTGCTGGAATCCGAGCTGTTCGGCCATGAGCGGGGTGCCTTCACCGGCGCGGTGAAGCAGACCCAGGGCAAGATCGAGCTGGCCAATGGCGGCACCCTCTTCCTCGATGAGATCGGTGAGATGCCGATCCAGCTCCAGTCCAAGATGTTGCGTTTCCTGCAGGACCAGGTGGTCGAGCGCATCGGCGGGCGCCAGCCAATTCGGGTGGATGTGCGGATCGTCTCAGCCACCAACCAGCCGCTGGAGGAGCAGGCGGAGACCGGACGTTTCCGCGGCGATCTGCTCTACCGCCTCAACTCCATGACCATTCGCATACCGCCCCTGCGCGAGCGTGGGGGGGACGCGGTGCTGCTCGCGCGGTTCTTCCTCGCCCGATTTGGGAAGAAATTTGCTCGCCGTCTGCGCGGCTTCGAGCCCGACGCGCTGGAGGCGATTGCCGCAGCTCGATGGCCTGGCAACGTGCGCGAGTTGCAGAACCGCGTACAGCGCGCCGTGCTGATGGCCGAAGGCGCGCTCGTCAGCGCCGGAGATCTGGAGCTGGAGGCTCCCTCCGGCTTGCAGGCCAGCTTGGCTGGTCTCGACCTGCGCGCCGCGCGACTGCGTGCCGAGCGCGAGGTGATCGAACGCGCCGTGGCGATGAGCCATGGCAGCCTCGCCGGTGCCGCTCGACTGCTTGGCGTCAGCCGGCCCACCCTCTACACCCTGCTGGAGACGCACGGCATGTCCCCGTTGCGCGCCGGCGCCGACCAGGACTGACCGGAGCACGTCATGCCCCTCCCGTTCCCCGCCCTGTTACGTACCCTGCTGCTGTCTACAGCGCTGTGCATGGCCACCGGCCCGGCCTTTGCCTCCCTCGAACGCGCGCTGGCGGCACAGGCGCGCGGCGATCTGCGCGGGGCGCAGATCGAGCTTCGCAACGCCGTGCGCACCACCCCGGGCAACCCGGCGCTGCGTCTGGCGCTGGCTCGGGCCAGCCTCGACCTTGGCGACGGCGATACTGGGGAGAAGGAGGCGCGCGCCGCGCTGGAGCGCGGTGCCGACCAGGCCGAGGCGACCGGGCTGGTCATACGCGCCCAGCTCACGCTCAACCGTACACGCGAAGTGCTGCGCGAGTTTGCGGCACCCGCATCCGACGCAACCGGCGCGCTGGCCGGGCAGATCCTTGCCGGGCGTGCCGCGGCGCAAACGCAACTAGACCAGCGGGCAGAGGCGCGCCGATCGGCCGAGGCCGCAGTACGCGCCGCCCCGCGTCTGCCCGAGGCGCAGCTTGCTCTCTCGGTCTTGCTGGCCCAGTCGGGAGACCGCGGAGGGGCCGAGGCGGCGGTGGACGCAGCACTCGACGCCGCGCCAGACAATCCCTTTGCGCTGCTCCGCAAGTCCGCCTTCCTGTTTGAGGGTGGCCAGCTGGAGCCCGCTGCGGCGATGGCCGGCCGCGTTATCGCCGCCACGCCAGGCAATGCGGCCGCCCGCATTCAACGCGCCGAGATCGAGCTGCGTCGTGGCAACGACGCAGCGGCGCGGGCCGATGTGGACGCAGCGCTGCGGGTCGCGCCGGGTAATGTGCCAGCCAACTACATGCGTGCCATCCTGCTGACCCGTGCCCAAGACTGGCGCGGTGCGGACGAAACCCTCTCGCGCCTCGGTCCTGTCCTGCCGAACCTGCCCGATGGGCTGCTGCTGCTGGCCACTGTAAAAGCGCAGCTCAACCAGACCGCACAGGCGCTGGACGCGGTGCAACGCTACGTTGCTCGGCGCCCCGAGGATCCGCGCGGCGCACGCCTGCTGGCCGCAATGGACATGGAGGCTGGCCGGTTGGGAGCCGCGGTCGGAACGCTGAATGCGCTGGTACAGCGCGGCGCGGCCGATGCCGAAGCATTGGACATGCTGGGTCGCGCGCATATCGGCCTCGGCCGTCCACGTGAGGCGGCTGAAGCCTTCCGGAAAGCTAGCGAGCTTGTTCCTAACAATGCCGTGCTGCTCTCGCGCTTGGCCAGCGCGCGACTGGCCATCGGTGACATGGCGGGCATGTCCCAAGCGGCGGAGGCCGCGCTGCGCGTCGATCCCAATGGCCCAGCGGCGCGTCTGATGCTGGCGATGGCCGCAACGACCCGTGGCGACCTTCCGATTGCCGAGGCCGAGCTGGCACGGCTGGAGCCCGCCGCGCGCAATGGCGAGCCGGCGCGGCTGATCAGCGGCACCATACGCCTGATTCGCTTTGACGTGGCGGGAGCGCGGCAGATCTTCGAGGGCCTGCTGCGCGACGATCCGAACTCGGTGCCGGCGCGAATCGCACTCGCGCGCGTCGCGAACACCCTCGGCCAGACCGAGGAGGCTGACCGCCTGCTGGGTGAGGCGATACGCCGTGATCCGCGCAACGTCGAGGCAACAAATCGCCTCGCCGCCGTTGCACTGTCCGCAGGGCCACGCGCCGCGGCGGCACGAGGAGCGCTGGAGGCAGCGCTGGCTACCAACCGTGATGAGGCGCAGCTTGCCTTCGTTGTCGCGATCCTGCGCGCCCGTCTGGGCGATTTCGAGCAGGCGGCGGCGCTGCTGCAGTCCGAGGGACTGCGTGCCGCACCCGGCCAGGGCGGTCTGGCGGCGCTGCGCCTCTCGGAGGTGCGTGCGGCGCAGGAGCGCTGGGCCGATGCGGAAACGTCGGCCCGCACCGCCCTGGCCGAGAACTCCAACCTCACTGCGGCGCATCGGCAGCTGGCCCTCCTTCTGGCCCGCCGCGGCGATGCTCGCGCGGCCGATGCGCTGCTGGAGGATGGGCTTCGCCAAGCGCCGGGCGACACCGTATTACACGGGGCGGTGCTCGCCCTTGCGCAGCAGGCAGGCGGGCTGGACGCGGCACTCGCCGCAGCAGCGCGCCTCGCAGCGCGGCCTGGGGCGATGCCAGCCGCCGCCCCCTTGCGCGGTGATCTGCTGATGACGGCCCGTCGCCCGGCCGATGCCGCCCAGGCCTACGCGGATGCGGCACGGCAGACGCCTTCGCTTGTGCTCACGTTGCGTCAAGCCGGCGCGCTTGCCGCTGCAGAGCGGCCCAACGAAGCGATGGCGCTGTTGCGCGCCTGGGTCGCACGCAATCCGGGGGATGCGCCTGCTCAAGGCGCGCTTGGACAGATGGCGATGCAGCGCGGCCAGACAGAGACGGCGATACGCGACTTCCGCGCCGCGGTGGAAGCCACGCCGTTCGACGCGATAGCGCTGAACAACCTTGCCTGGATGCTACAGGAACAAGGCGGCGAGGCGCGCATGGCAGAGGCGCAACGCTTCGCCGAGCGCGCCTTTTTCATGGCCCCCAGCGCCGAGAGTGCGGATACGCTGGGCTGGATCCTTGCGCGCGGTGGCGCCGCACAGCAGGCTTTGATCCTGCTGCGGCAGGCCGCAGCCGGGGCCTCGGCAGCCAACGCGACCTCGGCGCCGGGAATTACGTATCGTCTCGCCTGGGCGCTGAACGCCACCGGCCAGCGTGAGGAAGCGATGCAGGTGTTGCAGCCGGTGCTGGCCAAGGCGGATCCTTTCCCGGAGCGGGCGGAGGCGGAGCGCCTGATGGCCACGCTACGCGGACGCTAGGGCTCGTTCCAGATGCGCGATGCCATCTTCATGCTGCTGATGGGGCTGCTGCTGCTGCTGGCGGTGGCACGACCCTTCGTGGGCGTGCTGCTGTGGTCCTGGGTTTCGTTCATGAGCGTCCATCGCCTGTCCTGGGGCATGGCGACGGGTCAGCCCTGGGCGATACTCACCTTCGGCGCCACGCTGGTAGGGTGCGTTATTGCACGTGAGCCGCGGCAGTTCCGGCCCACGGCGATGATGGTGATGCTGGCGGTGTTTGCGCTCGCGATCACGGCGACGTCGTTCGTCGCTCTCAACGCGCCCGAGGTCGTCTGGCACAAATGGGACCGGACCTTCAAGGTCATCGTAGGCGTGTTGCTGACCGCGGCACTGCTGACCGAGCGCTGGCGCATCCACGCGCTGGTGTGGCTGATTGTCATTGCACTGGGCTATTTCGGTGTGCGCGGTGGCATCTTTACTCTCGCGACGGGTGGCGGCTTCATGGTGCTGGGGCCGCCCGATACCACCATTGCCGACCGCAACCATATCGCGTTGGCTCTACTCTTCGCCATCCCACTCATGAACTGGCTACGGCTGCACTCAAAGCACAACATCGTCCGAATTGGACTGGTCGCAGCGATGGTGCTGACGCTCTTCGCCGCTATTGGCACGCAGTCGCGCGGAGCGCTCGTCGCGATGGCAGCGGTGGCTGTGATGCTCTGGCTTCGCTCGCCAAAGAAGGCCGTCTCGGGGATAGCAATCGTGCTGGCGGTTGTGGCAGTGGTGTCCTTTATGCCGCAGTCCTGGGTGGATCGCATGAGCACTATCGAAACCTTCGAGCAGGACGGCTCGGCGACGGGACGCATGAGGATCTGGGAGGCGGCGTGGAACATGGCGGTGGCGCGACCCTTCACCGGTGGTGGCTTCCGCGCGGTGTACTCGCAGGAGATCGTAAACACCTACGCACCGGGCGTCACGGCGCGCGCCACGCACAATATCTACATGGAGGTGCTGGGCGAGCACGGCTTTCTCGTCTTTGGCCTATGGCTTGCGATGATCGGGCTGGGCATTTTCTATACGCTGCGCATCGTGGCGATCGCGCGCGACCGGCCGGATCTTGCCTGGGCCTCTGACCTCGCGCGCATGTCGCAGGTCTCCATGGTGGCCTACCTGGTGGGCGGCGTCTTCCTGTCTCTGGCCTACTGGGACGTGTTCTGGACTCTGATGGTGGTGCTGGGCGCAACCCATGCCATCGTACGGCGCGAGGTGCGCGCCGCCGTCTCTACCAACGCCGCCGCCGTCCCTACCGCGCTGGAGAACTGGCGCGCCAAGCCCCTTCCCTCATGACGCCCCTCTCTTCATGATAGACAATAGCAGAGCCGCCGCATGCAAACCGTTTACTATGTCATCATGCTCCTCGGGGTCAGTTGGCTCTGCCTCTGGTGCGCGCTTACCCCCGAGCAGCGCAGCAAATTCTGGTTCCCCTTCGACATGCGCGAGGTCGGGTCCCCTGTGAAGGAGCCCAAAGGAGGTGGAACCCCTACCGCACAGCCAAACGCTTCCTGGCGCAAGCGTGCGGATCGTCACCTTCAGCACGCTGTATCCCAATCCGGCCCAGCCCAATCACGGCGTCTTCGTCGAGAACCGGTTGCGGCATCTGGTCGCCGGCGGTGAGGCAATCTGCACCGTCCTTGCCCCCGTGCCCTGGTTCCCGGGGCGTGCACCCGCACGCGGCGCCGTGCCGGCGGAGGAGTTTCGCCGCGGGCTGCGCGTGTTGCACCCGCGCTTTCTTGCCCTGCCCAAGCTTGGCCTGCTGACCAACCCAGCGATGCTGGAGCGCGCGGCCCTGCCCGCGCTGCGCCGCCTTGCGCCGCAATTCGACCTGCTGGATGCGCATTATCTGTTCCCTGATGGCGTCGCAGCGGTGCGCCTCGGCCGACGCCTGGGCAAGAAGGTGGTGATCACCGCCCGTGGCTCCGACACCAGCCAGCTGCCTCACCTACCCTTTGCCGGCGCAATGATTCGCGAGGCGCTGTACGAGGCGGATGCGATCATCGCCGTGAGCGAGGGGCTGAAGCAGGGCCTGCTGGCGCTGGGCGCGCCGGAGAACAAGATCACTGTGCTGCGCAATGGTGTAGATACTGCGATATTCCATCCGCCGGCTGACCGCGCCGCGCTGCGTGCCGAGCTTGGCTTAGGCGCAGGCAAGCTGTTGGTCTCAGTTGGGCTGCTGATCCCCCGCAAGCGCCATCACCTGACCATCGAGGCGCTGCGCGATCTGCCGGACCACTGCCTGGTCATCCTGGGCGAGGGGCCGGAGCGTGCAGCGCTGGAGGCCTTGGCCACGCGGCTGGGCGTGGCTGGGCGGGTGACCCTCCTCGGCGCCCGGCCGCACACGGAGCTGACGCGCTGGTACGGGGCGGCGGATGTGATGGTGCTCGCCTCCGAGCGCGAAGGCTGGGCCAACGTGCTGCTGGAGAGCATGGCCTGCGGCACTCCCGTCGTCGCCACCCCGGCCTGGGGCGTGACGGAGGCGATTTCCACGCCCGAGGCCGGCCGCGTGGTGGCGGAGGCGAGCGCCGCCGCCATCGCCGCCGGCGTGCGCGAGGTGGCAAGGTTATCCCGGGCGGCCACGCGAACCCATGCCGAGCGCTTCGGCTGGGAGGGAACGACGCGCGGCCAGATCTCACTGTTCCGCCGTCTGCTGGAGGAATCGACATGCCTTTCTTAATCACGCGCCGCATGGCGCTCCTCTCCACTGCGATGGCCGCCGCGGGCTGCGCGAGCAACACGCCGGCCATGGCCCAGCAAGGCGGCGCCCCTGGCCAGGTGCCGCCGCCCCACCCGGTGGTGCTGCCGCTTCCCGTTCCCTGCGCGAGGGGCGAGGGCGCAATCGTTGGATTGCTGCTTGAAGGCCCGTCGGAGGCTGGGGTGCTGGTGTTCGGCCAAGCCTTCGCGCCGGGCGAGTTGCCGCAGAATACCAGCCTCATTGCGCGGCGTGTAGAAGGCGGCACACTGGTCACGCAGGTCGATGTGAAGATTCATCACCCCGACCGCTCGGTTCGGCACGGGGTGGTCAGCCTTTCCGTGCCGGCGCTCGGCCAGGGGCAGCGCCTGGGCCTCGTGCTGGCCCGTGGTGGCGAGGCGCGCGCCACGCCGCTCGACTTGGGCGCGGCGCTGGCGGGGCGGCAGGCCGTGCTGGAGGTGACGCCGCTGGAGGGTGGTGTGCCCTGGCGGGTGGACCTGCTGGCCGCCTGGATGGCGCGACGCGAGGCGCAGCCCTGGCAGTTCGGCCCGCTGGCGGTGCAGGAGCGCGTGACGATGCCTGTGCCACCCGCCGCGGTGGGTGGTGTCACTTCCATGCGCCTCGTCACCGACCTCGCGATGCGCGCGGATGGGACGCTCTGGGTGGATACCTGGATGCGTAACGACATCGCCATGCGCCCCGGCGGCGGCACGGCAGCCTACCGGATGCGCCTGCTACTGGATGGTAGGCCGGCGCTGGAGGCGGAACTCGCGAAGCACTTCCAGTACACCGGGTTTGGCCGGCTGCGCGGCGCGCGGCCCGGCGGAGTGGCGGCGCCTGTTGCGCCCTTTGTGCGCCAGGACATCATGCATCTGGCAGACACCGCTGCCATCCCCCGCTACGACCAGAGCACGGGCATCGCCCTGCGCTTCCTGGAGGAGTTGGGCCGCCTGATGGCGCTGCCCGAATGGGAGCAGCCCTTCGACCGGCGCCATGTCAAAAAGAGCATGGGTGCCGGAGGCGGGCGGCCTGATATCGGGCCCGTCACCGGATGGCAGGCAGCGTGGCTTTGTTCTGCTGATCGGCGTGCGGCGGCCTTCGCCTTGGGGCAGGCGGAAGCAGCAAGTAGCATTCCATGGCATTTCTGGGATGTCGGAAACACTTCGCGTCCTGCGTCCTGGATGGATGTCCGAGCTTGGCCGCGCTTTTGGGTCGATTCGCGCGGTGGCGCACCACCGCGAACACTCGTGCAGCCGCTTGGCAGAGATTCGGGCTGGGGCACCGTACGCTCGCACCAGCCGGCACTGTCCTACGTGCCCTACCTAATGACGGGACGGCGCGCCTTCCTGGATGGGCTGCTGGCGCAGGCGACATGGAACATCCTCAATCAATGGCCCGCCCAGCGCGGCAACGCCGGACCGAGCGCTCTGCTGGATGACGTGGTCATTCTACGGAACAATCAGAACCGCACCCACGCCTGGGCAATGCGCGAGATAGGCAACGCCGCTTGGGTCGCTCCCGAAGGCGACCCGACCGGAGATTACCTGCGCGCCGTCGCCGCGACGAACTGGCTGTGGATGCGCTCGCAGCTCGCGGAATGGTCGGAGATGCAAGGGGAGGCGCAGGGCTGGATGCCAGGCTCCTACGGGGCAGCGGGCGGGATGCCGCCCTGGCAGCAAGACTATTTCGCCTCCACCCTTACCCTTGCGGCGCGGCGCGGAGATACGAACGCACGCCAATGTCTGCAGTGGATGACGGGCTTCCTGGTCGGCCGTTTCTTCGCTGAGGACAGGGGGTTCCCGCGACAGGAAGGGGTGACGAACATTCTCTCGATCTACCAGCCGCCACCGATCCCGCGCGATGCCAAGCCGCTGCAGTCCTGGGCGGCAATCATTGAGGCCACGCGTGCCCGGCAATGGGACAATGCTGGCACGTGGCGGCAGAGCCACGCTGATTTCTCGCGCTGGGCGCTGCAATCCCTTGCCCAGATCGCTGAGACACTGGGCGACGAACGTGCACGCGAAGCCTATCTGTGGCTCATGAACTCAGGCGCACCTTCCGTCGCGCCGGACGCTCATGCGCGGAGCCCGCAACTGAACATCGTGCCGCGCGGGATGCCGCGGGTTCCAAGTCGTCAAGTAGTTTGTATCTGAATTATTACATATTGGGTAAGCGTACTGTTGATTCATTAATCATCGGGCGGATTCAAGTTTCGTAGCGAACACCCAGGGTAATTGCTCACCTGGAGCTCATGAATCTCCTCATTTTTTATTCGCCGCCCGGTGTAATCGACTTTGAAAGAGCGGGCCGTGACTCTCCAGTAGCTTCCATTTCTTTGGACGGTGGGCGATAGCCCGGCGCGATGGACGTGCAGACCGATCACAGCGCGACAGTAAAATTGACTAATCAATTACAACACCATGAAATTGTGTCGAAAAAATGAGGGGATGAATGAGCACCTGGGGTAGCGCCTGGCCGCGTGTGAGTGAGGCGGAGAGGTGGGCGAGAATTGGGTTGACGCAGTCACGGGAACTTCGATTCGCTGGGTGTGTGACCGGTGCCCCCGACCTCGCCAAGCTGACCGTTGCCGAGAAGGACAGGCTGATCCTGTCGCTGTTGCCGGTTGCGTGGCAGCTGGAGCGGGCACTGGCACGGATCGCCGAACTGGAGGCGCGCAACGCCGAACTGTTGGCGCGCCTCGCGCAGTTAGAGCGTATCCCTCCGGCGTGGGCCGCCTACCTTTTCCGTTCGATCTGACTGACGCTTGCGGTCTTCGCAACGCCGGTTCGTCAGGAAGAGTCCACGATGGAGACAATGGCCGCAAGCTTACCAGCCAGGCGGCGGCACAGGTTGTGGCCCGAGGCGCTCAAGCGCGAGATCGTCGCGGCATCGCTGGCGCCAGGCGCGTCGGTCTCGGCAGTGGCGCGGTGTTACGATGTGAGCACCAATCTGGTCTACA